>Ga0123329_1000500_pt1 | contig 41082 bp, 29 predicted proteins | sample BioC12SIPDNA_FD_89703 | JGI IMG/M metagenome (GOLD analysis project Ga0123329, IMG submission 89703) | Anaerobic biogas reactor microbial communites from Washington, USA - Biogas_R1_B C12 SIP DNA | ecosystem: Engineered > Bioreactor > Anaerobic > Unclassified | place: Washington, USA | collected...
CAGGCAGTCCGTCGCATCCTCCAACTCCAGAAGAATCTGCTTGTTTTCCGCGAGGCCCAGGAGAACGCGGAGCTCGAGCCGGTCATCGACATCTGGTGGTACGCGAAAGACAACGGGTCGCTGATGCTGACGCTGGCCCATCTGCTCAAGGCGGGCAGCCTGCGCTGGCGGGAACACCGGATCCGCGTTCGCCGGATCATCACCGACCCGGCGGGCGTGGACAAAGCGGAGGCGGGTACACGCGAGATGATCGCGGGCTTCCGCGTGCGAGCGGATATCGACATACTTGTCTCCCAGGAACCCGCTCTTCAGGTCATCGCTCGCGAGTCGCGATTGTCGGCGGTCGCCTTCGTGGGTGTGGCCATAGAAGCAGTCACGGCGGATACACCCCTGCTGGACCGCTACGCCCCCCTGGTCAGTGAGCTGCAGGGCAACGTGGTAATTACCAAGAGCTGGCACGATCTGAACCTGTGAATCCGGGCGCGATTCCATGCATTGGTCGCGATTTGCAGCGTCCCATGCACTGCCTGGTGCCGTTGATGGACACGGAATGCCGCCGCTACGGCTGACCTGAGCCATCCTTGGCGAGCTCGAGCATGATGATCGTGTCCACGGGGTGGCGGTCTGCGGCGGGGATGGAAAGGACGAGACTTTGCTCGTTTTGCCGCAGATCGGCGGTCCCACCGGTCAGGACGCGATGGCGGAGAATGGAGCGTCCAGGGGAAGGTAGCAGGATGGAATCCTCGACCCAGTCCAACATGTGCAAGTAGACGCGGTCGCCGGCCTGAGTGGAAACGCCCCACGGGCCAGGTTCGAGGGGGCCTCGGCTTGTGCCATAGACGCTCTCGCCATACCGGGCAAGCCAGTTGCCAATCTCCTCCAGCACGACCACTTGGCGAGGCTCGATCTCGCCGGTAGGCATTGGACCGACGTTGAGCAGCAGGTTACCGCCGCGGCCGGCACAGGCGGCCAACAGGCGGATGCACTCGGCAGAGGTCTTGATACGGTCGTCCGGCTTGAAGGACCACTGCTCGCCGAGCGTGTCGCAGGTCTCCCATGGCTTTGGATTCTCGTATTCGCCAACAGCTTGTTCATAAACCTGAAAGTCCGTATCTGGGCTGAGGCGATCGTTTATCAGGATGGCGGGCTGCAGCCCCCGTATCCATTCGTAGAGCAGATGTTGTTCATAGTCCTGCGGCCACTCCTCCTGGACATCAAACCAGAGGATGCGAACCGGGCCGTAGGCGGTCAACAGCTCGGCCAACTGATCGCGCATGTATCGGTTGTAGCGGCGATACTGGGCGGTGCGAAAGTCGGGATGATGCCAGTCCGGAGCCGAGTAGTAGATCCCCAGTGGAAGCTCAGCCGTCCGGCAAGCTTGGGCCAATTCGGCCAGCGGATCGCGGGCCCAGGGCGACCGGGTTATCTTGTACTCGGTGAGTTGACTGTCGTGCATGCAGAAGCCGTCATGATGCTTAGCCACAAAGACCAGGTACCGAGCACCGGCGGACCGGGCTAGGCGCACCCATTCTTCGGCGTCGAACGCGGTGGGATTGAATCGCAGATAAAGCTGATCGTACTCCTCGGGTAAGACGGAAGCTGCCTGATCCCTGCGAGTGCGTGGATCCTGTCGCGAGTGGCTGATTTCGGTACCTAGCAAGCTGATGGGGCCCCAGTGGATGAACAGACCAAAGCGGGCGTCCTGAAACCAAGCAACCGCGTTGGATGGAGCGGCGGGGAACACGGCCACCGAGGGCTTACGCCGCGGCCACGCCGACCAGGCGATCATGCCCGCCTGAACCGCCACTAGGAGGCTCAGGACGGTTAGCAGGATTCTCGTGCGAGGCGCCACACGCATCAGTCGATCCACTTCCAACGCCCAACGCCGCCAGGCCACCGAGTCCACTCCGGCGCCGGTAGCCGGTGTCCGCAGTGTAGGCCCCGACGCCTTGGCGTCAACGCAAGCGCGTCGCAACCGGGTAACCGTTCACGGGAGCCAGACCGGAATTGGATAGGGTGTAACTCGCTGGCCGCCTGGCTCCCGGGGCACAACAGCGAATGCTCAAGGCCTAATGACCAATCAATGACCAAGCCCGAAGCCAGAACGCCAACCGCGAGCGGGGACGTTAGTCATGGGTCATTCGGACTTCATGGGTCATTGGGGCTTCGCCATGGGTCATTTCGCCTGCGGATCGCGAGTTACGCCCAAACCATATCGCTCAGCCAACGCGCAAGCCTCCGAACAGCCACAATCCGCACCTTGAGCGGACCGGATTGAGGCGGTATGCTGCGGCCATGTCGCTTGCGGGCGGCCCACGCATAAGGAGGCGTCCGCATTCAACGGCTTGGATAAGTCGGATTTGCCATTGTTTCGACACGCCGCGCGTGAAGGAGTCGCTCAAGTGAGGTACACGGGGTTCTATATTCTGCTTGGCGTCATGCTACTACTGTGGGGCTGCAATCAGCGTATGCAGGAGCGAGCGGAGGACACGATGGAGGCGGGTGTGCTGGAGCCGTTCCACTTGCGGTGTGAGTACCTTGTCGAGCCGCTTGGGATAGACAACACCAGCCCCCGACTGAGCTGGGTGGTCAGGTCGGCACTGAGAGGTCAGCGGCAGTCCGCGTATCACATTCTCGTGTCGTCAAGCCCGGACAGACTCGCGCAGGATGTGGGTGATCTCTGGGATACGGCCCAGGTACGAAGTGGCCGCACGAATCAGATCGTCTACGAGGGACGGCCGCTGGAATCGCGGACCGTCTGCTATTGGAAGGTGCGTGTCTGGGATGCCCAAGGCAGGCCATCGCAGTGGAGCGATGTGTCTCACTGGACGATGGGACTGCTCGAAGAGGCGGACTGGAAGGCGCGTTGGATCAGCTACCGGGATGATGACTCCATGACCGCGTCGCAACAGAACATGGTGTTGCAGCCGGCTCGCTACTACCGCAAGGCTTTCCACGCCCCGCAAGCCATTCGTCGTGCAACCGTGTACGCCACGTCGTTGGGCGTTTATGAGCTGTCCCTCAACGGCCAGGAGGTATCCGACAGGCTGTTTACGCCCGGGTGGAGCGACTACAAGAAGCGGGTCTACTACAACACCTTTGACGTAACGGATCACGTTCGACAGGGCGACAACGCGATCGGGGCGATTGTCGCGGACGGCTGGTACAGCGGCTACGTGGGTTACGGCAAGTTGGTGGGCTACGGGCCGGACAGATGCGGCCGCTACTTCTACGGGAAGACGCCCGCACTCCTGGTGCAGCTTGAGATCGAGTACCAGGACGGCACAACGGAGAGGGTCAATACGGACACCGATTGGAAAGTCACCACCGGCCCGCTGTTGGAAGCCGACATGCTGATGGGGGAAACATACGATGCTCGGCTTGAGATGCCCGGATGGAGTAAGCCCGATTTCGCGGACTCCCAGTGGGACGACGTTGTGCCGGCCGAGGCGAATCCCGGCATCAAAGCCACCTTCCACGATCGGGCGGGGCAGCGAGAGGTCAACCTCGGGTTCGAGCGCCCGGCCCTCATGCAGGCCTATTCCTCGGTTCCCATCCGCAAGACGGAAACGCTGAAAGCGGTGGGCATCACCGAACCCGAGCCGGGAACCTACATCTTCGACATGGGGCAGAACTTCTCGGGTGTGGCCCGGCTGCACACCAACGGGCCGGCCGGCACGCAGATCAGATTGCGGTTCGGCGAGATGCTGCATCAAGATGGGCGGTTGATGACCGAGAACCTTCGCAAGGCTCGCGCGACGGACACCTACATCCTCCGCGGCGACCCGCAGGGCGAGAGCTACCAGCCAAGGTTCACTTATCATGGCTTCCAATATGTCGAAGTGACCGGCCTGACGCACAAGCCCGACCTGGACACGATCACCGGCATCGTGGTTCATTCCGATACCCCGTTGAGGAGTTCGTTGCGTTGCTCGGATCCGATGATCAACCAGCTCTTCTCGAACATCGTCTGGACGCAGCGGGCGAATTTCTTCGAGATTCCGACCGACTGCCCGCAGCGTGATGAACGTCTCGGCTGGACCGGGGACGCGCAGATCTACGTCCAAGCGGCTGCCTACAACGCGGATGTGGCGGCGTTCTTCACGAAGTGGCTCGACGATCTCGAGGAGGCGCAGTGGCCGAGCGGCGCTTTTCCCGACTATGCGCCGTACCCGATGACACACGGCAAGACCGAACACGGGTACGCCACCGGCTGGGCCGATGCCGGGATCATCTGCCCACATGCCATCTACAAGATGTATGGCGACACGCGGGTGATCGCGCGGCATTACGATGCGATGAGCCGGTTCCTGGATTTCCGGCAGAAGCGGAGTCCGGACTTCCTTGGGGTGGACACCTGCAACGCCTGGGGAGACTGGCTGTCGATCGGTTCGCAGACGCCGATCGAGTTCATCGACACGGTGTACTACGCGATATCCGCAAAGAGGATGAGTGAGATGGCCCGGGCCATCGGCAAGGAAGAGGATGCAGCCAAGTACGACCAAGTCTACAAGAGCATTCAACAGGCCTTTGCCGGGCGATATCTGAATGCAGACGGCACGTTGACGGTGAACAACCAGACCGCGTGTGTACTTGCGCTGTCGGCGGGTTTGGTCCCGGAGGCGTTCCTTCCGGTGGTGCAAAAGCGTTTGCTTCAACTGCTGGAAGAGAATCAGTACCGCATGACGACGGGCTTCTTGGGCACCAAAGCGCTGTTATTCGTGTTGTCTGACGCCGGATATACGGACACGGCGGCCCGCCTCTTGCAGAGCCGCGAGTTTCCATCGTGGGGCTACAATGTCGTCAACGGGGCGACCACGGTCTGGGAGCGATGGAACAGCTACACCAAGGAAGACGGGTTCGGCGACGCGAGCATGAACTCGTTCAGCCATTATGCTTTCGGCGCCGTCTGCCAGTGGATGTTCGAGAAGCTCGCGGGCATCGACATGCTCCGGCCCGGTTTCGAGCAGATCATGATCAAGCCGCACATACCGTCGCCCGACAGCAATCCGGGCCATGAGCCGATCGACTGGGTCGATGCCCGATACGATTCGATCCAAGGCCCGATCGAGGTGTCTTGGAAACGCGTGGAAGGAGGATTGGATCTCACGGTGATGATTCCGGCCAACACTGAGGCCGTGGTCTACATCCCCGCGCGATCTGTCTCGCAGGTGACTGAAGGGGGAACTCCCATAGCCAAACACCCTGACCTCACTTGCGATGGGATTCACGATTCGGCCGTGAAGGTCCAAGCCGGCTCGGGCACGTACCATTTCAGCGTGCGAACGGAGTAGACGAGCAGCGCGGGACATGCTCAGCGTATGGCGTCTGGCTGGAGATTCCTGATGCACTCGCGCAAAATCGCAGCGTCGATGAGGCGTCCGCGTGTGTCTCGGGTCTGGTTGGGGCTCGTGGCTACGGGTGCGATGGTGCTGGCCTCCTGTACTGCCAACCACGAGCTGGGTCGCGCCGGATCACAAAGCGGCCAGGAACGCAAGCGATTGGGGCTGATCCGCCCGAGCGCCGACGGCACGCACTTTGTCCATGTCGACTCCGGTGCGCGGTTCACGGTCTGGGGCGTGAACTACGACCACGACCCCGACGGTCGCCTCCTGGAAGATTACTGGCACGACGAGTGGGCCACCGTGGTGGAGGATTTCGAGGAGATGGCCGCCCTCGGGGCCAACGCGGTGCGCATTCACCTGCAGCTCGGCAAGTTCATGAAATCGCCCGAGCAACCCAACACTGCGGAACTGGAGCAGCTTGGGCGTCTGCTGGATCTGGCCAGGCGGACCGGGCTGTACCTCAATCTGACCGGCCTGGCGTGCTACCACAAGCAGGATGTGCCGCCCTGGTACGACGCGATGAGCGAGGCGGACCGCTGGGCGGTGCAGGCTCGGTTCTGGGCGGCCGTGGCCAAGACCTGCGCCGGCCACCCGGCCATGTTCTGTTACGACCTGATGAACGAGCCGATCCTGCCTGGCGACGACAAAAAGGAAACCGACTGGCTGGCCGGCGAGTTCGGGGGCAAGCACTTCGTGCAGCGGATCACGCTGGACTTGGCCGGCCGCACGCGGCACGAGGTCGCCCGGGCCTGGATCGACACCCTGGTTTCCGCCATCCGCAAGCACGACCCGCACACCATGATCACGGTCGGGGTCATCCCCTGGGCCCACGTCTGGCCGCAGGCCAAGCCGCTCTTCTACGCACCGGAGGTCGGCGTCAACCTCGACTTCGCCTGCGTGCACTTCTATCCCAAGTCCGGCCAGGTCGAGAAGGCCCTGGCCGCACTGGCGGTCTACCGTGTCGGCAAGCCGCTGGTCGTCGAGGAGATGTTTGCGCTCGAGTGCGGCATCGAGGAGCTCGACGCCTTCATCGAGGGTTCCCGTGATTGGGTCGCGGGCTACTTCGGCTTCTACTGGGGCAGAACCATCGAGGAATACGCGGCACTGACAGGTGAACAACGGACCATCGGCGCGGCCATCACCCAACGTTGGCTGGAGTACTTCCGCGACAAGGCGGCTCAGTGGTTGCGGGAGAAGTAGTCCCAGACGAGGTAGACCTTGGCATCGTTGATCCCAGGGTACTGCCAGGGGCGAATGGGGCCGAGTTGGGCGGTGCCGATCCTGCCGCCGGGGTCGACAACACGGCGGGCATGGAAGTCGCTATAGAGGACGTTGTAGCTTTGCAGGTGGTAGCCTTGATACCCGCCGAAGAAGCCGTCCGAGACGAACGCGTGAACGGCGTGACGGCCACGGGAGGCCTGCGGGAACGGGCCAAGGAAGGACGGGTCGGGCTCAGCCGGGTCATGCAGATACCGCCAATAGGGATACTCAGCAGCAGGCACCGGGGCGAAGTTACGGATCACCTCTTCGGGGTACATTCGGCTACCCGCATCGCGCGGGTTCTTGCCCTCGACGGCGGGGATTGCGTAACCATAAGCCCCAAACGGCGAGATGGGAAAGTTGTGTGAGTTCTGGTATTGCGGGTCGGTGTGCTTGGGGTGGCGGTAGCGCTGGAGGAAAGTCGCCTTACCGTTGGGGCCGTTGATGTCGGCGGCTTTGTTGTTGGGGCAGTAGAAGACTTCAGGCGTCGAGCCGACGTAGCGGGGATAGAGAAGCCCGCCGTTGACCGCGGCCCAGTCGTGGCTCTCCGGCGGTTGAAAGCCCAGGTAGTACTTCCCCTCCATGAGCGAGTAGCGGAACGATCCGACCCAGGGCAGGTAGGCTTTGTGGTCGCCCCCGTAGGCCGCGAAGCCGACGCCCTGCTGCTTGAGATTCGCCAAACAGAGAGCAGCCCAGGCCTGCTCCCTCGCCCGGCGCAGAGACGGAAGCAAGACCGCGATCAACAGCGCGATGATGCCAACAACAACAAGGATCTCGATGAGGGTGAAACCCGCGTACATGCTTCCGCGCGGTCTTGCGGCAAGAGCCGATCGACCGCCTCGGGTCGGCGGTGTGCCCTGGTCACTCATCTTCTGATCGTCCTTCCGACTTGCGTGCGCGGGCAGCGGCATCCTCATCACGCCCAGATGGAGTCCGCCGTCGCGTACATGACCAGTGAGCGGGACGGACCATGCGAGTGTTTGCCGTTGTGGGCGCTGTTGACGGCGCTGTAGAACAAGTGGTACCGCCCGTCGCGATGCACCAGATGGCTGGGCGGATAAATGCCGTAGGAGTCCGGCTGCGTGCTATCGCCGCGGGGCAGCCAGGCGGAGCGCACCGGCCGATGCCACTTCAGGCCGTCGGTCGAGAAACACCATTCGAGGTCCATGGTCTGGGCCTGCACGCGGTAATGGCCGAGCATGCCCACCCGGCCGCGAGGCGTGTATGTGACCGCAAGGTGGTAGAACTGCTGATCGACGAAGTCGTTGGCGTCGCGCTGGATGACCCGATTGCGCGTCCCGAAGCGCAAGCCGTCCTCGGAGGTATAGCGGTCGATGACCCGCAGCAGCCCCGGGGCGTTGTCGTGGGGCATGTAGGCCGGGTCCTCCTTGGGCACGGAGATCAGGGCCACGGAGTACATCTCGAACGTGCCGTCGGAAAGCTGGTAAATGTTGGTGGCGTCGTTGGAGATCAGGCGGGCCGGTGCCTGCGGTTCGTCGGCGGGCCTATCCGGGCTAACCTGGCGGACCAGCATAACGCCGTCGGGCGAGGGCACGCCGTGTGCCGCCCGGTCGTTCGGGTGGTAAAGCACCGGGCGGTGCGGATCGACTACGCGGTACCGCCGGCCGTCATCGCTGTCGGCGGCCAAGTAGCGAAGGATGCCGCGTCCGTGCGCCCAGAAGTAGATCCGATGCTTGCCGTTGAGGAGGGGGACGTGGACAACCTGCGTCGGCCTCCACCCGTCGGGCAGGTGCCCGACGGCGAACGGTCCGTCGCCGGGCTCACCGGGCGTGAGCTGAGCGGGGAACTTCTTCATCGGTTCGCCCGACCGGCCTTCCGCGTAGGCGATGGTGTAACTGCTGCGGCCGCCCACCGCCGAGTACCACAACCGCCAACGACCGTCATCCAGTACCTCGACCGGCGAGGTGAAGTTCTGGATGAAGCCGTGCTCCCAGGGCTCTGTAACTTCGAGCACGGTGCCGTGTTTCCGCCATGCGCTCGGGGGGCAAGGCATGGGCAGTTCCGACTCATCGCCGAAAGCCCGACGACCGAGCCCTAGTTGGCCGGCCGCGGCGCCCAAGGTCGCACCGGCGGCACGAGACAGGAAGGTTCGCCGATCGAGCATGGGTATGATCCTCCAGCGGGCGGCACATGCCGAGCCCGCGAAGCGGTTCGCCGGGCAAGAGCTCAGGTCGCACTCGCAAGCCGACCCACCGGTCGCCGGCCTGCCGATCGGATCACATACAGGCCGAAGCACGATCCGCGGTCGGCTCCACCCGCCAGTGCTCATCCACCCACAAGCCCAGGATGCGTATCGGCAAGAACCATGTGGCGATCACCGGCTCCTGTACCCAGCCATCCATACAGTTGATCACCGTGGCGAATCGCCCGCGCATCAAGTGGTCCTCAGCTACACATACTCCGGCAACGTGGAGCTTCCCGCCGTCAGACGTCCACCCAGACTCCGCTACGAGCGCTTTCGAGCACCGCGTCGCAAACCTTCTGCGTCTCCAGGGCATCGCGGAAGGTCGGGCTGGCGGGCCGCCCCGTGGCGACGCCCTCCAGGAAGTCGGCGACCTGGTGGACGAAGGAGTGTTCGTAACCGATCTGCAGGCCCGGCACCCACCACTTACCCATGTACGGCTGGTCCCCGTCCGTCACGTGGATGCTCCGCCAACCGCGGACGATCGAGTCGTCGCGGTGGTCGAAGTAGCCAAGCCGGTGCAGATCGTGCAAGTCCCACGCAATCGAGGCCTTTTCGCCGTTGATCTCGAAAGTATAGAGCGCCTTGTGACCGCGGGCGTAGCGCGTCGACTCGAACGTCGCCAGCGAGCCATTCGAGAACCGGGCGAGGAAAGCGCAGGCGTCGTCGATGTTCACCTTCTCGACCTTGCCGGTGATATTGTGCTTGCGCTCTTTGATGAAGGTCTCGGTCATGGCGGTCACGCTGCGGATACTACCGTTGAGCCACAGGGCGGTATCGATGCAGTGGGCGAGCAGGTCGCCGGTGACGCCGGAGCCGGCCACCTTGGCATCGAGTCGCCAGAGGGCGTCGCCGCCCTGGGGCAGGTCGGAGGAGATCGTCCAATCCTGCAGGAATACGGCCCGGTAGTGGAAGATCTTGCCGAGCCGGCCCTCGTCGATGAGCTTCTTGGCCAGAGTGACGGCCGGCACGCGGCGATAGTTGAACGAGACCAAGTTGGGTACGCCGGCCTTCTCGACCGCGTCCACCATCTCCTGGCCCTCGGCGGTGTTCATGGCCAGCGGCTTCTCGCAGATGATCATCTTGCCAGCCGCCGCCGCCGCCATGGCGATCTCGCGGTGGGTGTTGTTTGGCGTGCAGATGTCGACGATGTCGATATCCTTGCGGGCCAGCAGCTTCTTCCAGTCGGTCTCGACCGACTCGTATCCCCACGTATCCGCGAATGCCTTGGCCTTGTCGGCGCTCACGTCGCAGATCGCCTTGAGTGCGGGCTTCAGCTCCGGCTTGAAGAAACTGTACACCTTGCGGTACGCGTTCGAATGCGTCCGCCCCATGAAACCGCAACCGATCAGACCGACGTTAAGTGGCTTGGACATGGCTGTTCTCCGCTTCACGTGGGCCGCACCCACGGCTCCTGCCTCGCACTCGCAATAATGACCCGTACAGACCTCACCCGGCATCCTAGCCCGAGCCCGCGGAGGTGGTCAAGCGGGCCGTCGGCGGCACGCTTATTCGCCTGCGAATCGGCGGCGGTGCTCGGCCTCGAGCTGCCCCCAGAACGCGGCCGCGCGACGATCCTGCTGATCCCGCTGGCGAGTGTGTTCGCTGAGGTATCGCTGACCGCGGACCGGCGAGTTCTGCAGACTATCCGCCCACGCGAGAACTTGGCGGGATGCGGATTCGGCGAGGGATTTCAGATCTGAGATTTGAGACTGCAGATGCACGAAGTAGGGCAGCCGTTCAGTCAACAGCAGCATGGAGCGCACCTCGCCGGCCGAGCCGCGGGCGATGTAGAGACAAGTGAGCAGTTCTTGCGTTGTGCCGCGTTCAAAACCCTCCGCGATGTTGTTCCCGACCGAGATTGCCGCCCGCTGAATCTGGCTGCGCAAATCACCTTTGCCCCGAAGCTGCGGTCGTCGGTCAGCCTGAATACCCCCTCAGCCAACTGCATGGCCGTTTGCCAGACCGGCAGATCCTCGAATCGCTCGTAAGTCATGCGCGACTCCCGAATCCCAAACCTGTAATCTCAGATCCGAAATCTCAGATCTGAAATCTGCAATCCCAACTCTGCCGCTTCGAATCTGCAATCTCAGATCTCCAACGCCCCATCTGAAATCTGCAATTTCGAATCTGCGATCTCCAATCTGCCACCTCAGACCCCCACTCGCAGACACACACCTCACAGCGCAATACGGCCATTACTCTGCAAGATGCTGCAAATCCATCATCCCCACAACCAAGACCCATCACTCCCGCCACCCGTGGGCGTCGCGGACGGCGAGCATGGCGGCCAGGATGCTGTTCCAGGTCTGCGGCCGGTGCATGACCTCATTGGAGAACATGCAGCCGTCCCAGCAGATGTGGCGAATCTTGCGGGTGGGTTGGCCGGCGTCATCACGGAGCCAGTAGCCGGCCTCGCGCACAATGTCCAGCTTGCCGTTGGGATCGCCGGGAAGGCAGTGACGGCCGGTCTTGTCGTGCGAGCCGCTGCCCTTGACCGTGGCATCGTTCTGGGCGACGTGGAAGTCGATGGTCCACGGGCGCAGCGCGGCGGTAAGCTGCCGGTAGGCGGCCTCGAAGGTCTGCGGAGAATCCCATCCAAAACCCTCGGGCAGAATGCGGTCCTCGGGAGCGTTATAGCCCATCGTATAGAGCAGCGTGTGGGCCATATCCGCCTGGAAGCCGAGCGTCTTGGGCCGGTCGACCATCTCGAGGAGCTGCACCATCCGCCGCCATGAGTGCATGCCGCCCCAGCAGATCTCGCCCTCGGCGGCCAGCCGCTCGCCACACTGCTCAGCCATGTCGCAGGCCTCGCGGAAAGTGGCCGCGATCTTCTTCTGGTTGCCCTCGGGATCCTTGTACCAGTCCTCGACGCCGCAGGCCGAGTCGATCCGCACGATGCCGTATGGCCGCACACCCAGTTTCCGCAGGGCCGCGGCGATGCGGCAGCCTTTGCGGACCTGCTCGACGAACTGCTTGCGTTCGCTTTCGCCGCCCATGGCCGACCCGCCGCCCGTCGGTGGCCAGACCGGAGCCACGACCGAGCCCACCACGAGACCCTTGGCCCGGACCTTGTCCGCCAGCCGTTTGAGCCCGTCGTCGTCGATGTCGATACTGACGTGCGGGTCGAAGAGGAACAGGTCGATCCCCTCGAACTTCACCCCATCCACCTCGGCAGCGACGGTCAGATCCAGCATGGTGTCCAGATCGATCGGCGGCTCGGAGTCCGGCCCCTTGCCGACCAAGCCCGGCCAGGCGGCATTGTGGAGTTTCGGCCAGTTGTTTTGATGTGTCGCAGTCACGGACGATTCCTCCCTATGGGAATGACCAATGTCGAAACCCGAATGACCAAGCAATGACCAAGCTCGAATGCCGAATGCCAACCGAAAAGCGGCATGCTCCGATTTCCTCGATCATGGATCCTGCGCTGTATTGGAGCGCGCCTTGCGGCTCCGGTGAATCGCCCCGAAGATCAAGTTGCGCTCCTGCGCTTCGCGCCACAGGGTGCGCGCCTCCTCCTTGGATGTCGGAACGGCAACGGCGATCATCCGGAGCCAGTGCTTGCTCTCTTTCGCCTCGCGCTTGCACACACTGATCCGATACCGAAACTCCTTCCCGGAACCGGCCTCGTCCGCCTCACAGTAGTTTGAGCCCACGCTGGTACCCGCCCGAACAAGCTGGCGAGTCAGTGGGTCCGTCACCGCATTTGCGGGCAACTTCCTCGCGAAGGAGATGACCGCTTCGCCAAAACGTGCAGTGCGCTCATCCAAGTCAAATCGCGGCCTGGAAGCCTTGCCGTCCTCATCCGTGTCGCGAGGGTCGCTCATTTGCGTTTCGGCATTCGTCGTCTATGGGTCATTCGGACTTCGCCATTCGTCATTCACTTCTTCCCGTCGCACACCTTCGGCACGTTCGGGTGCGTGTCGGGGCCGAAGTAGCGCAGGCTGACCAGCGGCTCGCTGCCGGTATTCTCGATCTCGATGCCCGCGGCGGCGGCCTCGGCGGTGATGAACACCTCGTCCTCGGTCAGATCGCCGAAGCGAATCATCGCAGGCGTCTGCAACGGCAGCTTGCCGATTCGGCCCTTGCCCTGGACGGTAATCCAGCCGCTGGCGCCCGGATCCTTGAGCACACACTTGGCCCCCGGCTCGACGGTCAGCTCCTTGGCGCTGAACAACTGCTGACCATCAATGTGCCCGTAGACGATCCACTTGTCCGTGTAGCCCTTGCCGCTGGCCTTCTCGTCCACGATGGGCACAAGCTGGTTGTGCTCGACGAAATGCGTATCGACGTTCTTGTCCCAATCGAGTTGCTCGATGATGAAGTCCAGGTCGCGGTGCTTGTCCTTGGGTACGTCCTTGACCAGCAGATCCCAGGGGACGTACCTGCCCTCGACGATGTTCTGGTACATGCCAAACACGTCGCTGCCCCACTGCGGCTCGTAGGTGCACAAAGAGCCCGGCGCGTGCAGCACGCCCGCCGGGATTAACCACCCCGTCCCCCGCTTGAGTCGGTACGCCCGTGACAGGTCGAGAATGCCGTTGTCGCCCTTGTTCCAGTTATCGAGGCACCGCCGCAACTGAGCCTTCGTCGTACCCGGTTCGAGGCCCATGAACGTGTAGGCGAAGTTGTTGTCCACGTTGTTCATCTGCGGGGAAAAGTAGTACGCCTCGGGCTTGCCTTCCTGCCCGGTCAGTTTGGCGTGCTCCGGCCGCTGGTGCATGTGATGCGGGATGGGCCCCATGTTGTCGAAGAACTTCGAGTAGACCGGCCAGCGTTTGTACTTGTCGAACATCGCCTTGCCGATCAGCTTGGCCCCTGCCTCGGCGACGGCGTCCTTGAGCAGGAAGCACTTGTCCTCGAAGACCACGTAGCTAAGGCCCTCTTCCGGCTCACGGTTGTCGTTCATCGCCTCGGTCGTACTCGCGAACCAGCGCTCGTCGATACCACCACGGTCGGCGCCGAGAGCGTAGTAGTCCTGGGGAGCAAGCTTGAGCCGGCGCCCGGGATGCAGAAAACTGCGGGGCACCCAGTTCGGCGCCAATCGCAGCAAGCCGCCGCCGGAGTTCAACGCGCTGTTCACCAAGGCCGAAAGATTCTTGGCTACTGCCGTGCATGTTTTGGGTTTGAGCATATCGAAGGCTCCCTTTTACAGTTGACTACTCGCAAACGGCCACATCCGGTAGAGGCGGCCACATGAGGACATTCTAGTTCGACTGCGACGCTTTGCGGCGGCCGTTGGGAAGCAACAAAGCTCCACGCTCCGGCCGCCACGAGGGACCACCGCTGCCGAAGAGCGTGGGGCGGCGACTGCCGGAGCACACCCTCCAACGCTGCCGCAGCAGCCCTTCCGCTGCTCTCCAGCGAGATACTCCCAGCCATACTGGCTTGCCGGCTCCTCGCCTATTCGGGCTGAGCCGGCTTGACCTTCGTCTGCTTGGTCGGCACGAGCTTCGCGTCAGGCACATCGGAGACCTGCACTCCGCGGGCTCGCAGCGAGGCCGCCAACGCCGGCTTGTAGTCCGCCGGGGCCGCGGGCAACGCGTCCCTCAGTGCCGCCAGTGAGCGGTCACCCGGTATGCGCTGCAGCGCCGCTCGGGCATCCTCTCGCAGGTCCGGCGCAGCCAGAAGCTTCGCCAAGGGGGCAACGCACTCGTCACCACCGAGCTCCGACAGCATCCATACGACCTCGTACCGGACAGCCCTTGGTTGGCCGTCCGCCAGCAGCGGCAGAAGCTCGCCCACCGCCTGCTGGCGCAACGCGTCGGCGCCTGGTCGTCCCGCATCGCGCACGATCCGCCACATCGCCCGCCGTGCAGCCCGCGAGACCTCCTGCTCCTGCCCGCTCAGCAGGGCCGCCAGCGGAGCAATCGCACCGGGGCCGACGGCATGGGCGTTCAGCCACGCCTTGCCTCGAACGGTTTCATCCTCGCCGGTGATGAACTTGATCAAGTCCTGGACCGCGGCGGTCTGCCCGGCTTGAGCCGCCAGCGCGCCCGCACCGACTGTCGAGGCCCACACTGCCGCTTCTTTGCCTATCGTCATGGCTCATGTTCCTCTCGATAAAGGTCACAGATGGTACGGGGCCCGCTGCGGCCGACTCATCATGCGCCGGGCCTGCTCGTCGCCCACGATCTCCTGCCTGGCCTGGTCCCAGTGGATCGGGCGGCCCAGAATGAACGAGATATTGCCGAGGACACACAGATTGGAGACCCCCACCGCGGCCTCGATGTTCATGATGGTCTTCTTGCCGGTCTTGATACCCATGAACCAGTCTTCCATGTGGCCCGGGCTCTTGTAGACATCCTTGGCGCCGGCCGGCGGGACCCATTCGCGAGCCTTGCGCTCGAGCCAGGTTCCACCGTCACCGCCCCAATGCAGCATGGTCCCGCTTGTGCCGTGGTAGATCGCACCGTAACCCGGGCGGCTGATCTCCGGCTCACCCTCGCGGCGGGTCTCCGGCGGAGGGCCGGCGTCAGGATGCTGACTCCAGGTCAAGACCCAGTCAGGGTTCTTGAACGTGTACACCACATCCATCTCAACGGCACTGTCCCACAACCCCTTGGTCGGAGCGCTGCCGGACGCCTCGATGGTGACCGGCCCAGTGCCGTCGGCACCCATCCACCACATCGCACAGCTCATCACGTGAGCTCCGCGATCGCGAATCTGCCCACCGCCGGACTCCAGAATCCAGCGGAACGTGCCGTGACAGTATCGCGGGTTGTACGGTCGCCACGGGAGCGGCCCGAGCCAGAGATCCCAATCCAACTCCGGCGGAGGATCGCAGTCGGGTGCCGGGTTGTTGTCCGCCGGGCTCGGATAATGGAAGCAGTCCACCCGGTTGACCTTGCCAATAACCTCGTTGGCCAGGTAGCGATGGGCAAGATAAGCCTCATGCTCTGATCGGCCTTGCGAGCCGACCTGCACGGCGACCCTGTTTTCCTTGGCCGCTTTGACCATCGCCTTGCCTTCCTCGATCGTGCAGCAGGCAGGCTTCTCAACGTAGACGTGCTTGCCGCACTCCGCGGCGTGCACCATCTGCACCGCATGCCAATGGTCAGGAGTGGCTATAACCACCGCGTCGATATCCTTGCGTTCGAGGATATAGCGGTAATCGCGGTACACGTCGGCTTGCGGGCCGGCTATCTTCGATGCCTTGGTGAGCTGGTTCTCGTCGGCATCGCAGACCGCAGCCACGCTGACCTCGCCGCGGCCCATCCGGCCGACCATGTCGCGGAGATGTCCGCCGCCCATCCCCCCCACGCCAATGTGGGCCGTCACCAGCCGGTCATTTGCCCCGGGTCGCCCCGTAGCGCCCAGGGCCGCCGAACGGATGATATGGGGAAAGCCGATCGCCCCTCCGGCCGCCACGCCCGCCGTCTTCAGAAATGTCCGCCGCCGCATCCTGTCGTTTGGGTTGGCCATCTTCTCACCTGTTTCAATCCGGGCTACATTCAGAAAACCGCGAATCCCGACCCGCGGCACAATCCATCCCCCCGGCAGCACCGTCCGCACATGTACACATCCTCGCGAGACGGTATCATGTTCCCCGGTAAGAGACTAACGCGATTCGCTGAGGTTTCAAGGCCCGCAGGTGGCCTGCATCCGTACTCTGACCATCCGCGAGCAACCCTGACGCACATGGTCATCGGTTCCCGGATCGTCGGGGAACGACCGAGCGTACTTCAGAGCCCGTATCAGGCCTGTCATGAAAGGAGTTGCCATGTTGCGCCCCCCCCTGATGCTGATTGCCCTCGTGATCCCATTCGCCGCGTCCAGCCTCCACGCCGAACAACCAGCCGAGGCGACCCCCGTAGCCAAGAAACCGCACATCGTGTTCATCACCGGCGATCACGAGTACCAATCGGAAATCAACCAGCCCATGATCGCCAGCATTCTCGAAGCCAAGCATGGCATGAAATGCACGGTACTCTATGCGGTCGACGAAACCGGCCAACGCAACCCGCAGTACGAGAAGAACATCCCCGGTCTCGAGGCACTTCAAACCGCGGATCTGGTCGTCATGTACGTGCGATTCCGCGCACTGCCTGACGATCAGCTCAAGATGATCCTCGACTACGTCAACGCCGGTCGCCCTATTGTGGCCCTGCGCACCAGCACCCACGCTTTCCTCTATCCCAAGGAGCATCCGCAGTTCCGCTGGAACGATGATTTCGGCCGCGAAGTGTTCGGCCAGAAATGGATTCGCCACCACGGGCACGACTCCAGCACCCAGGTGCACGTCATGCTCAAGGACCACCCGATCACGCGCGGCCTCGAGCCGACCTTCCATTGCCGCTCCTGGCTCTATCACGTGATGCCGCTGCACGGCGACTGCACCGCTCTGCTCAACGGGGCGGCTCTCAAAGGTGAGAAACCCGAGGATCCCGTCTTCGGCACACCCAACCCCGTCGCCTGGACGAAGACCTACAAGGGCGGTCGCGTGTTCTTCACCACCCTCGGCCACCCCCAGGACTTCGAGAACGTCTCCATGCGCCGTCTGCTGGTTAACGGCGTCTACTGGGCCTTGGGCCGCGAGGCGGACATCCCCGCCGAAGGCTGCAACGTGGACCTCCCCGCCGCCCCGTAACCGCTACAAAGGTGCCCCCCAAAGGTGTCAGGAACCTTTATCGAGCGATGCGGCCTGCCGCTCGACGAACTGCGTTCTTGCGTCGCCCGAAAAAGGTTCCTGACACCTTTTTGGCTTACGCAAGCGTCAATTGCAGACCCACCACTGCGGCTGGCGGCAGAGTCAGCACCAACCGGCCATCGGCTTGGGGCGCCGGCACCGCCAAGGGTCGCGGCACCACCGCACGCGGATGGTCGAAATCGTTGAGCGCGTTGAGCCGCTCATGCGCAAGGACCGTGCCCGAAACCTCCGCGACCCGGCCTTCACGCAACCGCAAGTCGATCTCGATCGGCTCGTGGTGGTGTGTGTGCACCAACGTCACCGTCACCTCCCGCTCGCGGCGCGAGGCCGAACCAGCCACGCGGAACAGCTCCGCTTGCCCGCCCTCGCGCGAGAAGGAACAGGTCGGCGTTTCCAAACGCAGCGGCACCGCAATTCCCTGATGATGTGCCTGGTACATCGCGAACACGTGATAGATCGTCGTCTCCACCATCCGGTCGCCATCCGTCATGTATAGCGATTGGAGACAGTTGACCAACTGGGCGATGTTACCCATCACCACCTTGTCGGCATGGCGGTGGAAGGTGTCCAAGGTGAGAGCGGCCACCAGAGCGTCACGCATGGTACTGTACTGGGCAAACTGGAACTCCGGGCGCAGGCGGGCATCGGCTGGATGCCACGTGCCCCACTCGTCGATGATGAGTTTGACTTCGTGTCGCGGGTCGAATTCGCCCATCGCTCCCCATTGATCGACAACCAGCTTATCCATGCGATTGGCACGGTCGAGCAGGTCGTACCACTGGTCGGTGTTGAATTCGGTGGCCGTGCCCGACGTGCCGCAGTAGTAGTGAGCCGCCCAGGCGTGCATCGGCGTACTCGCCCCGTCCCGCCACTTCTTCAAGAACCGCCGAGTCCAGTCCAGATCGTTGCCCGACGGCCCACAGCCGATGAGCACCCAAGGAACGCCGAAGCTCGGCAGCCAGGTCACAAAGCGACGATACTCGGTACAGTAGTCCTCCGGCGTGAAGCTGCCGCCGCATCCCCAGTTCTCATTACCCACCGCCCAATAACGGACGCCAAAGGGCTCCGGATGCCCGTTGGCAACGCGTTCATCACCCACGCTCAACCGTCCCGCCGGGGCGTTGCAGTACTCGACCCACTGCTGGAACTCCTCGGCCGTACCCGTCCCGACGTTGGCGCAGAAATACGGCTCTGCGCCCGTCAGCCGGCAGAATCGCATGAACTCGTCTGTGCCGAAATGGTTCGACTCTGTCACCTCGTTCCATCGCCCAAAGCGTCGCGGGCGGCTTTCGCGCGGTCCGATGCCATCCCGCCAATGGTAACGATCCGCGAAGCACCCGCCCGGCCAACGCATGACCGGCGGCCGCAGCTTACGCAGACTCTCGACCATCGACCGGCGAATCCCGTCGATGTTCGGGATCGGCGACTCCGGCCCGACCCAGATACCGTCGTAGACCACGCCGCCAATATGCTCAACGAAGTGCCCGTGAAGATTCGGGTTGATCACCGCGGGCTGGCCACTCGCATCGCGAATGGGCTCATCCAAGAGTACCTCCGCAGTGGCCCGAGCCGATGCCGTCCCCGGTGTGGCCTGTGCCCATGCCGCCTGGCGCCGCAGAGCCGCAACGCCCACGGCTATTCCTCCCGCCCCCGCCGCTAATCGCCGCAAACACGCTCGTCGGTTCAACTTCTCCTGCATGCCACTTGCTCCTTGCATGTGATGTCATACGTCCCGCTACCCAAGAGGAACCCGCCGTGGGCAGGTACACCGCTCACGCACGGTCGCGGCTCTGCTCCGGCCGCGGCGATGCTTGGGCCGCGCTTAGCAGCTGCCGCACTGTCTGCTCCAGCAGCGGCTGCCCACCGAAGGTCATGCCCAAAGCCCGCAGTTTGTCTGTCACGATTTCGTTGCGCGGGCCTTGGTTCAGGTTCGAAATCTCGCTCTTGCCGCCGGTCAGATCGCGGGCGATGCGAGCGACCTCCTCCTCGGATACGTACCGATCGTAACAGTTGTATGCCTGACCCGCCACGCCGGGCGCTTTCAGCAGGATCCCCACCGCACGGGCGACATCCAAGGCATGCACCTCCTTGCCGCCGCGCGGGCTGTGAACGGGCTGGCCTGCGGCCACACCGCGTATGAGATCGTACCACCGGCTGGCCTCCGCTGGGCGGGCCAAGCCGTAGATGCCCGTCGGCCGCAGCGCGCAAATCTCCCAGCCGCCGCCCAAGCCGTAGCTGTGCACGAACTTCTCGATTGCCGCCTTGTGGGCACCATAGTGGCTCGTCGGCCACAGGGGATGGGCCTCGTCCAACGCGCGGTCTTCCAGGATCTTCTCGTGCACCGCACAAGTCGAGATGAAGACGAATCGCCCGACCTTCGCCCGTCGGGCCGCCTCCATCAGCCGGAGAGTGCCCAGCACATTCCGCTCGGCGAACACCACCAAGTCGCCCTCCGCGCCGCGGAAGCCCGCCCCCGGCCGATACAATGCCGAATGCACCACCGCGTCCGCGTGCTCCACCAGCCGGTCAGCCGACTCCGCATCGCCAAGATCGCCCGGCACCCACGCCAAACGCCCCGTCGCATGCTCGTCAAAACCGCCACGATCGCTCGTTTCGCGATACCAACATCTGCACTCATGACCCTCCCCGAGCAGATGGTTCACGATGTACCGCCCCAAGAAGCCCGTCGCACCCGTCACCGCGATTCGCATGTCGATACACCTCGCGTTATCCGATTGCCTCGCTCGCAAAGCCGCTGGCATTGTACTCACGCATCCATCCGGAGTCCGCACAACGCTCGCGACCGCAATCCAATCGCAAATCCGCAACCAGCGCCAGCACCCGCAAGAAGACCGGTATAATATCGAGGCGTGTTCTTGACACCGGGATTTGAATCGTCCTAGCATGGAATAGCCCGATATGGGCAGAACGTACGGTACGGGCCTTGGGCCGGCGAGCACATCACCTGTCAACCGCGGGCAGGGATGATTCTCGTCCACGATACGCGAGGCCAGACACGTAGCGTCCGGGAACAGGCCCTTTCTGCCGACGTGAAGGCTATCCGCGCCGTACAGTGGCTTGACGGCATGGCGGCGCCGGCGCGTCAGAAAGGCATCTCGGCAAAGAAGTGCCTTTCGCCCTTCTTAGGACGCCGGACACGTACGTGGGCGATATGCGAAACCAGACACGTTCCACAATGGTGGTCCGATTATGTTCACGGGCATTGTACAAGCTACGGGTGTCGTTCGGTCGGTGCGTCAGTACGCGGCCGGCGCTCGCCTGGTGATCGATGCCCCGGATCTTCGCCGCCCACTCCTCGACGGTGCGAGTGTCTGCGTCAACGGCGCATGCCTCACCGTGGTCCGCAGTGACGATTCCATCATCGAGTTCGACGTGGTTCCCGAGACGCTCAGCCGCAGCACGCTCGGTGCGCTCGCGACCGGCAACGTGGTCAACCTCGAACCCAGCCTGCGGGTCGGCGATTCGCTCGACGGCCACATGGTCCAAGGCCACGTGGACGGCACCGCCCGAGTCGCGAGCATCCGTGCAGCCGGCCCGGAGCGGGTATGGACATTCTCACCCGAGCAGGCCCTGATGCCCTTCATCATCCCCAAGGGGTCGGTCGCCCTCGACGGCGTTTCGCTCACCATCGCCCACGTCGAGCGCGACTCCTTCACCGTGGCGCTGATCCCCACCACCCTTGCCCGCACCACGCTCGGCCAGCTCAAGGTCGGCGACCGAGTCAACGTCGAGACGGACATCCTGGCACGCACCGTGGTGGCCACGCTCGGCCGTTGGCGCGAGCGAGCAGAAGCCGAACCACTCACCATCGAGGGGCTGCGGGCCGACGGATGGTGACGCCATGAGTAAACCCACACCCAATTCGTCCGAGCCGCCGGTCGCCAGGCATCAGAACCCTCGGCCATTGGTGGGCATCACCATGGGCGACCCCGCGGGCATCGGGCCCGAAGTGATCGCCAAGGCCCTGGCCGACCCCCAGATCCGCCGACTGGGGCGATTCATCATCTACGGCCTCAACGAGGTCTTCGAGTACGCCGCCGACCAGGCCGAACTCAATCCGTATTGGTTCCGCCTGCCCCACGAGTTGGCGACACGGATCCAAACCGGCGTGGTCGTCGCCGATTTCGACGACCTGTCGTTGGGTGTGCCGCTCCTGCATCAACCCGGACACCGCACCGGCGAAGCCTCGATGCGTTTCCTCAACGCGGCCATCAAGTCCGCTCGCCAGGGATTGCTCGAAGCGATCGTCACCGGCCCGATCTGCAAGGAAAGCTGGAGCCTCGCCGGCTATCGCTGGCCCGGGCATACCGAAAAACTCGCCAGCGCCTTCGCTTGTCGCCGCGTGACCATGATGTTCGTCGCCGATCGATTGCGGGTCGCGCTGGCGAGCATTCACGAGCCGCTCTTTGATTTGCGGAACTCGTTCACCATCGGCCGCGTTTTCCAACCCATTGACCTGATGGGCGATGCCCTCATCCACTGGTTCGGCATCCCCCGTCCGCGCATCGCCGTCTGCGGTCTCAACCCTCACGCCAGCGAAAACGGCATGTTCGGCGACGAGGAACGACGCATCATCGAGCCGGCCATCGTCATGGCTCGCGAGGCCGGTTGGGACGCACAGGGCCCATTCCCCGCCGACACCGTCTTCTGGCGAGCCAGCAAGGGCCACTTCGACGGCGTCGTGGCCATGTACCACGATCAAGGCCTCATCCCCGTCAAGTTGCTCGCCTTTGAGAGCGCCTGCCAGATCACCCTCGGGCTCCCCGTCATCCGCTCCAGCGTCGATCACGGAACGGCGTTCGACATCGCCGGCCAGGATAAGGCCAATCCTGAAAGTATGAAGACCGCGATCCGCCTGGCATGCGAACTCGCCCTGCACAACCGCAATCGGCCGGCCATCCACGAGCATCCCCCCGCCCAGGATCCCACCGAGCCCCTTACAACCTCCATCGAGTCCGCGGACGACGAGTAGGCCGGATTATTCATCGAAACCACAGATAAACACTGATGAAGGAATGCGATATCGATCATAGAACTTCCTGATTCCTCTTTGTGCCGTGTTTGACGCCGATTCCTTTCTTCATCCGTGTTCATCTGTGGTTTGATTTCAATCGTGAATAGCCCGGGATAGGGCTCGCCCCCCTGGTCCGCCGGCCAACTCGCGACCGCGAAGCCCCCCCGTATAGCACGATCTGACGTGGGTCACCCCCGGACGGCAGCAGCGGTTTCCCCACGGCTTGGCCGCTTCGCGGGACCTTCTCAGACAACAGGAGAAACGCCTACTTGCTCACTTGCGGATTGGCGCGCTGAACCACGTCGCCCACCAGGAGAATACGATTCTTGCCAGCCCTCTTGGCTTCAAGCAAGGCCTCGTCGGCCCGCTCGAGCAGGCCCGAATAGTCGGCGGCATCCCAAGGAAACGTAGCCAGACCGCCGCTGATGGTAATGCTCCCGGTCGCCTCGGGACCCAGCTTGGGAAAAGCGTGGGATTGCAGCGCCTGCTTCACCCGTCGCAGTACCGCCAGCACATCGGTCGGGTGTCTGGAACCAGCGATCCGCGGCTCGTCGGCGTCCCAGAAAACCACCACGAACTCATCCCCCCCGTACCGGGCCACGATGTCGTGTTGCCGACAGTGTACACGGAACAACTGCCCCGTCTCATACAGAATCTGGTCACCCGCCGCATGACCGTACGTATCGTTGAAGTGCTTGAACCCGTCAAGGTCAAAAAGGAGCACGGTCACGCTGAACCGCTGTTGGGCGGCCCGCTGCAAGAGGTGATCCAAGGCCTGTTGCAGGTACCTGCGGTTGGGAAGGCCGGTGACTTCGTCCGTCATGGCCAGCGTATGCCACTGGCAGTGCTGGTCTGCGGCCTTGAGCAGATGAGCGATCATCTGCCCACAGTGCCGCAGCTTCTGTGCATCTGTGGGAGTGAAGGGCCCCTTCTGCCTCGCCCCCACAAAGATCTCCCCCAGAGCCTCATCCCCGGCGCAAATCGTCTCCGCCAACGTGGGCTCCATGCCCGGATCGCCCACGCAGGCAACCTCATCACCCGCCACCATCCGCACATGAGCCGTGCGCATGGCATCAGCCACCCACCGACAAAGGCGGTCCAGCATCACCGAGCGGCCGTCCGCCAAGCCGGCCATCACCTGGGCCAGGCCCGTCAGTTCATCCCATGTCGCAGCCGCCGAGTCGGTCCCGCGATCGGCGACACCTGTCATCGCGGCCGTCGCCAGCCCCAGGGCCCGATCCAGCTCATCGCCTTGCGGCGGGTAAATGAGGTAATCGTTGGCCCCCGCAGCCATGCTGCCCCGAGCGGCAGGCTCTCCACTGGGCCGGCAACACAGAACGATGCGCGGCCGCTCCCCTGCCGCCTTGCGAAGACCTGCGACGGCTTGGTTAAGCTTGCGGGCATTGGGATCCACACCAACCAGCAAACCGCGAGCCGGCTGGTTGGCTAATGCCGCGATCCCCGCCAAGTAAGTCGGCGTCGCGAGCACGTCGAATTGAGGGTATCGGCCCCGAACCATCGCCGCCAGCCGCCCGGGATCACAGACTACCAGGAGCTGATCCCGGCCGACCATCGACCATGATGCGTTCGGCAGCCTCATGCTCGCGGCTCTCCCTGCACGCCTGTCGGCGGCAGCGGCTTGCCTACCAATGCGGCCAGCTCCTCCGGCGTCAACTCGACCGGCGGAACAGGCCGGGAACCCGCGGAACCAGCCTCCGCACGTCCCGAGACCAGCCCCCGCCCCGCCGCTTGAGCCCCGTCGGGCTCTTTCGACGGCTCAACTCTCGCCGAAGGCGGGATACGCTTCGGGCGGTTCGCACTCGGTGCCCAGGGAAATGGAATGGGCGATGATGCCTGCTCACCTGAGGCCGCTTCTTCATCGGCCTCTCCCTGCGACACAAGCCGGACCACCGGCCGATCCTCCTCCTCGCGATCCTCCTCCCCGGAAAGCACAGAGTCGGCCATCAGCGCGGGGGCGTCCGCCTCCTCGTCCTGATCATCGGGCGCGACAGGTGGACGCTCCGGCACTGGCCGACCTAACCAGACACCTCGCGCCGACCGGCCCGCCACCACCGTAGAGTCGCCCGTCCCCGTAGACCGCCCCCCTGCCGCCACCCGCAGAGCAGCCGGAGACTCAGCGTGTACCGCCTCCAACGCACCCGCCAACAGATCGCGCGTTGTCACACGACGCGAAGCGGACATCGCTTGCCGGAGGTCCCCCTCCAGCGCCTCAGCGTCGAACAGCCGAGCACCACGTGTCAACGCCGCCTCGGTCTTGGCCCGCAGATGCTCGCCACCGATAACGTAGATCGGCGTGCTACGAGATATGCGCGCCGCGTAGTCGAAGAAATCCAGTTCATCCCAATCAACGGATTCCATACTCACAAGCAGAGCCATCGGCCGACGACGAGCGCTGAGCATGGCCAGGGCCTCGTAGACGCCCGCAGCCGCCACCGCCGGATGCTCAGGACGGCTCAGCCATTCCTGTACATCGTCCGGCAACTCGCGTGCCGATCCCGCGACGTAAATAATGCGGGCTCCGCGCTGCTTGCCTAAGGGCATGCCCAGGGTCCTCTCCTGCGTTTGCGAAATGAAGCCTGTCCTGCTAATAAGTGTACCCAAAGCCGCACGAAGGGTCAATCGCGAAAGGGTCTCCGGAACAACCGTGGGGGCACGGCGACCTGAAGCGCCGGCTGGATGTCCCAGTCTCTTGGGGCCGGCCGCAGACACAGACCCACCCGGATCGGGCCTGTGCGAAAACCAGTGGGGCGAAAGCCGAGTGGATCAACCGCCCCGCGGCCTTCACAGGCGCCGCAGCACACGCTTCAGATGCTGTGCGGCAGAAACTGAACCCTTCCCCACGGTAGCAAAGGAGTACCTGCATGGATGCTGGCTGGACAGGAGCCCATCGAAACAACAGGCAGTCGCGAACGCATCGCCTGGCAAGAATCCTCCCCACAGGGTGCCATCCGGCCACAGGCTCCCGCAGTGGGCGTATCCGATTCCTAGGCGGCCTGCTGCTCGCCCTCGGGCTCGCGCCGATGGGCGCCGCCGTTGCCGAGACTTCCCTGCACGCCACCCTTGCCGAGCAAATCGCCAAGCTCGCCGGCGATCCCAAGCTGGCCAGTATGCGAATCGGCATCCGGGTCGAGACGCTCGGGCCCAGTCCCGTCGTCATCTACGAGCAGGCCAGCGACCAACTCTTCAAGCCTGCCAGCAACCAGAAGATCCTGACCACCGCGACGGGCCTGTGTACACTCCCCGCCGACTTCAAATATGAGACCATCCTCGCCCGTCGCGGCAACGACTTGGTCATCATCGGCTCCGGCGACCCCTCCACGGGCGATCCTCGCTTGGCCCGCCAAGCCGACCGGCCAACCGACGCCATCTTCCACGAGTGGGCCACACGTCTGAAAGCCGGCGGCGTCACCCGCATCGCCGGGGACTTGGTCTACGACGACCACGCCCTCGACCTCGAACACGTCCACCCCAACTGGCCCTCCCAGTTCAACATGCAGTCGTGGTATACAGCCCCCGTCGGTGGACTCAACTACTATGACAACTGCGTTGACTTGGTCATTACTCCCGGCAAACAACCCGGCCAGGCCGTCTCCGTCACTGTCATCCCCGATGTCGCTTGGATCCGCCTCGACAACAAGGCCAAAACCGCCGCGAAGGGAGAACCCGTCATCAAGCGCAAAGGCTCCGGCCCGCTCACCGTCAGCGTCGAGGGCTCCGTCTCGCGCCCGAGCACCGCGGCCAGCCCGTTCTCCATGGCCATCACCGATCCCGGAGCGTTCTTCGCCAGCGCCTGCCGTGCGTCCCTCACCGGCCAAGGCATCCAAATCGCCGGCCACGATCGACGCGAGCAGGTGCGCATCCCGGGCCAGCCCCTACCGCCCAACCTCCAGGTTGTTGCCGTCCATGAATCCCCCTTGCCCGAGTTCCTGTGGCGGATCAACAAGAGCAGCATGAACATGTTCGCCGAGGCCATGCTGAAAACCGTCGGCGCGTACACCGGCCCGGGCAACACGCTGCGGCAAGGCACGCTCGAGAACGGCCGGGCCGCCATGAACCACTTCCTTGCGTCCCTGGGCTTGCCCGAGAATCTCTACGCCATCGATGACGGCTCCGGACTGAGCCACAACAACCGCGTCGCCCCCGTGGTCCTGACAACCGTCCTCCAGCACATGGATCGCCACCCGCGACGCGAGCTGTGGTGGGCCAACCTGGCAACGCCTGGCGAGAACGGCGGGACGCTCTCCCAACGCATGAAGGACATCGAGGGCAAGGTCTTTGGCAAAACCGGCTACATCGGCGGCGTCGCCTCCCTCAGCGGGTACGTCCTCGGGCCTGACGGGCAACGCTACACCTTCAGTATCCTCTGCAATGATACCCAGAAGATACCCAACGGAGCCACCGCCGCTCGCGGACTGCAGGATGCCATCTGTCGCACACTAGCCACCAACGGTCAGCGAGCGACAACCACCGCCGACCCGTGACCCACTGTCGCCCTGTACACCGAGTCAACCCGCCGACTGGACCAGGACCAAGTCAACTTGTTGACGCAAGAGGACCGAGTCAACTTGTTGATGGCGTGGCGGAGCACTTCTCGCACCAAGCCGGTACCATACTCTGATGCTCCAGCCTACCCACCACACGGCAGGGCAAGCCGATTCACGGGGCAGACTGACATCTCCGCCGGCCGATGACGCGCGGAATCGCTTGACAGACTGTGGCAGATTGCTACTCTACCGGTGAGTGTAGCGGTGGACATCGGACCGGCGCGGTTCCGAGCTGCCTGTGAGCTCTGCTATATGTTCGCGGTCTGGGTCTTCGACATGACTGTCATGCACGAACCTCAGGTTGTGTTCGTGCATAGTGTTTGTGTGTCCAATCGAAAGGAAATGGCATGCGTAAGGTAGCAATCGGTCTGGCGTTGGCTGTGCTGGCGTTCAACAGTGGCTGCTCGTTCATCGGCGACTGGCTCGGCGTTGACTGGTGCCCGGTCTGGACGCCCATCAAAGCCATCTTCGGCGGCCTCGCCGGCTGAAAGCCAGCGTGACCGGTTTCTTCGCTCCGGTAGACCATTTGTAGTGGTTAACCGTTGCGGAGCCAATCAGGCCAAGCCGCGGGCTCGATTCAGTAAAGCCTGGATGAGAGGGCACCAGCCTTCTCCTCGTATGGCCGTTTGCGGAATCCGAGCCTGCGGCTTTCGCTTTGCGCACGGTTCGCAGCGTCTCGGTTCGCCGATGACCACCTCAACCCGCGTGCCCTGCCGAGGTGGCCGTTCGCGCCTCCGTAGCGGTCGCCCCCCCGTGGCGACGGCCGCACATCTTGTCACTTGCGCCGGCCGCCACGGAAACACGGCCTCTACAGGGCGCTTTCAATCCGGCCGGTCGCCGCCTGCGGATTGTTCTTCAGATAGATCCGGTACAACTCGAAGAACGTCGGGGCATCGAGCAACTCCATCCGCGGGTTCGCCTCCCGCACTCTCTCATAGACCGATGCGTACCAGTCCGGCGAATTCAGAATGGACCTGAACCAATGGAACGGCAGTTTGCGGACGCCCACCCGAGCCATGACCACTTGCGCCGCCTGCTCCGGGGCTCCGCCAAGATCATAGTCGAATTGCAGCACAGGCATATTCCCATGCAGCAACGAGGCCGGGCTCTTCTGCGGCACAATGCCGTTCGGGCTGAATGAGGCGTAACAGTCCAGCCCCGCCGCGCTCAGGCCCGGGGCGAACCCGTCGATAATAAAACCCGTGATCGTCAGATCCCATCGCCGGTACATCGGCTGGCAATGCTTCGCCCAAGCCGCCAGACCGCACGGCAATCCCGAGATATCCCGCGGCTCGTGCAGCATCCCCGGGTTGAGATACCCCGCCCCGTTGTCCGCCACCGCGAAGTAATCGTTGGGCGTCCCCGTCCGCCGCAGGTAGTCCAGCACCATCGGCGCCCGCCGCTCCGCCAGCGGCGTCATGCACCACATCAGTGGAATGCCGCCTCGGGCCGGGTGGTCCCACAACCGCGGCAGAGTCTGGTAGATCCACGCCGCTGAGTCGAAATCGCCCACGTAGAATATCATGAACTCTCGCCCGTCGAAGTTCACCTGCCCCTCGGCTGTCAGGTAACCCCTGGCCCGAAGCTCCTCGTGCGTCACCCAACGCTGCGAGTAGCTGTCGCGCAACGGGAAGTGCGTGAAGAACGACGCGTTGGCCATCGCTCCGTACTCGATCGCGTCCGCGTCCACGTACGCGTTGTACGCACTGCAAATACGCACCATCTCCCATTCCGTGGCCACCCCGCCATGCTTGCCACCCGCGTTCCCGTGGTCTGTGTACTTGAACGCCCAGGGCGTGAAGCCGCCGACATGGATCATCCGCTCCTTGCCCCCCTGCCGGTAGGCGCTGAGCAGCATCGCCTTGAGCGTCTCCAGATCGGTGCCCGGCCGCTGCCCAGGGTCATCATTCGGGGCTTCGTCCGGCCAGACATGCAAGTCGAAGAACCACCCCTTGCGAGCAACGAAGAAGTCGTGGTTGCTCAGTGTATGGTGGTTCGGGTGCGACGCCCGCGGATAACGCATCCACCACGGATCGATGTAGTAGCCAGCATACGTCGCGTCCACCTTGCCCGTGTCCAGGTAGAGATGCTTGAGCCACAGGTACGCGTCGCACTTGGCGCTGCCCGTCGAGGGGATGTCCGTGCCGGGAATCGTGCCCCGGCCCGTGAACATCGGGCTGCCGTCCTCGTTCATCAGGCGGCGAACAACCGGCAACCGCGGGCCGATCGTCACCACCATGGTATACAAGCTGTCCGGCCGAGGATCGTACCGAATCGCGATCAGGTTCTCGACACCGGCAATCGTCGAGGCCAGGTTGCTTGTGGCCGGCACACGTGGGTCATACACCACCGCTCCATTGATCCGCCCGCGGTAGTGTTTCACCAACGCCATGATGTCGCGGATCTCGTTGACCGGCCGGCCGTGCAGCCATTGCCCGGGCTCCGACATGCGCTTGAGCCAATAGTCGTCGATGTTCAGGCCACGCGATTCCACGAGCCGCACATACAGGCTCGGCCCCTCCCGATTGACAATCCCCTGCAACGTGGCCACCGCGTGGCAATGATCCCAGGCGTCCGCGACCTCGGTCGGCTTGTTCGCGTCGAACCTCAGCGTGTAAGTCAGGTCGTACACCTGGATCGGCTCGGCCGGCACCTCACCCAGCAAGGCCATCGCACAAACCATGGGCAACCACATGCGCTATCCTCCATTCCCAATCCAAACCCCGAAACGCCGCGCCAGGATAGCATGAACCGTCCGCGATTGGCACCACGCACAACTCGCCGTTGAAACGCCGCCGCCGCCTCGCCCGTCGCCAACCGCAACCTTTCGCGAGTCGAACCGCCCAGGAGCACCGGTTGGAGCAGGATGGAAAAGGGATGAGTCCAATCACTGACGTGGCATCAACACCAACGATGTTGGCGCCTCTCGGCCACTCGTCACTGTAGCGTCCGAGGACCGCCTCTTCTTTGCCGGCCCAAGCGTTTTCTGCACGACTTAGCCGTCCGACGGCATGTCGGCGTCATCACGTCGGAACGGCATCAAGGCAAGAAAACGCCCCCCGCTTTCCGCCGGCCACTTACGCGAAATCGGCGTAACCTGCAGAGCCGCGACCATAAGGGAGCGGTCTTGGACTGCTTCCTCACGGCCGCGGCTCTGTGACCGCGCGAACATGGGGCTGCAAAAAAGCGTTGCCTGCGGGCGTCCGGTCAATCGTCGCTGAAGGCCGCGTCAAAGGCGACCTGCGAGGGGGCGAAGTCCACCTTGCGGACGAACTCGCAGGCCTCGGCGGCGCCGTGCTCGCGGTCCATGCCACCATCCTCCCACTCGACCGACAGCGGGCCGTCGTAGTTGGCCCGGTTGAGCGCCCGGATGATCGCGTCAAAGTCGATGCGCCCGTGGCCCAGTGAGCGGAAGTCCCAGAAGCGGTCAGGATGCCCGAAATCGGTGTGCCCGCCGAACACGCCCACCCGCGTGGGAACATCCGACCAGCCAACGTCCTTCATGTGCACGTGGAAGATGCGGTCGCCGAACTCGCGAATGAAACGCACGTAATCGACGCCCTGGTAGCCCAGGTGGCTGGGGTCGAAGTTGAAGCCGAACCGCTTGTGCCCGTTGACCGCCTCGATAGCCCGGGCGGCACTGGCGATGTCGAAGGCAATCTCCGTCGGGTGCACTTCCAGGGCGAAGTAAACATCGACCTGCTCGAAAACGTCGAGAATCGGCAGCCAACGCTTGCCGAAATCCTTGAACCCGTCCTCGATCTGCCCCGGCAGGACCGGCGGGAAGGAGTAAAGCAGATGCCAGATGCTGCTGCCGGTGAAGCCGTTGACCACCACGCGCTTGGTCTTCTTGCGAATGGCGACCGGGGCGGCCTCGAAGAACTTGCGGACCGCGCGGGCGGTGTCCATCATCTCGGCGGCCGCACGCCTGCGCACACCCTCGGGCTTGCCGTCGCCCCACACGTGCGGCGGCAGAATAGACTTGTGCCGCGGATCGATCAGATCGCACACCGCCTGCCCAACCAGATGGTTACTGATTGCGTAGCAGTCGATCTTGTTCTTCTGCAGCGTCTCCCACTTGCGTTTGCAGTAGCTGCGATCCTCGAGTGCCTTGCTGACCTCGAAATGATCGCCCCAGCACGCCAATTCCAGTCCGTCGTAGCCGAACTTCTTGGCTTTCTTGCAGAGTTGATCCAGCTTGAGGTCCGCCCACTGTCCGGTGAAGATTGTGACCGGTCTTGCCATGGTCAGGCCATCCTTTCCTGTAGCAGAAGCCCACGAGTTGGGGAGTTCCTCGATGGCAACTCGCCCGCCCGGCCCAACCGTGCCGGGAGCGGAATCATACCATGACTATGACCGACACCGCAACGCCGACATAACCTTTTACTGGACAACACGTTACAAATATCCGTAGCGAGCCAGACTCCCCGGGATAGCCAAACCCTCTGGCTGATGACTCAAAGACCCGCAGCTTGGCATACCTCCCCGATGACCTGCACCGAGTGTGCGAACGCCGCCATCTCCTGGGCATCCATAGGGACTTCGAGTACCCGCTGGACACCATGGCGGCCGACCAGGCAGGGCACGGAAAGACACACGTCAGTCAGACCGTGGTAGCTTTTCAGGAGGTGAGAGACCGTAAGGACCGCGTTCTCGTCACGGCGGATGGCCTCGATAATCCGCGCCACCGCCAGCCCGATCGCCCAGTTGGTAGCCCCCTTGGCCGCGATGATCTCCCCTGCCGCGGTCCTGACCTGCTCCGCGATCTCCCTCCGGTCGGCAGGACTGAGCAACCGTCCGCGGGCATCGGGCACCTGCAGCAAGGGCGTGCCGCCAACGTCGGCACCCGACCACAGCGCCAGCTTGCTGTCGCCGTGCTCTCCCACGATGTAGGCATGGATACTGCGCGGGGCCACTTCGAGCCGCTCCGCCAGCAACGACACAAACCGAGCACTGTCCAACACCGTACCCGAGCCGAGCACCCGTTGCGGGCCACCGGTATGCAGCATCGCCGCCAAGCAGGTCAACACGTCGACCGGATTCGAGACAACGAGCAGAATGGTGTGCGGAGCGACCGACGTGATCGCGGGAATCAGTTCTTTGAACAGGGCGGCATTGGCGTGTGCCAGATCCAGCCGCGACTGGCCGGGCTTCTGCTTGCTGCCAGCCGTGATGACGACGATTTCCGCCTCCGCGCAGTCCGCGATCGAACCCGCCCAGATCCGTACGCTGGGCACGAACCGTCGGCCATGATTGAGATCCTGCACCTCGGCTCGGCACTTCGACTCATCGCGATCGATAAGCACGATCTGCGAAACCAACCCCCGAAGCATAACCGCGTAGGCAATGGTCGAACCAACCGAACCCGCACCGACGATCACAATCCGGCCCGGCTGAGTAACGGCCGGCACTGGCTCATTGGGCATGGCAACCTCCACGCTTCTTCCCGGCAGAAAATGGTGTCAGGATGATTTTTCGCTGAGTATAACCTTGTTCTGGATTTGCGTCCCTGCGCCCCCCAAGAATCAGCCTTCCTTTGCCTGCCCCGCAAAAATCATCCTGACACCTTTTTTCGCCCAGAACCTCATGACAGCATGGGCGAACGAACACGGGCGGCTGGGGACTTGCGACCTCAGCCGCCCGTGAGGTATGCATCCATTTACAATCGCGGACCGCGCAATCCCGGCCTAGTTCGGGCTGACACGGACATTGTCAATCAACCCGAAGAGCAGTTGATTGGGGTCGGTCGCGACCGTGGCATTGATGTCATACTGATTGAACAGAATGTTCCCGCCACCGAGGGCCACGGTGGTCAGATCGACAAACACCAGCGGCGTCCCCTCGACGATCCAGATGGCGAAGTTGCCTGACTTGACAACCTTCACATGCCGCCAGGCGAAACCGCTCGCGCCGACGTCCGTCACCCCGGTCTGACTAGAGAACAATGCCAGCTGCGTTGCCGGCGCGCCTTGGCCCCCAAAGACCGAGTAATACGGATGAGTTGAGTTGCGATTCGTCAGTTCCGGACCCGCAATGTAAACGGACGAGCCGTCCTGGTAGCTCGTGGTCGCGGCGGACGAGTAGGCGCGGAAGTCAGCGGAGGAACCGCCGTCGCCCGTCATGCCGAAGTGCACGCTATCGATTGCTGCTCCCGATCCGGCCCAGGTGGCCACGCCGCCCGCCGTGCCGATGCCCAGTCCGGTCACTTGCGTCGAGCCGACGCCGCCTCCGTTAAGCGGCCCGTTGTAGTTCAACCACATGTAGCACTCGAGCGTGTAGTCTCCCGAGAAGCTCTGCCCTGCCGGCGACACACTCAGCCCGCTGAACGTCGCTCCCGTCACGTTGGCCGCCAGGCGCAAACCCCGAGTCGTCCCGTTAGAACCCGGTGCTGCCGGGATACCCACTGTGGAGTAATCGAAGAAGAAGTTCGCGCTGCTGCCGTCCGGGTTCGGGCCCTTATTAACGACCCAGTTCGCGGTGTGATCCACGTCGAAGTCCTCAAAGAAACTCGCTGCCTCGCCATCGCAGTCCGGATCCGCCGGTATGGCCGCCCCGCTGAAGCAAGCCATGAAGGTATTCGGCTGCGGGTTCCAGGGGTCACCGAGATCCACGGCATTCACCACATCATTGCCGTCACGATCGAAACATCGGCAGGCAGGATCAGTGTAGAACTCCAGGCCGGAGAAGCACGACTGGAACACGCCGAAATCGTACATATCCACGTCGCCGTCTCCGTCCGAATCGGCGAACGGATCGTGGCAGGGAATCTCAACTACCAGCAAGGTCGCTACGGTACTGCTCGCCGACTGCCCGCAGGTATCGGTCACCACGGCGTGGAGCTTCGCCCCACTTCCCGAAACCGCCACATTGTGCAGCATCAAATTGGCGGTCGTCGCCCCCACCACGTTGACACCATCGTCGGTAAGATTGACGTCGTTCATCCGCCACTGGTAGCTCAGCGTCGGGCTCGGCGTCACCGCGCTGCTGGCTCCCACGCTGAAACCGACGCTATCACCTGCCGTGACCATCTGGGTTTGCGGATTGGCCGTGATCGTCGGTGCGGCATACATCGCCAGCAACGCCTCCTCGCTCGGGGTCGTGCCGTTGGAATCCGTGACTTCCACCCGGTAAACGCCCAGGTCACCCGCGTCGACCGGCGAGATGGTAAGCTGGTTGGTTGTGACGCCTGAGTAGTGGCCGCCGTTTGCCAGCGGGCTGTTGTTCTTGAGCCACAGGTAGCTGAGCGTCCCCGTGCCCGTCGCCGTCACGCTGAGCTGCACGCTCGGCACCCCGGGGCTGCAGACCGTCTGACTCTGCGGATTTGTCAAGATGGTCGGGCCGGCCGTCGTGAAGGTCCCGGATTGCGTCGTGGAACTGTTGGCCCCGGTCGGCGGGGACCAGACGCGCAGACGAGCGTGCCCGCTGGTGACCAGGTACACGTTGCCCACCGCGTCGAGATCAATACCTCTGCTGTAGGCAGCCGATCCGCTCGCAACCTCGACCCGCGACGCCAGGTCGGGCAACCCGGTGCCCGGATCGATCGGCACGATCATCGTCTGCGAAGCGTACTTGGCGATCGCCATCATCGAGCCATCGGAAGTCAACGCGATACCGCCGTAACACTGCCGCAGATAATCATTGGCCCCCGGGTCAATCGCATGGGTGGCGGCCAGCGAATCCCACAAAATCGTGCCGCCGTCAGGAGAAAGCACGAATACGCTGGCCACGTCGGAACCCTCGTAACGATACTGCATCAAAAACAACTTGCCATCCGGAGCTCGGGCGACATCGCAGATCACGTCGAAGACCGCAAGCAACGGGCTGTTCAGAAGCGTCGGCGGGTTGGTACTCGGCAACGGACCGGCGTTCACATCCCACCGCATCAGGCTGTTGATCGGACTCGGGTAGTCCTCGTCGATCGCGTAGATCTGCAAGTCACCGCCCGCGAGCGTTCCGACCGGAACGGCCGAACCCACGATGCTCCCGTGCACGCTCGAGAGGCCACCACTGGCACGATCGCTGCTGTCGAGAACATCAACCGCCCCGTTGACGTCCGGGTCCGCCATGTACACCCCCGAGTGGGCATCGGAGTAGTCCGCGATGAACAGACTGTCGTCTTCGCCAACCCTCAGGCGGAAGGGGCTGTTGGCACTCAGCGTCCAGTCCTGGCCGCCGGTCCGGGCGGTGAAGCCTTGCCCAACATCAGAATCCGAACAGTCCGCATTCCGCATGTAGATGCCATCACCAAGCGTCGGACCACCGGAGACAGTCCCCGCTACCGAGTTACTGACGTAGATGCGCCCGTAATACGGGCTCTCGGGGTTTCTGTTGACCGCCACGCCGCGAAGGCTGTTGTACTTGTTGTTGTCATCCGCGTCGTCGCTGATCTGGGTCCAGATGGCGTGACCATCGTCGCTCGCGGTGATTTCGAAGTAGTACTCACCTTGCGGAACTGGATTGCTCACATCGTCGGTCTTGTCCCACATCCAGGTCGACGCCCCCCGGCGCGTCCCGGCCGCCGGTGCCGTCAACTGCACCGTCTTGACGGCCACATGATCGCTCGCCCTGAGAACGCGAATCTGCACGCCGGGGTTACCCCCGCTGCCATCCGCGTCCTCATTCAGAATGTAGCGAACCGTCACGCCCCCCGGGGTCACGCTGGTGATCTTGACCGCGGAGGGAAAGATGTTTGCATCAGCCGTCGCAACCGCTATGGCGGCAATCAGCGCAGCTCCACAGAAACACCGATGAGACACGAGTGACATGTTGACGCTCCTTTCACGCTTCCGATGATCGCCCAGCCCCACGGCCGAAGCGAACCAACCAAGCGGTACCGCGCACACGCTCGCGGGATCTCTGAAGAATTGATGACTTGCGGGATGATAGCGCCGCGGCAGGACAGAAAGGTGCTGGGGGCGGGCGTCAGGCGACTCAGGTCCGCCCTCCATCACACCCATTCCCACCGGTGGCTCGGCGCTGGAACCCCCTTGCGCGGGGCCATCCCGCCTCGCCGGTAGCCCGTGCATGGCCCACGGGCAACGTGAACGCATTATACCCCCGCAATCCCGGCACACGCAAGGCCCTGATTGAGAATATCCGGTTCGATTTTAGATCCCCAAGGGGGGGCCCACTCGGAAGGCATGGCCGCCCTGGTATCCGATCGACCCGCGAAAGGCTCACCGCCCCAGTGTCCCGATGCCCAACCCGCTCAACAGTGACCCCGAGCAGGATCAACACAACTGAAGTGTAAGGCGCAAGCAAAAACGGCCAGAAAGCGACAAAGCCCGAAAAAAAGCGAGAGGGCCGTAACCCGCGGTTCTGACGCACCTTATGGCGGTTGGGAGGCAAAACCGGGCGGATTGGGCTTTGCGCCGAAAACAGGCGTCGTCCCTAACATTTGCCTAACACGCTGCCACTATTGCCTGCGCGGGCCGGGCGGGAGGCGGGGAACACAAGCGGCGGTGTGACAAGTGGTTACGGGCGATCCGGGCGGCGGATGGGGGGCGAATCGGGCCGGGGGACGCGGACAGGCCGCGCGGACAAACGGACACGAACGGACACGAACGGACACAAAGGGGGCACTCCATATTGGGTAGTCGGTCGGGGAAGGGACGGCTTGGCCGGCGGGGGTGTCGGGGGTGACGGGGTGCCGCCGTGGGGGATGAGGGGGAAACGAAGGGGCTTCGGGCCGGCCTCGACCGGCCTTCGGCGCCTCGCCGAAGAGCGCTCCACGGGCCGGCCGCTGGGCTCGGTGGGCGGCCTGGTCGCTGGCCGGGGGGCCGGCCTGGCTGGGGCACCAGAGGTGGGCGGTCGGGGCGAGAGCACGCAGAGTGTAAGGACACCGCGGCCGGTGGCGGGGGGCGGGGGCGTGGGCGGCCTGGTCGGCCGGGCGGTCAGGGGGCGGCTTGGTTGGCTTGGTTGGCCGGGGCCGCTTCGGGGGTGTCCCTTTGACATTCCTGGTGCGCCACCCAAGCCCGGTACGCCGGCGACTCAGGCCAGCGTTTGGGAAGATCCTCAACGAAGACAATCCGGTCAGCGATACGGGCTCGCATGGCGTCCGGGGCTTCCTCGAACAGATCCCAAGCGGCTGCGTCACAGACGAAGATTCGCGACACGAACCCGGCAAAGACCCCGCGGCGGTGCCAGGCGATCATCCGATTTTGCACCCGTGCCATACGCAAGTCGGCATCGCTCTGGGCCAAACCAATCGTCCGTTTCTCCAGTTCGGCATTCGTGGGGGCAAGGAATCGGTGGATGCTGTCCTTGAGCTTTGAGCGTTTGAGCAGGGGCAGGGGCAAGTCGGCGGGTTTATCGTAGCCCAGGCGATCAATCAGCCGGTACGCCACCAGGGCGTCGTGAAGGGTGGTGACGTGGCGAGGGTGGATAAGGTGCAAGCCGTAGCTGTTATGCCGGGGGAAGGTGTCAAACGTAAAGGAGACACGCGGCCCGGTCGCCGGAGTGGCGGGTTCATACCGCCATTGCTTCAGCCGTTTTACCAGATCGGCGGCGGACCGATCCGAGGATAGCAGGACACGTCGCCAGAGTTGTGGAAGCGCCGCCCAAAGATAGGCGTCGGGTGCGTGCACCATGCGGTAATTCGGTCCACGGGACACCAAAGTGGGTACGTGGCTCCCAATGGTTGCGGCCCGGACGGCATCACCAAGCTTGAGAAGTTGCGACCGCTGGCGAGCGGTGAGGTCTTGCTCATCTAAAGCAACCCACGCGAGAAGTGAAGCCGCGGCTTGGACAACGTGCATAAGCATGCGGTCGGGGTCACTGTACGCGGAAGCACCATCGGCATGTGGAACGGCCCAGAGCAGGCGAGGCAACCGATGCCACACAACCAGACCTGGGACGGACACCTCGCGGGCAGCATCGCGGATGGCCTGCGGAGTTCGGCCGGAATCATAGGCTCGAAAAAACGCCACCCGCTCCTCGCCCGTCAATTCCAGGGCGCGGGCGAGCTTCTCGACGGCATCCGGCTGCGGATATCTCAGGCCACGCTCGATCGAGCGGACGTAGTTGACGCTAAACCCGCCTCGACGCGATAACTCAAGCGCAGACAAGCCTTTAGACCTGCGAAGGCGCTGCAACTGTTCGGCGAAGCCGTTGCGTCGGGCCATGATTCGCTCAGTATAGCGGCCCGCTCAGAAAAATCGAAAGATTGCAGTTGACATAGACGGTCTGCCGATGTACTATGCACGCACTCTGTGTGAGTGAGATTCGCGAAGTGGGAGGTGCCTATGGCTCGCGACACCGTGAAACTCGATGGCCACAAAGTGGAGGGCCTTCGCCTTCAGGCAGGCCTGAACCGGTGGGACCTGTCCATCCGCGCCGGCGTGTCTGTGAATACGGTCCGCAAGGTGCTCGATGGCCGGCCGGTAACCCTGTCCGTGGGGCAAGCGATTGCCCGTGGTCTTGGAGTGGGCTTCGGCGACTTGCTACCGGCATCCGGTGGCGACGCCTCCATCGTTCGGCGGGGAGCGGAGACCCCACACCATGCATGTCAGCAAGTCAGTTGAACCGATCAATTGGATTTCACTGACCGCGCTGGTCAAGGCCGGCGCCTTCAGCGGCCGGCCTGCGTCGGCGGCCCGCCAGGCGCGGCGATGGGCAGCGGCACTGTCACCCGCCTTTGCCGATCGCCGCGGTGGCGACTGGTACCTCTCCCCCGAAGCCCGCCTACCCAACGGCCAACCCGCCCGGCTGTTGCTCGAATGCGGTCCACGGCCGAACACGCTGGGTGGCCTGGTTCTGCCGCCGGGGGCCGATCTGTGGTCTGAGGCGGACCGGGAGCGGTTCCTCAACACCGCGGCGCTGCTGCGTCGGTTTGACGCCTTCACGGCGGAGCGGCCAACGCTGTCCTTGGAGGCCTGCGCCGCACTGTTCGCTGCGGATGCACAACACGCACGATGGGCCGCGGAGCGCAAACTCTCAGTCACCTACCGGGCCATGGCCCGGTATCGCCTGCGGATGACACCGGGCAGCAGTGGTTTCGACGGCAACATCGACGCCCGCGGCCGCAAACGGGCCAGTGATGACGCACGCGCGGCGACGTGCTCGCCGGATGCGTGGGCCTACTTTCAGCGTCTCTACCTGACATTGAAGCGAGTGCCCATCTCAGAGGCCCACAGAGAGACGGCCGCGGTGGCCAAGGCTGAAGGCTGGGCTTGGCCGTCGCTGCGGACGGTGCAGTTGCGCGTGCAGCGAGAAATCCCCCTCGCGGAAAAAGTTTATATGCGGCGCGGCGAGCAAGCGTTCCGAGGCGAGGTCGTGCCGAAACTCCGCCGCGATTACTCCGACGTTCTCGCTGGCACGCACTGGATCGGGGACGAGCGAACATGCGATTTCTGGGTGCGCGTCCCCTGTCATCGGGCCGGCTGGCGGTTGGTGAGGCCGAAGCTGACGGCGTGGATGGATGCGCGATCTCGGGTCTTCGTTGGGTGGACACTGGGGGTTCTCGCGAACTCTGATACCATCCTCGCGGCATTCAAAACCGGGGCGGTGGCGTGGGGTTTGCCCTCGGACGTTACCATCGACAACGGGGCCGACTACAGAGCCGTTGGCGGCCGGCGGGCGAGGCGGGGGTGGAACGCGCGCGATGCCAGCCGCGAGGCGGCCGCGTTTGAACACCTAGGCGTACACTGCCACTACGCGGAGGTTCGAGCGCCGTGGGCAAAGTCGATTGAGTCGGCGTTCCGGACGCTGGCTATTGTGATAGACAAAGGCCAGCCGCTTTACTGCGGGGGCACGCCGGATGCACGGCCGGCGGACCTCGAAAAACGCAAACGGGACGTAATGGCCGCCCCGACGCTCGAAGAGGCCATCGAGGCCACGCGCGTGGGCCTGGCCGACTATCACGCCCGCCCCCACAGCGGCGAGGGGATGAACGGATTCACGCCGAACCTCGCAATGGCGCAATTTAGGGGCCCGATCCGAAAAGCGGACGCGGCGGTCCTGGACCTCCTGTGCGCCCGACTCGTTGGCCCGGTGAAGGTGGGTCGCGACGGTGTCCGCTGGCAGGGTGTACTGTATGGGAACTATGACCCGGCGTTACGCCGGTACCAAGGTGAGAAAGTGTGGCTGCGTCTTCTGCCCGACCGTGCGGAGGCGGTCGTGGTGTGCGATCAGGCCGGGCGGCCGCTGGTGGAGGTGACGAACGCCCGGCTGCGGGGGGTGACCCAAGAGGAGGTTAGAGCCGCCGCCCAGCACCGGAAGCGGGCCATGCGGCAGATTCGAGAGCGGGCCAACCTTGTCCGGACAGCAATGGAAACCAAGGTTGAGACGGCGGCCCGATTGAAGGCGAAGGCGTCGATGGAGGCGGAGAAGCGCACGCGCCAATACCTCGAACCTCCCCCGGCGCCGGAGGTGACGCTCGTGCGGCCCGATCTGACGGCGGCGGCGCAGAAAATCGGCAAGCGGCGGCGGGCGGCGGCGGCGCAGGAAGATCCGGAAGCACGGGCAATACGCGACATAATGGCTGAAATGGAAACATTGGCAAGCCAGTACGATTTAGGCAACGAGGCTGGTGCCGCGGCGGCCCGGCGCCGGGCGGATGCTGATCTGGCGGACTTCGACGCGCTAATGGACGAGCCCCCGCGACGGGAGGTGGCCGGATGACGAAACCTCCCCAACACGATCGGCCGGCGGGCGCGGTGGACGGCGCGGATGCCGTGTACGCCGGACTGGAACGGGAGGCCCGTGTCGATCGGGTGGCCCCGCTGGCGGACGCGGCGGCGGACCGGCCGCTCACGGAGGACGAACGCGCCGATGGGGTACGCGTGGCCGAGACGTTCCTGCGAAGCCCCGGCATGACCGCGGCGGGCTTCGCGAAGATGCTCGGGGTCGCGCCGGGCACGCTTCGCGCGGTGTTAGCCGGCCAGTACCGAGGGGACATGGACGGCATTCTGCGGCGCGTGCGCCCGACAGTCAACGCGTGGTTTCGGGCGAAGGGTGCTCCGGAGCGCGGCGGGTTTGTTCGGGGGGCGGTGGCCCGCAAGATCAGTACGGCGTTGCGATACGTC
>Ga0123329_1000504_pt1 | contig 40951 bp, 33 predicted proteins | sample BioC12SIPDNA_FD_89703 | JGI IMG/M metagenome (GOLD analysis project Ga0123329, IMG submission 89703) | Anaerobic biogas reactor microbial communites from Washington, USA - Biogas_R1_B C12 SIP DNA | ecosystem: Engineered > Bioreactor > Anaerobic > Unclassified | place: Washington, USA | collected...
ATTGGAATCTTGATCGCGTTGCTGCTCCCGGCGGTCCAGGCCGCGCGGGAGGCGGCCCGCAGAAGCCAATGCACCAACAACCTCAAGCAGATCGGGCTGGCGCTGCACAACTACCACGACACGACAGGGAAGTTTCCCACGCTGAGCGGAGGCACGATCGGAACCGACCCGTGGGACAACGGCAACAACGGTCAGCTCTGCGGAATGATCGCTCTGCTGCCCTATCTCGAACAGGGGCCCTTGTGGGACCAGATCAGCAGTGGCGGCACCTACGGAACGATGACGTACCCACCCTTCGGCCCGGCGGCGTGGCGAACGGATTTTCCCCCGTTTCGCGAGCAAACGCCCGCTCTCCTCTGCCCGTCCGACAGCGGCTCCAGCACGCGAAACCCGAGCTCGGACCAGGCCTACAACAACTACATGTTCAGCGTTGGCGACCATATGAACAACAATGCGTACGACAGGCCGACTCGGGGGCCTTTTGCCCACCAGCACTACGGCAGCTTCGCCGAGATTCGCGATGGCACGAGCAACACGATCGGCCTGGCCGAGCGATGCATCTACTCAACAACCGGCGCGATTCGCGGCGACATCGCCAAGAACGTGGGCACCACGATCGCCAGCGACCCGACCGTCTGCCGCGCGACGGCCGGGTCGGACGGCCGCTATCGAAGCGGCATTGAAACGCACCAGGAAAAGGTCGTAGGCAAGCGATGGGCCGATGGGCGGCCCGCCTGGAACGGCATCACGACCGTTCTGCCGCCGAACTCTGCGTCGTGCCTGGCGGGCGGAGACAGCTGGCAGTGGGGCATCTTTTCGCCATCGAGCTACCATCCCGGCGGCGTCAACTGCGTGATGATGGACGGGTCCGTCCAGTTCATCAGCGAGACCGTCGATTCCGGCAACCTGGCCGCGCCGCAGCCCGGCAACAGGGGCGGCCGCAGCCCCTACGGAGTCTGGGGCGCGCTCGGCTCGATGGCTGGCGGCGAGGCAGTGGGCCTGCCGTAAACAGCGCCCGCAGATAACGCCAATCAACAACCGCCGAGGCAACCGCCAAAACGAGGGCCGACCGCGGCAAGGGGAATTCACCCTCAGCCGGGTCGCGCTCCGCGGCGGCTACCGAAGCAGGCGGACGCCGCAACCGTTTTCTTCCGGCAGGATGACCCGGCCGGCGTCGATGCGGACGCCGCTGGCGATGTCTTCACCCAAGAGCAGGGCGCCGTCGATATCGGCGTAGTCCAGAAGCGGCAGGAGCTGGGCGTTCGCCGAGATGCTCACCGTCGACTCGACCATGCAGCCGACCATCGTCTTCATGCCGAGGGATCGCGCGTGGTCGATCATCCGCTTGGCCGGAGTCAGCCCGCCGCACTTGACGAGCTTGACGTTGACCCCGTGGAAACACTCCGCGCAGCGATCGACGTCCGGCTCGGTCTGGCAGCTCTCGTCGGCGATGATCGGCAGAGCCGACTGGCGGAACAGTCGCCGCATGCCGTCCCAATCCTCCCGCGGCAGCGGCTGTTCGATGAATTCCACCCCGAGAAGCTTCAACGCCCGCGCGTTGCGCAGCGCCTCGTCGGCCGTCCATGCGCAGTTTGCATCGACGCGGAAGACGGCGTCGCTGTGGTGCCGCAGGCGGCCGACGATCTCCAGGTCTTGCGGCGTGCCAAGCTTGATCTTGTAGACCGGCCAGCCGGGAAACTCCTCCATCTTGCCGACCATCACGTCGACCTGGTCGATGCCGATCGTGTAGTCCGTCACCGGCAAACGCGAGGCATCGAGGCCCCATAGTCTCCAGACCGGGCTGCCCTGGACCTTGCCCCAGAGGTCCCAAACCGCCTGGTCCAGGGCGCACTGGGCGAACGTGTTGCCGCCGAACTTCGGGGCCAACTCCGCCCATAACTCGGCGGGCTCGCACGGCGGACGCGACTCGATCAGCGGGCGAACCGCCTCCAGCGATTCCTTCATCTTGGCGATCGACGCGCCGTAGAACTCGTCCTCGCCCGCTTCGCCGAACCCGCGCAAACCGTCGTGCTCCAACTCGACGATCAACGTCCGGATCGTTCTGGTTGAGCTCCGCGAAATCGTGAACACGTGGCGGAGCGGCAACTCGAATTCTCGAAAGGTCAATCGCATCAAGCGTCCTCCAACCGCCGTCACCCGCCCCGCATCTTCCCCATTTCCTGTTTCAACTGCAACACCGCGCCGGCGAGCTTGTCCGCCCCATGGCGGTAGACGTCGCAGGCCGGCAAACCGGTCCGCCGGGTGACCTCCTCGCATGCGGCGGTCACCTGTTCGTGGCTGAAGGGGCGCCCGTTGACCGCCACGCCGATCACGCGGCAGGGGTGCATGATCGAAGCGGACGACTCGTAGCACTCGATGAGTCTCTCGAGCGGCGGGAGGGCGACCTGCGGCATGCCATCGATGCACTTCCGGCCGATCTCGTAGCAGGCGATCAGGCCGTGGGGCCTGCACCCGTGGAGCAGCCCGAGCGTCACGCAGGAGTAAGACGGGTGAAACAGGCTCCCCTGGCCCTCGACCACGATCACGTCGTGGTGCTGGTTGTTAAGAACCAGCTTCTCCGCCGCGCCGTTGAGAAAATCGCAGATCACGCGGTCGACCGGGCAACCGTCGCCTTCGATCAGGATTCCGGTCTGGCCCGTGGCGACAAACTTGGCGTCGGCGCCTCGGCGTTTCAGGGCTTCGACGACTTCGATCGCCGCGACCATCTTGCCGCAACTACAGTCGTTGGCCACCGTCTGGATTCGCAGGCATTCCTGGCGGAACCCCTCGCCCCGGGCAACGTCGGTCTCGTGGTTGTCGCGGACATCGATCAGGCGGACGCCGGCGCGGCGGGCCGCCTCGGCAAACTCGGCGTCGTCTTTGAGCAGATCGTGCAGGCCGGAGACGACGTTCATCCCCCGGCCGATCGCTTCGAGCACGATCCCCCGCCAGGCCTTCGGAATCTTGCCCCCGGCAGGCGCGATGCCGATCAGCAGCGTGTTGGCCGCGGGCGCCTCGGCAAGCGCGGCGATTACCGGGATGGCGCCCCCCACGCCGACAAGCTCTTGGCAGGTCTTGGCCGTCGCCTGGCGATCGAGGACCGCCGCCACCTCGGCGGGGCGGTAACGGATCAGGTTGATTGCTGTCTTGGCCGTGTGGGGGTTCGTGTGTCCATCGGTCAAAATGACCATCTTGCGCGGTGCGTCTGTCATCTGCGGTGGCGTATCCGTGGCGACGGGGTGAAGAGCGGGCGTTTTGCCCGGGGTGGGGAACGATGAAGCATCATAGCGGTTGGGCGGCGCGTTGAAAAGCTGGCGGCTCCATGCCGACCAGCCCGGCGCCGGCCAGCAGAGCGACCGGCCGATCCGCCGTCCCTCACACCATGATCGCGGCGAGTTGCCCGCCGGCTGCCTCGACCGTCTCCGCGTCAACCTGTTCGAGGTTTCCGCCAGCGCCGGCGAGCAAGGCGAGATCGGCCAACTGGCGAATTTTCCGCGGCGAGCCGCCACTGAGCTCGTGCACCTTATGGATCGCCTCTGCGGCGAAGACCCATCCGCCACCGCCGGCCCGCTCCAGCGAGCCGCTCAAGAAGGCCTCCGTGTCGCGGGGGCCCCAGGCCGGGATGTCGATCCGCAGTTCCGCCAGGTCGAGCACCGCGCGGCCGATGCGGCCGATCCGCTCGGTCTGCCCGGCAAGAATCAAGGTCAGCCGCGAATCGGCCGACAGGTCGTGTCTGGCCAGTCGAGCGACCTGGGTGAGAACCTCCGCCGCCGCCAGGTCGGCATCGTCCAGGAGCAACACCGTCTCCAGCTTCTGGTAGCGGTATTCGCGGAGACGCCGTTCCAGGGATTGCCAGATCCGCCACGGGGGCAGACCGGGGGCCACGCGGATCCGCAACTGATCGGCAATCGCCGCCACCAGGCCGATTGGATCCAGGCCGATCAGGCTGAGCTTGGCCAGCGGCCGGCCGCAACGGCGAATCCGCTCGGCGAAGACCTCGAACAGGAGCGATTTTCCGCAGCCGCTCGGCCCCAGCAAGAGGCCGCAGCGGCGCCCCTCGTCCACCAGGAAATGCATTCTCGCCAAGGCTTCCTCGTGGCCGGCGCTTTCGAAGAAATCGCGGGGATCGAGTCCCGGCCCGAACGGCGATTGGATTAGACCCCAATGTGACGCATACATGGTCAGATGCCCTCAACGGGAAGATTCGCCCCCTGGGGACTGCCCCGCCGGGCGGCGAGGGCCGGTAGGATCCCCGTGAACGATTGCATTTCGTGCCATTTCTCTCTTCGGTACAATGCGACTGAAGACTTCATTCGGAATCACCCGCAGAAACGGCAGAACCGATGGCGCACCGCTTCTTTTCCGATCGACCGATCGTGGGCGCCGTGGCCCGCCTCGGGGGTGCCGAAGCCCACCATCTGCTCCACGTGATCCGCGCAACAACCGGCAGCCGGGTGGTCCTGTTCGACGGTTCCGGCGACGAGTTCACGGCGGAAATCACCGAACTTGGCCGAAGCGAGGCGGTGCTGGCCATCACCGGCCGGACGACGGTCGACCGGGAACTGCCTTTTCAACTGCTGCTCGCCGTGGCCCTGCCCAAGGGCGACCGGCAACGGTGGCTGGTCGAGAAGGCCGTGGAGCTTGGCATCCGCCGGCTCGTGCCCCTGGTAACCGCGCGCGGAGTGGCCCAGCCCGGAGATAGCACGATCCAGCGCCTCCAGCGGGCGGTGATCGAGGCCTCGAAGCAGTCGGGCCGGAACCGGCTGATGGAGATCAGCGCCGCGCAAGAATGGGCTCATTTTGCGAAGTCTTGTCAACATGCGCAGACGCGCCTGATTGCCCACCCTTCCGGCGGGCCGCCTGCCAGCAGAGTCCGAATCCAGCCCGGGCCGGGTCCGATCGCCGTCGCCGTTGGCCCCGAGGGTGGCTTCTCAGACGAAGAGATCGAGATCGCCGACCACTGCGGTTGGCGGCGGGTCGACCTGGGGCCGCGGATCCTCCGCGTCGAGACAGCGGCGCTGGCGATGGCCACCCTCGTCTCCTTGGCGGCCGGTTCGCCAGATGCGTGAGCGGTGGAAGCCGCCCCCCAGACTGCTCGCGCAGGACGGAATTCGTTGCGTGAATTCCCCACGCCCGACACCCCTCAACCGTCCTGATCGACGACCACCACCCGCAGATCACAGACATTGGTATGTGTCGGGCCGGTCACGATCAGCCCGCCGAGCGGCTCGAAGAAGCGGTAGGCGTCGTTCCGCCGCAGGTAATCGGCCGGATCGAGCCGATGCGCCTCTGCCGCGGCCAGGAGGCCGGCGTCGAGCACGGCGCCGGCGGCGTCAGTCGGCCCGTCTTCGCCGTCCGTTCCGCCCGACAGGAGGGCGATCCGCTCCGCCCCACCGGCGGCGCGGAGCGTTTGCAGGGCCGCCAGCACGAGTTGCTGGTTGCGGCCGCCCAGCCCGCGGCGCGCCGGCTCGATCAAGCGGACGACCGGCTCGCCACCGCTGACGAGGCAGTCCGGCCCCCTCGCGGAGCGCATCCGCAGCGCCTTCTGGGCCAGCTCGCGGCCAACGTCTTCGGCAAGTCCCTCGCTCTCGGTGGCGGCCGCGATCGCGGGCCGGTATCCCAACCGCTCGGCCGCCGCGCCGGCCGCGTCGACCGCCGTCGGATTGCCGCCGATGATCTGGTTGGTGACCTGGCACGCCCGTTGGGCATCCGGTTGCCGCCCCTTCTGCTCCAGGTAATCGAACACCCGCGCGTCGATTCCGGCCCGGCGCGCGTCGAACGTTCGCAGCACGTCAAGCGCGATTTGCGGGGTGGAGGTGTCGGGCGCGGTGGGCCCCGAGGCAATCACATCGAGCGGGTCGCCCAGCACGTCGGAGATGATCAAGGTCAGGAGCCGGCCGGCGCGGCACGCCCGGGCGAGCCCGCCGCCCTTGATCCGGCTCAGCTGCTTGCGGACCGCGTTGAGCTGCTCGATGTTCGCGCCCGAGGAGCTGAGGTGCCGGGTGACGGCCAACTTGTCATCGAGGGTGATTCCTTCGGCAGGGGCGGGCATCAGTGCCGATCCGCCGCCGGAGATCAGGCAGAGACAGAGGTCGCCGGCCTGGAGGCTTTCGACAAGACCGAGGATACTCTCCGCGCCCGCCACGCCGGCGGGCGTCGGTTCGTTGACGCCCGCCGGCCTGGCCGGATGGAGGTGGATTCGCGCCAGCCGTCTCTCGCAGCCCGCCGGCACATTGACCCAGCCGGCGACCTGCTTCTCGGCGAGCAGGTCGTCTCCGAGGATCGCTTCGACGGCCGCGGCCATCCCCGCGCCGGCCTTTCCCGCCCCGACCACGGCGATTCGCCCGATCGAATCGAGCTCGATGCTCGCGTCACCCACGTGGAGGCGGCGGCCGTCGACGCGGAACGCCTCGCGAACCAGGCGCCGCGAGTCGACGGCCTCGACGCCGGCTCGCCAGATGCGCAACGCGTCGTGGCGGAGCTGTTCGGTCGAGCGGGGCATGGCGGGGTCTCCAGGGTTGCTGCATTCCACGGGACGGGTCTCCAGGCCCGTTGTATCGTCTTGTGGTCCGCCCTCGCTGGGGCGGCGCTGCCGGTTTGGTTGTGTGGGCTTGCTCGGTTCGCCGGTGGCACCCGCGGCGGGTCAAACCGCAGCGGGCTGGTCCGCTCTGCACCACCCTACCGCCCGTGGTATCGTCTTGTGGTCGGCTCTCGCTGGGGCGGCGCTGGCGGTTCGGTTGTGTGGGCTTGCTCGGTTCGCCGGCAGCGCTGGCGGCGGGTCAAACCGCAGCGGGCTGGTCCGCTTGCACCACCCTACAGTCTACTGGCGTGCGAGGATTTCTTCGATCTGGTCCATCGTGCGGTTCATCGCGGCGATTGTGCGATCGAAGGGGTCGCTGGTGAGCATGTCGACGTTCGCCCGTTTGAGGATCTCCACGGGGTAGTCGGAGCCGCCGGCCGAGAGGAACTCGATCGTCTTGGGCACCGCGCCCGGCTCGCCGCCGAGGATTTTTTCCGCAAGCGACGTCGAGGCGGTGAACGAGGTCGCATATTGGTAGACATAGAAATTCAGGTAGAAGTGAGGGACGTAGGCCCACTCGATGAGGCACGCTTCGGGCACGTTGCAGACGCCCTCCGCGTGGCCGTAGTAGCGGCGGAGGATGTCGCCATAGATGTCCGTGAGCGAATCGCCGGTGAGCGGCTCGCCGGCCTCCGCCCGCTCGTGGATCGCCAGCTCAAACTCGGCGAACTGGGTCTGGCGAAAGACGGTCCCCTTCAGTCCGTCGAGGTAGTTCATCAGCAGCGCCAGCCGCAGCTTGTCGTCGTCGATCTGATTGAGCATTTTGTGGTTGAGCAGGGCCTCGTTGAGCGTCGAGGCGACCTCGGCCACGAACGTCGCATAGCCGGCCGTCGGATAGGGTTGCGCCGCGTTGGAGTAGTGGCTGTGGATGGCATGGCCCAGTTCATGCGCCAGCGTGCTCACGTCGTCGTAGCGGCCGTTGTAGTTCAGCAGGATGTAAGGGTGGACATCGTAGCAGCCGCCGTTGGAGTACGCGCCGGAGCGTTTGCCGGGCGTGGGATAGACGTCGATCCATCGCTCGTTGTAGGCCCGCTCGACCACATCGGTATAGTTCCTGCCCAGCGGCGCCAGCGCGTCGAGCACGAGTTGTTTGGCCTGTTCGTAGGAATACTCCAGGTCGACTTCCGCCACAACCGGCGCGTAGAGGTCGGAATACTCGAGCCGGTCGACGCCGAGCATCCGCTGCTTGAGCCGCAGATAGCGGTGAAACGCTGGCAGGTGGCGATTGACGTTGTCGATCAGGGCGCGGTAAACCGCGATCGGGATCTTGTCGCCGTCGAGCGCCCGATGCAGCGAAGACTCGTAATTCCTTGTTCTGGCGAAGAACATGTCCTTGCTCACCTGGGCGGCCAACTGCGTGCCGAAGGTCTGCCGGAACTGGTCGAAGGTGGAGAAGAAGCCCCTGAAGACGGTCTGGCGATCGGCCCGGAGCGGGGCGGACCGGTATCGCGTGAAGCCTGCCTGGTTCAATGTGACCTGGACGCCCTCGGAGAGCGTGACTTCCGGGAAGGGCATCTCGGCGTTGCTGAAGACCATGAAGATCGAGCGCGGCGCGGAAGCCAACATGCCGGCTTCGGCGAGGATTCTCTCCTCGGCGGCCGAGAGCCGGTGGGCCTTCGTGCGGAGAATGTCGTCGAGGTATATCGAGTAGACCGCCAGGGCCGGCACGCGGGCGACGAAATCCTCGACCGTCGCCCGCTCCAGCGCGGCCACCTCGGGGGCGATGAACGAGACCTTCGCGGCGTAGTCCGTGGCGAGCTGGCGGATCGCCTGCTGCATTCCCTGGTATTTCGCGTCGCGCGTGTCCTGGTCCGATTTCATCGTCGCATAGCAGGCGAGTCGCGTCAGTTCCTTGTCAAGCTGGCTGTTCCAATCCAAGCACGCCAGGAGTTTCTCGGGCGCGCCGGCCAGCGCGCCCTGGAAGGCGAGCACCTCGTCCAGACGCCCGGCGAGCCGCTCCTTGGCTTCGGCCCAGGCCGCGTCGGAAGGATAGATGTCTTCGAGCTTCCACGTGTCCTCCGCGGTCACGCGCGCCCGATCGCGGGTCTGCGGCAAGGCCTCGGGCGGGCACGCCATGGCAAGGGCCAACAACAACGCCAGTCGAACGGTCAACACTCTCATTCGTCTCCTCCAGGGTCTTCGTCCTGGTTCCCCAGCTCCAGTCCACTGCTGGTTCCCAAGCTCCGGCTTGGGAACCTCCTTTCTACTCGCGCTTCCCCCAAGACCGTCGGTCCCGCGGGCACGCCCCAATCGGTTCCAGCCCTGATTCTAGCTCAGCTCCGCAGGTTGTTGAATTCGTCCGTGGCCCTTGTCCTTCGCCGTGTTTCCGAGCAGTCTCGACCACCGCCCGGCGAATCAGCAGCCGCGGCAGCCCGTGGCGAGCGGGTTCTACAGCAAATGCCTGGCCTTCACCTCCAGGTAGCGATTGATCAGCGGGGCGGTCAATTCTTCGGGGAAGACGTCGAGCGTGAGCGCCCCCTGGCCGGCCAGATCGGTGAGCACCTGCCGCCGCCAGGCGAGCTGGTCGGCGGCGGCCGCCGCCCGCCACAACGCGTCGCCCGAAGGTGCTTCCGGTTCGACGGCGTCGAACAGGCGGTGGTCGCGCAGCAGTACGCCGATCGGCAGGTGGCGGCCAACGAGGCTTGTCAGGTAGCGCTGGACCTGGTTGGCGTTGACCTCGTCGATGACGTTGGTCACCAGCACCACCAGCGCGCGTTTCCTCGCATGCGCGCCCAGGTAGCGGAATGCCTGATCGTAGCGCGACTCGACGCGGCCGGGGAAGCGGTTGAAGCAGGCGTGCAGGAGCCGGTTCATCTGGCCCATGCCGCCCCGCGGCGGAACGTAGTTGTGGACCTCGTCGGAGAAGCAGAGCAGCCCCACCGCGTCGGACTGGCGGAGGGCGACCCAACTGAGCATCAGGGCCGCATTGAAGGCGTGGTCGAGCAGGCTCAGCCCCGAGGAGAGATTGGTCATCATCCGCCCGCAATCGATCAGAAAGATCACCCGCTGGCTCCGCGTCGCCTGGAAATCCTTGACGGTCAGCCTCCGCCGCCGGGCGGTCGCCCGCCATTCGATGTGCCGGTAATTGTCATCGACCGTGTAGTCGCGGAGGCGTTCGAAGTCGTGGTCCTGGCCGATCCGCCGCGCGCGGCGAACGCCGAGTTGGCTGAGGCGATTCGTCCGCGCCAGCAGGGCGTATTGCGCGAGTTGCTGCATGTCCGGATAGACGTTCAGCCGGGTCGGTTGGCGATAGGTGAGGAATCGCTGGAAGAGCCCCAAGCGGCCGCGGGCGCGCACATGGAATTCGCCGATCTCGAACGCCCCGCGGCGCGCCGGCCGCAGCGCGTAGTCGAGTTCCAGGCGGCTCCGCGGCGGCATGGCGAGGCCTGAAAACTCGGCCGGCTCGGGCTTCAACGCGGGGTCGGCGCCGTCGCGGAGGTCGATCGAAAAGGACCGCCGCGACCGGTTGGCCAGCAGCAGGCGGATCGGATAGCGTTTAGCCAGCGAGGCCACGCGGCCCGATTGGCGGGTAATTTCGAAATCCGCGCGGCGCGGGAGGGAGGCGAGATCGACGAGAACGAGCACGGCCAGGACCGCGTCGATGAGGATCACCGGCAGGAGGAAGCCGGGGGCGGCGAGGAGTCCCAGCGAGGCCGCGGCCGGCGCCAGCGCCGCTCTGACCAGCCTCCGCTCGGGATAGACCCGCGCAAAGGCGGCCAGCGCCGCCAGCGGCCCGGCCATCGCCAACAGCTCCAGGGTGACGAGCGAAAAGGGAGTCAAAGCCGGGGCACCTCCACCGAGCGGAGCATCGCGGTGAGCAGCTCGTCGACATGGTGGCCCTCGACCTCCGCCTCGGCGGTGAGGATCACGCGGTGGCGGAGGGCGGGCAGGGCCAGCTCGACCACGTCGTCGGGCACGGCGTAGTCGCGCCCGCGAAACGCGGCCAGCGTCCGCGCGCCCTGCACGAGGGCCAGCCCCGCCCGGGGCGAAGCGCCCATGTGGAAGTGGGGCCACTGGCGGGTCAGGCGGACGATCGCGTTGATATAGCTCAGCAACTTCGGGTCGACGTGGACCGCGCTGGTCGCGCGGGTCATGTCCACGATCTCCTCGGGCGACGAGACGGTCGCCAGCCCGGCCAGCCGCTGGTCGAGGTCGTCCTGCGTGCCGTGCATGACGAGGATCTGCGCCTCCTGTTCCGCCGAAGGGTAGTTGACCAGCAGTTTGAACATGAAGCGGTCCAACTGGGCCTCGGGGAGGTTGTATGTCCCCTCGGCCTCGATCGGGTTCTGCGTCGCGATCACGAGAAACGGCCGCTGGAGCTTGTGGCTCGTCCGCTCGACCGTGACGCGGTATTCCTGCATGATCTCCAGCAGCGCCGCGTGGGTCTTGGCGGGCGAGCGGTTGATCTCGTCGGCCAGCAGAAGCTGCGTGAAGACGGGGCCCGGACGGAACTGGAATTCCTGCGACTTCATGTCGAAGATCGGCCCGCCGGTGATGTCCGACGGCATCAGGTCCGCGGTGAACTGGATCCGACCAAAGTCGCAGCCCAGCACGCGTCCCAGCGTCCGCACGAAGATCGTCTTTCCCAATCCGGGCACGCTCTCGATCAGCACGTGGCCGCTGGAGAACAGCGCCACCAGCGTCCCCAGCAGGAGCTCGTCCTGCCCGACGAAAATCTTGCGGACCTCCGCCGTGATCCGGTCGAAGAGGAGCCGCGTCGGCGAGGGCGGCCCGGCGTCGATCGCCGGCCCGCACGCCGCCGCTTCAATCAGCGGATCGGAAGTTGGGGGAACATGCCCAGGGCGCGGGGCTTCGCCGGCGCCGGGCGGGAGGTCGTCGAAAGGCGATCTGGACATGGGTTGCAGCAATCAATCAGGAGGTGTTGGTGTGTAAGGTCTGCCCGGCGGGCGGGCAGCGCCGCGCGGCGGCGGATTGGCAGTCTGCGCGGCCGCCTCCTGCCGGACCATCTGCCGGTAGTGTTGCAGCCGTTGCCGGGCGTAGGCCTCATCGCCGGTCCGCTCAAGCAGGCGCGCCACCGCGTCAATATGCGAGCCGAAGTCGGACGCCGCCTCGCTCGGCGGCTGGATCGGACGGCCGAAGATCGGAAATCGCCAGAAGCAGAAGAGAATCCCCAACAGGCAGGCGTGGGCCAGGATCCAGTTGGTGGGCCAGATCCGCATCAGTTCCAGTCCGAGCCGCGGCCCGAAAGACGGATCGGTATCGGAAATCCCCGGCCCGCCGGCGGCCGATTCCAGGAAGGCGATCCGCCGGGGCTGCGGCCCGAGCGCGTCGAGCAGCTTGCCGGCCAGTTTGCGGTGTTCGTGGTTTGCCAGCGGGGCGTTCAGCAGAAAGGAACCGTTGGCCACGACGATCAACCGGCTTGCGCGCAGGGGCCGCGCGAACACGATCGCCTCGCCCTCCGAGCCCAGCAGCGTGACCGCCGAACGGGGCGGCGCCATCCGGCAATAAAGCTCCATTTGCAGTTTCGCCGAGGCCACGCCGCGGAGCCACTCGGCGTCGCCCTCCAGCGCGCGGACGCGCCGCCGCTGGTACGGCCCCCGAACGGTAAACCACGGGCAGTCTTGCGAGTTGGGCAGCGCGGCAAGCCGCGCGGCCAGCTCGCCTCGGGCCGCCTTCCTGCGGGCAGCGACTCGCTGCCGCAAGGCGGCATCGACCCCGGCGAGCGGCACGTTCTCCCAGTACCACGGCGCCGCGTCGAAGCAGCGCCCCACGTAGACCAGGCTCCGGTTGGGCCTGGCCATCAGCCAACGCTCGAGCCAGCGGCAGGCGTCGCGGCTCGGCGGCAAGAAATCGTCGGGAAACCAGACAATCGTGTCGGCCCGCTGGTCCAACCGAGGCGAAAGCAGCGGCCAGGAGAAGACCGTGTGTCCCCGGTCTTCGCATATTTCGGCGAACACGGCCGTCCCGTTGACGCTGGCAAACACCGCCGGCCCGTTCCGCTGGCCGTATCCGTCCTGCAACTCCGCGCCCCCGCATCCCAGAACGCCCGGCAGCAGGATGCCAATCAGCCATCCGCCCAGCCAGCAGCTCCTGCTGCCTCGCAGCCTCCTCCCCCCTCTGGTTCCCAAGCTCCAGCTTGGCAACCCTCTGGGATTGCCTGACTGCGTTCCCAAGCCGGAGCTTGGGAACGAGGCGGGAAGGAAAGACGGAACCCTGAACCCCGAACCCTGAATCCTCCCCATCATCCCCCCTCCTTGCCGGCCATCGCTTCGAACTGGTCGAGCTGGTTCCAGCAGCGCTCGAAGCGCTCTCGGCCGATCGACCGACCGCCGAAGAAGACGTCTTCGAAAGCGGAGGTCGTCCGGCCCAGCAAGTGCAGGAGAAGGCCCCGCGGGCCCAACTCGCGGAGATACTGGCGGTTGGTCTTGCCGCGCGCCAGATGGATCAACTCGTGGCGGTCGAGGAAAACGAGTTGATGGCTGAACAGGTAAACGATCGCCTCGTCGTAGTTGCCGGCCAGGTACTGCCGCCGCGATTCCTCGCGGAGCCCGCTGCGGCGGCGGCCGGCCGCCTCGGGCAGCGCCTCGTAGCGGCGCTGTGCTTCCTCCGGCGAGTCACCCTCCGCTTCGACCAGCGCCGGCAGGGCCGGGCTGCGCCGCCGGTAGGCCCGAAGAAGAAACCAGGCGAGCAACGCAAACAGCAGGGCAATCAGCACCCAGGCGGCCGTGTGCAGCCAGTCCCCAGAGCCTCCCAGCGGGCCGATGCGGAGGTTGAGCCAGTCCAGCAACCAACTCCAATCCCAAGGCTCGGCCAACTCAACCGGTTGCAGACCGTCGCGTGCCTTGTCGTACCACGGATAGCGGCCCCACTGCGCGAGTGCTTCCCGCCCGGCGGCCACCGAGCCGTCGGCCTCGGCCACCGTGACAGCGGTGGCGGCCGGGGCGGCCGGGGCGAGCAGGGCGGCGGCATGCGGGGGGAGGAGCGAACTCATACGACTTGTCTCGCCAGCCGGGCGCGTTCCGCGCGAACCTGTAGTTCCACGTCCCAGCCTTCGCGGCGAATCCGCAGGTTCAGATAGCTGAGAAACCGCAAGACGGCGGTGTAGCCCACGATGCTCCAGAGCAGGAGGTGATAATAGGTCGTGTACATCGGCTGGTCCAACGCGGCCCCCGTCAGCAGATCCCAGTCGCCCAACAGCAGGGTCCGCAGGGCCGCCAGCGAGAACCATGTCGTTCCGAACAACACCAGCCCGAGACAGAAGTGAAGGAATCCCTGGACGACCAGGTCGCTCGACTCGCCGCGGTGCAGTTCCCGGCTGCGAGACCAGGTGGTCGTTCCCCGCTTGTTTCGCAAGGGATTCCGTTCGAGCAGGATGACTTCGTTCAGAAAGGGATGGAAGATGGAGACTGGCCGCAGCAGAACCTGGTAGACGATCAACTGCGGCAGCGCGCGGAGGAAGTCGCGGGCGATGGACCGGGCATTGGGCTTATGGAGAAAAACGGCCTGCCCAAGAAACAGCGTGATCAGCGCTGTCACCAGGGGCATCTCCAGGAAGACAAGAACGGCCGTGAGAAACATGTAGCTGAAGGGGATTTCCCAGACGAAATCGTACACCTGGAAACCGGCCAGGAGCCAGCGGTTGAGGAAAAACATCGGCGCGGCCCCCGCCGCGAGCCAGGCCAGGAGCGGACCGGCGAAGACGCGGATCACCTTCAGGGCCAGGTCGATCACGTCGGCCTTCGTGCGGGAGCGGATGGCGATGCGGGCACGATCGAGCTGCACGGTCAATCTCCTCGCGGCATTCCGAGGCCGACGAAGTAGAGCATCAGCAGGGCGGCGGAAAGCACGGCCACGCCGGCCTTGACGCCGTAGGGCAGCGGCGATGGGGAGATGAAGGCCTCGATCAGGGCCGCCAGGACGAAGAGAAGCACGGCCGCGCAAGCCACGGGCATCGCCTCGCCCGCCGCCCGCTCGAGCGCGGCGATCCGCCGCAGCCCGCCGGTGTCGACCAGGGCGAAGCCCATTCGCATGCCGGCGGCCGCCGACAAGACGATTGCCGTCAGCTCGAACGGGCCGTGGGCCGTGACGAATTCCGAGAAGTTCCCCCACTGCCCGACGGTTGACATGTGGCCGAACACCGCGCCGAGCTGCGTCGCATTATAAACGGTCACCAGCACACCGCCCACGCCGAAGACGAGGCCGAAGGCGAAACACCGCAAGCCGATGCCCGCGTTGTTGAACACGTAGAAACCGAGCATCAGACCGCGCCCGGCCGGATCCAGCGCGCGGATCGGCGTGGCATACATCTCCTCCATCTGCTGGATCATTTCCTTGCCGAGCAATTGCTCGGTGAAACCCGGCTGCCGCGCCGCCAGCAGCGCGGCAACCAGGAACGCGCCCCAGAAGATGCAGAATGCCAGGCGGAGGCAGTTGTCGCCAAACAGCCGCCGCGGGACGTCGACCAGCAGCGACCGCGTCCAGGCGGAGATCGTGAACTGGCGGCTGCGATAGAGCTGGTTATGGGCGCGGCCCACGAGCCGATGCAGGTAGCGGACCGTCTCGGGCGGAAGCTGGTAGGCCTCGGCCAGGGCCAGATCGGCGCACAGCGAACGGTACAGCGCGGCGAACCGCGTCGCGCCCGCCGGATCGCGCCGCAGACCCTTCCACGTCTCGAGCCGGACGCAGAGCGACTCCAACTCACCCCAGTTCTTCTGCCGTGACTGCAACAGGTCGGAGACTCTCATTTTAACCGGCGGCTGGGGGTTGGCTGACAAACGGACTGTGGCCGGCCGCGCGCGCGGCCGGTTCGGCAACCAGCGCGGCGGATGGCGTGAGCGGGACGCCGCTGGACTGCCAGCGCGCGGGATCGTCCGCCACGAACGTCCTCTGATACGCGGCGCAGAGCAGGTGGTCCGGACTGGTGTCCGCCGGCAGACCGAAGCGGCGAGCGAGCGGGTCGGCCAGATGCCGGGCGATTTCGATCCGCCGAGGAACGGGAAGGCCCAGGCGCCGCTCGGCGTAAGCCGCCAGCGTCCGCGCAAGCGATGGGGCGGCCTGAAAGGTCGCCGGAATCTGGCGGGCCAAGCGCAGCACCTCCGGCTCGTCGATCTGGAGAATCCCCCGGAAACGCTCGCGCTCATCGACGACGACCATCGTGCCCGAGGCCAGATCGCCGAGCCGCTGGAAGCGGTCGTTCATCATCGCCGAGAAGAGCCCAAGCTGGTAGGTGAAAAGCGGCTGGCCGTCGATCGCCCGCAGCAGGTTGCGCAAGACCGCCTGCAAGCCGTTGATCGGCTGCCCGTCGGAGGCAATCACGCGGATGCGCATCATCCGTTTGCCGGGCGTCTGGCCGTTGCAGTATGTCTCGAACAGGCCGCCGTAGAACCAGGAGAGGACAAACCACAAGATCAGCCAGAAGCCGAATCCCAGGCCGGCCAGCCCGACCGCGCCGAAGAGCATCGCCAGCAGCCCGCCGCCGGCCCACCAGATCAGCGTTTGCAGGGCGACATCGAGCAGGAAAGCCGGCAGGCGGCGGAACGGGCCGGCAACCTGATACCGGAAGGCGATGTTCTCCGGCGTGACGATCTCGATCGTCGTGTCGAGCTGGGCGTCTCCTGGCGTCATGGAGTCCATTATTTTCCAATCGCCCGGACTGGGCAACCGTCGCCGGGTGTTCGGCCGGTGGCCCCGCCTTCACCGCGCCTCTGGCGGCGGCCGCGAAAAGCGGGGCCGTCCCCTTTGAAATCCGCCCCGGCGCGGGTAAAACGTGGAGAGCACGGCCAGCACCTGGGAAATCTGCCTGAGGAGTCGATCGGATGGAGATTCGTGGAAAACGCGTCCTTGTGACCGGCGGCGGCAGCGGCATCGGGCTGGGCATCGCGCGGGCGCTGGCCGCCGAGGGCTGCCGCGTGGCAATCTGCGGCCGCAACCGGGAGAGACTCGAGCAGGCCGCCGCCGCGTGGCAGGGCGAGCCCCGCATCCTCAGGCGGGCCTGCGACGTGGCGGACCGCCAAAGCGTCAGGGCGATGTTCGACTGGATTGCCGAGCAATTCGGCGGGCTCGACATCCTCGTCAACAGCGCCGGCGTGAACGTGGCCCGCCGCACCTTCGATCAACTCGATCCGGCCGACTGGGACAAGATGCTCGGCACGAACGCCAGCGGCGCGTTCTATTGCCTGCACTTCGCCCTGCCGGGCATGCGCCGGCAGGGCGGCGGCCTGGTCGTGAACATCTCCTCGATCGCCGGCAAGCGGGCCTCGAAGCTCGCCGGCACCGGCTATTGCGCATCGAAGTCCGCCATGACCGCACTCGGCGCCGCCGTCGGCCTGGAGGAAAGCAGCCACGGCATCCACGTGACGAATATCTACCCGGGCGAGGTCAACACGCCGATCCTGGCGGAACGCCCCGTCCCGGTCCCGCCGGAGAAGCGCGCCAAGATGCTCCTGCCGGAAGACATCGCCGCGATGGTCGTGGCGCTGGCCAGGCTCCATCCGCGGGCGCGCGTTCACGAGTTGGTGATCACGCCCTTGTACCAGGAATATGTGTAGCGGACCGGTCGTCCGGCGCTTGCTGTGCAGCGCGCGGCCCGCGGGGGCCGTTCTGGCCGACCACCGGCGAAGCACGCCCCCCCGACCCGGAATCCATTGCACTGGCCGGCTTGCCTTCAGGAGAAAGCTTGTGTCCAAAGCCCGATTCCCCGCTGTTCTTCTGGCCGCCGCACTGCTGATCGTTGTCTCTCGCCCTGCCCGGTCCTGCACCTCGATCATGGTCGGCAAGGCCGCCTCGACCGACGGCTCCGTGATCACTTCGCACACCTGCGACAGCCATCGCACCGGCTCGCAAATCGCCGTCGTCCCGGCCAAGGAGCACCAGCCGGGGGCATCCCGCTTGCTCGCCAAGCGCAGCGATGACGACAGCGGGCCGATGGAGCGCTACGGGCGGCAGACCACCGGCAGGATTCCCGAGGCGGCCCGAACGTTCGCCTATCTCGCCCCGGCCTACGCGGCGATGAATGAGCGGCAGTTGGCGATCGGCGAATCGACCTTCGAAGGCCGCGAGGAACTCAAGAGCGACAAGGGGCTGATCGACTGCGAGACGCTCGCCGTCCTGATGCTCGAGCGCGCCGCCACCGCGCGCGAGGCGATCCGCATCGGCGGCGCGCTGATCGAGAAATATGGCTGGTGCGACCTGGGCGAGGCTCTCACGATCGCCGATCCCCAAGAGGTCTGGCTGATGGAGATCGTCGGGCCGGGCGAAGGAGCGGTGGGGGCCGCCTGGGCCGCCCAGCGCGTGCCCGACGACCACGTCTCGGTCGTCGCCAACGCCGCGCGGATCGGCCAGCTCGACCTGGCCAATCCGGATTACTTCATGGCCTCGAAGAACGTCGTCGAACTGGCCAAACAGAAGGGGTACTGGTCGGAGGAAAGCGGCCGGCCCTTCCGCTTCTACGAGGCCTACAATCCCCAGGGGCGGACGACCTTCGCCACGACGCGCCGCGAGTGGCGGGTGCTCGACCTGTTGGCCCCTTCGCTCCAACTGCCCGCCAACGGCAACGTCTTCCCCTTCTCGGTCAAACCGGAGCAACCGGTCGGTCCGGAGAAGATCATGGAGCTGTTTCGCGACACTTTCGAAGGGACCGACTACGACATGGTCAAGGACCTCACGGTGACCGACGAGAAGGGAATGACCGTCAAGAGCCCGCTGGCCAACCCCTTCATGCCCTACGAAATGAACCGGATGCTGCGGATCAACGGCGGTTGGGGATGGCGGGGCGAACGGCCGATCGCCCGCTGGTACTGCATGTACGCCACCGTGACGCAGTCGCGCCCGTGGCTCCCCGACGCGGTCGGCGGAATCGTCTGGTTCGGCTACGGCAATCCGGCGATGACCACCTACGTGCCCCTCTATGCCGGGATTGCGAACCTGCCGGAGGATTATCAGATCGACGGCCGCACGACCGGCTTCAGCCGCCGCTCGGCCTGGTGGGCGTACAATCGGGTGGCGACGATCGCGGCCCACCGCTGGGGCGACATGCGCAAAGACGTGGCCGCGGTCCGCGACCCGATGCAGGAACAGTTCCTCGCCGCGCAGCAAGACATCGCCGCCCGGGCAGCCGCCCTGATCAAGGAAAAAGGCCCCGCCGCGGCCCGCGACTTCCTCACGCGGCAGAGCTGCGCGTCTTGCGCCCGAGCCACCGAGGCCTACTGGAGGTTGGGCGACCTGTTGTGGACGAAATATGATGAGAAGTGGTGAGCGCGGGAAGAGCGGTCAGCGGGTAGCCATCAGCCGTCAGCCATCAGCCATCAGGTTTCCGTTTTCGTTCCTGGTTCCCAAGCTCCAGCTTGGGAACCTTGCCTGACCCCTGAACTCCACCAGAGGCGATCATGGGTATTCTACGCGGACAACGCAGTTCGACGTTTGCAGGGCTCTTGATCGTGATTGCGATCATCGAATTTGCGCCGGACCGGGTTTCCGGCGGGGGCCGCGCCTGCAAGTCCGGCCTCGGGCCGTGCGCCGAACGACGGCTGCTCAATTGCCGGGAAAGGAGGCCCTTCCGCGGCCTCTGCCTCCTGCGCCGGATCGCCTTGCCTGGCCGGATTTCAACGCCGGTCGACCGGCTGGGCTGCCGGCCTGACGCTGGACACAGGCGTGCCGGCAGCAGGGAAAGCGGCCCCGAGTTGAGCCCGGTGAGGGGGCAAGTCATGATCGATGGTCTGCCGCTTGAAGGGGCGATTGTGGAGTTCCGACCAGACAAGGGCCAGCCGTCGACTGGAGTGACCGACGCCCAGGGGATGTATGAGCTGCGTTTCACGGACGGAAGAATGGGGGCTGTCATCGGGCGTCACACGGTCCGGATCACAATGGCCAACGAGACGGACGAATCGCCGCGCGCGCCGGGTGCCCGAGAGGTACAACATCCAGACTGATTTGAGGGGAGACATCCTCCCGGGGCCGAATTACTGGCAGTTCGAACTCGCGTCGCGGTAGGAAGCAACGTGGGCCGGTGATCTATCTCTTCAGAGAAAGGGGCGCGCCTATCTCCCCTCCGGAGACCGCTCTCGACATGGTCGATGGGAATCTGGCGACAGTAGGCGACCGGAGCAGCGCAGAGAATCGTGGTCGTGTCGCCTTGCAGGGACATCATGTCGGGCAGCGCTTTCGCGAAGTTACGATCGATCGAAATGGGATTGCCCGCCGCTGCGCGCGCTGTTATTCTCCGCGGCCCGAATTGGGCGATGGGCCTGAAGTGCCCGCATCGCCCGCGGGGAGCGGGAGAACGTCCGACACTCGACACGATCAGTTCCACCGGCCAGACACTCATCTCGCGTGAATGAGAGCATTCACGAGCCCTACAGGCCGCGCACGAGGCAAAACGGCGGCGATTCCTGCCACCCCCCCACCTGTCGGGGAACGGTTAAAGCGGTTGCAGGGAATCGCCGGCACCGCGGGCTGGCGATTGCGTCAGGGATTCGTGCAATCGGCTGTTTTTCGAGGCGATCTAACAAGTCCTCTCAAGAAATTCGATATAAACCGTCGAACATGCGGGTAGTTCTCCGCGAGACGGCTCGACTGAGCGACGAATCGGGCAAAAGGAATAACCGATCCGCCCGGAGTAGGAGGTTTTCCAGCTAGATCCCGTGTTTTCGGAAAATCTTCGCGTCTTTTCCCTTGAGAACTGCCGAAGAAGAGAAAAGGTCTGGAGCCGAATCGCCGGTTTCCCCCATCAGGCGCGTTTCAAGAGGAAAGCGAATGGGGTTCGTCGTCATTGTTGCCGTTCTCAGCAGTCTCCTGCTCACGCCGCTGGCGATGAGGGCCGCTTGGAAATGCGGAGCGATCAGCCGTCCAGACGGTTTTCGCAAGAAGCACGCCAGGCCGACCCCCGAGTGGGGAGGGATTGCCGTTAATACCGCGATTCTGATCGGAATTGGCCTGTCGGCCATCCTTTGCCCTGCTGATTTTCCGGCCCTGCCGCTGACCGCCGCGCTGGCCGTTTCGATCGCCATGCTCTCGTTCCTCGGCTGTTACGATGATCTGTGCGACATGCGGGCCGATCTGAAGTTGTTCGGCCAGGTCCTGTCGGTTGTGCCGCTGCTCCTGGCCGGGTGTTACGCGGAACGACTCGTCCTGTTCGGGCAGGTGATTGAATTGGGGTGGCTGGGAATTCCCTGGACGGTCGGCTGGATTGTCCTGGGAATCAACGCCTTGAATCTGATCGACGGCATGGACGGCCTGGCGTCGACGGTGGGAATCATCATCGCCCTGGCGATTGCTGCCATGGCTGCAATCAGCGGCCAGCAGCACGCGACGATCATTGCGCTGGTTTTGGCCGGCGCTCTGGGCGGATTTCTGGCACACAACTTGCCTCCGGCGAGGATCTACCTGGGCGATTGCGGAAGCATGGTCATCGGCCTGGTGCTGGCGACGCTAGCGCTTCATGCGGGACCCGAAGCGGGGGCGGCAAATCTGACGCACATCGGGGCACTCCTGTTCGTGCCCCTTTGCGATACGCTGCTGGCGATCGTGCGGCGGGGGCTTGCCGGACGCGGCATCATGGCGGCCGACCGCGGGCACGTGCACCATCGGTTGCTGGACCGCGGTCTCGGCGTTTGGGGAAGCCTCGCCGTGCTCGGGGGGCTGAGCCTGGGCGCAGGCGCCATGGGATGCCTGGTCGTCCTCACGGGCCAAGAGCATTGGGCCTGGCTCGGTGGGCTGGCAGCGGTCGCGTTTTGCGTTCGCCAGCAGTTGTTCGGACACGAGGAATGGGGCCGCGTCAAGAGCCTGTTCGTCCACCGGGCGGGGCGCCGGAGAGTTGCCGTCGCCGGTCAAACGAACGATCCGCCGCTTGGTCCCGGGGAGGCGGTTGACGCCTCCGCGATGGCCGGCCTGACGGCCGGACAGATTGCCGGTCTGTCGGCGGCGCAGCATTGGGCGCCAACGCCGGATTGGCCGGTTCACAGAGCGTGACCAGCGCCAATTCCGGCAGAAAATATGTTCGAATGCTTAGTTAGACGTTCTCCAACACAAGGAGGAAGAAGGGAAGTGAACGATAAGAGACGCTTTCGGAAGCAGGTGATTGCGATTGTCTGCATCGGCTTGATTCTGCCCCAAGCCGTGATGGCGGCCCCTGCCGCGGCCAATCGCCAAATCACCGACGTGGCCCTGGCCAACGGCGGAATGCTGAGTGGCCAGGTCGTTGACCAGCAGGGGCTCGGCAAGGCGGGTGTCCAGGTCGTTGTCCTCCAGCAAGGTCGCCAGCCAGCTTACGGACGGACCGACCACGCGGGCAATTTCCAGGTTGCCGGCCTGAGTGGCGGCACAGCGCAGGTTGTCACGGAAGGTGGCCAGGGCGTCTATCGGCTCTGGACCGCCAACGCCGCTCCCCCGGTTGCCAAGCCGCGTGCGATGCTGATCGCCAACGGCCAGGTCGTCCGCGGCCAGGCGTATTGCGATCCGTGTTCGAGCGGCGGCATTGGACAGTGGATTCTGCCGGCGCTGGCCGCGGGCGGCATCATCGCCGGCGTGGTCGTCGCGACATCGGACTCCGGCTCGACACCCGCGAGCCCTTGACCAGCGGAATCGCGCAGAATGTTGGACAATCAAGCCGGCGAAGGGCGATCTGACCGTGGTCAATTCGCCCTTCGCTTGTTTTTGCGCTGGATTCCGGGGAACCGTTCTGATCGAATCCCTGCCTGAACATCCCCCGGGAATCGGGGCTACTTCAATTGGCGGCGCAAGGACTGGGCCTGCTTGAGGGCCTCTTCGGCTCCCAGGGGGGAGAGGCCGGCGGTGGCGATTTCGCGGCCCAACGAGAGGTATGCGAAACGGCTGTTCGTGGCGGCCTGCCGCTCGCTGAGGCGGGCGTTGGAGACTTCGGCACTCAGCCGGGCCGCTTCCGCCGGGCCGTGGGTCTCCGCGCGCCGCTGTTCCGCCTCGGCCAGGGCCTGGCGGGCGCGCCGGAGCTCTTCGGCCGCGGTGCGGGCGGCCCGCTGCGCGGCCTCGTGCCCCTTCGGCAGGTGTGCCGCGACCGCCGCCTGGCCAATCTGGGTGTAGAGGGTGTCGAGTTGGCGAATGATCCCGTCGCGGGTGGCAAGGTCCGTCTCGTCGGTGTTTTCCGAGGAGATGTGGCCGCCCAGCGGCGGTGGGGCCGCTTTGAGCAGGCGATTCCGCCACGTCGGCAAGTCCGCGTTGATGTGGCCGCGGTCGCGCTCGATCTCGACCTCCGCCGACCTGCCCGTGCTCGGCACCCGCGCGGAGACGGAGACGCGGCCGTTCAGGGCGTAGCGATAAGTGACCTCGACGGGGGTCCCTTTGGGCAAGTCGGGCGGCAAGTCGCGGACGACGCACTTCCCCAGGGAGACGCAGAACTCAGGGCGTTCGCTCTCGCCTTCCACGACCGGCACGGCGACGGTCCTCTGGTTCGGCTCCAACGTCTTGAAGGACCTGGTCACTTCGGCCGGAATCGGGGTGTTTCTCGGAATCAGCACGGCGTTGACGCGGCGGCCGGTTCCGGCTTCAAAGCCAACCACGCCAAGGCTGTGGGAGTTCACGTTGATCAGGATGCACCTCCGCTGGCGGTCGCTGCCCAATCCCAGGAGCATGCCCGCGTAGAGCGCCGCCCCGTGCGCGACGGCCTCGTCGGCGGAAATCGACAGGTAGGGCGTTTTGCCGGTCAACCGCCGGAGCATGTTCGTGACCATCGGCATCCGCGTGGCGCCGCCGACGACGAGAATCCGATCGATCTCCCGCCAGTCGAGGCCGGCTTGCTGAGCGACCAGCGATGCGGTTTCCTCCGTCCGCTGGAGCAGGTGCGCGGTCATCTCCTCGAACTGCTGCCGGGTGACTTCGATCCGCATCCGGATGCCGGCGTGAAAACACACGGTCGTCGCCTTGGAATGTTCGCTCAAGGCGTGCTTCAGTTCCTGGGCGTCGCGCCAGAGTTGGGCGGCGTCCGGCGCGTCGTTGCGGGGATCCAGTCCGTGTTCCGACAGAAAACGCTCGGCGATGTGGTCGACCAGTGCCTGGTCGAAGTCCTTGCCGCCGAGGCGGACGTCGCCGTCGGTGGCCAGCGTACGGAACGCGCTCGAATCGATCTCCAGCAAGCTCACGTCGAACGTCCCGCCGCCGAGGTCGTAGATCAAAACGCGTTCCGCCGGATCGCAGGCGCTCGTTCCGTGCATGCCGAACAGCCCCCGCTCCCAACCGCATGCCAAGGCCGCGGCGGTTGGCTCGTTGATGATGTCGAGAACCTCCCAGCCGGCGAGCCGGCCGGCGTCCTGCGTCGCTTTGCGGCGCATTTCGTCGAAGTAGGCCGGCACGGTGATCACCGCCTTGGAAAGCGGTCCCAGACGCTGTTCCGCATCGCGCTTCAATCGCTGGAGGACCAGCGCGCTGAGCACCTCGGGGGGGACGTGGTGGCCGTGCACCGGACGCTGCACCGCCTGCCGGCCCATGTCGCGTTTGAAGCATTCGGAATAGTTGCCGGGTGAAAAGGACGACGCCTTGACCGCCTCCCGCCCGACGACGATCTCGTCCTCATCGACGATGACCGCGCTGGGGGTGAGCAAATCCCCCGACGAATTCGGCAAAGAGATCGGCCGCCCCGCCGGATCAAGATAGGCGAGCAGGGAATAGGTGGTGCCAAGATCAATGCCAACGGCGATTGGCCGATTCGCGTGATCTCCGTCGGACGGCAGATTCATGGTTGCTAGCTTCGCTGTCGATGGACGATCGCTCCTTTAGCGATTCTAATCCACCCAGCCAGCTTCGTCACCCCTCGAATTAACGCTAGCATATACCCATTCAGGTGGATCCGCAAGCCTCTTGGCAATTTGTCTCCCCGTTTCCAAGCTCCGGCTTGGGAACGACGCCGCTGGGCTTCAAGGACGCACCAGGACCTTGATCAGGCGCTCCTCGCCGGCACGGAGCCGCTCAAACCAATCGGCGGCATCCTCGAGAGTCGCCAGTCCGCTGATCAGCGGGTCGACCTGGATTATACCGCGGGCGATCAGATCCAGGCATCGGCCGTACTCGCCGCTTGAGGCGCACGACCCGAGGAGGGTCAGTTCCCGCGTGACGACGGTCTGGAGGGGCAGTTCAACGGTCGGCGCCAGGTTTCCGACCAGACCGACCGCGCCCCCCTTGCGAACAATCTGCAACGCCCAGCCGACGGTGGTCTTCAGGCCGACCGCTTCCATGACGATGTCGGCGCCGCGCCCGCCGGTCAACTTGCGGACTTCGGCAACCGCATCGACATCATCCGGCGAAATGCCCCAGTCCGCGCCCAACCGCGCGGCCAGCTCGAGCCGGTCGCGTTTCACGTCGATCGCGATGATCCGGCCGCACCCCCGGGCCCGGAGGGCCTCGATGATCAACAGGCCGATCACGCCGGCGCCGATGACGACCACCACGTCGTCGCGGTTCAGCGGCACGCGGGCGGCGGCGTGCACGGCGATCGCGACCGGCTCGGCCATGGCGGCCTGTTCGAAGCCCACGGCGTCGGGGATCTCGACGAGGATTCGCGCGGGGACGGCCACGAACTGGGCGAATGCCCCGTCGCGCTTGAATTCGTCGCAGGAGACTCCAAGCACCTGGCGGTTGTCGCAAAGGTTGACGGCGCCGCGTGCGCAGAAGTGGCAACTGCCGCAGTAGGCCGTGGAGTCGAACGTGACCGGCTGCCCGACGCGCCAGGTCGTGGCCGCCGCACCGACCTCGGCGATCACGCCCGAGGCCTCGTGGCCCATGATGATTGGCGGCTTGCGGCGGCCGGTGGAGCCGTCCATGCCGTGGACATCGCTGCCACAGATCCCGCAGACTTTGACCTCGACGAGGACCTCGTCGGGCAGAATTCGGGGCCGGGGAACCTCGCATACCTCAAAGCGGTTGCATTCGGCCAGTCGCAGGGCTTTCATCGGGGCGTCTTCCGGCAAGTTGGGCGCGCGTCATGCGATCCCCTGAATGTCGGGTCGTCGCTGCCGCGTGTCAAGCCCGCCGCGGCAGCCGCGCGACCGGAACCGCGGATTCCCACCGAAGCATGGCCGAGCGCGAACCGCGCGGCCGGCGTTCCCTTGGGCCGATCCCCCTGGTACGAAGCGGCGTTGACATAAGCGAAGCTTATGCTAAGATTGCCATCATGAAAATTGCCACAATCCGCGTGTTTTGCGACGTGGTGCAACACCAAAGCTTCTCTCGCGGGGCGGCCGCCAACCAGGTGAGCCAGTCGGCGGCGACCCAATCGGTGCATCGGATGGAGCAGCACTTCGGGGTGCAGCTTGTCGACCGCAGCAAGCGGCCGTTCGTACTGACGCCGGAGGGGCAGGCCTGCTACGAGGGGTTTCGCGAGGTGCTCGAGCTCTACGACGCGGTTGAGACCAAGGTCCGTTCGCTGCGGAAAGAGATCACCGGGAGGGTTCGCGTGGCGGCGATCTACTCGGTCGGGTTGCACGATATGAGCCGCTGCATGAAGCAGTTCATGCGCCGCTACCCGAAGGCCAAGGTGCAGCTGGAATACCTCCGCCCGAACAAGGTCTACGAGGCCGTCCTCAACTCGGAGGTCGACTTGGGGATTGTCTCCTATCCCGTCCCGTCGGTCGAGCTCAACGTGATTCCCCTGCGATCGGAGAAGATGGTTCTCGTCTGCCATCCGAACCACGCCCTGGCCAGGCGGAAGGTCGTCACCGCGGAGCATCTCAAGGACCAGGCCTTCGTCGGTTTCGACCGGGATCTGGTGATCCGCAAGGAAATCGACCGCTACTTCCGCCAGCGGAACATCTCGGTTCGCATCGTGATGGAGTTTGACAATATCGAGACGATCAAGCAGGCGATTGGAATTGAGGCGGGGGTGAGCATCCTGCCCGAGCCGACCGTCCGCGCCGAGCTGGCGCGGGGGGATCTGGCGGCGGTCCGCCTGATCGCGCCGGCGCTGGAACGTCCCTTGGGGATCATCCATCGGCAGCGGAAGGTGTTCGCCCCGACGATTACGAAATTCCTCGATCTGCTCCAGGAAGGACTAGACGCCAACGAGGATCGTCAGCATGGGTGACGCTTCGATTCCCCTCAGGCTGCATCCCTCGGGAAAGACAATCCGCGCCGAACCGGGCGTGCCGCTGATCGAAGCGCTGGCCAATGCCGGGATCATCCTCGATGCGCCTTGCGGCGGCGAGGGGGTCTGCGGCAAGTGCCGCGTGATCGTTCGCGAGGGGGCCGCCGCGCCGCTCGCGGCGGAGCGGCGGCTGCTGAGCGAAGCGGAACTGAAGGCCGGTGTCCGCCTGGCGTGCCAGACCAAGGCCGTTCGACCGGCGAGAATTGAGGTCCCCGAGCTTTCCCGCCTTGCAGAATTTCATCAGATTCTCAGCGGCGCACCGAACCACCATCGGTCGACCGCCATCGATGCCGCGATTCGAAAGCAGCATGTCGAACTGGCCGCGCCCAGCCGCGACGACGATGCCAGCGACGCTGCGCGTCTTGAGCGGGCGATCGGGCCCTTTGAGGCGGACCTGCGGGTGCTCGGCAGTCTGCCCGGGCGGCTCCGCGAGGCCCGGTTTTGCGGCACCGCCGTGTTGGCCGAGGACCGGTTGCTGGACTTCGAGCCCGGCGATACCCGGGGCCAGAGCTTCGCGGTCGCCGTGGACATCGGCACGACGACGTTGGCCGCCGCGCTGGTCGACCTGGTCAGCGGTGAGGAATTGGCGGTCGCCACCCAGCTCAACCCGCAGACGCGGTTCGGCGACGACGTGCTGACGCGGATTCAAATGGCCGCGGGCGATGGCGGTCTGGCGCGGCTTCAGGCGTCGGTTCTCGAGGCGGTCGATCGGTTGATCGAGTCGCTGGCCGCCTCGGCCGGCATCCAGCGCGGGGAGATCTACGAGGTCGCGTTTGCCGGCAATACAACCATGCAGCACCTGTTGTGCCGCTTGGACCCGCGCTGTCTCGGCGAGGTTCCCTTTGTCCCGGCAGTGCGGACCGCGCTGCGGTTTCCCGCGCGCGAGTTGCCCCTGAAGATCCATCCCAGCGGGCGCGTCTACGTCTTGCCGGTGATCGGCGGCTTTGTGGGCGGCGACACGGTGGCGGGGATGCTGACGACGGACCTGGCCGATCAGCCGGGGCCGACGCTCCTGGTCGACGTGGGAACAAACGGCGAGATCGTGCTTTCCGCGCACGGGAAACTCTCGGCGGCGGCGGCCGCCGCCGGCCCGGCCTTCGAAGGCGCTCGGATCACGCACGGCATGCGGGCCTGTGCCGGGGCGATCGAGCGGGTGACGTTCGACGGGACCCTGGCAATCGAGACGATCGGCCGCGCAGCGCCCCTGGGCCTGTGCGGGTCAGCGCTGATCGACCTGGCCGCCATCCTCCTCGACTTCCAGGTGATCAGCCCCGAGGGGCGCTTCCGGCGAAGCAGCGATCTGCCTCCGGGCACTCCGGACGACATCCGCCAGCGCGTGTCCGACGATCCCCAGAACCGGGCCTTTCTCCTCGTCCCGGTGGAACAGTCGGCGGCCGGCCAGGCGATTGTGTTGAATCAGCGGGATATTCGCCAGTTGCAGCTCGCCTCCGGCGCGATCCGGACCGGTATCGAACTGCTTCTGTCGCGGGCCGGCATCGAACCCGGGCAGGTCGCCGCGCTCTATCTGGCGGGCGGGTTCGGCAACTACATCCGCCGCGCCAAAGCGCGGCGGATCGGGCTGATTCCGCCGTCGATCCCAGGCGATCGCATCCGCTATTGCGGCAACACGTCGCTGGCCGGAGCGCGGCTCGCCCTGCTGTCGCGGGAGAAACGGCGGGAAGCGGAACGCCTCGCCGCGCGGACCATGCACATCGACCTGGCGGCCGATCCGCAGTTTCAGTGGACGTTTGCCGACGCGATGATCTTCCCCAGCGGCGATCAGTGACCGCCGCATCCGGGGCACCCGCCACCCTTGGGGTGGTTCGGGTTGTCGATCGTGAAGCCGCGACCCATCGGGCCGTCCTGGAAGTCGATCGTCGTGCCGTCGAGGTGCAGCGCGAACTTCTTCTTCGTCACCAGGGAGACGCCGTGTTGCGCGTACTCGGCGTCGACGGCCGGATCGAACTCCGTGTCGAATCCCAATCCGTATTGCAGCCCGCTGCACCCGCCGCCGCCGATTGCCATCCGCAGACGGGTGCTGGCGCCGAGCTTCTCCCCTTCAATCAATCGTTTCACTTCGGATGCGGCTGATTCCGTCAAAGTCACGGCCATCGAATTCACTCTCGCACGGTTGGGGACATTCAGAGATCAACTATTCCATCCTACGCGCAAGGGCCGCCGCCGCCAAGACGTCAGCGCCCGGCAAGACGCCGGCTTTCGCGCAAGGCTCCAAATCCAAGGTCCGCATTCCAGACGTCCGGTGGGCCCAGATCGAGGGCGCTGCTGGCCCGACCCTGGCCATTGGCAATTGCGCTTTGAATCTCGCCGCCTCTCAATCGTGCGCCGGGGGCTCCTTCTTCCCCCGGTCGAGAAGCGCTTGAAGCTTGGCCAAGAACCACTCCGCCCGGCGCTTCTGGTCGGCCCTCGGGACCTGCGAAGGGGGGTCCAGATGCTGGTTGTCCACGACCCATTCCGCCTTCAGCCACCGCACCGCGCCTCCGCCGGGCAGTTGTCGGATGACCTCTTCCGGGGTCTCTCGCCGGACCGTCTCGGGACAATCCGGATCGCTAAGCAGGTCGGCCAGCGAGCCGCCACGGGCCTGGCTGGCGGGGCTTTCGGGTGTGAGGACGAGGAGCGTCTGGCCGCTGGACAGTTCTTCCAGCAGGCTTCGGCGCTGATCGGCGGATAGCGTGCAGCGATCGTCGGCGAAGATCCGCAGGTCGGCCGGTGGGGAGAATCGGTCGTTCACCAGCAGCCAGTGGTGGCGTGCCAGAAGACTCATCGCGTTGAAGTAACCCTCTTCGTCGCCGCAGCCAAAGGCCGGCTTTTCGGGTGGTTCATAGGCCACGATCCGAGGCGCGTGCCATGACTCGTAGCCGTTCCAATCAACCAGGGCGGGGTCGCGGAGGAGCCAGGCCATGGCATTCAGCCAGAGGCGGTAGTTGTCGGCGTAGTTGATCAGGTTGTCGCTGATCATGTTCTGATCCGCGACGATCACGATCCGGCCCCGCCCGTATTCCCGCGCAAGGACCACGCCGTGCGGTCCCAGAGGCTCGGACTCGTCGCGGCGGAAATTCCCGCAGAATCCGGCTGCGTTGTCTTCGCCATAAACCCCCGCCCGCCACTGGTCCGCCCACGATTTGTCGCTGGTCAGCGCGACGGCGTAGCGCCGATCGACCGTTCCGCCCGACAGCATCGCGATTCGCCCAAGCCCCGCCGTGACCGGGTGATCGACGAACCGCGTGACGGCCAGCCAGCCGCTGCCGCGGCCCAGCGTCAGGGGCCGCACCTCGCACGCCGTATCGGTCGATGAAGCGATTCCCAGCATGCTGAGCAGCGGCTTCAGGCGATGCGAGTGGAAATAGGCATTGGAGTGTTCGGTGACAAGGAACAGCGACCCGCCACGGTCGACGTAAGAGCGAATCGCCATGATCTCGGAAACCAGGAACGGTTCGCGTTCAGCCGAGACGAGGTTGATGACCAGGAGCTTGTGCGGCGCGAGCCGTTCGGGAGTCAGGCGGCCGCGAAGGGCGTAATCCTGCGGATATCCGCGCAAGGCGAGGTACTCGAATCCGTGACGAGACCCGCACGTGGCGTGATAGTCATAGACCCCCGGCCGCAGGCCAACCATGGAGAAATCGTTGGCATGGATCCAATCGATCAGGATCGGGGCGGGCTGCCGGGATTCTTCCCCATCCGCCGCGGGGTTCGGCGGTTCCGCACGTGAATCCGCCTGGCCGAGAACCAGCACGCAGGCCGTCAGCAGGGCAAATGTGTCCATGAAGACTCCGCAAGAGCCGGGGACTGTCAGTCAAATTCCGTGTAGTCATGCGCGCAAGCATCCCCCTCGGGGCGGGTCCCGGCGCGGGAAGGATCGTTCCTTGGCAAGCGGCGCCGGCAATTGCGGCATACAGGTGTTGTCGGCAATTCCACAAGAATCTTGAGGTTTTCTACCGATTCCGGGGAGACCGGATCACGCGCCGGACTGGACAGCGGGGCGGCTGCTCGATCGGCGAAGCCGCCGGACGGAGTCGATGATCGCTGCGGACACGGCGTTGACTTCCGCCTCCGTGTTGCCGCGCCCCAGGCCGAAACGGATGCTGCCACGAACCGCCTCGTGACTGAGTCCCAAGGCCCGCAGGACGTGGCTCGGTTGGGGGTGAGCCGAGGTGCAAGCGCTGCCGCTGCTGGCTGCCAGACGCGGTACGTTCAAGAGCAACGTCTCGCCATCGACGCCGCCAAACGAGACGTTCAGGTTGCCGGGCAGGCGGATAGCGGGGCGGTCGAGGGCGGGGCCGTTGAGACGGATTTCGTCCAATGCGGCGGCCAGGCGGTCGAAAAGCCGGCCGCGGAGGCCAGCCAGCCGGGCCATTTCGCCCTGCATTTCGCCCGCACAAATCTCCAGGGCCGTCGCCATGCCGACGATCCCCGGCACGTTGAGCGTTCCGCTGCGGAGTCCTCCCTCGTGCCCGCCACCCAGCAGGAGGGGCTCAAGCTTCACGACCGGGTTGCGGCGGCGGACGTATAGTCCGCCAATCCCCTTGGGGCCATACATCTTGTGGGCGCTGAAACTCATCAGGTCGACTTCGAGCTGGCGAAGATCGACGGGCATTCGGCCAACGGCCTGGGTGGCGTCGGTGTGGATGAGGATCCCGCGCTGTTTGCAGAGCCGGGCGATCGGTTCGACCGGTTGGATCGCGCCGATCTCGTTGTTGGCCAGCATCACCGTGACAAGGACCGTGTCGTCGCGGAGCGCATCGGCCACCTGCTCGACGCGGACAAGTCCGGCCTCTGCGTCGCCCGCAGGCGCCACGGGGAGCAAGCTGACGTCGTACCCCCGGTCGGCCAGGCGCTTGAGGGGATGGAGGACCGCCGGATGCTCGGTCGTCACGCTGATGATGTGCCGGCCAGCGTTCTGCCGCCGATCGACGACGCCGCGAATCGCCAGGTTGTTGCTTTCCGTGGCGCCGCTTGTGAAGACGATCTCCCGCGGGCGGGCGCCGAGGATTGCGGCGATCGTCTCCCGCGCGCCGTTGACCGCCTCGGAAGCCATCCGGCCGAGGCCGTGGGTGGTGCTTGCCGCATTGCCGAATTCCTCGCTGAAAAACGGCAGCATCGCCTGCAACACCCGGGGATCAACCGGTGTCGTCGCATGGTGGTCCATGTAGATCGGTCGGTCGGGATTCATGAGAATCGAGGCCCCGGGGATCGGCGCGGTGGCAGCGCCGGCGACTGCTCAACAGAGCCCCGCCATTCCACCGAACAACGCGCGGATCGAAATCTGTGACCAGGTCTCAAAACCAGCCAGCGAAGCGAGAATCTCTTCGACAGGGCGAAACCCACACTCGATGATGTCTTCTTCCCGCGGGTGGACCCGCGGATCATCCACGTCGAACAAATGGACGACTCCCAAGTGGACTCGGCCGACTTCCGTCTCGTCATCATTGATCAGTCCCGCCTGGCGATTCCGGTAGGGCGTATCGATCTGGACCTCCTCATCCAATTCGCGCCGCATCCCCTCGGTGTACGGGCAACCTTGCCCCCGGCCATCGATCGCCGAAATGTGCCCGCCGATGCCGACGCTCTGCTTGCGGTGCAACCGGTCCTCGCCCATCCCCGACCCGCGGGTGTACTGAAACACGCGGCGGACACCGCCTTGGTCGCGGTGGCAGAAAATGACGTAGGGGATCAACTGTTTGTAGTCAGGATCGTTCTCCACCTCGCGGCGCGACCGGTAGATCGTGTTCTCCGGGCTGAGAAGCTCGGGCAGATACCGGCCGACATCGCCGCAGAACCCCTGAAAATGGCCGATCCGGCGGAACAACTCGGTGGGAACGACCAGGACGCGTTCGTCGGCTGGGGCGGACACGGGCACGACTCCTTGCGGCGAAAGGGCAAAGGCTCCAGGTCGCCGGTCTCCGCGGCCTCAGACGCGCGGTCTGCGGGCGGCCTGTCGCCCTCCAAACAGAAGTATACGCAGCTGCGAATCGACGGCAAAACCTCCCGCCCGATCAGACGATCAGCATCGCGTCGCCATAACTGTAAAATCGGTATTCGTGCCGGATGGCCTCCTGATAGGCCCGATTGATCAGGTCGTCGCCGCCGAAGGTCCGCGCCAGCACGAGCAGGGTTGTCCGGGGCAAATGGAAATTGGTAATCATCGCGTCGACGGTCTTGAACCGGTAGGGCGGGCGGATGAACAGGTCGGTGTGGCCGGTAAACGGGCGCAACTCGCCGTTGGCCGACGCCGACTCCAGCAGCCGCACCGACGTGGTCCCCACGGCAACGATCCGGCCGCCGCTGCGACGGCATTCGACCAGCCTGGCGACGGTGGGAGCATCGATCACACCCCACTCGCTGTGCATCACGTGCTGGTCCAGCCGAGCGGTTTCAATTGGCCGAAAGGTGCCCAGGCCCACGTGGAGGGTCAGGTGGCAGACGGAGACCTGCCGGGCGGCGAGTCTCTGCAACAGGGGATCGGTGAAGTGGAGGCCGGCCGTCGGAGCGGCCACCGCGCCCGGCACCCTGGCATAGACGGTCTGGTAGTTCTCACGATCGGAATCAACCATCTGCCCCTTGCGGATGTAAGGCGGAAGGGGCACGCGGCCCACGCGACCGAGGAGCGTCACGGTCGGCTCGGCGGATTGTGGACGGGCGAGCCAAATGCCATCGGGCTGTTGAACGCCCAACCGAAGCTCGAGGCTTTGCGTGCCCTCCGGTCCGGTCAGGGTAAGCGTTTCGCCGGCAGTCAGCTTTCCGCGTGTCTTACCGAGAATCCGCCAAATCCCCCCCTCGGCGGCCTCCAGAAACAGGCCTTCCCAGCGGCCACCGGTGCGTGTTCGGAAGCCGACCAGCCGGGCCGGAACAACGCGCGTGTTGTTCAGAACCAGGCAGTCGCCCGCTTCGAGAATCTCCGGCAGGTCGCGAACATGCTTGTGAGATAAGGAGTTGTGCCGACGGTCGACAACCATCAACCGCGCGTCGCTGCGGACCCGCAGCGGCTGTTGGGCGATCAATTCTTTTGGCAGTTCGTAAGTATACTGTTCGATGTTGTCCATCGATGGGGCTTCAGCGCTGGACGATGGCCTGTACCGGCGGGCGGAAATCCCGAATTTTCTGCCCGACCACACCGGCCGCAGACCGTCTAACGGCCGCAAAACCAATCGACCCGGCCGGGGGAACCGGTTAACGTGAGCTTTGCCACCGTTCTCTCCGAGAGTATAAGCTTCCGGACGTGCGGGCGGCAGGTGCCCAATCCGCCCCCGCCGCACAACCGTCGTCCCAAGAGGATTGTTCATGCCGCCGATTCGATTAGCCCTGTGCATCACCGATCTTGACGTGGGCGGAGCGGAGCGATGCCTCGAAGAGCTCGTCATCGGCGTGGATCGCCGGCGATTTTCGCCGGTCGTCTACTGTCTGGCACCCCGCCCACAAAACGACGAAGCTTCGTGCGGCGCGCCGGTCGAGCGGGCCGGCATCGCGGTTCACTACCTCGGGGCGCGGCACCTGTGGAGTCTCCCGCGCGTGATCCGCGACCTGTCGGAGCGGCTGCGCCGGCAAAATCCGCAGGTTATCCAAACCTTCCTGTTTCACGCCAATATCGTCGGCCGTCTGGCGGCTCGGCGTGCCGGTGTGCCTTGTGTCGTCTCTGGCGTCCGCGTGGCGGAGCATCGCGCCCGCTGGCACCTCTGGGTGGAGCGGTGGACGAGAAACCTCGTGGACCGGCACGTCTGCGTCAGTCGCGCGGTTGCGGATTTCACCGCGCGGAATACCGGAATCGACAACAATCGTCTGGTGGTGATTCCCAATGGGATCGACGTGGACCGGCTCCGCGCGGTCAAGGCGGCCAGCCTGGCGGAATACGGGATCGCGGCTGGGAGGCGGGCCGTGACGTTTGTCGGGCGTCTCGATCCGCAAAAAGGGCTGTCTTGGCTCTTGGACACCGCGGTAGAGTGGCTCCCCAGGCTGGCCAGCCACGATCTCCTGCTGGTGGGCCACGGCCGCCAGCGGGCCGCGCTGGAGAGGCAAGCGGTCCGGCTGGGAATTGGCGGTCGCGTCCGGTTCGCCGGCTGGCGTCCCAACGTAGCCGAGATCCTCGCCGCGAGCGATCTTCTCGTCCTGCCCTCCCGCTGGGAGGGGATGCCGAACGTCGTGCTCCAGGCGATGGCCCTCGGGCTGCCCGTCCTGGCGACCGATGTGGAGGGGACAAGGGAACTGCTCGGGCCGGCGGCGGCGCAAACGGTTGCCTATGGAGACACCCCGACCTTTGTAAACAGACTGGTTACGTTGATCGAGGACCGTCGCAGCGGAGCGGAGCTTGGGCTGGAGAACCGCCAGCGGGCCGCCTCCGAGTTCTCGCTGGGGGCGATGATCGCCGCCTATCAACGGCTTTGGGAGTCGCTTGCTGGGGGGTGACCCGCGTCGGGAGAATTCGTGGAAAAAGAATTTTTCCGCCAGCTCCCGCGACGGAAGTCGGTCCGGCGCCACGACCTGCGGCCTGCGGTGGCGAACGGGCCGTGACGGAATGCAGAAAAGCCCCGTTGACGTATCAAGAGAAACGAGTATCCTTGGGTTTTTGTGGGGCCCAGTGGGGAGTAGTGGTAACGAACGGCTCCCAGAGAGGTTCGTGAGGCAGAGATCGCGTTGAAAATGCGCACAAGATGCTTCTGACAGGCACGTTTCCCCGCGCGATTGATGAGAAACTGCGAGTTGCGATTCCCAAGCGGCTCCGCGAGGGACTCGGATGCGCGCAAGGTGGAAACCTGTATATCGCCCCAGCAACGGATCAATCTCTAGCCATTTATACGGAGGAGTCTTTCGCCCAATTGGCGGAGCGGTTGGCGAAGGTCTCGCCAACGCAGCAGCAGGTGCGAGCATTCACACGGCTGTTTTACGCTCGCGCGCAGCGAGTTGAGCTGGATGGGCAGGGGAGAATCCGCGTACCCGGAGATTTGGCGCAATTGGCGTGTCTGGAGAAGGAGGTTGTCTTGCTCGGTGTTCAGGACCACTTGGAACTCTGGGCGGCCGCGCGTTGGCTGGAGTACCTGGAAGACAAGCAGAGCCGCTTCGACGAGATCGCCGAGGCGGCCTTTGACCAATCCCTTCCGTGAACCGGGCTGGGTGAAGAAAAGGGCGCTGCGGCGTCTGGCTCTTTGCCCGGCGGGCCGGGAATCGCCCCGTGGGCGATCCGTGCCTCCAGTAGCTGTATAGGAGAATCATTGCGAAGGATTGTCCGTCCGTCCATTCGCCGTGTGTAGGGTCCGCGGGCGTCTGTTACCGGCCACCGACAGACGTCTGGCCGAACCTCTTGGGGGTTTGATGGCCCTACAGGTATGGGAGGCGGGATCCTCCCGGCCGCGACTTGCGGAGCCAGTCGTCGCCTTCGCCGACGAGGGAACCGCGAACACTCAACCTCGCTCGGGCACACGGACGTGCCTGAGGTCGAGTGTTTTTGCCGATTTCGGTTGGCGGCGCTGCCGCGCGGCGACGGAGTAGCGAGACTCGGCGGGGCAACCGAGATGGGAATACAATGGGGGAAGGCTCCTCGATCCACGTTGCCGTCCTTCTGGACGAAATCGTCGACTGGCTCAGGCCTCGCCAGGGGGCTGTCGTTGTCGATGGCACACTCGGTGGCGGAGGGCACGCCCGTGCACTGGCCGGGGCGGTCGGCGGCGCGGGGCGCGTCATCGCCCTGGATCGAGATCCCCGCCCGGTCGAACGCGCCAAGACGGAGTTGGGCGGCTTGCCCGTGACCGTTGTGCAGGCCAATTTCTGCGATTTGCCGGAGGTGCTGAGGGACTTGGAGATCGAGACGGTCGAGGGGGTGGTGCTGGACTTGGGGCTGTCGAGCGATCAACTTGCCGACGAGAGCCGCGGTTTCAGCTTCTCGGCCGCAGGACCGCTCGATTTGCGGTTCGATCCGATGCGCGGCGAACCGGCCGCGCGCCTTGTCAACCGGCTCAGTGCGGAACACCTGGCCGATCTGATCTTTGCGTACGGGGAAGAACGATACAGTCGGAGGATTGCCCGAGCGATCGTCGACCGCCGTAAGAGAGAGCCGATTCGCACGGCTGCCGAGTTGGCCGAAATCGTTCGCCGGGCGATTCCCGCGTCGAGACGGCAGGAGCGGATCGATCCGGCGACGCGAACGTTCCAGGCCCTGCGGATTGCCGTCAACGATGAACTCAAGTCGCTGGAAATCGCGCTCCGCAGGATTCCCGACTGCCTGGCCTGCGGCGCGCGGTTGGCCGTGATCAGTTTTCACTCGCTCGAAGACCGGCGCGTCAAGGAGGCGTTTCGCGGCGATCCGCGGCTGGCCGTCTTGACAAAGAAACCCGTTTGCCCGGATGATCAGCAGGCCGCGGCGAATCCCCGCAGCCGCAGCGCGAAACTTCGCGTCGCGGAGCGGCTCTGAGAAGCGGGCGGAGGTGGCAGGCTACAGGTTACCGCTGACAGCCAGCAGAGCGATGGCCCGCCCGTTTTCAGCATTCCCCATTCGCCCCTGGACATTCGACATTCCTGCGCTATTCGGCATTCACCCGTAACCTCTGCGAACAGTATGACTCGGTTGCGGCTTGACGCGCTACTCGGCAAGGAGGCTGAGAGATGACCAAGAACAAGAAACCGCAAGAGAAGCTTGAACCGTTTGCCGCTCCCCTGCCGGGCGATTCCGCGTTGCCGAATCAGCCGGGCAGAGGGCGCGAGGTCAAGATCGGCCTGGCCGTGCTCGCCCTGACGCTGGTTGCCGTGGGGTACGTGGTGGCGACGCAGGTCTTCCCCGGCGACGAGGCCGCCGACGCTGTCGCGGAAGACGGCCTCGGAGCGGAGGAGGGGGACAGCGACAATGTCTTCGCCAGTCTGTCCGCCGACCACATTCCGGCAGTCGTTCGCCCCGATGCGGAACCGGGAGCCGGTCCCCTGCTGCCCGCCCAGTGGAATGCCGTGGCGACCGGGGCCGAGAAGGTTGCGGAAGCGGCCCCGCCGATTCCGTCGATCCCCCCCATGCCCTCGCCGGCGGCGGCGATGGCGGCGGCGGCCGGATGGAATGCCGGCGCGACGAGCGAGAGCCGCGCCGCGGAACAGGCCGGTGAGCCGGACACGAATCCGCCGGCAGCCGGTGCAGATGAGCGCGGAGGCGGACTGGCCGATTCTCCGCCGGGCATCGTTGAGGCCGCCGCGGCGGAGTCGGCGATGGCTTCGCCTCTTGTCCCGTCGTCCGCGACGGTTGAACCGCCTCCGCTGGCGGCCAATCCGTCGGCTCAAGGGAGCGATCCGGAGCAGCCCGGCGGCGGATGGCCGAATCCCGATTCCGCGCCGCCGGCCCACGCAGCGCCAACCGGCCCCTTGCCGGCGACGCCGCCGGATGGGGCGCCGTATGGGGCGCCGATCAACGGGGTTGCTCCAGTCCAGAACCTGTCGAACGCAAGCGACGCGCGGAGCCCGGATGCGGATCCCCGCCAGGCCCCGGATGCTCCCCAAGGAGCCGTGCCCCGCTGGCCGGTTGAGTCCTCCCCGCCCGCCCCTGCCACCCCGTTGGCATCGCAGACGCCGGTTCAGTATGCCGGCCTTGCGGAACCGGATCAGGCCGGGGCGGGGCCAGCGCCCCACGCCTGGCAGCAACCGGTGGTGACGGTTATCGACGGCAAGTATACCGCCAGTCCCAATGACAACTTCTACACGATCGCCAGGAAGGCGTATGGCTCGGGCGCATATTTCCGCGCACTGGCGCAGCACAATCGCGACAAGTATCCCGAGGCGGACAGCATCCGCATCGGCGACGTCATCGCAGTGCCGCCGGTTGAACAACTCGAGGCCAGATACCCCGCCCTCTGCCCAAAACCGGATCACCGCGACGCCGCCAAGAACCGCAGCCTGGCCGCCGCCGCTGAGCCGCTTCGGGGAGGGCGCGTCTACGTGGTACAAGAGGGCGACACGCTGTTCGACATCGCCCGCTATGAACTCGGAAGCCGGGCGCGCGTAGCGGAAGTGATCGAGTTGAACCGCCGGGTCCTTGGCGACCAGATCAACTACCTGACGCCGGGTATGCGATTGATGCTGCCGGACGAAGCCGATCGATCGCCGGCGGTGACGCAGCGGCCGGCGGAAGGCAGCCTGCGGTAGGGACGGTGGGGCCTTAGGGCCGGGAGCCGCGCTTGGACAAGCCGCCAGCAGCCGAGATCCGAATTGTCTCTGGAGGGCAGACCGGCGTCGATCGTGCGGGGCTCGACACGGCGATCGCGCTGGGCCTGGATCACGGGGGATGGTGCCCGCGCGGACGGCTGGCCGAGGACGGCACGATTGCCGCGCTGTACCAGCTTCGGGAGACCGACTCGCCGCTCTACGCCGCGCGGACCGAGCAGAACGTGATCGATTCGGACGCGACCTTGATCCTCTACCTGGAGCCTCTCCGGGGCGGCACGGAGCTCACGCGCCGGCTGGCCAGGCAGCACGGTCGGCCGTGCCTGCTGGTCGACCTGGAACGGCCGCCGCCGGCCGAGACGGTCCGCCAGTGGATTCGCGGGGCGGGGGTCGGCACGCTGAACATCGCCGGCCCCCGCGAAAGCCAGCACGCGGGCATCTACCGGTTGGCCAGGGCGTATCTCGAACAGGTCTTCTCCGGGATGGGGAGTTGACCGCGCACGGCTCTTGCGGAGGACTCCGGCGGCGGTCCGCGGCAGGCTGCGCGGAGTGCTTCGCTGGACGGGGCACGTCCGGGCAATCGCGCCAATCGGCCGGGAATTGCCGCGAAGCATCGTGCGGCTGCGTCATGGCAGCCCGTCGAGAAACTCGACCAGTTGGCGATCGTAGTCCGGCGGCTGTGGATCGTTGTGATCGCCGCCTTCGATGGTCAGGAACGTCTTGGGCTCGTTGGCGGCCGCCAGCAGCCGTCTTCCCATTTCGTAGGGGACCACGCGGTCGGAGTCGCCGTGGCTGACCAGGAGTGGCCCGCGGTAGCGGCCGATCTTCGCCAGGGAATCGAAGCGGTTGCGGATCAGGCTTCGCATCGGCAGCCAGGGGTAATGCACGGCGGCCATCTCCGCAATGGAGGTGAAGGTGCTTTCGAGCACGAGGCCGCGCGCGCCGTCCGTGGCGGCCAGGTCGACGGCCACGGCGCCGCCGAGCGAGCGGCCCATCAGGACAATCCGAGTCTCGGCGACTCCCGCGCGGCGGGCCAACCAGGCGCGCGCCGCCCGGGCGTCGAGCAACAATCCCTTCTCGGCCGGACGGCCGCCGCTCTTGCCGTAGCCGCGATAGTCGTAGATCATCACGCTCACGCCGGCCCGGCCGTTCAAGGCGCGGAGCATTTCCGCCCGATCGCTGAGGTTCCCCGCATTCCCGTGGCTGAAGAGCACCACGGCTCGCGGGTTTTCGTGGGGAACGTACCAGCCGTGGAGCGGCGTCCCGTCAGAGGCCGTGAACTGGGCGTCTTCGAACTTCAGGCCGGCGGGATTCCAGTCGCCCTGGGGATAGCGAGACGGAAAGAAAATGAACTGTTCCTCGAAGATCATGCACAGCACCGCGAGCGCGAGGCAGCAGACCACCGGTACGAGCAGGATGGCGACGATTTTCCGCCAACGGCGGATGGATGTCCAGGCCGGCGTCGCCTCCGGCGGGGATGCGGGACCGGGCATGGGCCGCCCCTCCTGTTATCGGCCTGAGAGTCTGCGCCACGGGGGAGGCGCGACACGCCTGTCGAGACGATGGCAAACGGGTACGACCTCGCAACTCCGGAAAACGGAGCGGCGAGGTCGTCTCTTGGGGAACGCGTGTCGCGCGTCAGGCAACGGTCATTTCGATTTGAACTGGTAATTCGGGTTCCGGATGTCGAAATCCGCGTCCGTGAAACCATTGTTCAGCTTCAGGTTCAGGTAGGTATACTCCTCGGTCAACTGGGGCTTGCCGCCCTCCTCGGCCGGCCAATCGTAGGCCTCGTAGCGAATCGGGAGGTTCAGTTCGTCGTCGACGTAAATCTGAGCGATGTGGAAGAGGAAATTGCGGCGAGGCACCGGGTGGATGACGCGGAGGCAAGTGCAGAGTCGGTTCTCGATCTTCGCGCCGGGAAAGTACTTGACTTCGCATTCCCCGTATTGGACGTCCTTCTCGCCGACTTCGATCAGGCGGCGGACGAGCGTGACGATGCCGACTTCAGTGATTGGGTAGCGATTGTCGGTCATCGCAATCTGGCCGGTCGGATCGAGCGAGACCGTGCCGAAGAGTTTCTGGATTCCGGTCCCGTGGGCCAACATCTTGCCGTCGTTGGCGCCTTCGACATAGACCACCTCCTGGCCCTTCTTCTTCTCCGGTCCGAGGAA
>Ga0123329_1000511_pt1 | contig 40764 bp, 30 predicted proteins | sample BioC12SIPDNA_FD_89703 | JGI IMG/M metagenome (GOLD analysis project Ga0123329, IMG submission 89703) | Anaerobic biogas reactor microbial communites from Washington, USA - Biogas_R1_B C12 SIP DNA | ecosystem: Engineered > Bioreactor > Anaerobic > Unclassified | place: Washington, USA | collected...
AGGTGCCTGGGCCCGGCGCCGGGCGGCGTCTTCGCCCGTGGCGTCTGGTTGGGCGCAAGCGTTGCCCGAGCCGCGTCGAGCCGATAGATCAGCAGCTCGTCGAGCCCCAGATCCGCCGCGTAGGCGAACCGGTTGTCCAGACTCGCCACAATCGAGTGCGCGTGCGGGCCTGCCTGGCGGGCTGGATCGACGCTCGCGCCCGCATGTTGAAAGAACGACGCCGCCTCGTCCAACGAGCCATCGTCCCGCACGGGCAGCGAGGCCACACTGCCCGTCGCATAATTGGCGACGAGCAGCGTCTTGCCGGTCGCATCGACCGCCAGATAGCAGGACGCCGAGCCGAGCGTCGACTGCCGATTCAACAGCGTCAACTGGCCGGTTCGAGCGGCGATCGCGTATGCGGCGACCTCTTCATGCTCCTTCCCGCCGAACTTCCGCGCGTGGATCGCGTAAAGGAACTTCTGGCCCGGCGACACGGCCAGAAAGAACGGATTCTCGACGTCCGCCGTCCGAGACACCGGGGTCAGGCGGCCGGACTGGCAGTCGAGCCGGAAGGCGTGAATCGCGCCTTCCTCTGCGGGCGCGAAGGCCGAAATGAAGACCAGCGACTCATCCGCGTTCGCCGGTGCGGCCGCAAGCATCGCAGCGGCCAAGAGAACAAACAGACATCGCACAAGGTCGGATCGCATCGGTTACTCCCGGACCAGGTCCCCCATGAGCACCTCCCCTGGATGGGGAAACGGCAGCCGGACATGCCTGGCTGACGGGCAATCAACGTACCAGCGCTGTTCGCGGACGTCAACAAAACGTCCGGCACCGCCTCAGCTCCCTGTTTACGGAGGATCCGGAGGTCAAGCTGGAGTCGCGTACGGATGGCGGCGTGTTCTCCACGCGGATCACTACGCCGCTGGACACGATTCACGAACAGCGCGTGTTCAACCCCGGCAGCTACTCATACGGGATTCGCAAATACCTGTTCGAATCGACGGACGAGTTCCCGATCGTCGAATTTCTCATGGAGCGATTGCGCTGCCGGCCCAAGTGGGAGCTCTACCGGGCTTGGCAAGACAGCCTCGGCGCGTTGGCCTATCCCTACGCGCAACTGCCCTACTTCGGGTCGGGCTACCTGATGGCGCGCTACATGGGCGTGGAGCGGACCGTGTTCGCCGTGCACGACGAGCCGCAGCGGGTGCAGCGGCTGGTGCGGGCGGTCAACGCCTGCGACCTGCGGATTCTCGTCACCCTGCTCGACGACCCGTTCGAGACCCTGATGATCAGCGACAACTACGACAGCAACCTACAGACGAAGCCGTTTTTCGACGCCGATGTCCGCGACTCCTACACCGAGGTCGCGCGGCGGCTGCACGCGCCAGGCAAGTGCCTGGCGGTGCACGTCGACGGTGAGAGCCGCGGCGTGCTCGGTTGGCTGGCCGAGTGCGGCGTGGATTGTGCCGACGCGGTTAGGCCGCAGCCAACGTTCGCGCTCACGCCGGCCCAGATGCGCGCCGAAGCCGGACCGGACCTGATTCTCTCCGGCGGCATTCCGGCAACCGTGTTCCGCGGCGGCGGCGGCGGTGATGCGGCGTTCCTCGCATGCGTCCGGCGCTGGCTGGAGACGCGCCTCGCCTCGCCGCGGCTGATGCTCGCCGCCGGCGACCAGGTCCCGCCCGACGCGTCGTGGCGCCGCATCGCGATGCGGCCCGAACGGGTCGCGAAATACGGCGGATACGGATAGGATTACCGGAAGCGGGCCGCCCGAGCGCTGCTCGACAGCCCGGCCGCAATGGCAGACTCCACCCCTTCGTGCGACTCTCGTCGGAGTAGAACATGAAACTCGGGACGTTCGTCAGTCTGGTCCTCGCAGTCACGTCGTCGCCGGCATTCGGCCGGTATTCCCTCGACGTCAATCTGGACAAGGGGGACGGCTGCTACACGGTTGGCGAAGAGACGGCGTGCACCGCCACGCTCTTGAAGGACGGCAAGCCGGCTATAGGTGAAAAGCTGCGCTGCACCGTGAAGCGTGAACGCGACGTCTTCAGACGGGACGAATTCGTCTGCAACGGCAGACCCGTGACCATCAAGGCGTCGATGGATCGTCCGGGGTGGCTCTACTTCGGCTTTGAGATCATCGGCGAAGACGGCAATCCGCGGGCAGGCGAAGGCGTTTTCAAACACCGCGCGAAGCCCTCGATCGTGGGTGAAATCGGCGCGATGTACGACCCCGAAGAGATCAAGGCCCTCGACAGCCGTCCCGCCGATTTTGACGCCTACTGGGATTCCTGCCGCGCCAAGCTGGACGAGGTTCCGCGCGCTGCGAAGTTGGCCGAGGTCGATGTCCCCAAGGCTCATCGGGGCAGAGTCAAGTGCTACCGCGTCGAGGTCGGGTGTCTTGGCCGCACCCCGGTGACCGGTTATCTGGCCGTTCCCGCGGACGCGAAGCCTGGAAGCCTGCCAGCCAGCGTGGACTATCTGAGCATGGTCTGGAATGATGCGAGCCGAACGGTGGCGGTTGAAACGGCGTCCCAGGGGGTCCTCGCCTTGTATGCCAGTTGGCACGGTCTGCCGACCGGCAAGACGGCGGAGGAATACAGGAAGATCGCAGAAACGTGGTACGAGGAGGGAGGAAGAGCCGGGGATACGGACCGCAATGCCTGGTTTGGCCACGAGATGTTCCTGCGGGTGATGCGCGCGTTGGACTTCGTCAAGAGCCGCCCGGAGTGGGACCGCAAGGAACTGGTTGTCCGTGGCGGCAGCCTGGGTGGCATCCAGGCGATTGCTGCTGCCGCGTTGGATGAGGATGTCACGGTGGCGGTTGTCAGCGTGCCGAGTGCGTGCGAATACAACGGCTACAAGCAGGGGCGCGACTCGGCGGGCCGCTACCGCGGCAAGGAACAGATCCGCCGGATCGAAGCGGATCCTCGGCGGGCTGCCACGCTCGCCTACCATGATGGGGTGAACTTTGCCCCGCGCATCCAGTGCGAGATCTACGTCTGCACGGGCTTTGCGGACGAGCTCTGCACTCCGAGCAGTGTGTTCGCCTTCTACAATGCGCTGCCGGCAACGACGAGAAAGTTCATGAGCACCAATCCGAGCACCGGACACTACGGAACCACCAGAAACACCGCGGGCGACAAGCGAGTCGCGGAAGTCTTCCGCTCCGCGGCTCCGTAATCCAAGGGCAGGCCGACGTGCCCATTTCCGTCTGGAAGTACGAGGAACGCCCGGCGAGCTTCACGCCGCGGGAGACAGAGACGAGCAGGATCGGAGATGATACGCCCTCCGCAGAAATCTGCAAGAATCGGTTTGTAGACAGCCAGCACGGCCACGCCGCGCGCACGGCCACGGCCCCGAGACACGTCCTCAATCGCCCCGGCTCTCTCCATCCCTCCGGTGTGCCCCTGGCTTGTGCGCGGTCCACCAGGCCTGGCCGAACCGGTGCTTCTGGCAACGGGACAGTGCCGGGCGCACCCAGAACGGCAACAGTCTGACCATGGCAACCGGCAACTTGCGGCCATCCAGTCGGCGCGCTGATCCGATGGATTCGATCCCGCATGGCCCGGGGGGCCAAAACAGGAACCCGGATTATTCATGAGCCGGGAATTTTCCGATGTGTCGCGCGCCGCTGTAACCCGAAGCGTAAGCGAGGCCAATCGTGACCCGAAGCGTGAGCGAGGCCAACTCGGGTCCGCCGCCCTCGCTTACGCTTCGGGTCAACGATCGGCTCATGACTCGTCCGGGGGAAATAATGAGCATCCGGACGGCTCATCGTCTTCAGGTCGGTGCAACCTTTTCAGGCAAGTCAAGACTCCATCTCACACAGGGGGACCCGGCCTCAAAACAAGTACCCGAAGCGGATGTCGGTCAGCAGGTCCGGCGCCGCGTCGTTCAGCCCCGCCCCGATCCGCCAGGTGATCTGGAGCCGGTCGGTGCACAACCAGCTCAGCCCGCCGCTGAGCATCTGCCGGGTGAGGTCCTGCGCGGAGCCGTCGTCGGCAAGCATCTGCCACTGGGCAAACACCCCCACCCGCTCGGTGAGCAGATAGTCGAGGTCGGCGGCCTGCTGCCATTGCAGGTAATGGTCGCCCTGGTCGCGGAAGAAGGCCACGCTCGACTCGCCGCCGAGCGTGAGGGCGTCGGTTAGCCGCCACTGGTACAGAAGACCGCTCAGCGGCTGGATGCTGTTCATGGAGAAACGCTCGCCGGCGAGCGTGATCGGCAACGACGCCAGCACGGCCGCCTGCGGCACCCAGCCATCCTGCGCGAACAAGTCCCACATCAAGCCGACGTTCGGGTCGAGCGCGCGCGTATCGCTCGAATCCCCCAGCGGCCCCCGCTCGTCGATTATCGACACGCCGGGCCAGCCGACGCGGACCTCGAGCCGCTCGGTCACGCCCACGCGGAGCAACAGGTCCGGCACAATCTGCTCGCTGGCGCGATAGGGCCCGGCCGAGTCGGTCACGTAGGCGTATCCGCCTTCGATAAGAACCCGCCCGCGCGCCGTGTTGAAAAGCCGGCGGACAACTCCGGGCCGATCTTCGTTCGCCGTCCCGGCCTGATCGCGGTCAATCAACCACGACGATTGATCCCAGGCCGCGGGAACCACGCTGGTTGCCGGTCGGCTTGAGTCCGGCTCGCCCGGCGGACGGGTCTCCCAATCGCCGACCGGCTCGAAATACGATCCCGAGTCCGGCGGGCCTTGACCGCCAGCGGGAAGGGCCGCGGCCGAGGCGATGGCCGGAACGATCAACATCGCCAGGAGGTTCTTGTTCACGCTGCGCCTATCGGTTCTTGCCCGCACTTCCCCGAGCGGCGCCCAGCGCGTGCGCCGGCGGCCCGGTTTGCCTGGTTTTGGCGGCCGACCGGCTCACGTGCGTGGGGCTCTCGCCGGCGGTCTTCCGGGCCAGGCCCGGCGGAATCGTGGAGTCTTGGGAGCGGCCGAACGATCCGACGGTGAACCCCGAGCGTTTCGGAGCCGGAGAGTTGGCAGTCTGCTTGGCGTGACGCTTTTTGAATGGGTTCAATCGGCTCCAGAAGCCGCCCTCGTCCGCACGGGCGGCCGGCGACGTGGCGAGTTGCTCGCGGGTCGGAAGCCCGGCCCGTTCCGGCGTCGGGAGCGGGTCGGGAGCCAAGAGGCCCTGGCCGGCGGTAGCCGGGTCATCCGGAGCCCAGGGGCGTTCGAGGTGGCGGACCTGGCCATTGGGTCCGACGAACGTCTGCGCGATCGTGCCGGCTTCCCCGTCGTACGATCGGGTGAAGGTCTTTTCCATCGTGCGGCCGTCGCGGAAGGTGTGGGTCATCTGCCTCTGGTAGTTGTAAGGATCGGTTCCGGTGACCGACATGGCATGTTCGCGGAGCAGTGTGCCGTCGGGCCGGTAGAAACTCTGCTGCTGGAGGAGGGAGTAGCCGTCTTCGGTTCGCTGGTACTCGCGCAACTGGGTGTGGCTGCCATTCGGCCGAGAGACCGCGTGCTGATAGCGAAAGGAGCCGCCATCCTGGTTCTCCACGCGCTCGTGCAAGTTGGTCACGGAGCCCTGCGGGTTCTGCGTCTGGCGTTGCCATGTCCAGGCGGGCGCGGCGACCGGCGTTTGCAGGTCGCCGGCAGGGGACGGCAACGGGGCCAGATCGGCCGGCTGTAGCTCAAGCGGCAGGGCGCCGAGCGGGGAAGCGGCAGCCGGCGCCATCGCGTTCGAATCGGTCTGGGGCAACGGCGTCGTCCCGGCATCTTGAGCAGCGGCGGTGCCGCCGAGCAGCAAGCCGAGCCCGATGGCGGAGAGTAGAAAAGAAACGAGACGGTGCATCACGAGCGCCTCCTGGCTTGCGCAAAGACTGACTTGTCTTGCCCGGGGGTTGGAAATGGCAGCACGGCGGGGATTGGTCCAGACCGTCTGCCAGCGAGGAAGTGCCGGCCCAATACTCCCTATCGGCAGCGGCGCGGTCCTTGGCCGCCCCAAAAAAACTGCCGCTGGTGCGGATCGGGCAAGAATCCGGGCAGCCGCCCGGGGGGACCGTGCCGCCTCGGCACCACCCCGGGAGTGTGCCGGGGTGGTCAATTCCCCGACCTTGCAGAAATCTCCCGAAATCTTCAAACTGTGCACTTTACACTCCTCGCCGAATTGGCTGTCCCACGCCCGCTGCGAAAGCCCCGCGCCAGCCGAGGCCGGCCAGCTGGCGAGCAGCGGCGGCGGCAGGCATTGCAGCCGTCCAGGGACAACCCGTACAGCTGGAACAACTGCGTCTCGTCGCCGCAGCGAGCCACCCGTTCGTAGCGGGCGTGGCCAAAGTGCTTGATGTTCCGGATCTTGCGAATGGTTCCGCTATGTCGGGGCGGGGAATTTCGTTTTCGTCCCGCTGCGCTCGGCGACGATACCTGCGTTGGGACCGGTCAGAAAGGCATCCTTTTCCACAAGGACGTTTCATGAAGAAAGACACCTTCCGAGTCGTGACACGGGGCGCCGACGGAGAGATTCGGATTCGCGATTATGACAGTCAAGAGGACTTGCTCAAGCGCCACACGCAGATCGGGATCGACGATTGCAGCACGGACCTCGAGCTCCGCGGCCTGCCGGTCTTCCGCGGGTTGATCGGCCCAATGCCGGAGGGCAAGAACGTGATCCGCTATGAATCGCCGGAGATCTTCGAAACGTTGACGAAGGAATGGAGCGTCTCCCCCCCCACTCGGCGTGCCCGAACTCGGACCCAGGCGTCCCGTTCCAGCTGAACGCTCGGATCGGGAGGGCCCGCCCCGCCGGCCCGTACGAATTTGTACGCGGGGACAATCCTGAAGGGGCCGAAAGGCCCCTTTTTTCTGGCGCTTTTCCGGCAATTCTTTTCAGCACCGGCTTGGTTGCACACCCCCACGCCTGCTACAATGTGCCCGCCTCGACGCTTCCGAGATACCACTGGCCAAATGCGGCGTCTCTCCAAGGGGCATCGTTGGACAAGAAAAGGGGCCTTCCGTCAGCATGCGGGACGAACCGGGGAGGGACGAGGAAACAGCGGAAAGGCTCCACCAACCGGCCAGGACCCCTTGCTTTTTGCACCGCGCTCCGTCACAAATCATGTATGGCATTTCGTGCGACGACCTCTGCCCGTCGTGGGCCAAGCTGGTATCGCATCGTTTTCTCTCTAGGAGGCCCAACGTGGCAAAGAAGTTGTATGTCGGCAACTTGTCGTATGACACGACCGACAGTGACCTGCAAAGGATGTTTGATGAATTTGGGACCGTGGAGTCCGCCCAGGTGATCGTGGATCGGGATTCCGGCCGCTCCAAAGGCTTCGGCTTTGTGGAGATGGCCAACGATCAAGAGGCGCAAGCCGCGATCGACGCCCTGAACGGCCAAGAGGTCAGCGGGCGCGCCCTGACCGTCAATGAAGCCAAGCCAAGGGAAGACCGCGGCGGACGCGGCGGCGGCGGCGGACGCGGCCGCGGCGGCTATGGCGGCGGCGGCGGTGGTGGCGGGCGGGGGGGATACGGCGGCGGCGGCGGGCGACGCTACTAGGCCGCGATTCCGCCGGGCGCCCTAATCGCAACAATCCACCCGAGGCCCTCGCGGCAGGCCCGCCAGCGGGCGATCCGAGCCTCACGAGGAACCAGCACGCCCTTTCCACGCCCAGCGCTGGAAAGGGCGTTGTCCTGCGCCCATCAGGTGGCCTACCGCTTTCCCGCCCCCGGCTCGGTTCCGCGCGTGGTTCCCCTCGCTGCCTCCGCCCCGATGCAATACAGCCGCCGCGTTGTGCGGATGAACAGTTGCCCGTCCGAGGCGATCACCGAGGAGCGGACGACTTCCCCGCGGGCCGGTTGATCCATGCGGATTGAATTGAGGACTTCGCCGCGAGCGGCGTCGAGCACGTCGACCTGGCCGTCGAAATTCACCAGGTAGATCTTGCCATCGGCAGCCAGCGGTGACGCTTCGTACTTGGCCCGGCCCGGCGTCGGGGTGATCCACTTCACTTCGCCGCTGGCCGGCGCGACGCGGGCGAGCGCCTTGCGGAGATCGCTGAGCACGAAGAAGTCGCCGTCGTAAAACGCCGGCGTGGGAACGTCGCTGGTGATCTCGCGAACCTTGCCGCTCTTCCATGCCAGATCGGCATCGCCCAACAGCCCCGCCAGCCCGGCCCTGATGGCATAGATCGGGCTTCCTTTCGGCGCGCACAAGAGCACCACGCCGCCACCGGAGACGGGCGAGGGCACGAGCCGCCAGTGGGAGATTTTCACCGGGTTCATCTTGTCCCAGCGCCAGAGTTCCTTGCCCGTCTCCGGATCGTGGCCGGTGATCGCGTCGCCGCCGGCCAGGAGCAGTTCGCGGCGGCCCGCGTGTTCCAACGGGATCGGCGTGCTGAACGCCTCGCGCGATTCGGCCACCGCGCCGCTCTGGCGGGTCACGCGCCACAGGGTCCTGCCGCTGTCCGGGTCGACGGCCAGCAGGTACGACTCGTTCTCCCGATCGGCGAACCCGCGCCCGGCGACGGGCACATCGCGCTGCAACACCTGGAGGTAGAGCTTGCCGCCGTAGAGCGTCGGGCTGCTGGCAAACGTCCAGTTGAAGGCAAACGTGCCGTGGTCGTCCTGGAGGTTTCGGGCCCAGCGCCGCTCGCCCGCCAGGTCGTAACAGACGAGCTGGCCGCTGCTGAAGAAGAAGACCACCCGCTGGCCGTCCGTCACCGGCGATGGCGCGGCATACGTGCTGCGATGGTCGCGGCGGATGCCCCTGGCCACGTCGTGCTTCCAAAGCAGCTTGCCGCCGGCCCGGTCAAAGCAGATCGCTTGCAAGACATCCCGGGCAATGTCGGTGCCGGAGAGAAACACGCGCTTGTCCCAGACGATCGGAGTCGAGGCGGCGGGCCCCTCCAGGTCCGCGCTCCAGAGGACCCCCTCCGTCGTGCTCCAGGTGGACGGCAGGTCTGTTTCGTCGGCCGAGCCGTTGAAATGGGGGCCGCGCCAATGCGGCCAGTTGGCGGCGCGGATCGGCGAAGCGGCGAGCAGCAGAAGACAGGCAGCGAGCGTTAACCTCATGAAGTAGGTCTCCCTGGGAAGTGGCTGGTTGACTTCGTCGGCATGCAGACTTGCGGCAGGCCCGCACGCGGCAAGCGGATGCTCGCCACAGGCGGGTTCTCCATTTTCCCCAAGGCGGGCAGCGAACGAAAGCCCTTGCCGGCGAGAACCGCGGCAGATCGACCCGCCGGGCTCTCCCGGAGGCGATCCGTCAAGCGGAATCGCAGGCTGGACCGCCGGTCCGTGCGGGGGTATGATCGGCCTGCGGCCGGCAGCGGTTGCCCGCCGGGGCCGGGCGGCCGCCCTTTTTCCACCCGTCATGCGCGGACCCCGCGCGGGGAGACAAGGCGATGCGTGTTCGAATCTGTCCGAAGTTGACACGGAGCACGTCCACCGCGGCAGCCGGCCGCAGCACGTCGGCTGGCCCGCGGCGGCGGGCGGTGGGCGGCGGGCCCTGGCCAGGCAGGCTGGCAACCGGCGCGGTCTGCGCCCTCGTGCTGTTCGCCGGCGGGCTTGCCGCCCGCGCGGCCGACAAGAAGTTCATCGAACTCGGCTGGGATATTCCCGACACGGCATTTCTGCGGGCCGAGCACCTGGCGATGGAGCAGGAGGGCCCGTTCGACGGCGTTATCTTCCGCGCCGGGGCGAAGACCGGCGACGGCAAGAGCGTCAGCACGCAGGCCGGCTGGAACCGCCAGCGATGGAACAAGGAATGGTTTGAAGACGCGCGCGGCGACCTGAAGGCTTGCCGTTTCACGAAGTTCAGCCACAATTTTCTCCTCTTCAACGCGACGCCCCAACGGATCGAATGGACCGACGGCGAAGGTTGGGACGCGCTGGAAGAAAAGCTCCGGATCTGCGCTTGGCTGGCTGGCGAGGGAAAGGCGAAGGGGCTGGCGCTGGATTTCGAGCCCTACGGCGAAAACCAGTGGAAGTTCGATCCCTCCACGGGGCGCTCGTTCGCCGAAACGGCGGCGCTGGCCCGGCAACGGGGCGCCCAACTGGCCCGTGGCATCGGGTCGGAAATGCCCTCGGCAGTGATCCTTGCCCTGTTCCTGAACAGCGTTGTCGCCCGGGCGGGGCGTGTGGATCATCCGGCGGCGATCCTCGCCGAAGAACACTACGGGTTGCTGCCGGCGTTCTTCAACGGCATGCTCGACGCCGCGACGCCGCAGATGGTCCTCGTCGACGGTTGCGAAAACGGATACTACATGGACAGCCTGGAGGCCTACCAGCGCGCCGCGCTGGAGATGCGTTCGTGGCACGGCCCGGCGATCAAGCTCGTCGCGCCGGAGAGCCGCGCCCGCTACCGGCAGCAGGTTCAGGCCGGCTTCGGCTTCTATCTCGACATGTTCGTCAATCCGCAGGGCCACCGGTATTACCGGCCGCCGCTGGAAGGATCGCGGCTGAAGCGGCTCTCGCGAAACCTTGCGGCCGCTCGCGACGCGTCGGACGAGTACGTTTGGATCTACGGGGAGCAATGCCGCTGGTGGAGCGGGCTGGCCAAGGACAAGCCGTGGCGCGAGGAGCAGTTGAAGAACACGGCGGGCAAGGGCCGCGCCTGGGAGGAGGCGTTGCCGGGCATCACGCGGGCGATCGCCCGGACGCGCGACGCGCGGGCGGCAGCCCGTGCGGAAATCGCCCAGAGAAAAGCCCGCGGGACGGCTGCCAATCTCGCCGTCAACGCCGATTTCCGTCAGCCGCCGACCGGCGGGACACTGCCGCCCGGCTGGTCGTCGTGGCAGGACGAGAAGAACCCGACCGGCAGCTTTGCCTGGGACGAGACCGTCGGCGGCGGCTCGGCCCGCGCGGTGCAGGTCGCCTGGGGCTGCTTTCTCCAGCAGTTGGCCGCCGTGCCCGGCGAGACATTCGCCGTCAGCGCCGATTGCCTGGCCAAAGGGACGACGACGCCGGCAGTCACGATCCGCTGGCAGACCGGCGAGGGCCGGTGGACACACGAAGCGGACGACGCCCTGTTGGCGTTCGAGCCGGCCGGCGGCGACTGGAAGACGGCCTTCGGCGTGGTTACCGTCCCTGCCGCCGCTGGCCAACTCGTCGTCCTGCTCGGCGTCCGCGGCCAGCAGACCGCCAACGACGTCTGCTGGTTCGACAACGTTGCGGTCTACCGGCTGGACTGAAGCCCGGCGGAGCGGTTCAGGCGGAGCGGATCGATTGGGGGGGACTTTTCCGTTCGGTTAAGGCATGCGGGTGCCTGGCGCCGTCCCGCGCGGAATCTCGGCAGACTCTAGCGGATATGCCCGGCGGCCGTTGGCGCCGCGGGCGCCGATTCTCCGGTTTGACCTGATTGTGCCCGATTTTCGCGGCCGATGATGCGGGTATGAGAGGTTTTTCCACAGCGCTGGTGACCCTGGCGGTCTGCGTCCCCTGCGCGGCGTTGTCCGGCGGCGATGCCCGCGCGGAGGAGCCCTGCCGTGCGATCCTGCCGGAACAGCGGCGGCTGGAAATCCGCGCGCCGGACGAGCTGCGTCGCGTCCGCCTGCCCGCGGTGCCGGTCCCCTCGACCGTGGTTGACGCGATCGAGCAGCCCCCGCCGCCGGCCCGCCACCTGGCGTTGGACGAGGCAATCCGGATCGCGCTGGCGCGAACCGAGGTGGTCCGCGTGCTGTCCGGGGGCGGCGCCGCTTCGAGCGGCCAGACGATCTACGATCCGGCGATCGCCAGCATGGGCGTCGACCAGGAGCGGGGGCGCTTCGATCCGGCCGTCTCGGCGCGGAACCGTTTCCACCGCCAGCGGGCGCCGGTGGCGGAATTCGACGGCGGCGCTGCGTCGGGGGTCTCGATCGGCGGCGACGCGGTCCACGACTACGAGATGGCTCTCGGCGTCTCGAAGACGACGACCAGCGGGGCCAGCGCGGGAGTCGACGTCCGCACGAACCCGACGACGGTCCACACGACGGATCCCCTGCTGCTGAATCCGTACTCCCAGTCCTCGGTCGATCTTTTCGTCACCCAACCGCTCTTGCAGGGCGCCGGCCGCCGGGCGAACCTGGCGCCGATCGTGCTCGCCCGGATCGACACGGAGCGCTCCTTCTACCAGTTGAAGTACTCCGTTCAGCGGCTCGTGCAGAGCGTGATCGACGCCTACTGGTCCCTGGTCTTCGCCCGCACCGACGTCGCGGTGCGGCAGCAGCAGACCCGGCAGGGCTACGAAGCCTATGAGATTGCCGAGGCGAACCTGGCCGTGGGGCGGTTGAACGTGGGAGAAAAGGCCCAGGCCGAATCATCCTGGCGGAGTTTCCAGACGGCGCAGATCGCCGCCGAGTCGGCGGTCCTCCAGCGCGAACAGGTGCTCCGCGATCTGCTCAACATGGCGCCATTCGACGGGGTCCAACTCGTGCCGGTCACGCCGCCGGTCGGCGAGCCGCCCGAAATCGCCTGGGACGACCTGCTCCGCGCGGCCGAGGAGAATCGCTGCGATCTGATCGAGCGAAAGCTGGCCGTGGAAGCCGGCGAGCAGCGGCTGCTGATGGCGCGGAACACCGCCCTGCCCCGGGTCGACGCGACGGCCCTCTACCGGTTCAGCGGCCTGGAGGGGCGGACGTACATGGGCGATTATATCCGGACGCGGGCGGGCGATTTCACCGGCTGGCAGATGGGCGTCGACATCAGCCTGCCCCTCGGGCTCCGCGAGGCCCGGGCCGAACTCCGCCGCCAGGAGCTGGCCCTCGCCCGCCACCGCGCCGACCTGGAACAGACGCTCCGCTTCGCCGTGCAGGCCTTGGCCACGCGCTACCGCAACGTGGCCCAGTACTACCGCGAGTACCTGACGGTCAAGCAGGCCCGCCAGGCGGCCCACGTGAACCTCGAATTGCAGCGCGAAGAGTACCGGATCGGGAGAACGATCTACCTGAACCTGCTGCAAGCGATCACCAGCTGGGGGAATGCGGTCAGCACCGAGGCGGAGGCCCTGCTGCGGCTGAACTCTGAACTGGCGGCCCTGGAGGTTGAAACCGGGAAAATCCTCGAGAGCCACGGGGTGCAGTTCTACGAAGAGCTTTACGGTTCGCTTGGCCCCGCCGGCCGGCTGTTCCCCGACGCCTGCTACCCGCGGAGCGCCTCGCCGGGTGAAAACACGGCGCGTTATCCCGCCGGCGACCGGCCTGCGGAAGCCGCGTTCGAGGTCGAACGGCTCGCCGTCCCCCAGCGGCAGTAAGCCGGAGAGCCGCCGCGGCCCCGGGGTCACGGACCTTGCGGCCGCAGCGGGTCGTCCCGCCCGGCAAGCCCCCGCGGCGGGCGGCCGTCAGGCCCGCGACAGATACTCGCCCGTTCGCGTGTCGACCTTGACCAGTTCGCCTTCGCTGAGGTATTCCGGCACCTGGATCATCAGGCCGGTCTCCAGGGTGGCGGGCTTGGTTCTCGACGTGGCGGAGTTGCCGCGGATGCCAGGGTCGCACTGGACCACCTTCAACTCGACGGTCAGCGGCAGTTGAATCCCCACGGCCTGGTCGTTGTAGATGAGGACCAGGATCCCTTCGAGCTCCTCGGTCAAGTACTGGGCCTGGTCCTCAACGTCTTCCTTGGCGAGCGGATACTGTTCGTAGTTCTCGTTGTCCATGAAGTGGAAATGGGTCCCGTCGGCGTAGAGATACTTGACGGACCGCCGCTGAAAATCCGCTTCCTCCAGGGAATCGCCGCCGCGGAGCGTGATGTCGACCTTCTGCCGAGAGACGAGGTTTCGGGCCCGGTACTTGTAGTACGTGGCCGCCCCGCGGGCACTGGGCGACTGGACCGAGATCGTCTCGATGATGCAAGGGCCGCCGTTGTAGTTGACGATCACTCCGCGCTTGATGTCCTTGGCAAGCATGGCAACACCTGGGATCGTGGGGGCCGGTCTGGGCGAAACCGTTCGCCAGAAGCAGACGACTCCATTATGCCATGCCCCAGGCAACGGGCAAAGCCGGGCGGCGCGCGAGAACCGCCCCCCCTGGTGCGATTCTCCCATCTCTTTCAGTCCGCGGCCGGGCCCGCCGCGGCGGATTCCGGACGCTCGAGCAGCGCGTCCTGCGCTCCCCAGACGGTCTTCAACTCGGCGAGCTTCTGATAGGCCTCGATCGCGCCGGTCAGGTCGCCGCGACTGGCCTTGAGGTTGGCGCCGTCGAGGCCGGGATAGAGCCCGCCAAGGCCTGGTCCCTCAATAAGACCGGAACAACTGGATCCGAGCCACGGGTACGCCGAGAAGGAAGATCAGGTTGCCGAAGAACATCTTCCAGGCCTCGCCGCGCATGCGCCCGGGACATCGCCACGTGGTGCCCGACCGCCAACCGTAGACGGCCAGGAGAAGATCGAAATAGAAGATCGTGAACTGCCGGGGGTTGCTGTACATGCCGCATTGGTCGCAGAGCCGGTAGCCCCGCTCGATCTCGGCCACCGGCCAGCCGTCGCCCGATCGGAGCGTGGAGATCGTGTGGCAGAAGGGGCAGCTCAGCTGGGGCGTCTCGGCGATCCCGGTCAGATCGACGACGGCGCCGCAGGCCGGGCCGTCCTGCCCGCGAACCTACAACATCGCCCCCCCCTGCGGATCGACGGAGATGCCCCCCGTCAACTCGGCGAGCTTCTCGAGGACCAGCAGCAGGGAACTCGGGTCGAAGGTCTCGTCGCCGTCCTCGTCGCCGTCGACAATCTGCTCGAAATGGAGGATGTCCAGCCGGGCATCGCATTCGCGCAGCATGTCCAGCCGCTGCTTTTCATCCTCGCAACAGCAGGTCGGCGCAACTTCCTCGGCCAGGGTGGCCACCTGTTCCTTCACTTCCTCGCCGGACAGGTAGGAGATGTCCAGAGCGGAGAAGTCTTCGGGCGCCAGCACCGTCAGCGACTCGAGCCGCCCCTGGGTGTTGGCGACAAGGTTCGTGAGCGTGAGATGCTGGTTCAGGCCGGTGATTGCCTTGTGAATCTGCTTCAGCGTGGGGCGATTCTTGGAGGGGAAGAGCACGAAGTAGGTCTCTCGCCAGCGATACTGGTTGTTTTCGAACATCGACATCGTCAATCTTCCTCTTCGGACAGGTCGGTCTCGTCGTTGTGCCGGCTCGCCCCCGACGCGGCGGCGGAACCCGATTGCCCCAGTTCGATGGAGCGCCGTGCGGCGGCCCCGACGGCGGCCATCAAGGCGGCTCGCAGACCGCCCTGCTCGAGGGCCTGGATTCCGGCGATCGTCGTTCCGCCCGGGCTGGTCACGCGGTCCTTCAACACGCCGGGGTGCGCGCCGGTGGCGAGGACCATTTCGGCGGCACCGGAGACGGTCTGCGCCGCCAGGAGCGTGGCGATTTTTCTCGGCAGGCCCATGCGGACCCCGCCGTCGCTGAGCGCTTCGATGATCGTATAGACAAACGCCGGCCCCGAACCCGACAGTCCGGTCACGGCGTCGATCAGCCTCTCCTCGACATGGAAGGCGATGCCGACGGCCGACAGCAGGCGTTCGACCAGTTCGGCGTCGGCCGATGTCGCCGTCGGCCCGAGGCAGAATCCGCACGCGCCCCGGCCGATCAGGCAGGGCGTATTGGGCATCACGCGGACCAGCCGGACCCGGCCGCCCAACGCGTCGTCGAGCCTGGCGATCGAGATGCCGGCCGCGATCGAGATGACGAGTCGTTCAGGAGTCGCCGCCGGGCGGATTTCCGCCAGCACCGCGGCCATCTGCTGCGGCTTGACTGCCAGGAAGACCACGTCGCAGCGGCGGACCAGTTCGCGGTTTGTTTCGGCGACCGAGCCGCCGGTGGTCTGCGCGAAGCGCGCGGCCGCAGCGGCGTCCACGTCGGCGGCCAACAGCCGCTGGCCGCCGACGAGTTCGGCCTTGACCAACCCTTGCCCCAAGGCCGTGGCCATCTGCCCGGCGCCGATGAATCCGATTCTTTGCTCCAGCATGAGCCGATCAACTGCGGTGGATTGGGAGGCGGCCCGGCCGGCAAAACAGAGCCCCAGCCGGATGCGACTGCCGTCATGCTAAAACAAACACGCGAATCGTACAATGGTCTTCTCGATCGCTTGCCCGCCAGGCCGCGGAGGCGTCCGGTTGACGTGAGCCGGCCGAGGTGGCCTCGACCGCGGCGGGACGCTATGCTGGAAAGTCGCCGTGCTCGGGCCGTTTTCCTGACGCGTTCCCAAGCCGGAGCTTGGGAACGAGGGGAGGGCCGCGCGGGGCGAGCCGGACGCTGGCGGCGAGGCACGTTTCCACAGAACCATATCACCCCCCCGGAGACTCCGATTGTGAAGCGCTCAAGAATCCTGACCGCGTCGCTTGTCCTGATTGTCTTCTTGGCCGTCCTGGCGGATTCCGGTCTTGGAGGAGAAGAAAAGGCCAAGAGAGGACCACAGCGATGGGAGCCGAACATCGCTCGGTTCGAGCAGCAGGACAGGGAGGATCCGCCGGAGAAGGGGGGAATTCTCTTCGTCGGCAGTTCGAGCATCGTCCGCTGGGACGTGGCAAAATGGTTCCCCGACATGCCAGTGCTCAACCGCGGTTTCGGGGGATCGCAGATTGCCGATTCGGTCCATTTCGCCGAGCGGATCGTTATCCCTTACCGCCCGCGAACGATCGTCTTCTACGCCGGCGACAACGACCTTGCCGCGGGCAAAGCGCCCGAACAGGTCCTGGCCGATTTCAAAGCCTTCGTCTCCAAGGTCCGCGCCAGCCTGCCGGAGGCGAAGATCATCTACGTGGGGATCAAGCCGAGCATCAAGCGCTGGAGCCTGATCGAGCCGGTCCGCAAGGCGAACGGGCTGATCCGGGAAGCGATCTCCAGCGACGCTCGATCCATCTTCGTCGACGTCGACTCGCCGATGATCGGCACCGGCGGCATGCCGCGCAAGGAGCTGTATATCGCCGACGGTCTGCACCTGAGCGACGAGGGCTACGCGGTTTGGACGAAGTTGCTGGCGCCTCACTTGGCGCGTTGACCGGGATGCTCACGGCGCTGGGCGTTTCCGCAGCGCTGCGGGCCGGTCGCTACGGTTCGACCAGGTAAGTCCGGTCGGCGACGTTGACGACGACCGGCTCGTCGAACACCAGGTATTGCGCGAACTCGCGTCCGTGGAGCCTGGCCAGGCGGAAGTATTCCTCGCTGAACTGTTTCACGCGGACAGCGTGCTTCTGTTGCTCTTCGGTGGCGGTCGAGTCGATCCACTGGGCATTGCGGCGGTAGAACGTCCGGCTGCCGATCTGGCGGACGGTGCCGGCCGCCTGGGCGATCTCCGCATCGGCCGCGGCCAGCGGCGCGGCGGCGGCCGCCGGAGCGGATTGTCGCGCCGCGCGGCCCGAGGCGGGGCCGGCGGGGCGGCCGTAGCCCCCTCCGCCGTAGCCGCCCAGACCGCCGGCGCCGGGCATGGCGGCATCCGCGGAGAACGACATCCTCGGGGCAGCCGGCGGACTGGCTTGGAGCGACTGCTGGAGCGCGCCTTTGTACGCCCGCTGGGCGAATCCCGATGCGCCCGAAACGCTTTCCAGGGCGCCGAGCCGATGTCCGGCTTCCGAGGCATTTCGAGCCAAGTCGGTCACGGAGGTGTTCTCGTCGGCGAGGAACGAAGTGTACGGCGTGAGGATCCCGTGGCGCGTGGAGAGCTTGACCAACTCCTCGATCAGTTCCTGGTTCTTGCCCTTCAAGTCCAGTTCATCGAGGATTTCGCCAACACGGCGGACGGCCCAGAGCTTCTCGATGAAGACCAGGGACTGGTCGTCGCTCTTGTTCACCAGCTTGGCGGGGAAGTCGTAGGTCTGCTGCTTGCCGCGGATCGCGCCTTTGACGACGACCTTGGCGTCGCCCGAGGCACGGTAACGGCCGACCATGACCAACTGTTCGCCGGCGAACAGGTCGAAGGCACCCTTGGGGTAGACTCGGTTGACCGGCTTGGCGCGGCCCGGTTGCTCGTCAAGGGTGAACTCCAGCGCGACGTCGGTCAACACGGGGGCTTCGATCCGCCGGTAGAGCCGGCTGACGCGGTCTTCAATGTTTTCGTCGGGCCGGACGTACTCGCTCTGGCCGAAGTTCTCGCGAACCAGCTTGTCGAGCAACCGGCTGTTGACGTCGTAGCCGACGCCCAAGCTGAAGATCCTGGCGCGTACGTTATTCGCCTCCTTCGCCCGCTGGACGATCTGGCTCTCGTCCGTCTCGCCGGCGGTCGGCAGGCCATCGGTGAGGAAGATCACGTAGCTCGGCCGCTTCGAGTCGTTCAGTTGGCCGAGCGCGGTTCGCAGGGCCTCGTCGATATTCGTGCTGCCGCCGGCGTAGATTCCTTCGACAAACCCGAGCGCCTCGGCGCGGGTCTTTTCGTCGTATCGCTGGAGCTCGGGGCGGAACGACTCGACGGCGCTGTCGTAGGCGATGACATTGAACAGGTCGCCCTTGCGGAGGTTGCCGAGCACCGACTCCAGGGCGCCGCGGGCCTGTTCGATCTTGGCGCCGCTCATGCTACCCGACCGATCGACGACGAACACCGCGGTCTTCGGCGGCAGTCTTTCTTCCTTGGCTTGGATTTTCGGGGTGGCCAGGAGGAGGAAGTAGCCGTCGTCGTTTTTGTCGGGCCGGTAACTGAGCACGCGCGTGCTGACGTTTCCTCGACCGAGGTCGTAGAACAGGCGGAAGTCGGATGTTGGGAGCTCCTTTTCCGCCGTGTAGGTGACCGTTGCCCGGCGGTCGCCGGACCGCTTGACCTTCACTTCGTACGTCGGGCTGTAGATGTTCTTCAGATCGTCGGCCGTTTCCAGCGTCACGCGGAAGCTGATCTTGTCGACCGCCTCGGACGTGTATTTCGCCGTGCTCAAGGGGAAGAGGAAGTCGGTCAGGCCGTCCTGCATTCGCAGCAGCTGAGAATAGGTCAGGGTGACCGTTCGCTTGGCTCCGGGCGGGACGGGAAAGACGTTCGTCTTGAACAGGCCGGTTCCCATCCACTCAAGCAGGGCCGGATCCTTGTTCTTCCGCACGATGCTCTCGTACAGCGCGCGGGCCTTCTCGGCGGGCAGCAACTGGGCGGGATACTCCTTCCCGTCAACCAGCAGCGTGAGCGAATCGACGGCCCCGTCGTAAGGCAGCGGGAAGACGAAGGAGACTTCCAGCGGACGGCTGCCGGTGTTGACAAACGCCTGCGACACCTGCACCTGGGCCACCTGGTCGGAAAGCCGCGCGTCGACGGCAATTTCGCTGATTTTGTATGTCGACGGCGGCGGCGGCAACGGCCGGGGGCGCGGATGGGGCGGATAGGGTGGATAGGGTGGCCAGATGATCGGCGGGCGGGGCAACCGGACCGACTGGTCCGGGTCGATGACCACCAAGAGACCTTGACCTTGGACCGTTGAGGCCACGGCCAGCCAACAGAATACGAGCCACAGTCCGATCGATCGTCCCATTGCATCAACCTCCGCTTAGACAATGCGCCACCGCCGGGCCGGGCGTCACCGCCTTCCAGTCGCGGTGGCAGCGACAAGCCGCGGTTTCCGACTTTCCGGGCAACTACCACTGTAGACGATCCTGCTGCCAAGAAGTTTCACCGTCTGGCCCGATCTTGCCGGCTTCCGGGCGGCCATTTCTCCCCAGACAATCACACTCCAGAGCAGGGTGCCGGGGGGATGGCGGGCAATTCAGGCAATGCGGACTGTCAAGCACGACCAAAGGGGGGGGAATGGACCCGCATCCCCGTCCGCACCGCACCGGCCGGAATCGTCCGTTCAGCCGAAAAGCAGAGGCAGGTCCCGGCAATCCGCGATTGCCTCCTGCTGAAATTGATTGACCCGCGCCTGCTGGTGGATATGATCATTGATGTTGTGGAAGCGACGCGTCCGGCCCCCAAGGCGGCCGCTGTTCAGGAGCCTATCCGAACGCCACGCAGCATCCCCCAAGGCATGGAAAGGGCCGATCTTCTCGATGCGCATGGGTAGGCGGATCTTCCGTCAGCATGACCGCCGGAGCCCCAGGGCGGGGCTGGCCGCTTCGGTCGCCTTCCCTTCCGTCGGAGCAGTTTCTCTTCGAACTCTTGAGTAAGGAGGAGCGGAATGAGAACGGCCAGGCAACTCTCGGTCAGTCTGATCAACAAACCCGGGCGGCTTGCCGACATGCTCGGCGCTTTGGCGAAAGGCAAGGTAAATCTCATCGCCCTGGCGGTCATGGACAGCCGGGATCGCGGGATGGTCCGCTTTGTCCCCGACGACTGTCAGACCGCGACCGAGGTCTTGGAGAAACTCAATATTCGCTTTGACTCCGCCGACGTCCTCCTTGTGGACGTGCCCAATCAGAACGGTGCGTTTCGGAACATCTGCGAGCGGCTTGCCGCCGATCACCTCAACATCGACTACGCCTATTGCGCCGTCAGCACGGAGCGCGGCAGCAAAGGGAACACGCTGGCGGTGATCAAGGTCAACGATCTGGCGAAGGCGCAGCGCGTCTTGAAGGCCAACGAAGCGCCGAAGCGCCAGCTGCCGAGGCGGCGGCCGCTCAGTGCGCGGTAGCCCGCCCCCGCAAGCCGCGCCCGCGCTGCTCGATCTTCCGCCTATCCGATGCGGAAGCGGCGTTCGAGTTGCTGGATCGCCTCGGCGACCGGTCGGGAATGTTCGGCGAGGCTCAAAGTCGCATTCTCGGCAATCCACTTGTCGACCCGCTTCTGTGCGGAGACGACCGTGCTATGGCTGCGGCGGCCGAAATACTGGCCGATTTCCGTGAGGGCCGCGCGGGTGTATCTTCGCGCCAGCCACATGGCCAGCATCCGCGGATGGCTGACCGACTTGGCCTTGCGGCTGGATTGGAGCGCCTCGGGCTCGAGACCAAAGGCGTCGCAGACCGCCTTGTCGATGTCGGCGAGGCGGACGGTGGGGCTGCCGTCGCGGATCATCTCCGCAAGGGCTTCTTCCGCCATCGCGGGGGTAATCGGGCGCCCGGTCGCCCGCTGCTCGGCGTGCAGCCGGCAGAGCGCTCCGGACAGTTCCCTGGCGTGATTGGTGAGCCTCGCGGCGATGAACTGACCGACGTCCGGCGAAACAGGCATGTCCATGCGTTTGGCCATCCGCCGCAGGATTTCCAGCCGCGTATCATAGCCGGGCGGTTCAATCCGGCAGGCCATGCCGGCGTCGAGCCTGGAGAGCAATTCCCCCCCCAGGGCGCGGAGTTGGACGGGGGCGCGGTCGGCGGCGAAGACGATCTGGCGGCGGCGGCGCGTGAGGGCGTCGATCGTGTAAAGGAGTTCGACCAGGGTCGCCTTCTTTCCGCAGAAGAAGTGCAGGTCGTCGATCGCCAGCAGGTCCAATCCGCGGTATTTGGCGCGGAAGCTGGGCAGACCGCCGCCGCGGAGCGCCTGGAGGAACTCGGTGGTGAACTGTTCGGCCGAGAGATAGACGGCGACCAGCTTGCGGTGGGTCTTGCGGGCTTCGGTGCAGATCGCCTGGAGCAAGTGGGTCTTGCCGACGCTCGTCGGGCCGTGGATCAGCAGGGGCGAAAACTCGCCGGGCCGCCCGGCCACCATCTCCGCGGCGGCCCGAGCGAGTTGATTGGTGCTCCCTTTGACAAAAGAATCGAAGTCGAGCAGCGGCCTGCCGCGCCGCTTCTCGCGGCAGCCCGCCCGCCCCGGCAACGTCCGCTCCGCGGAGGCGCGGGACACCGTCGCGGACGAGGCGGCACGGCCGGACGAGCCGGACCGGCGCGCGTCCGCCGCCGATGCCTGCTGCGATGGACCTCCATTGCCTGATGCACCACCGGTGGGCGGGATGGAGAACGCCACGGAGAACGCCGGCCCGAATGTCTCCCGGCACGCGCTCTCGATCGAGCTGCGATAGTGCGTCTGCAAGAAGCTCCGAAAGAACTCGTTCGTGGCAACAACCGTCAACGTACGGTCGGTTACCTCGAAGCAGGTCTTGCCGCCGAACCACAGCTCGAATCGTTCTTTTTCGACCTTGTCAGCCAGTCGTCTGCGAAAAGCTGACACGATGTCCATATCGTCCTTGGCCACTTCCAAGGCGCCTCCGGCGCGCACCTTCCCCGTCAAATACACACTTCCGTCAGTGTCTTAGCCTACCCCCGACCAGCTCGGAGAACTACACACGGGAGAAGGAGCCGCGATCATCGACGGCCTCAAGTCCTGCTCCCCAACCTCGCGCCGACACGTCCCACAAGTTGGACTCGGTGGAGTGGCGGAAGAGGGAAGAACGGCTCGAGGAACCCGTCTTGCTCCTTGTGTCTGTCAACCAACGAGCCTCTGATTTTAGCCGTGCTAGCTAAGCTGTCAAACAGGCCCGCCAACCGGTAAACGGAGAAATCCCCAACCATTTCCAAAACGGCCTGAATCCGCGGTAGAATCGCCGCACTCGCGCACCGGCGGAGCGGAATTTTCGCCATTTTCACGAAGACTGTTGGACGTGGAAAACTTGTCGAGCAGCGGCTCCGGAGCCGGCCGTCCCGAGCGGGAGATCGTGCCGCAACCTGTTTTGTGCAAACCAGTAACGACTGCGGCCCAATGCCCAGGCGGACAGAATTCCGCCCTCCTGGCCGGCAAGGCGCCCGGTGGCGATCCGTCACGGCAGGAGAATGTAGACCTGCCGCCGGTCGAATCCCCGGAAGCCCGCCCGTGCGTACGCTCGGCGGGCCGGTCCATTGCCGGCATCGACCGCCAGCACCAGCCGCGGCCTGCCCAGCCGCCGGGCGACCCATTGGGCCTGGCGAGCGATCTGCAACCCCCAGCGGTTGCCGCGTGCCGAACGGCTCAACCCCATGTAGGTCAACTCGCAATTCTCATGCTCCGGGTGGTCGCCGATCAGCAGGCAGCCGACGTCGCGGCGGCCATCGCGGACAAACATCCAGTGTTGTGGCGGAGGGTCACCAAGAGCGCCGTAGCCTTCCAGCACCTCGGCCGCGTTCCGGACACCGTCCAGTCCCGGGCAATCCCGCGTCGCCTCGTATGTCTGCTCGACGATCTGGCAGAGGCGTTCGTACTTCTCCGGAGTGTAAGGCTCGAACAGGAGTGGGCCGGCTGGCGGCTCGGCAGGGAAATCCTCCTCCTCGCTGAGCAGGTAGTAGAGTTCCGCGAGCCGCGCAAACCCCGCCTCCTCCAGCCGCATCACGTCGCTCGGATGCGGTCGCCCTTCAAGCAACGCATGCGCGACGCGCACACCAGCGCCGCGCATCCGGTCAATCGCAGCCCCGATCAGCCGCTGAACCGTCTCGCGCGGTTCGCTCGACAGCGCCTGGGGTGGCCAGAAATTGGCGGTGCGTCCGAGAAGAACTTGGGTGAACGAGGCGCCGACCAGTCGGCCGCCGCGGCACGCTTGAAGAATCCCGTCTTGCGACAATCTCCCCCACCTGATCTCCGCCAGCGCCGCTTCGACCCGGATCGCAGCCTCGCGCGGTGAGAGATTCGAGAACGCCAGGGCCAAGGCTTGGGGCAGCCGGTCGGGTGCGACCGAAGTGATTTCGAGCGAGTCGGACGAGTTCATGCGCGGGAGGTTTCGGGGACAGGCTTCGGGGTTCAGTCTTTATTGCCAACCGTTCCCAGGCTGGAGCTTGGGAACGAGGAGAATTTGTTGGACTCCAGGTTCCCGGATTCGACACGCGACACGCGGCATCGCCCCTATTGGGCTTTCCGGAACAGGATCGATCGCGCCAACTGGATGCCCTCACGACGCAAGCCGGCCTCGGTCAGTTCGGGCAAGTCCTGGAGGCTCAGTTGGGCGAAAAAGGGGTTGATGCCGATCCGTTCGAGAAAGTCAGCCAGCGGCTCCTGGGCGCAGGGCGCCTCTTCAAGCAACAGTTGTCTGATCTGGTTGGCATCCGCCTTGGGGCCGAGCAGCGGACGCAGGTGGTGGATGTGAACATCGAGTGCTGCCTTCGAGGCCGCCTTGCCGTTGCCGGCCGATTCCGTCAATCCGATCGGCAACGGACTCTCCGGCTTGCCGAAATCGGAGACGGTCTCCTCCGTCAACTGCCGGGTCCACGCAGCGAATCTCTCGGCATCATCGGCAGTGGCCGTGCCTTCGACGATCCTGCGGTGCAACTGCCGCATCTCCGGCGGAAGCAGCGACTCAATCATCTCGACAATGCCGGGAACCTGTTCCGACAATTCTCCGATGGCCTTGGCCAACTCGTCCGCATCGGGCATTTCCAGCACCTCTGGTGGAATCCCGTCCAGCTTCAACAAGGGGGGCGCACCGGGCGAGTCGAACCCATCCAGGGGGCGTCCCCCGCGAAACAGTTCGTAGTGCCACGAGCTGCCGCCGTTGACCATCACGCAAATCGCGTAGGTGTCGAGCCTGGCGGAGAGTTCCTGCGCCAGCGTCAGCATGCCCAACAGGTCGCTGTCGAGGACGCCAACCCAACCGTTTTCGGCCCCGGCAACTCCGAGCAGCCGGTCAGTGCAGCCCGCCTCTGGCTTCTCGAAGGCTTTCCGATCGACGTCGGCGATCCGATAACCCTGGGCGCCGAAGGACTTCGCAATCTCGGCGATCACCGCCTGAGCGTCATCCGAGCGGACGTGTAGGCTGCTTGCATAGCCGCCCATGAGCATCTCTCCGCAGACAAAGGCCGGGCCAAGCGTCCCCCCCTTTTCCGCGACGCATCCGCTGTCTGGCCCGATGAAAAGCCGACACATGCCGCAATCTCTCCGCTGGGCCGGCCCCCTCCGGGGGGTGAACGGTTGCACGGAACCGGTCGAGCAGAAAGGCGAAACGCCGCAGACTGACGGAATTGTAGGGTATTCCGCGCCCGGCGTCACTTAGCCCAGACGATTCATCGGCCGGGTATTTTTCGATATGCCACGCGCCGCTGTACCCCGACGCGTCAGCGAGGCCGACTCGGGTTAGCCGTCCTCGCTGACGCGTCGGGTTACAGGGCCGGATTGCAGCCGCCAGGAGCCGCCGAAATCAGTCTGCTGGCAGGCAAACCAGGCATTGAGGCCCTTGCGAACCAGGCCCCAGGGGGCCAGAATGGATGGGTTCCTCGGGCCCTGTTCTGCCAGGAGTCGCCCTGGAACCACGAAGTAGCCGCCCACGGCCGAAGACGGATCGCCGTTGCCGTGAGTCGTGGGGTCGGCTCCCCTTTCTCTTGCTGGACGGATATCTGCTATGGCTCGCTGTGTATTGGCCTATTCGGGTGGTTTGGATACCTCGGTGATCTTGAGTTGGCTCAAGGACGAAGGTTACGAAGTCCACGCGGTCTACGTCGACCTGGGACAGCCCTGCGAGGATCGCGGCGCGATCATGCAGAAGGCCGAACGGATCGGAGCCGCCTCGGCACGGCTGATCGACGTCCAGGAGGAGCTGTGCCGCGATTTCGCCTTTCCGATCATGCAGTGGCAGGCCAAGTACGAGGACATGTACCTGCTCGGCACCTCGATCGCGCGGCCGCTGATCTCGAAGGTCTGCCTCCAGGTGGCCCGCCAGGTCGGGGCGGAGGCCTATGTGCACGGGGCGACGGGCAAGGGCAACGACCAGTGCCGCTTCCAGTTGGCGGCCGAGGCCCTCGACCCGCAGGTCAAGGTCGTCGCTCCCTGGCGGAATGAAGCCTTTCGAAAGCTCTTTCCCGGCCGCAGCGAGATGATTGCCTACTGCCAGCAGAAGGACATCCCGGTCAAGGCGTCGGCCGCAAAACCCTACAGTTCCGACGAGAACTGCCTGCACATCAGCTACGAAGCGGGCCAACTGGAGAATCTCTCCGTCAACGGCGTGGAGCTGGTCGATTTCGGCATGACGACTCTCCCGCAGAACGCGCCGGATCGCGTGGAACCGGTCACCGTGGCGTTCGAGTCGGGCGTTCCCGTCGCGGTCGGCGGCAAACAGATGACCGCCTTCGAGATCGTCAACACGCTTAACCAGGTCGGCGGGCGCAATGGAATCGGCCAGATCGACATGGTCGAGAATCGCTTCGTGGGCATGAAGAGCCGGGGCGTATACGAAGCGCCGGGGATGACGATCCTCTACCATGCGCACCGCGTCCTCGAGCAGATCACCATGGACCGCGACCTGATGCACCTCCGCGATCGTCTCGCCCCGGAAGTCGCCGAAATGGTCTACTACGGGTTCTGGTACCACGCCAAGATGGATGCCCTGTTTGCCTTCATCAAGGAGGCCCAGCGGCCGGTCACCGGCGAAGTGACCCTGAATCTGTACAAAGGCAATCTCCAGGTGGCGGGCCGCACCAGCCCCAACAGCCTCTACGACGAAGGCATCGCCACGATGGAAGGCGGCGGCGCCTACAACCAGACCGACGCCGAAGGCTTTCTGCGCATCCAGGGGCTGCCCAGCCGCGTGCAGGGCAAGTTCCGCCCGCGAAGCTACTGATTCCCCATCCGTCCACTTCCAGCCGCCGACGCGCCGCGATCGGAATCACGCGGCGGGCAATCACGGCGCGTTTCGCGATCCTCCGGTCGCGGTCCGACCTTCAAGACGACCAGCGTCACGTCGTCGTCGGGACTCTCCTTGTGGGAGAACCGGAGCACCGTCTGGTAGAGCTCGTCGATGACCTCGGCAGCCGACTTCGTCGCCCGGTGGCGGACGCAGTCGATCGCCCGCTCGACTCCGAACACTTCTCCGTCGGGCGACTGAATCTCGAACACACCGTCGGTCAGCATGAAAACCACGTCTCCGTCCTCCAGGTCGATCGACGTGCCGATCGGCGTGATCTGGTCGGGATCGATGCCCAACGGGATTCCCGTGCTCTCGAGCCGCTTCTTGATGCTCCCCTGGCGGTTGAAGACGTAGGCCGGCGGGTGCCCGGCGCTGGCGTATTCGAGCCGCTGCGATCTGGTGTCGATCCGGGCGAACAGGACGGTCGCGAAGAAATGGTCGGCCGTTTCTTCGCACAGGAAACGGTTGGTATGCTGCAAAATATCGCAAACGTCGCAGGAGCGTTGGGAGAGCGCGCGGATCAAGGTGTGAACCGAGGCCATGATCAGGGCCGGACCGAATCCATGCCCGCTCACATCGCCAATCACGACCGCCAAGGCATCGTCGGGCATGAGAAAATAGTCAAAATGATCTCCGGCGGCAAACTCCGCGGGATAGGATACCCCGAGAACGTCGATGCCGGGCACATGGGGCGGTCGCTGCGGCAGCAGGTGCTTCTGAATCTGTTGGGCGGCGGCCAGCTGCACATCGCGTTCGTGAAGCACTGTCTGGGCCTGCCGCAACTGGGAGACGTCGCGGATCGCACAGAAGACCAACAGGCTACCGCCAACACGAGCGGGGCTGAGGCTGATCTCGGCCGGAAACTCGCTGCCATCGCGCCGCAATCCGAACAACTCCAGGCCAGCGCCCATCTCGCGGGTGTGCGGGTTCTCCAAGTAGGCCGCGCGGTGATGGCGGTGGATGCCGCGAAACCGTTCGGGCACCAGGATCTCGATCGATTGGCCGACCAGTTCGTCTCTCGAGTAGCCGAAGACATTCTCCGTCTGAATATTGACGATCGCGATCCGCCCGGCCGAATCGACGATCACAATCGCATCGGGCGCAGACTCCAAGAGCACCCGGAACCGCTGCTCGGCAAGTTCCAGTTCCCGGATTCGCTCCTCCAGTTGGCGGATCCGCGCTTCCGCTGGCGAATGCTCCTCGGCGATCGCTGGCTCCTCCGACTGCATCTCTTCGCGCCCCGATTCATCGCTGCCGGGCCGCGGCAAGGCGGTCGACACGAACAGGCGCCACAGAACAATGCTAGCGACACGCGCCGCCGCCGCGGCTGGCGGCGAACCGCGAGCTTGCGGGCGGGGGACATCCCCGCCGGGCGGTCGGCCCCTCGCAAGTCGTTGAGGAGACGGCAGTTCCCTTCGCCGATCGACCGTCACCTGCGGCAAGACGGAGCAACCGCCGTGGCGGCACTGGACACCTGGAGAGTCCGCTGCGGCGAAAACCCCTTGGCGACGCCAGCCCGCCCTCCGATGGTTGCCCGCGGGATTGCCCCTGATTTACCGCTCGGCCGGCTAGATGGAATCCATCGTCCGGGCTACTGCGGCAACATGGGTGGCAGGTTGCCCGCGGAATCCAGCGGCAGCGCGCGGGTCTCGGTGAGGATTTCCAGGTCGGGCCGCCCCCGCGCCTCCTCCAAGTAGGCCTCCGAACACTCGACCTCGGCCAGGTGCAGGGTATCGGCGATCCAGAGGATTCGGGCCTCGTGCGGCTCGGCCAAGCCGACCGAGGGGAGGGCCGTTTCGAGAATCTCCCGGTCGGTCTCGTAGTCGAGCGGGGGCATCGCCGCCGTGGCGTGCCCCGCGGTGATCGCGTTGAGCCGGGTGGCGGCCAGATCCGCCTCGCGGAGCAGGCAAGATCGGCAGAACTCGGCCAGGCCCATCCCCACGGCGTTGCCGTGGCTCTCCGGCGTCAATCCTCGCAGTGCGATCAGCTTGACCTTCGGCAGCTCGCCGTCGATGGCCTTGTGGTCGTCGAACTTGCGGCCGACGACGTTCGTGTCCAGCCCCGTTCCGCTGATGTCCTTGCCGATCCGGTCGACGAGCAGCAGATCGGCGCGGTCAAACGGGAGACGGGCCATCAACTGCCTGGCCAGCGCGAGCAGTTCGGCCTCCCGCGCGCAGAAATCCTCGGGCCGGACGGCTTCGATGGCAGCCGTTTCGTCGTTGGCGTTTTCGACAATCGCCAGACCGGCCAGGATTCTGCAATGGGCGATGACTTCGTCGGCCACGCTGCGGATGATCTGGGCAAAGCTGTAGTCCTGGATCGCCCGATGGTAGACCTCGGCGCCGGCCTTCTTGCCCAGTCCGATGAGCATCATCTTCATCAGGCCGCTTTCGATCGGGCCAACGAAGTGGGTGTGGGGCTTGATGCGATTGCAGACGACCGTGTGATCGGCCTCGAAGGCCTGGCGGTCGAAATGGACGGGCACGCCCTCGGCGGTGCGGCAGACGACGACCGTCTCCATGCTCGAGCGGATCGGGCACCCGATCGCCGCTTCCGTAACGCCGTAGCCGGCGAGAACCTCGCGCTGCCCTTCCGCGGTCCCGCCTCCGTGGCTGCCCATTGCGGGCACGAGGAACGGCTCGGCGCCGAGCGCCCGCAGATGGCCGACCAGCGCCCGGAGGATGACGGCCAAGTTGGCGATGCCTCGGCTGCCGGCGGTGACGGCAACGGTCTGGCCCGGCCGCACTCGCTCCGCCAAGTCGAGGCGCGCGAGTTGGCTTTCGACCTCTTGCGGGATATTGTCGATCCGCTCGGCGGAGAACGACTGGCAGACACGGAAGATCCGCGGCAAGGCAAGCATCGCGGCTCCTCAATCAACGGGGGATGCGGCTAGAATTCCTCGGATCGCCCGGCAGGGGAGATCCGCACCTTGGGGGGCAAGCGCTTGCCCGGCCCGGCCGCCACAAATCGGCGGGCAGCCGGCAGGGCGAGCGATGCCGCTATTTCTGCTCCAGCTCCTCGATCGCCTCGGCGATCGCTCGCCGCCGCTCGTGGATCGGCTGCGGATCGGTGGTGAAGGTCGTCATATCCTTGGTGATCGATGCGGGGACCGCCAACAGGCCCTCCAACGCGCCGCGCCTGCCGGCCGGCAACTGGTTGCCCTTCGCCGCCAGCAGCTCCCGCAGCCGGTAGAGGTACTCATAGTCTTCCACACCCTCGCGGAGCATCTCCCAGCGGATGCTCGAGACGGGCGGCTCCAGGAGCGGCGTCTTGCTCGGCGTGGCGGCGGCCAGCGGCGGGTAGATGAATCGGCCGTCGCCGTTGCCCCAGAAGGCCTTGACCCCCCGGGCCGTCGAATAACCGCTGACATAGCCCATCGGGTCTTCGTAGGGATTCTGCGGCTCGTCGGGAAACGCGGCGGAACTGGTCCAGTAGTTCGACTGCCAGACAAGCGTGCCGACGATCTTCCGCTGCCAGGTCTGCCAGTGCCAGACGCGGAGCTCCGTCGCCGGGTGGTCGATGAACAGCGTGCAGTAAGGCGCCTTGGGACCGGTGCAGACATACCACCAGAACCGTTCCCCATGCTCGCGTCGGGCCTCGGCAGCCGGGTGGCTGTAATTGTGGCTCACCGGGCACCAGATGTTCACATGGGCGTCGAACTGGTCGCTCGGCTGCTCCGTGATCATCCGCGCCAGGCCCGGCGCATACTTTTCCAATCGCTTCATCCCGTTGGCCACGAACTGATAGTCCCTCGGGGCCGGCTCGTCGAACCAGTAGACATAGGCCATTTCCAGCCAACCCTTTTCGCGCAGATGCGACTCGATCTGGCGGACCTGGCTGGCAAACATCGCCTGATACTCGGGCGTGTTCTCGCCGAACCCGGCGATTTCCGGGTCGTGCCGGGCGTGGAACGTCCCCCCGCCCATGCCCCGGATGGCCAGCCGGAAGTTGGTGAACCCGTACTCGGCGACGGCCCGCTCCATGGCCTTGTCAAAAGCGGTGAAATCGACCTCGGCGCGGGGCGGATCGGCCTGCGGCAGGAACTCGACGCGGATCGGATCCAGCGGCGCGGGGTCGTAGGGGCTGATCCGATGCTCGCTGAAACTCTTCAGGTAAAGATCGAGCACCGTTCGCTTTTCCGTCTCGGACGCCAGCCCGTGGTATTGGAAGATCGTGCCGGCCGACAGTCCGAACGCCGTCGCCAGGTGGTTGCGCTTGGGCAGGGTGAAGTCCCAGACGTGAAGGGCCAGCCGCGCCGTCTGCGAGAACCCCTCGGCGGTCAATTCGATCGTCCCTTCATAATCGCCCGCTGCGGCCGTCTCGGGCACGTGAACGAGTATCCAGAGGGGCTGGTTCGTGCCCGCTTCCACGTCGATCGGCCGATCGAGAGGCGGAAGGGCGTCGGGCCAGAAGTCGCGGACGCCGGTCGAATCGGTCGGGTGGTCGACAAAATGGTAGTAGACCCGCAGAATGCGAATCGCCTCGGCGCCGATCAGGCCGCTGCCGCCGACCTGCCGCAGCGGCGAGGCCGCCGCCTTGAGCCCCTTGAGATCCTGTTGAGGCCGCAGGACGATCTGGACGGCTTCCCAGTCGTTGCGGGCCGCTTCCAGCCGGGCGGCCTTGCCCGAGCCGGACGGCAGGGCCCTTATCCGTGGGATTTTGCGGGTCGCCTCGCACCACCAAACGGCGGTGCCGTCGCCGCCCCGGCCGAGCAGTTCCCCGTAATCGGCGCGGTAGTAGTCGGGCACCTCGAAGGCCAGGGCGGCCCGCACAAGGCCCTCCGCCGGAGCGGCGCTTGCCAGGCGGAGTTCGATCCTTTGCTCACCGGGCTCGCCGCCGGGCAAGCCGACATCGAGGGCTTCGAGAAGTCCCGGACCGATCTCCACCTCCTGCGGCGGCAGGTCCGCGGCCGGGCCCGTCTGCGGACCGGCCTTGCCGCCGAGGACGACCCGCGCGCGGCTGGCACCGGTGTTGCGCACGATCGCCCGCAATCGGGCGCCGACTCCGTCGGCCGCGTCGCGGAGTAGCAGTCCCTCCAGGGCAAGGTCGCCCTCCGCGGCCTGAAGCTCGGCGTAGAGCGTCTCGCCCGACCCGTCCGGCGCCGGGCCATCGAGCACTCCCTCCATTTCCACCCGATTCACCTGGAAGGAGCTCCCGCCTTGAGTGCCAAGCCGCAAGAAGACCGTTTGGGCGGGGAACATCGCGGCGGGCAATTCGACCTCGGCGCTGCCCAGCCGGCCCTGCTCAATCACCGGCTGCCAGGTCTCGCCGTCGGAACTGACCTCGGCCAGGCACGCGCCGCGGACGTAGTGGTTCACGTTCAAGCCAATCCGGCCATCCTTGAACCGGCAACCCGGCACTTCGAACCGGTAGACGACCTCGCTGCCGGTGGAGAACGTCCAGCGGTCGCTGTTCAAGCCGGTCGTGGTTCTCAGCAGCGTCCGGTGGTAGTTGCTGCCCGGGTGACCGAAGCCGCCGCGAAATCGGTATTGCCCGTCGCGGATCGACTCCCCTTCGCCGAGCACCAGATCGCCCACCGCCTTGTGCACCGGCAGCACCGGGGCCAGCCGCACCGAGTCGAACTGCCACGAGCCGGCGGCGTTCCACTGACCGACGCGGAGCGTCGTGGTCTGGACGCCGTCCGGGACGCGGAAGACGTGGCCGACGGTCTTCCACTGGTCCGCAAGGTCGTGGCGGTCTCGATTGGCGAAGGTCGGCCCGCTCACGGCCGATCCGCCGGCGCCGCCCACGCGCCGCGCGCGCATCTCGAAACGGTAGAGCTTGCCAGGCGCCAGGGCAATGCCGGTCGCGTTCCAGGAGTTCGACCCCGATTCCCTGCCATTGCCGACCACTTCGAGAATCTCGCGATCGACCCATCGACCCTGTCCCCCGGAAAGTCGCCAGGCGAGCGGCTGATCGGCCGCTTGCGGATCGACCTGGCGGAACTGGCCGTTGGGCGCCAGTTCGGCCGCGGCGCCCGCCTCGCCCGCCTGCCCCGAGCAGGCCGCGGCCAGGAGCATTCCCAAACATCCAACCAACCATCGGCCAATTGTCGCCGGCATCTCGCGAACCTCCTTCTTGCACCAGGATTCGAGCGGGGCGCGGACAGTCCGGTCCACTTTCCGACCAGCGACGGCAGATGGCCGGCCCGACCGGAAAAGGACACACGGACGGAGGATCGCCCCGCAACCGTCTACCCTTTGTAAGGCCCGCCACCGGCCGCGTCAACGCTTGGCCTCAAGGGCGTGGTTGTGGTGGTTGGCCAGAAGACCCTGGCAAGCCCTCAAGGCTCAATTCCCAATGGCCAAGAGCCTAAAAGCCTGTCGCGCGAAAGGGAGCCGAACGGCGAGGAACCCGCTCAGGCGACTTCCATCTTGGGAATCCTGGCCAGCAGGTCCTCCACCATCGCCCGCCGCTTCATCAATCCCTGCCGCAGACCGCGCGACCGGGTGTGATGGATCTCGTTGGGCAACTCGCTCCGCTCGCGATCGAGCAATTCCCCAATCAGAGCCCATTCCTCATCGGTCAGTTCAAGTTGGCCGGGCATCGCATGTCTCCTCCACTCCCTCACTGCACCATCGCAAACGCCTTGCGCATCGCGGCCGCCGTGGCCTTCAAGGCGTCCAGGTCGTCCATCCGGTTGAGCGGCTGGTTGAATGGCTCGGCCCGCACGGGCCCGTCGTAGCCGATCGTGATCATCGCGCCGAGGAATCCCTCCAGGTCGATCACTCCGGTGGCCGCCGGCAGTTCGCGGGAGTTGTCCATTTGCTCGTCGACGGGGATCCCCGCCGGGGCGTCGTTCAGGTCGCAGGCCACAACGTCGCTCCCCTTGAGCGACAGAAGGTCTTGGACGCTCTCGCCGGCCGTGTACCAGTGCCAGCTATCGAGCACAAACCCGGCATTGCCGGTTCCGATCTCGGCGATCAAGTCCTTGGTTTCGGCCATCGTGTGGATGAAGGGGTAACGGCCCTTGGTCCAAGACGTCTTGGGCCCGACGTATTCCATGCCGAAGCGGAGGCCGTGGTCGCCGAGCACCTTGCAGACTTCGCGGAGACGCCTGGCGTGCTGGCGGAAGTTGGCGACATAGGTCCGCTCGTTGCTCGACGGCGAGAGCCAGGTGCCCATGCGGGTGACGCCGGCCTTTCGCAGGCCGGCCGCTTGCTGGGGAAAAGACTTCATGCCGGCCTGAAATTTCGCCTCGTCGCCACGGAAATCGACCGCCAGGCCGGCCGCTCCCCAGACCAGGTTCCTGGCCTTCATTTCGGCCAGGACCTCGTCCAGCTCGGCCTGGGCCAATCCAGCCACGGCGCCGGGCGGCTCGACCGATTCGAAGCCAAACTGGTGAGCATACTCGATTGATTTCCGCAAGTCGGCCCCCACGCCGATCGCTCCGCAACGCAGGTCCAGCGTGAATTTGCGCCTGGAACCGGCAGCTGCGGCAAGCCGGGCGAAAGACAGCGCTCCCAGGCCGGCCAGGCCCACGGAGGCCGACATCTTGAAAAAATCGCGGCGGCAGGCTCGCTGCATCGGTTGTCTCCTTCAGTAGAAAGCGGTCGTGGATATTTCTCTCGCAAGCCGCCGGACTTGGGCGATCAAGCGAGCGCCGCCCAGTGACCCTCGCGGTACTGGCGGCCGACCAGCCCGCTGGCCTCGGCGTCGCTGACGAATTCTTCCTTGGCCGGGTGGAACTCCAGATCGCGGCCAAGCCGGGCGCAGAGATTGCCCAGGTGGCAAAGCGTGGCCGAAAGATGCCCCGTCTCGGCGTCGGCGTTGAGCCGCGCGGTCCCACGGATCGCATCCAGGAAGTTGCGCTGGTGCGCTTCTTCGGGCATGCCGAAGGTCCGCTCCTTGATCAGCTTGTTCTTCTCGCCATAGAGCCAGTAGCCGTCGCCCTTGCCAAGTGCAAGCACGCCGTTGGTGCCATAGAAAATGTCGCCGTTTTCGAAGCGCTCCTGGCGGTAGGGCGTCCAGATTCGCTGCTCGAAGACGAGCAGACGGCGGCGCGCCGGGGCGCCGCACGCCGGGTATTCGAACGTGATGTACTGCGTGTCGGGAAACTCCTGGGCGTCGTCGAAATACAGTTTCCGCCCGAAACCGCTGATCCGCGACGGATGGCAGTCGGCGCCCAGCCCCCAGCGGCCGATGTCCAGATCGTGGACGCCGTCGTTGCCCATGTCGCCGGTGCCGAAGTTGTAGAACCAGTGCCAACCATAATGAAGCCGATTCGGCTGGTAGGGAAGCCAGGGCGCGGGGCCGACCCACGTGTCGTAGTCCACGCCCGGCGGCGGATCGCAGGGCTCGGCGTGGCCGATGTTCCTGCGCTGCTGGCTGTTGATCACCTTGACGGCCAGCACGTCGCCGATGATCCCTTCGCGGAGCATCTGGATCGCCTCGGCGACCCCCTCGTTGGATCGATTCTGCGTGCCGACTTGAACCGCGCGGCCGTGCTTCTTGGCCGCTTCGATCAGCAGCCGGCCTTCGCGGATGTTATGCGTCGGCGGTTTCTCGACATAGACGTGCTTGCCCGCTTCCAGGGCGCGAATCGCAGCCGGCGCGTGCCAATGGTCGGGCGTGGCGATCACGATCGCGTCGACCGAGGGGTCGTCGAGGATTCTTCGCAGGTCGGCCACCGGCTGTCCAGCCCCGATGGCCTTCCTGGCCGCATCGAGTCGCTGCTGGTCGGTGTCGCAGAGATAGGCGATTTCCGCGTCGGGCTGCTTCTTGAAAGCCTCGGCGACCCCCCGCCCGCGACTGAGTCCGACGACGGCCAGACGAATTCGCTCGCCGGCGCCCACCGCGGCGCCCACTGCGGCGGCCGGCGCGGTGGCCGGCGCGGTGGCCATGGCCAGCGCCGTTGCCGAGGCGGCGGCCTGTTTCAAAAACGTTCGGCGGTTGCTCACGGCCGATCCTCCATCACAGTCTTGCGTACACGCTGGCCCGCCGCCGGAAATGACTTTCTTGCCGGTCGGAGCGCGCCAGTAGCGGCGTCGGCCAGTCCGGTGTGGACCGTGGCCCCTTCGCTTCTTCACGCGCCATCCGCCGCGAATTCTCCCCAATCAGCAGCGCAGATGCAAGCTTTCGCTGCGGATCAACGGCACGGAGCGGACGCCCGCCTGACCGGCGATTTCGGCAAGTTGTCCGACCGCGTCTGCCCTCTGTTGAGATAAAGGAGCGAGGCCGCGGTCGGCACCGGTCGAGCTACCTGCCGAGCAAACGGTCGACAGCCGCGCCGATGTCGGGCTCGCGGACCAATGTCTCGCCGACAAGCATCGCGGTCACGCCGGCCGCCTCCAACCGCTCGACATCCTGCCGCGTGCGGATGCCGCTCTCGCCGACGACGGCCCGATCCGAGGGGATCAGGCGGCGGAGGCGGAGAGTGTGGCCGAGGTCGACCTCGAAGGTGTGCAGGTTGCGGTTGTTGACACCGATCAACCGGGCGCCGAGGTCGAGGACGCAGGGAAGATTCGCCGGATCGTAGAGCTCCACCAGCGGCGTCATGCCCAGGCCGCTGATCGTGTCGTGGAGACTCTTCAGGCGGGCGTTGTCGAGGCATTCCGCGATCAACAGCACCGCGTCGGCGCCCGACGCGCGGGCCTCGACCACCTGGTAGGGATCGATGATGAAGTCCTTCCGGAGGACGGGCAGCTTCACCGCGGCCCGAACCGCCTCGAGATCGGCCAGGCTCCCTTGGAAGAATTCGCGGTCGGTGAGCACGCTGACGCAGGCGGCGCCGCGGGCCTGGTAGGTCTGGGCGATTTCGGCGGGGTGGAATTCCTCGCGAATCACGCCTTTCGACGGGCTCGCCTTCTTCACCTCGGCGATCAGGGCGATTCCCGGCGATGCGGCGAGCGCGGCGAAGAAATCGCGCGCCGCGGGCGCATCGGCCAGTCGCCGTTCGAGCGTTTGCAGGGGCGTGGCTGCGGCCGCCAGCTGCACCTCGCGGCGTTTAGCGGCGATAATCGAGTCGAGAATCGTGGGCATGGGGCGGCAACGCGGTAAGGAGCCGATCGACTGGCGGCGAGACGATCTACGAGGGGAGTACGGAAAGCGACGGCATGGGGGGCTGCCGCCGCCGCCGGGAGACAATCTGCTTGACGAGGGTCGTGCAGATGCCTTCCAGGTAGGGGGCCACCGCCTCGTCGTCGAAACAGGAGAAGAGCGTTCCCTCGTCGCCGCGGATGCGGACCTGGATGTTGATCGGCACCTCTCCCAGAAAAGGGACGTGCATCTCGGCGGCGCGCTTTCTCGCGCCGCCGGAGCCGAAGATTTCGTGCCGGCTGCCGCATTCGGGGCAGATGAAGTGGCTCATATTTTCCACCATGCCGAGCACTTCGATGTTGACCTTGCGAAACATCGTGATCGCCTTGGCCGCATCGAGCAGCGCCACGTCCTGGGGCGTGCAGACGACGACCGAGCCGGTCAGCGGCAGGAGTTGCGAGAGCGTGATTGCGATGTCGCCGGTGCCCGGCGGCATGTCGATCACCAGGTAGTCGAGCTGGCCCCAGGCGGTGTCGCGGAGAAACTGCGTGATCGCCCCGTGCAGCATCGGTCCTCGCCAGATGACCGCTTCCTGGGCCGGCACGAGCAGCCCCATGGAGAGGAGGCGGACCCCCTCGACGACCACCGGCTCGATCTTGCCGTCCCTGATCACCGGCCTTTGCTCGGTGCCGAGGAGGTGCGGGATGCTGGGGCCGTAAACGTCGGCGTCCATCAGGCCGACCTTGGCGCCGGCCCGGGCCAGCCCGATGGCCAAGGCCGCGGCGATCGTGCTCTTGCCGACGCCCCCCTTGCCCGAGCCGACGGCGATCACCGCCTTGGCCTCAAGACCGATCTCACCGAGCTTCTGCGGCGGCCGGTGATGCTCGACCAGCGCGATCTCGACCTCGGACAGTTGCGGCAAGCGGCTCCTGAGATGCTCGACCAGGTCCGCCCGCGTCTGGTCCCAGAGCGGCGCGGAAAACGAGGTCAAACCGAGCGTCAAGGCAAGGCGGCCATCGCTCAACTTCAAATCGCGAACCTGCTCCAGGGCGACCAGGCCGCGTCCCATCTCCGGATCGGTGAATTCATCGAGCACTCGCTCAACCGTCTGTTGGTTCAATCCGCTGTTCGACACTGTGTTGATTCTCCTCAGCTTTCCGTTCGAAAGCCCACAAGCCGCGCGGCAACCGGGCCGCGGAGCGGGTGGGCGCGACTGCTGCCAGCGGGCGACCGGGGGGACGGTTCCCGCGATCGGGTCAGCCGGCTGACGGCTTCCAGGGCAGTTCGTCCCAAATCTTCTCTTCCAGACTCTGGCTGGGCCGCGGCACGTTCGCACGATGGCGGCGGGCAATTTCGGCAACTTCGGCCAACCGCCGCGGCGAGCTACAGAACCAGGCCGCGCCGGCCTCAAGGATCGACCACTTCGTCCACTCCAACCGGCCATCGGCGAGTGCGACCAGCCGGGCGGCCGGATAGTCGCGGCCGAGCCGGGCGGCCGCGGCGAGCATCTGGGCCGCGCTGCCGGCAGTCATTTCGACCACCAGCAGCGCGGCGGGACTCTCGTCCAGCATCCGCCAGCACTCCTGGAGGGAACGCGTCTCGCACACCCGGATTCCGCCCGGCGACAATTCACGGCGAAGATACCGAGCCCAGTGACCGTCCCGCTCGCAGACAATCAGGCGGAACGGATCGGTCCGCGACTGCGTTTCTCGCCGGCTTGGACAATCTGCCTGATTCATCCTAGGAGGCTCCCTTCGGCGGGGCAAGAGACTGGGATTGTTCGAGGGGGTCTTTCGTCGCCTGCGTGGCAAGCTCGGGCGCCCTAGCGTCACCCGCGTCGGCGCGGCTCGGGGTGGAGGGCCACGCTCAGCGGCCGCCCCCCTATTCGGGTTCAATCAGCCCCAGTTGCAGGAGACGGCGATAGAGCCGCGGGCGGTTCAGCCCGAGCAGCCGGGCAGCCTTCGTCTTGTTGCCCTTGGCCTGGCGCATCGCCCGCTCGATCAGCTCGCGCTCGATTCGCGCCAAGTATTCATCCAGTTGGATCGTTGACTCGCGCCGGCGGGGCCGCGCGGCGGCCTCGAAGGCCAGGTGGATTCGACTCGGCAGGTGCCTGGCGAGAATCTGGGCCCCGTCGGCATTCTGATGGGCCTCGGCGACCGCCGCGGCCAGTTCGTCCGCATTGCCCGGCCAGGCGTAGCCGGCCAGCAAGTCCATCGCCTCGGCGGAGAATCCGCCGACCTGCCTCGCGCCCGAGGCATTGACGTCCTCGAGGAGCAACTGGGCCAACAGGGGAATGTCCTCGCGCCGCGCCGCCAGGGGCGGCAACTCGATCTCGATCGTGCTCAGGCCGAGCGCCAGAGCTTCGTGGAACTCGCCGCGCCGCGCCATCTCGACCAGCCGGGACGCGCACGTGGCGATCACGCGAAGCGGAAAGGCGCGGTCAAACAGGACCTTGGCCAGGTCGGCCTGCACCTCGGGCGGAATCGTCTCCGCGCCGTTGAGCAGCAGGGTGCCGCGGCCGGGCGTGTCGGCCGGCGGCGCGGCGGCCAGCGCCGTGACCGTGGAGTTGATCAGGTCGCCTCCCAGCACCGAACAGTCCAGGGGGATCAAGCGGCCGGCCCGATCCGGCTCAAACCCGAAATGGATCGTCTTGGCAAGCTGTTGCCGCCCGGCGCCCGCGGGGCCGATCACCGCGACACTCCAGCGGCTCTCGGCGGCCAGCGTCGCCTGCGTCCGGGCGCGCTTCATGGCCGGGCTCCCCCCGGCCAGCCGATCGAGCGCGAATCGCCGGAAATACGTGCGGCGGTAGACCCGCAACTGCTCGTGCAACCGCTCCGATTCGCTCGGCTCGGCGTTCTCGGCGGGCGGCTGGCCCCCCGCTCCGTCGGGCAAGTCCTCCGCGTCGACGATCACCGCCAGCGCGATCCACCGCGGCCCGTCACTTACGCGGAAAAACCGTGCCCGCCGGCGGCGGAGCTGCTCTCCCTCGGCATGGCAAATCACGCCCGAGCGGAGTTCTCCGGTGAACGCATCCGGCGGAGGACACAGTTCGGCAGCCAGGGCATCCGGCCCCGCCGCGTCGGCGCGGCTGTGATAAGCGCAGCGGCGACCAGGCAGCTCGTCGGCGACCGGACCAAGCCAGCGGCGGCAGGCCAGGTTGCAGAAGACGATCGCGTAATCCGCATCGACAATGTAGAGGGGCTGCGGCGCGGCGTCGAACAACCGCACGAGCTGCGCGCCCCGGCTTCGAGCGCGGGCCATGAAGAGGGTTCACTGAAGGGGTCAGGGTTCCGGTAAAGGGTTCAGGGTTCCGTCGTTACCTCGTTGCCAAGCTCCGGCTTGGCAGCGCTCGCTTGCGGCCGCCGCCAAGCGCCAGCTTGCCAAGGTTCCCAAGCGGGAGCTTGGGAACCAGGAAAAGTCCCTTGCCTCCCGGAGCCGTGGAGCAAACAGGTGCATTCTAGTCGCTCCAATCGCCGCTGGGCAGAGCGCAAGACCGAGAACGTTCCCAAGCGGGAGCTTGGGAACGAGCCAGCGCTGAAAAACTGAACCCCGGAACCGTTCAGCAGAACTCTTCAGCAGAACCTTACCGGGCATCCGCGATCATCTCCGGGGCTTCCCGTGCGGCGGCTGCCGGCGTGGCGCGGTCGGCCGCTTCATACCAGGGGGTCGGGATGAGGCCAATCGCCACGACGAGCAGGGCGCAGATCACGGCCGCGGCAAACGGAACCGAGCGGCTGCCTCCGGTCCTCGGCTTGCCCATCGGCATCCGGAAGAACATCGCCCCGACAACGCGCAGGTAATAGGCCGCCGCAATCGCCGCGTTGACAATGCCCAGGACCGCCAGGCCGACAAACCACGAGCGCATGGCAGGTTCCGTCCCGCGGACGCCCAGCGCGCCGGCAAACAGTGCCAGCTTGCCCCAGAAACCGGCCAACGGCGGAATCCCCGTCAAACTGAACATGAACGCCGCGATCAGCCAGGCGGTGGCCCGCGATCGCGGCTCTTCGCTCCAGGCCAGCCCGGCCAACTGGTCGATGTGGTCGACCGGTTGACCCGTCTCGCCGAGGTAGTTCAGTGCGGCGAACGTTCCGACGGTCGCCAGGGCGTAGATCAGCAGGTAGAAGAGCAGAGCGGCCACTCCGTCGAACGCCGCGCCGGCCAGCGTGTTGCCACCCAAGTAGACCGCCAGGCCGATGAGCATGTAACCGGCGTGGGCGATCGACGAGTAGGCCAGCAGGCGGCGGAGATTGTCTTGCCAGAGGGCGAGCAGATTGCCGGTCGTCATCGTCAGGACCGCCAGCGCCAGGGCAATCCGCCAGGCGTCGGACGAGACCCCCTCGGCGGCCACGGCCACGAGGCGCACGAGTGCGAGGAAGCCGGCGGCCTTGGGGGCGACCGAAAGGAGGGCGGCGCCGTCATTGGTCGTGCCCTGGTAGACATCCGGGGCGTAGAAGTGGAACGGGACGGCGGC
>Ga0123329_1000515_pt1 | contig 40582 bp, 29 predicted proteins | sample BioC12SIPDNA_FD_89703 | JGI IMG/M metagenome (GOLD analysis project Ga0123329, IMG submission 89703) | Anaerobic biogas reactor microbial communites from Washington, USA - Biogas_R1_B C12 SIP DNA | ecosystem: Engineered > Bioreactor > Anaerobic > Unclassified | place: Washington, USA | collected...
AAGCGAGGGGCATCCTCCATAAGTGTTGTTGTGACTGCACTTTGAAAGGAGGAGCCCTGATGGCTACTACAACCGATCGTGGTCGGAAGGTCAAGGCGGAGGCGGGGAGCGAAGCGGCCGAGGCGGTTAGGGATACGTTGGAGGCGTTGGCTCGCGAAGGAGAAACGAACTGTGCCGTTGTTGCGGGACTCTGCTCTTGACCGCGCTTGGGGGTGGTGTGAGGTGGCCATCTATGCTGCTGCTCCTGTACTATTCCTGAAGTACTTCGTGCCGTCTATCCCGACATGGCTAGTTGGCGGAGTCTACTTAGGCCTGGTGGGCATAATACTCAGTTTTCCAGTACGCAAATGGTATCGTAGACGCGGGGACAGAAACAGAATCAGAAGCCAATTGACGGCGGACCCGGGCGAGGGCAAGGGCGAAGGACGGGATGAGTCCAATGATTGACGTATGGCGGCGCCTCTGACAGCCCGCGGCCGTGCTTCGAGCGGATCGAATCGTACAGGGCGGCATTGAGAGGCTCGAAGCATTCGTGGCGATCGAATGAATCCAGACATCGAGAAGCTCGCCAAGGCGAGCTGGACGATAGGGGCAGGCGATCCTGACCCACCCGGCATGAATGCCGGGCCTAGCACAGACGAAGCAGTATCCAGGAGGGACGCCAAACACATAGCAGGTCGAAGGCCTGGGACGAGTTCACGCCCCGCGGGTCGGTCCTGAAGGGACCGTTCATGCGATGGCCTCGCTCGGCACACATGGCGCTATTGTGCGATGCGACATGAACGAGCCTTACAGGCTCGCCTCGAATGCGAGGTGACCGCTTCCCCAGGGCTTCACCCTGGGCTGTCTTCGGCTCTGAGGCTCTCTTCGAGCCTGAGCATGAGCCTCAGCCTCAGAGCCGAAGGCAGGCTCGAAGAGAGCTCGCCGAAGTCAGGGGGCGACCGCTACCGAGAACACGCCGGTCGCCGCGGGCCGTGTGCCCCGCCCGCGAAGGCGATTTGCGGGTGGTGAGTACGTCGCTGACGCGCCGCATCCCCGCGCTCGCGCTTGGGGCTCGTTGGCGTTTGGCGCTCGTTGATCGCGCTCGCGATTGGGGCTCGTTCATTGCGCTCGCGATTGGCGCTCGTTGCGGTCGCTCCCTCCGCCACCAACAAGTTGGTTTGGGGCCGGCATCCACGAATTGGCTTGATCGGGCATCAACGAAGGTGACCTGCTTCGGCATCGGTCGGCGGACGAGGGCTCGCGAAGGCTTCTGCTTTGCATCCCCTTCGATGTTCGTCTAGACGCCGCTGCGACGTTTGTGGACGTGGATCATCTGTGGTGCGCCCCGCAATCAACAGAGGGCGGTATTGCGGCATTCCGGCCACATTGCTGGTAACCATACCTTGCACCGAGGCTTAGGCCCATCAGCGTGGTCTCGCTTGTTGCGTCTGGGCAACAGGACGGGGCAATCATGCTGTCGGCGGTGGGCGGCCAGCAAAGAAAAGTCGAACTGCAACTTTCGACTTGTCCGCATCTTATGGGAACAAGCGACGCAAGGTTCAACTTGCGAGCCACCCGGCACGGGACTTGCAGGTAACGGGCTATCAGATCGAAGCGGGCAGGGTCTCTGCACGTGACCCGCCCTGGTGCTTCCGGGTGGAAAGAAAGCCTCTGGGGGGGCGGATCTGTGTGATTCACCCCGTACGACCTATCGGAGTTTGTTTCGCGGCGATCCAGTCCTGGCCTCTGGGTATGGCGCTTGCGCTGCGTCTACAGCTGAGCGGGATGTGTCGGATCTATGTGCCGGTCCAACGTCAGCCGTCGCAGGCATGGCTGCCGAGCGAGGCGGGGAGAGCGTTCGCGCCCGCCTGCTGGTGGGATGCGGAGGTGAAATGGCGTGCATGGACCGCGCGTGCGCCGTTCGCTTCCGAGCAGGTGCGCTGGTGGCCCAGTTCGGAGCGGCTGATCCCTGCCCCTCTTGCCGTACCGCCGGAGCCGGATCAAGAGGTAGAGATCCCGTGGCCGCCCTACGGGGGACTGTTGAACATGTGGGCGTAGACGAAGGCCGTTCAGATCGCCAACGGACAATGGGAAGAATCACCTACCAGGCGCCGACGCGAAGCAGGCCTGTCACGAATCAACTTGCGCCAACAGCAGACTCTGCACGGTGCCGCTGAGGCAGGTGCCTCGCGTTGCACTCCCAATCAGCATCGTCAGCGTGCAAGCCCTCGTTCCATTCCGTGATGTCGCACGGCGGCCAGACTCATGCGCGGCGAATACTCACCAAACACCCCAAAGTGAGCAGGACCAGCGTCGCGGGTTCGGGAATGGATGACTCGACGACGAAGCTAATGATGGCGTTGTAGCTGGGGACATCATTCCACACAGCCAACTCGCCAGGGAGGCTGGGATTCCAGAAATACTGGAGACACCATTCGTTCCCGCCGGAGTTGTTAGGTTCGCCGGTCGCCCATGCAGTGAAGCTCCAAGGTTCACCAGTGACCCACTGCCAACCCAAGGCCGGATCTCTGTAACCGCCCAGCCAAGGCCCCTCCCAGTTGTTTGCGCCGTCGATGATCCACAAGTCGTTGTTGCTGCCGACTTCGGTCTCGTTCCAAACGAAGTCGTTCTCGGCGGCGCTGGTGATGGTGGCGAGGTAGCCTCCCGGCAGTATCGTAGCCGCCGTATCTCGTGCCGCGGTCCAGTTGATTCCTGCCGGCACATGAACCACCTGATACCAATGGCCATTACCGCCGTCTTCGAGCTTCCACTGAACTGGTGGCGCAGCCGAGACGGTCAGAACCCAGAAAACCAACACCGCCACTGCCTGGATTACAGATCTGTACATCTCTCAACTCCTTTGCCTATAACCCGCCAATCCGCAACTCGCCCACGCAGGCATCCGCGTCGACTTCGGCCAGCGATCAGCGCATCCTGTGAGACTTCCAACCGCCTCCCGCATCGCAACACCGCAGGCGCCCTGGTGAGCCTGGCGAAGCCCCTGTGCGGAGCTATGGCTAAGCAAGACATTTGCAGCGCATGGTACGCGAAGAGACCGGCCAAGTCAACCGTAGGCACAGATTATCAGCTGTTACTCATTTAGCATGCCTCGAATATAGGCTCAAGACACCCACTAGGTAGCAATTTCTCGCTTTTCACTTTAGCCGGGCGTCATCACGGGGGCCGCGGGCGCGGAAACCCGGTGGATGCCGGTTCATGCGCGGCGAATAGCGAACGCTTGGATCCGGCGAACAACGTCGTCGATCTCGGCCTGTGAGCGGAAACCGATAGTGAAGCCGCTCAGGTAGGTTTGCTCCATGGCGAACTTCAAGGCGGGCTCAATCTGCTCGGGCTGAAGACCGCCCTCACCGAGTATCTTCATGCCGTAGACGGCTTTGCCGCGAGCATCGGCCGCCTGGAGCACCTCGACGACCTTGGGCACCTCCTGCGGCTTGCCCACATCCATGAGCATGGCGAAGGGGTTGATGCGGGCAAGCATCACGTCGACCCAGGGTTCGTCCACGGCTGCCCGCAGCGCATCAAGGCTGTGGAAGGAGCATCCCACTGCCCGAACCAGGCCCTTCTGCTTGGCCTCGCTGAGCACGTCCATGGCCCCGCCGAGTTTCTTGGGCCAGTCACCGTCCATCAGGCAGTGCATCAGAAAGACGTCGATGTAGTCCGTGCCGAGTTCCTGCCGAATGCGTTCCAGGTCCGCACGCATGCCGTCGGCGGTACGGGCGGATGACTTCGAGGTGATCACCACGCGTTCGCGGTCGACTTCTCGGAGCCCCAGGCGAAGGTACGAGTGCGTGCCGTACAGATCGGCCGCCTCCCACCAGCGTACGCCTTGGTCGAATCCGTGCCGCAACATGCGGACGAGGCCGCGTTCGCCGAGCTCACGTTGCTTGCTCACCTTGGTGCCGGTACCGATGGCCAAGCGCGACGGGGTCACGCCGGTGGAGCCGAGCTTGACGGTATCGGTAGCCGACAGGACACGGTCCGGCGGTGCGACGGTGGGCCGGCTTGCCGCGACCACCGTGTCCGCTCTTGCTGTCCATGCGCGTCCGGTCACGGCTGTTCCGATGGCCGCGCACGCCTGGCCGATGAATGTTCTTCGATCAATGGAGCTCATCGTCTGGACCTCCTGTCGTCGAGGGGCGGTCGCCAATCGCCGGCCTACCCCCTGAACCGTGGGCACATCACGGTTGACCATTGTACTCGGTCGGTGCGGGCTCGGCCTAGCCTGGCGTGGTGTGGTCTTGGCCGGTGGGGCACGGCTCGGTGGACTCACACAACCGACCTAGCAAACGGTCATCAGCCCTGCTATCAACCACGCTACGCGTCGGGATCGGCCTATCCGTGTTCTTGGGACAGTCTGCTGCATGGGATCATCGCGGCACAAGGGAACAGGCACCTTCGGGGGGTGCCCTCGTCGACAGTGGAAGCACGGTGCCGCTCGGAACCGGGCTTCTTTCCGCCCAAGACTCCTGGCGACAACACCGGCCTGCTCACGGGTACGCGAAGAGTTCGGTTGGGCCACCAGCGGTCACAGAGAAGCCCATCCGGGGAAGCTCAACACGTACCGGCTATCTTGGATCTTAACTCGTGCGGGAATGCGACTCCGGATGACCGCGTGGCAGTTGTCCGATAAATCCTCGGTCCGCAAGGTCGATCGAGCATTTTGCCTTGGGCACCCGCCGATTCGCCATAGCGAAATCAGGTCATCGCCCCTGCGAGTCGATAAAAGCAGGCGTGAGCACAATGCCTGCGGGAGTTCGAGATGGCCAGCTTTCCCAGAACTTACGGGATCGTCAGGGACGGCCGGCCCACAACGGTCGCCGTGTCGGACCCTGATTCCCTGCTGGCGCTGCGTACCGAGCTGGAGCTGATCCAGCAGTTTGGGGCGGATGCGTCTCCGGGCTTTCGAGAGGCCCTTCAGAGTCGGCTGGAGCAGCTTGACACAGAAGCGGACACAGCGGCCCGGAGCGTCGTTGCGGACATGTGCACGATCCTGGCTGACGCGACGGCGCCGGCCAATGGGTTGGCGATTGCCTGCATCGACGCTGACTTTCCACAGATCAGAAAGGCGCTGAACATGGCATCGATCAGGAAGGAACGCAACAAGTTTCGCAAGGATGTGGCCTCGGAAGTCCACGAGTCGGGCCAGGAGAACGTGGACGAGTTGGCGGCGGCGTTTGCGGAAGCCACCGCGGAAATGTCCGGATCACAGACCGGCGCAGAGGAGTCGCCGGAAGACCTTCTGACCGACGCCGACCAGTTGCTGGCGGAGCTCGGCGATGCGGACAAGGAAAGCGGCCCTCCGACGGTAGAACCGACAGGCGAGGCTGCGGTCGGCCTGGCGGGTTCCGAACAGGAGTTGGCGGAGATCGCGGAGGGATTCGAAGATGCGGCGAACCAACTCGACGAGCTAACCGAGTCACTTGGCCGAGAAGTAGGCAAGCCGGAGAGCCTGATGGAGCCCACGGATGTGGGATGGGATCAAACCCAGGAGGAAGCCGAGACTGACTTGACCGGACTGGACCTGTCCGCGGACAACACTGCTTTCTCGGATCCTGCGTCGGATTTTGACAAGCTGGCATCCGAGGCGGCGGCGGCCGCCGCCGATGAGCCCGAGGACGCCGCGATGACTTCCTGGCTGGACGGCGAGGAGAACAGGCCCGATGCTGCCGGCACTGACAGCATCGATGAAGCACAGGTGCCCGGCGGGGAGCCACCTATCGACCTTGCCGACTTGGTCTCCCAGGTTACGGATACGCAGCCGTGGTGTACCGAGGAGGCCGATTCTGAATTGGCGTCACTGGAGATGGGCGAGATTCCCTGTTCGCCGGAAACGGTGGCAGCCGAGGGGCACAGCGAAAGCCCGACCGCATCGGTACCGGTGGAGAGTGAAGCTGCCGCCCCGGCGGGTTGCGCGGAATCCGAGTTTCGTCGGCAGCTCACGGAAATCCGGACGACCCTGACGGCGCAGATGGATCGGCTCGGCGAGTTGATGACTGCCGCGGAGCAGCTTCACCATCGAGCCCGGCACACGCTGCAACAAGCGGAACAACTGCGTACAGCGGCCAAGCAGGCCCACACGGCGTCCTGCCAATACACCGCGATTCAGAGCGAGGCGGATCGTGCTCGTGCGACTTACGAGCAGGCGCAGCAGAAGGCCGCCCAGGCACGTCAGGCATGGGAATCGGCCCAGCGAGCCGCCGATCACGCGGCCGGCCTCATCGACCATTCGACATAAAGCTTCGCCCTTTCCTTCTCGCGAAACCTCACACACTGCAACTTGAGCGGGCAGTGGGCTCACGGCGTGGAAACACACACGCCGGACGGTATGATACGTGCCCCGGCCGGTCGTGCCGCCGTGAGCTGCGCGACGGGCCGCGGGTGGTTCTGTTCGCGGAGAATCCAAACGTCCCGATCACAGGAGGCCATCAATCCATGATGAAGGCAATGTTGATCCTCGTGGCATCCGTTGCGGTGCTGGCACAATCAGGAGTACCGGGCATGGCGGAGACGATCCCCACCGAGCTGCGCTGCGAGTATCTGACCAATCCGCTGGCGATTCAGGCTTCCCAGCCGCGTCTAAGCTGGGTGGTGACCTCGACCCAACGCGGGATGATGCAGAGTGCGTATCAGATCCTGGTGTCCAGTAGCGAGGAAGGGCTGGAGCCGGGGCGAGCGGATCTCTGGGACAGCGGACAGGTCGCCTCGAACGCGACGAGCCAGATCGCCTACGCAGGCCGGCCGTTGCCCTCGCGACAGCAGGTGTGCTGGAAGGTGCGGGTGTGGGACGGCGCCGGCAAGCCTTCGGCGTGGAGCAAGCCTGCCACATGGCGGATGGGCTTGTTGGCACAGTCCGACTGGAAAGCACAGTGGATCGGCAGGCAGGAATCCCCACCGGCCGATCAGCCTCTGCCCGCGCTGCCGGCCACCATGTTGCGCAAGGGTTTCCGCCTCGCGGACCAGCCCCGGCGGGCCATCGCGTATGCCTCAGCGCTGGGCCTCTACGAGCTGAGCATCAACGGGCGGCGCGTTGGGGAGCAACTCCTCGCCCCGGAATGGACGAACTACCACAAGCGTGTGCAGTACCAAGCCTATGACGTGACGAGCCTGCTGCAGTCGGGCGAAAACGCGATGGGCGCGTTACTGGCTGACGGCTGGTACGCGGGCCGATTGGGTATTTCACATATCGTCGAGAACGGGCCGGTGCGGGGCCATTACGGCCGTCATCCCCGACTGCTGGTGCAACTCGAGATCGAGCACGCGGACGGTCGGGTGGAGACCATCGTCTCCGACCCCTCCTGGCGGGCGACCACCGCGGGACCGGTTCGCAAGGCGTGCATTCTGGACGGCGAGGTGTACGACGCGCGCCAGGAGCAGCCCGGGTGGGACCGACCCGGATTCGCGGATGTATCGTGGGAGGCGGTCGGTGTCGCGGGAGAGGTCAAGGCGGCGTTGGTCGCACAGCCGAACGAGCCGATTCGCGTGACCGAGGAACTTCGGCCGGTGGCGATCAACGAGCCTGCCCCGGGCGTGTATGTGGTGGACTTCGGGCAGAACCTGGCCGGCTGGTGCCGTCTGCGGGTCCAGGGGCCGGCCGGCGCGACGGTGACGCTGCGGCACGCCGAGGTGCTCGAGCCCGACGGAAACATCTACACCGATAACCTGCGGACAAAGGTCCTGAGTGGTGAACTGGGCGCCCGGCAGACGGACCAGTACACGTTGCGTGGCGAAGGTATCGAGCAGTATGAGCCGCGGTTCACGTACCACGGGTTCCGCTACGTTGAGCTGACGGGCATGCCCAAGCCGCCGACGAAGGACACAATCATCGCCCGAGCGTTCCATTCCGCGCCCGCGATGGTCGGGGCGTTCGAATGCTCCAGCCCGCTGCTGACCAAGCTGATGCGGAACATTCAGTGGACGCAGCGGGACAACATGCACAGCATTCCGACGGACTGCCCGCAGCGGGATGAGCGGGTGGGCTGGACGGGGGACATTGTAGCCTTCGGCCAGACCGCCTGCTTGAACATGGACATGGCGGCGTTCCTGAACAAGTGGCTATACGATCTGCGTGACGACCAGGCGGACGACGGGCGGTACCCCGATTTTGCGCCGCACCCCTTCGACCCGAACGCCCGCTTCTCGGGCGCGGCAGCCTGGGGCGACGCGGGGGTGATCGTGCCGTGGATCGTCTACGTCAACTACGGCGATCGCCGTCTGATCGAGACGCACTACGAGTCCGCGAAGCGCTGGGTCGAGTACGTTCACAGCCAGAGCCCACAGGGGCTATGGACCGGTCAGCGAGGCAACGACTACGGCGACTGGCTGAACGGGGACACGCTGATCCTCGAGGGCTACCCGAAGACGGGCGCCCAGGTTCCCAAGGAAGCCTTCGCCACGGCTTTTCACGCGTACACAACGGTGCTACTCTCGCGCATGGCGGGCGTGCTGAACCGCAAGGAGGACGCGAGTCGCTACGCGGATCTCGCCCGGCAGGTGCGTGAGGCCTTCAACCGAGCCTACGTGGCCCCGGACGGCAGAATCGCGGGTAACACGCCCGCCGGCTATGCCTTGGCTCTGGATTTCGGCCTGCTCCCGCCCGAGCATCACGAGGCCGCCGTGCGTTACATGATCGAGGGCATCGACGCCTACAAGGGCCATATCTCGACCGGATTCCATACCACGGTGAAGCTGATGCTGGCCCTGACCCGCGGCGGACGGAACGACGTTGCCTACCGGCTGATCAACAACCGCACCATCCCCTCCTGGGGCTACACCATCGATCAGGGCGGCACGACCATCTGGGAGCGTTGGGACGGGTACGTCGAAGGCCGGGGCTATCAGGATCCCGGCATGAATTCCTTCTGCCACTACGCGATCGGGGCGGTCGGTGAATGGATGTACCGGGTCATTCTCGGGATCGCCCCGGACGAAGAGACGCTGGCGTACAAGCACGTGCTGATCGAGCCGCGTCCGGGCGGGGGATTGTCCTGGGCCCGCGGGCACTACGACTCGATCCGCGGTCGGATCGCCAGCGAATGGCGTGTCGAGGGAGGGTCCATCGCGATGACGGTGAGCATTCCCGCGAACGTATCCGCGACGGTCCGCGTGCCGACGTCCAACCCGACCGGCGTCACCGAGGGAGGACAACCCGCGACACAAGCCCAGGGCGTGACGCTGCTTCGCACGGACGAGGACGCGGCAGTCTACAAGGTGGGTTCGGGAACCTACCGATTCGTGGCGGAATACGCTCAGCAGTGAGCGTCTCAGGGCACGTCCTCGCCTGTCGGCTGGAGGATGCAGATATCGCCGACGGTCTCGCTGACGCGGTAGATGCCCCGCAGGAGCTTTGCCCGCGGACCGAAGAAGGATTCCGCCTCATCGAAGACCGCACGATGAATGGCCAGCAGATCCCCTCCGCCGCGAAGGGATTCCGGCACGCGGGCGAGGATGACCGGCGGGCGTTCCGCGTCCAGGGCGAGCAGGAACTCGTCGAACAGAGGACGAAAAGCCTGGTTGGGAATGATGAGTCGATGGGCTGCTGGTCGCTCGGCCAAGTAGTAAAGCCGCGGCTCGTTGATGAAGCAGGCGATGGGATCGGTCGGCCCGGTCAACTCGCGCACCCGCTGGGCGGCAAGCCGCGTTGTCGAGTAGAGCGGATAGCGGGGTTTGTGGCGGGTGATCCGGTCGTAGTGGTCATCCAAAGTCATGGCACCCAGAACGCGAGGGTGACGACTCACCGCGGTCATCTTGCCACCCCACGCGTGGCCGGCCAGCAGGGCCACGCAGGCCAGGCAAACCAAAGTCCATGCCCGGTGCCGCGCGGAGGCGTCTGAGAAACGCCCACGAGAACGACTCCGGGAGATCAGAGCCGCGTCCATGGAGAAGAGCTCTTCCGTCGGCTGGACTGCCGATCTCCGGCGCTCAGGGCGATAAGCGGCCAGTTCATTGGCCGCCAAGTACGCCAGACAAGCCAACAGCGGCGGGAAGTGATAAAGGTAGAACTGGCCCTGCAGGGTGATGGCCGTGAAGACCGCCCCACCGGTCAGGGCAACCAGGCGCCAGGTGCGCGAACGCCCTCCCCATGCCCGTATCAGCACCGCCCCACCCGCAGGCAGCATCAGGCCACCGACGATGGGCAAGAGCGACTGCCAGGCAGGCCATACCCAGATGCTCAGCAACGCCGCCGCTACCGCGACCGCCTTGATCCACGCGGTCAGGAAAAGGCCCACCGCGAGGCGGCCTCGGCGGCCATCAGCACCAAGATTCCATCTTCGACCAGTAGGAAGTTCTTCGTACAGCAGCCAAGCCACCGCTCCCGCGAGCACGACCGCGATCGGCAGGACCGCGATGAACAACTGCCGCATGAGCAGCGGCCCCTGGATGTAGCCCGGCACATCCGCACGGGTCATCGCCCGCACGAAGCCATCCCACCAACCCCAGGCGGTCATCAGGGCAGCCCCGGCCCCGGCCGCCAGCAGAAAGCCCGCGTTGAGGCCTAGCCACGATCGCCATGCCCGCCAGCCCTCGCCACGCTCCAACCACGCCTCGGCGAGTGTCCAGCACCAGAGGACGCCGAAGATCAAGCCCAGCGGCGGTTTGATCGCACAAATCGCCAAGCCCATCGCGCCTGCCACCACATGGGCAAGCAGAGAGCCGCCGGCCCCGGCCCGTCGCGACGAGATGGAGACCACATGCAGCGCGAGCAACATGGGCAGCGCGGCAAAGCCATCACGCTGGGCGGTGTGCACGTACCCCCCACTGTAGTATGCCAGGGCATAGAGGGTCGCGGCCAGCCAGCCGACGCCCCATCGCCGACTATCACGGCCAACCAACAGCACCAGCAGAGCCATCGTCACCAACTGCCAGCCGGCATCAAATACCCTCAAAGCCAGCGGCGATCGCCCCACAAGCCATGTGCTCAGGGCATGGATACCCAGCACGCCTGGAGCGTTTTGATCCCACACGTCAACGTACATCCGCTCGCCGGCCATCACGCGCTCGGTGACGTATTGCCAGAAAGCCTGATCGTACCCAATCGGATCAAAGAGGCTGCGACTCAGCGAAACACAGAACACCACCGCCCAGATCGTTGCGAGCAGCACGGTGCCCGCGCGCACGCCAACCCGAACCCCCGAAGTGGGGATCTCGTGCAGACTCAGGGTGGAACTCACCGATGTCATGGACGGCTGCCACCTCAAGGCGAACACGTCGTTGCTCAAGAGCCTGCACGCAGCGCTGCTCACAGAGCGGTGCCACACGAGCGAGCCCACCCCTTCCGCACTGCTCATAGAGCAGTGCGAGGCAAAACGCGGCGTCGGCCGTCCCATAACATCGGCTTGACGGGCAACCGACTTGGGTTAAATGAATGCGGGCCGTCCGCTATCCGATAAGTACCGTGGGTGTATGGGACCGTGAGGCGTCGCCTCACCGAAGTGCCCGGCTCCAGCGTGAGGTGTCGCCTCACCTGATACGGCAATCGCCCCGAGCCAAGGATGGCCGGGCTGAATTCCACGGAAGGAACTCGTCCGTGGCGGTAGAATGCTCCATCGTCGTGCCGCTGTGCAACGAGGAAACTCGTCTGCCCGCCGTCCACCTGCGTCTCACCGCGGTAATGCGTCAACTGGCGATCCCCTACGAGATCATCTACGTAGATAACGGGAGCGACGATCGCACGGCCGAGGTGCTGGGTACGCTGCACGAGCAGGATGCCGGGGTACGCGGGATTGTCCTCTCGCGGCGGTTTCGGGCCGAGGCAGCCGTCTGTGCCGGGCTGGAAGCCGCAGATGGCCGGGCGGTCATCTCGTTCAATCAGGATCTCACCGCTCCCCCGACTGTGATCCCCTCATTGATCGAAGCCTGGTGCCAGGGGCATGAGGTCGTCTCCGCTCGACCGCGGCGCCGACAAAGAGCGCTTGGGCGAGTCACCGCCAAGTACGGACGCCGTATCCTCGGCATGGTGAGTGAGATCCCTCCCGCCGACGACGAAGGCACACTGACTCTGATGGACCGGCGAGTCGTGGAGGAGTTCAACGGCCTGCCGGAACGCACCCGATTCCTCTCAGGCCTGCGGCGGTGGGTCGGATTCCGCCACACAGTGATCGAGTACGACCAACGGCTGCACCTCGACAGCACGGGCGAGCATCCGCTCCGACAACGGACGCGGGCGGTGATCGAGACCCTTTTCGCCTTCTCCAGTATCCCGCTCAAGGCCATCACGGTGGGCGGATTCCTGACCACCGGGCTGGCATTCGGAATCATGGTCGGCGGGCTGACAGCCGGCGAAGGGGAGCACGCCCCGCTTCTGGTGGCCGGCTGCGCGTTGGGGCTACTGGGCGGCGTTCAATTGATCGGAATGGGCATCCTCGGCGAGTACCTCGTCCGGGTCTACCGCGAAGTCCGCGGCCGCCCCTTGTACGTGACGCGTCGGCGCATCGGCTTCCGCCCCCATCCGCAGCCGGTACGCAACGTCGTCCAGTTTCGCCGACCCATCAGTGGGGGGGCGACGAAGGCAACGACAGAGCTGAAGCGCAATGAAAACCGTATCCAGGAACTGACCGCCCATCGGATCGGGCAGGAACACTGACCGGCTCGTTTGCCGCCGCGTACACTTATGGAAGCACACTACTATCTCGAATACAGCCGCATGGAGCGCGAACACTGGTGGTTTGAGGGCCGGCGGCAGATTCTCGGCTCCGTCATCGACCGGCTGACTGGTTCCCACCGGCGCCCGCGGATCCTGGATCTCGGCTGCGGGACGGGCGAATCCTCGCGACACCTGGCCCAGTTCGGGCGGGTCACCTCGATCGACCTGAGCGAGCTGGCACTGGGATTCTGCCGACACAAGGCCCTGCCCCGGCTCGTGCGCGGCGACGCCGTGCATCTGCCCTTCGCCGAGGGAGCGTTTGACCTGGTCTGCGGGCTGGACATCCTCGAGCATCTCGCCGATGAGGAGCGGGCCCTGGCGGAGATGATGCGAGTCTGCCGACCCGGCGGGCAGGTGCTCGTGACCGTGCCCGCGCTCCCCATTCTCTGGAGCCGGCACGATATCGTGAACCATCATCAACGACGTTACCGCAAGGGGCAACTGCGGAACGCGGTGGCTCGCTCCGGGCTGCGCCCCGGCATTCTCACCTACTTCAACACCTTCTTACTGCCTCCGACGCTGCTCGTCCGGTTGGGCGGCAGACTCGTCTCGCGGCCAGCCCCTCCTTCCGAAACGCACAGCGATCTGGCATGCAGCACTGGTGGAATCTTCTCGGGACTCCTTCGCCGAGTATTCGCCATGGAGCGAGGACTCGTCGGGCGCGTCCCTTTGCCGCTGGGAGTCTCACTCCTGTGCGTGGCCACGAAGCCGGGTGAAACCTGTCCGGTGGAGCCTGCGGTCGCGGCCCCCCGGCGAAGCTGGGCGGACAACATCCTCGATCGATTCGTTCGCCCGCCGCGGCCGCTGACCGATACGCGTTGAGCCGCCCGCCATCACGGCCGTGCCCGACCACACATCCTCGTCTACAATCCTCTGCGGCGACAGATAACGCAGGGCATCGTCGAGGAATCGACATGAGCAACCATCTGGAATCCGAGGCTCCACAGACCCTCGAAGGCTGGTACGCTCTGCACGATGCGTATACCGTCGATTGGCCCCATTGGTACCGCCTCAAGCAAAGCGAGAGGGATCAAGCGATACAGGCGGCGACCGCCTGGCTGGAGCTCGCGGACACACAGGATCACGGTCACTCGGCGGCATACAGCCTGCTCACACAGAAAGGTGACCTGCTCTTCATCCATTACCGTCCACAACCCGAGGATCTCAATCACGAGGAGCTGGCCTTGCGTCAGACCACGTTGTTCGAGTATCTTCGCCCCGCGTACTCGTTCCTTTCGGTGATCGAAATCGGGCTCTATGAGCTCACCGCCATTGTCCTGCGCAAGCTCGCCGACCAGAGCATCACGCCGGAATCGCCGCAGTACAGCGAACTCTTCCAAACGGAGATGAGCAAGCAACGTACACGGGTCGAGACGCGGCTCTTCCCCGCGATTCCCGACAAGCGATACCTCTGCTTCTATCCAATGAGCAAACGTCGCGGCGAGCAAGTCAACTGGTATACCCTCCCCATCAACGAGCGCCGCGACCTCATGCGAGGGCACGGGCGAATCGGACACAAGTACCACGAAGAGGTGATCCAAGCCATCGGCGGAGCCATCGGCCTGGACGATTGGGAATGGGGCGTCAGCCTCTTCGCCGACGACATGCTCCTTTTCAAGAAGCTGATTCACGAGCTGCGGTTTGATCCCGCCAGCGCCCGCTACGCCGAGTTCGGCCCGTTTTACCTCGGCATCCGCCTGCCCACCGCGCAGTTCTCCGCCTTCCTGGCGGGCAATCTGAAGCAGTTCACGCAATAGCGTAGCGGTTGCCCCCCGTGGCGACCGGCGCGCTTGCTGGGATCCAGCGTCCTCCAGGGGCGATGACTGCCACACAACTTCGTGAAATGCTCCAGCCCAAGCCGAAGCGCCAAGCAGGTGAAATCCGCCCCCTGGCGGTCGCGGTACCCAATGACCCCGGCGGGCCGGAGTCGCCCCGGCTCGTAGAAGCGGGCCGTCTCGACTGACTCGGTCCGCCGCGGCCGCAGGAGGGTGTCTCCTGGATACTGGAAACACCCCCGGCTTTCGCTATGATAGGTGCTTGAGCATTGCATCGAGGCGCCCGTAGCTCAGCAGGATAGAGCACCGGTTTCCTAAACCGAAGGTCGTGCGTTCGAATCGCACCGGGCGCGTTTGCATTTTGCCCCGTAAACATGCCGAAAACCCCTGATTCTGTTGGGTTTTTCTACCCCCCCCCGATTCGCTCTTTACTCCACCAGACTCCGCCGAACGTCGCCGAACTGCGCGGCTTAGTGACAAGCTAGGTGACAAGATTCTCCGGGGGTCGGGCGTGTCGGTCCCGGTGGCCTCGAGCGCTTGGCCGGCAGACACCGCCAGATCGGGCAGGGCCGCCAGGGCGTCGGCCAGCTCGCCGCGTCGGGAGTGTGAGTACCGGTCCATCGTCAAGGTGATCGTGCTATGCCGGGCGAGCTGTTGGGCAATCTTCGGATGAACACCGCCGGCCGCCAGGTTGCTTATGAACGTATGCCGCAAAGCGTAGAAGTCCGCGTACCGGCCGGCCTCATCGACGTACGACAGGAAGCTGGTCGCTTCCCGCTCTGTCCGATCCGTCGGGGTGGGGGCCTCATCCAACCATGCCGCTCGGGCGTCGGCCAGATCCGCCCGGAACATATCAGCCACGTCGTACCGCTCGGGCATCGTGAACGCCGGGGCATCGGGCAGTCTCCCCGCCAGGTGATCGCGCATCATCGCCACCGTCTCGGGGCGCAGAGGCTGTACATCTTCCCGCCTTCGCTTGCTGTATCCCGCCGCTACCGTCACCGATGGATCGCCCACGAGCTGGAAGCTACTTGCCGTCAGACTCCGCGTCTCGCCGGGCCTCAGGCCGGTTTCCGCCGTGAGTCGATACAGAGCCGCCCGCTCGGGGCCGGTCATCTTGTACCGCTCGGGGGCTTCGGTGGTCACAGCCAGTAGTATCCGCAACTCATCGACCGACAGGGCACGTCGATCATGCCGACGATCCATCCGCACGTTCACCCCGGACAGGTGGGCCAGCGGGTTGTCCATCGCCCGACCGTCGCGGACCATCCACCGTGCGAACTGACGGCAGGCTTGCAGGTAGAAGTTGTGCGTCTGGGCGCTGATGCCCCGCTTATCCCCATCATCCCGCCTTAGGTCCGCCAGGTGGCGCTGCAGCTTGCTGGCCGATACGTCCGTCCAGAATCTGAACCGGCAGGCCGCGAATGCCGCCGTCGCCCGCTCGACCAACTGGTCTACATACCGGGCCGTGTTGCCCTTGGCCATTAGGGCCGCTTTCCAGTCCGCCAGGTGATCGCGTAAGGGCTTACCCGCCGCCCCCCGATCCGCCGTCAGGATGCCCCATCGGACCAGAGTCCGCCGCGTCGTGGCCGGCATCGTTTCGACAAACCGGGCCAGCTCGGGGGGCATCGTGTCGCCCGTCGCCCGGATCGTGTTCAAACGGTCCACCAGTCGGGCCGCGGATTCGCTCGCCTTCCGGTCCTTGAACAGCGGGAGCCGCCGCAGTGCGCCGGACCAGTCCACGAATACCCCGTACCACTTGGCCGACAGTCGCCGCTCGCCGTCGGTGGTGTAGCCGATTCGCCGTACTCTCATGGTTCACCTGTCCTTGATCTGACGTGTTCACCTGTCAAACATGCCAAGACAACATAACTTGGCATCTTTGGCGCCGCCACCCCCGAAAAACCGCGTTCTTGCCCCCGTCAGTCCAAAGATGCCAAGATGCCAGGTTGTTTGTCCTTGGGGAACTTGGCATCTTCGCTGGGATCTTCGGCCGCGGGTCCTTTCCCGACAGGGGCATCATCATCATCATCCCGCCGGGGGCATCATCATCATCATCATCCCGACAGGGGCATCATCATCATCATCCCGACAGGGGCATCATCATCATCATCCCGCCGGGGCCTCAGGCAACGCCCATACCCACCCGCCGCCGAACTGCGGCGCCTTGCGAGGCTTCACCCGGAGTTGGTCCTTCGCGCGATACATCGTGGTGGTCCACGAGTAGCCGGCCGCCTTGGCCTCATCTTGAATCTGGGCGACGGGCATCGGCCCATCCGCCAACAGCTCCGCCAGCCAAGCCGCCGCCGCGTTGCGGGCCTCGGGCTTCGGGCCGGGTCGATGATCGCCGTTGCCCAGCTCCAGGGCCTCATCCGCCCGCATCGTCACCGGGGCCGATTCCCATGTCACCCGGCCGTCAGTGATCGCGAACGCCAGACCGCCGCCGTCGGGGGCGAGATTGTTCTTCACGGGCAAAAACAGCCGCCGCTCGGGATGGTCCTTGTCGCTGGTGACCGCCCAGGCCGACCGTACCGCCGCAATGAACGCCAGACTCCCCATCGCCCGGTAGATCGCGCGTGCGGATGATGCCTTGCTCAGGTGCGTCACCATGACCACCGCCGCCCCATGATCGGCCGCCAGCTTCGTCAACGGGGCCAGCAGCCCGCGAACTTCGGCGTTTTTGTGGGAATCCGTCGACGCCAGGTAGGCCGACACCGGGTCGATGATGATGAGGCGACAATCAGGCATCCGCTGGAGCGCTTGGGCGAGCTGGTCCACGTCCGCCAGCGTGAACATCCGATCCACGGGTCGGCCGTGGTCATCCACCCGACGGATGCTTTCCATAATCTGCACTCGCCCCAGGGCCGCCCCAGCAGCGTCCAGGCGGGGCCGGATCGTGTCGGCCGCATCATCTTCGGCGTTGATGACGATCGTGGACCCCAGGGGGGCTGGGCCGCTTCCATCGGGCCATGGCGCACCGGTGGACACCCGCGCCGCCAGGTCCATCGTCACCCAGCTTTTGCCAAGTCCCGGATCGCCGAAGATCAGGGCGAGCTTGCCCAGGGCGAGCCGGCCGGGCCACAGCCAGCGCACCGCCTCAGGTTGCACGTCCGCCAGGCAGCGCAGGACAGGTCCGCCGATCAGCTCCGCCGCGTTCAGCTCCGGGGCCGCGTCGGCCAACTCCAGGATCGCCGCTCGGATCGTCTCGGGTTCCTCCGTCCGCCGGGCATCGACGTACTCGACAAGATCGCCCTTGGCCGGCAGACCGGGTAGATGGACGATCCGCACACGAGCCGCGGGGCGGAGCTGAACCAGTCGCCGGGCCACGTCGTGGGCGTACCGCTCGCCTTTGTCATCGTGGTCGGGCAGGATGATGCACTCCCGGCCGGCCAGCGGGGTCCAGTCGCTCTTGCCCGCAGACTCCGCCCCGTGGGCCGACGTGGTGGCCGTCAGGCCCAGGCTACGGGCCGCGTCGGCCGCTTTCTCGCCTTCGACGATGCACACCGGATCGGGCAGCTCCGCCAGGTCGGGCAGGTGGTACAGGGGCAGCTCGCCCGGTGGATCGCCGATCCGCCAGCCATCGACCGCAGGATGAACCGGCCGGTAGTCTTTCTTCCCATCACGAAGCCGGAATCGACCGACGATGAAGACCTCATCGCCGTCCGCGTGGTGGTATGGCCACTGTCCCACCAGCTCGCCGCCGGTCGCCGGGCAGACCGCCTCGAGCGCGTCTTCGGCCGTGGGGTATGCTTTCCCGTTGCGGGCCACGTGGACCGTGGGGCGAGCTGTTCGGGATGATCGTCGGGCAGGGGCCGCCGTCGCCTCAGTCAGTCGATGCACCCACCCCGCCCCCTTGTCACCAGCGCGCTTGCCCGATTCCACCCGCGTACAGATCGCCACCGATCCATCCGCCGACACCATGCACCAGTCGGGCTTTTCACAGATCGGGCAGGGGCTCGCCTTGGTCACTCGCCGCCAGTCAGTACTAGATGCCATCGTGCTCCCTCATCATGGTTGCCCAGCGGGTCGCGCCGGGGCATCCGGCCGCCACCCAGGCGTGCAGCTCATCGACGCGATAGCGGCAGCATCGGCCCAGGCGGATCGGGGCAGGACCCAGTTGTCCAGCTCGTTTCATCGCGTAGAAGTGTGACGATGATATGCCCAGCATCCGGGCCGCCCCGTCGCTGTCCACCGTCAGGGGGTCGTGGGCCTCAGGGGGTGGTCGCTTCGTCTTCTTTCTCACGTCGCCGCCCCCCCGGCCGTGTCGGCCGCCGTGGTGACCGCCCAGACCGTCGCCGACCGCCCGGAGCTGGTGCGCCGCCGTCGGCCGGAGTCTCGGACCAGCAGCAGCCGGACCAGCTCCACCCGTCGCGGAGTCTCGCTCTGAGGCTTCAGACCCAGGGCGAGCTGCGCTTCCTCATCGGTCCCGCCGTGCGCGCCGCGTTCGATGAAGAACCGCAAGACGAGCTGACGTTGCCGGGCCGCGTGTCCGCGGATGCACCGGGCCGCCTCACAGCTCGTGGCGCTCGAGCTGACGGCAGGCGGATGCAGATAGCCTTGTCCGGTGCGGTCAGGCGGTGTAGGATGATGTTGGCAACCATAATCCCCCCCGGCCGCCGCGTCCCGGTGGTCGGGGGTTCTTTTTGTCTCATCCATGTTTCACCTCGTGTTGTTGGGGGTTTGCCCGGGCTCGCTCGGACAGCGCGTGGGCTACCGCATCCACGTTGACCAGCATCCGCCGACCAGCGCGTAAACACGGAATCCGCCCAGCCAGGGCCTCGGATCGCAACCACTTTGCAGGTACGCCCAGCCGCGTGGCCGCATGTCGCAAAGCGATGAACGCTTCAGGGAGTGTGTTGGTGCTCATACTGCCTTTATGGACGCGCAAACCGGCGCAGGCAAGAGCTTTTCTAAGGGTGCGGGTTTTATTCGGATCTTCGGGTTATAATCGGATCTTTGGGTGATCCTCCAGGGCTTTCTTGCACGCTTCGCGATTGGCCTTAGTGGGGCTGCGATCGGCAATCATCTGCAAGATCGTGCGGGCCTCACGGACCGAGTACCGATGATTCTTCTTGCCCCGTTCCGGGATCGGTACGCCGGCCATCTTTGCGTACTTGTTCAGGGTGTCGGGGCACACATCGGCCATGGCCGTCAGCTCGCTGGGGTAGAGCGTCCCGGATTCTCCGCCGGGGCTCGGGGAATAGTCTTTCGTGGATGTCGCATCCGGTCCAGGCTCATCGGCAGTCGGGGGGGGCATCGGGTCGGATGAGTCCGATAGGCCGTCCCCTTCCTCTTGCTGGTCCCTGTCCACCCATTCGTAGTGGTCTTGGAACCACCGAACAAACCGTTGCGCCTCTTGGTATGCATAGAGCATGGTATCCCCCTCTTCCTCTTCGATGCCCTCGGCTTCGTACTCGGCACATTCCGCCAGAAACTCATCGCAGGCTTTCACTTGTGGTGGCGTCAGATCCCCCGTCGGCACTATCCACCAATAGTCTTCTTTGGATGGTGGGGTTTGTGTGCTCTTATCGCGCCTCTTGAGTAGCCTGAATGTTCTCTCAAGATGCTCAACAACGTACTCCGCCAGTTGGTAGTCATCCGTGGCAAACACCGGCGTGTACTGTTGAGCCCGGATCAGGGCTGGCCAGTGGTTCAGGAAGATGTAGAACCGATCATCATCATCTACCAGATCATCGAAGCCCTCGTCTGTTTCCTCGTTGGCGGGATCGTGCGGGTCGTGTTCTTCGGGCATGGGTTCACCTGTCCTTACGGGCCGATCCACGGGCGGGGCGTGGACAGGTGATTGAACCGCCACCGCCCGGGGATCGCTTGGCCGGTAGCTACTCCGGCCGTCCCGCGTCTCATCTTACCCCGTGATCCCCCCGGCCGTCACCCCCAGCCCTCATGTCAATCCCGGTTCTTTGTGGACACGTTCTCCGGGCCGTCGCGATGATCTAACCGCCCGCCGTCCAGACCACGCAACCCGAACCCGAACCGCCAAAAAACATCATTACACCCTCGCAGACGGCGCGATTTCTGAACCGCGCGCCGCCCGGGGGGGCCAGAAAGAACCTACAGCTCGCAGGGCGATGTGGCCCCCTACTCCCGGCCGGCCGTCGCCCGGACCATCGCCGTGATCGCCGCCCGGATCGCCTCAGGCAGCGTCCCCCAGGCATCGACCACCGCCACCAGCTCGGGGTCCGCAGTCCCGCTTTGACGCCACGAGACTCCGCCGCCAGGTGACAAGCCAGGTGACAAACTTCCGGGTGGGTTGTCGTAAGTCCCGCCCGGATCGTCGGTTGCCGACCGCTCCCCCCGGTTTCCTAAACCGGGGGTCATAGGTTCGAATCCTATCGGGCGCGGTTCTTCCATGCCCTGCGAGCATACCGAACATTCCCGCCCATGCTGGCCACTCGGCGTAACCAGCCATCGACTCCTTGCACCATCAAGATCCGCCGAATGGCGTCGGACGCATCGGGTGGGATCACAACGGCTCCCAACACAGCCGGCCTGATAAAACCCGGGCGAGGCTACTGGCCGGCGATAATGAGATCCAGCCGTTTGCTGTGTTCTTCGGGCGAGAGATCGCCGCCTTCGATCGTCATCCAGCCGTCGTAGCCGACGCGGGCCAGCGCCTCACGCACCGCGGGCCAGCGGACGCTGCCGTCGCGGATGTTCACGAACTTCCCTCCGCCCGCCGGGTCGGACGCATTCAACAGGAAATCCTTGACGTGGCATTTGGCGATGAGCCCGCCCAGTTCGAGGATCCAGTCCGTCGATCGGGCGTACTTGACGTGGTTGCCGATGTCGTAGTAGGCCTGCACCCACTTGCTCTTGAACGAGGCGACGAAGTGCCGGAAGATCTCCGGCCGCACCCACAGATTGTTCCACACATTCTCGACGCAGATCACCACGCCGGTCTTTTCGGCCAGGGGAATAAGCCGTTCGATGGCCTGGCGGGAGGTGTCGATCGCGTGATTGTGGGCCTTGATGTACTCGGCAAACGGCTCGTTGTCGCCGTAAGTGACCTTGCGCACGTGGCCGGTGGCCGGGTCGAAATCGTAGCGGTACTCCCAGGGACGCGGCATGTTCCCCGCGATCCGGCAGGGCACGAGCAGAACCGTGTCGGCGCCGTAGGCCTGGGCCGCCCGGAGAGCGTCCTCGGTGGTGGCGATAGACTCGGCCACTACCGTAGCGTCCGGGTCATTGAACTTCGCCCAGCCGCGGAGCACCGAGTGGATCTCCATGCCCAGTTCCTCGGCGATCTTCCGGCATTGCTCCGCCTGCTGGACCGGCACGATGCCCGCCTCGACGCCGTCGAAGCCCGCTTCCTTGAACGCCCGAAGTTGCTCGGCCTTGGGCTCGCCTACGATGAGGGCCTTCTTCATGCCGCTCTTGGCGACCGGCTCAGCCGCGCGAGCCTCATGCCGGGCGGTCAGCGCCAGGTTCAGGCCCGCCCCAACGCCAGCGGACATGGCCAGAAAACGCCGTCGGTTCATGACGTCATCCATCCTCAGGCTCCTTAATCGAACGGGTCGAAGGCAGTGCGCACCAGCAGGTGCCGTAGCCAACAACGACTATAGGCCCGCCCACGGCACCGTGCAACCAGCATGCATCGCGGAAGCTGCCCGTCGAGCCGTGATGCGTTTGTGGGCGTGCTCTCGTTTCTTGTGGTAGGATCATCCGTGGTTTGGAGTCCGCGGGACTTGCCCGACGATGGCCTTAGGCCCAATCGCATCGGGTGCGTTTGAGTCATTGGAAACGCATGCGTCACATCATCATCGGCGACATTCACGGCTGCTACGCGGAGCTGATGGACCTCCTGCAGAAGGTGGGCCCTGGAGACTCTGACCGGATCGTCAGCGTGGGCGACATGGTCAACCGCGGCCCGGCCACCGAGAAGGTGCTGCGGTTCTTCCGCGACGAGCCCAACGCCACCGCCGTCCTGGGCAACCACGAGTGGGAACACATCGAGGCATGGTTCGCCCGGGAATCGCTGCCGCCTGCCCACGCGGCGGCGCGCGAGCGGCTTGGCGCGGACTACGGCGAATGGATCGACTGGCTGACCACGCTGCCCGTGCACCTGGAACTGCCCGAAGCCCTGATCGTGCATGGCATGCTTGAGCCCGGCATGACCGTGGCCGCCCAACAAGACTCGGTCATGCTCGGCACCGCCGCGGGCGAGAAGTACATGCGCCTGCGTTACCCAGGGTTATGGTACGAACACTACCTGCAAGCCGCACACCAGCACTCCCTCCAGAGCCAAGTGTTCGCTCACTCGCAGCCCACTGTCCGTGGACCTTCGGAGTCTAAGCCGCTGATCGTCGGGCATCACGATTACCTGCGTACGGGTGAACCGCTCGTCCGGGAGGGTCGGCTCTACGCGATCGACACCGGCTGCGTACGCGGCGGCCGCCTGACCGCCCTGGTGCTTCCCGAACTCCAGGTGGTATCCGTCCCAGCCCACTCGCACCATTGGCCGCCTTGAGCCTCCCCTGCCGGTCCCATAAGATGACGACCAGTCTGCCCGGCCACGGGCATAGGCGTCTCGGACACACGTGATGCGAAGGAGCCGCTGATGATGAAGGTCGATATCTGCCTCGCCCTGGGATTGGTCAGCCTGTTTGTGCACACTGTGGCTGCCGCCGAGGTCAACAAACACTACCCTACGAACCGCGAGCCATTGATCCCCAGCCGCATGGTGCCCTTACCGCTAGGTGCGGTCAAACCCGAGGGCTGGCTGAAAGACCAGCTCGTCGTGCAGGCCAACGGGCTGACCGGGCACCTCGACGAGTTCTGGCCCTCTCTGGCCGCTAATCCCTGGAAGGGCGGCGACGGTTGGGAGCGACCGCCCTACTACCTCGACGGGCTGGTCGGCCTGGCATACCTGCTGGAGGACGAGCGGCTGATCAAGAAGACCCAATCCTGGATGGATTGGATCGTCACCAGCAGCCGAGGCAATGGCTGGTTCGGGCCTTCCCAGAACAACGATCGCTGGCCCCTGGCGGTTGCCCTCAAAGTGCTCACGCAATACCACGAGGCCACCGGCGACCCACGAGCCCTCTCCGTGATACAGAACTACTTCCGCTTCCTCAAGGATAACCCGCCCGACTGGCCTGATAACTCCTGGCGCGGCGTGCGGGCCATGGAGCATGTCGTCACGGCTTTCTGGCTGCATCGCCGCACCGGCGAGCCCGACGTGCTCAACGTCGCCCGGTCCATCTTCGAGAACAGCTTCGACTGGGTCGGCTACTTCACCGATTTTCCGTACCCTGAGGAGGTACTGGCCCAGGGTGTTAAGTACGGTCATCCTTCGCACGTGGTGAACATCGCCATGGCGATCAAGCATCCCGGCGTGTACTTCCAGCTCTCCAAGGAGCCGCGGCACCGCGATGCCGTCCATCAGGGGCTCGCCAACCTCGACCGTCACCACGGGCAAGTCACGGGTCGCTTCTCGGGCGATGAACACTTGGCCGGGCGACGGCCTACGCAAGGCACCGAGCTCTGTGCCGTGGTCGAGTTCATGTTCTCGCTGGAGAACCTGATCGCGGTCCTCGGCGATGTGGCCTTGGCGGATCGCCTGGAGCTGCTCGCCTATAACGCCAACCCCGGTACCTGCACCGCCGACTACTGGGCACACCAGTATGATCAGCAGGCCAACCAGGTGCTGGTCTCCGTCGCCAAGCGGCAGTGGAGCACCAACAGCGATTTCTCCAACCTCTACGGCCTCGAGCCCAACTACGGCTGTTGCACCGCCAACATGCACCAAGGCTGGCCCAAGTTCGTCTCGCACATGTGGATGGCCACACCGGACCAGGGGCTGGCGGCGGTCGCCTACGGCCCCAACCGCGTCACCGCCAAGGTCGGCCAGGCCGGCGACGAGGTGACTGTCACGCAGGAGACCGACTACCCGTTTGCCGGGCCAATTCGCATGACCATCCGCGCCGCCCAGCCCGTCGCCTTCCCCCTGCACCTGCGGATCCCCCACTGGGCTGGCGGAGCCAAGCTCGTCGTGGCCGGCGAAACGCTGCCTACCCAGTCCGGCGAATTCGCAGTCGTCAACCGCACGTGGAAGACCGGCGACGTCGTGGAACTAACCCTGCCCATGAACCTGCGTACCGAGCGGCGGTACAACGATGCCGTGTCCATCCTGCGCGGGCCGCTCTACTTCTCGCTGCGGATCGGCGAGAAGTGGACCAAGCTCAAGTCCTACCATGACACGCTGCCGGTGATCGACTGGCAAATCGAGCCGACCACACCGTGGAACTATGGCCTGCAGATCGACCCGGCCAACCCGGAAGCGTCGATCACCCAGGCAGTGCAGCACAAGCCCGGCAAGCTGCCCTTCGATACCGACGCCGCACCCGTGGTCCTCAAGGCCCGGGGCCGGCTGATCCCCCAGTGGCAGATCGAACATCACTCCGCCGGTGAAACCCCGGTTAGCCCGGTCACAACCGATGAGCCGGTCACCGAACTGGAGCTGATCCCCTACGGCAGCACCCGCTTGCGGATCACCGAGTTCCCCGTGGTGCGCTGACCCGCGGATCAGAGGTCGGGGGCCGAAAACACAGGAGCCGGGGACACAAGCCGAGCCGGGGACGCAAGCCGAGCCGGGGACGCAAGCCGAGCCGGGGACGCAAGTCCCCGGGTGGCATCGGGAATACGCAAGTCGAGCCCGGGACGCAAGTCCCCGGGTAAGCTTGAAACCCGGGGACTTGCGTCCCCGGCTCGAAATCCGCTCCAGACTCGGATTTGCGCCACAGGTCGAAGCCGAACAGTGGCATACGAGACGCGATTGGCGTATCATATCGTTTGGCGACACCCACCGCCGGGCTGAAGGATCGGCCGGCGAGGATATTCGCCAACCACTTCCGTCGCGTGGAAAAGTTGCAGTTCTGGCGCAGCCAACAGGAAAGGTGGTCCATGTCAACGACAAGCCCATCCGATCTGCATGAGCAGACTCCACAACTCGCATCGCCGTCCGCGCCCCCTGACAAGCCCTCTGTGGGACAGCCCACACCTGCCGAGACTCAGAGCGCCAACCACGATGCACAACCTCCTATCGGCGAATCGATGGAGTTCCAGGTCACCGAGCAAAACGCGAAGATGATCGCGGAACGCCTGTTACGAGAGATGGGGGGCTTGGGCGATCAGGCTGCGGGAATCTCCAAACACGCCCGCGCCACCGACCTGCACATTAACACAGGCCGCCCGCCGGACTACCGTATCGAACGCACCATCCGCAGCGTGCGGTGCAAACCCTTCAGCAGGCAGGACGTGGTACTGCTCAGCAACGCCATGATGACCGAGCATCAGCGCGAGCGGTTCAACAGCCGCCACTGCATCGACTTCTCTTACCACCTCGACCGCAACCGGTTCCGGGTCAACATCGTCGAGTCGTTCATCGGCCGCAGCATCTCCATCCGGCGGTTCGATGAGATCAAGAACTTCGACGACTACCACTTGCCTGAGCACTACCTCCGCATCGCCGAGATGCACCGCGGGTTCGTGGTCATGTCCGGATCGACGGGCAGCGGCAAAACGACCTCCATCGCCGCCATGCTCGACCACGTCAACCGAACGTTCCACCGCAAAATCGTCACCATCGAGGATCCGATCGAGTACGTCTACGTGCCGAAGAAATCGATCGTAGTGCAGATCGAGATCGGCGAGGATGGGATTCCCAACGAAGACATCGCCCTGCGGAACCTGGTGCGCATGGACCCGGACGTGGGCTTGGCGGGCGAGATGCGTGACCGGGCGTCGCTGGAAGCGGCGCTCAAGACCGCCCAGGCGGGCCACCTGATCTTCGGCACGCTGCACTGCGAGGGCGTCGGGCAGGCCTTCGACCGCGTCCTGGCCTACTACGACACCGTGGAGCAGCAGCGGATCGTGGGCACGCTGGCGGACAACCTGGCAGCCATCATCAACCAGCGGCTGCTGCCGTGCATCAAACCGGGTATTGATGTGGTGCCGGCCTACGAGATCTTCCGGCCGAACCCATTGACGCGGCGGTACATCCGCGAGATGCGTTACATGGACGCGATCGCCGAGATGGACAAACCGGCCATGAAGGAAATCGGCTGCGTGACCTACGTCGACTCGCTGCACATGCTGGTGACCGAGGAGTGGGTCACATACCAGACGGCCCTGGAGCAGGCCGGCGACCACGCCGAGAAGCTCAGGGCCCGCCTCAAGGGCATCGACCTTAAGTAGCGAGAAGCCGCACGCCCCCCGGCGGATGATGGACCACGTCAAACTCCGCCGCGTCGGGTGGAAAACGCTCCGTCCCCCAATTGCGACACCCCCGCGAGGGGCCTACAATCGCCGGCAGGCGTCACCACCGGGGTGGCGTCCGCCCCTTGGCCGCGGGCTTCGCGCCCTGACACACTGCTTCGATTGAGGTTCCCATGCCCGAGAAAGTCGTCATCATCGGATCCGGCCCAGCGGGCTGGACGGCCGCGATCTACGCCGCGCGAGCGAACCTGGACCCCCTCGTCTTTGCCGGCCGGCCCAAGCAGATGCCGGCGTTGGTCCTGCCCGGCGGGCAGCTCATGCTGACCACGGAAGTTGAAAACTACCCCGGCTTCCCCAAGGGTATTACCGGGCCGGAACTCATGGCCGCCCTGGAGCAGCAGGCGGTCCGGTTCGCCACTCGCATCCAAACCGACGACGGGCAGAACCCCGACGTGTCCAATCCCGACGATGGACACTCCTACAAGTACCACGACTGCAAGCACGTTGACCTCTCCAGCCGCCCGTTCAAGATCATCGGTGAAGACGACAGGGTCATCGAGGCGCATGCGGTGATCATCGCGACCGGTGCGACCGCCAACTGGCTGGGCCTGGAAAACGAAATGCGACTGGCCCGCAGCGGCGGCGGAGTCAGTGCCTGCGCGGTGTGCGATGGGGCCCTGCCGATCTTTCGCGGCAAGGAGCTGGCGGTGGTCGGCGGGGGCGATTCCGCTATTGAAGAGGCCACCTACCTGACCAAGTTCGCCAGCAAGGTCTACCTGATCCACCGTCGCGACCAGCTTCGCGCCAGCAAGATCATGGCCCAGCGTGCGGCCGACAACCCCAAGATCGAGATACTGTGGAACAAGATCGTGATCGACGTGCTCGGCGACGAGAAGATCAGCGCCCTCAGGCTCCGCGATACGCAGGACAAGAAGGAAAGCGAGTTGCCGGTCGGCGGCCTGTTCCTGGCGATCGGCCATACCCCCGCGACTGCGTTTCTGGATGGCCAGCTCGAACTCGATTCGAAGGGCTACATCAAGCTGACCGATCCCTACCGCACTGCGACCAGCATCGAGGGTGTTTTTGCCGCGGGTGACGTGGTGGACAGCGTCTACCGCCAAGCCATTACCGCCGCGGGTATGGGATGCAAGGCAGCCATCGACGCGGAACGCTGGCTCGCCGACCAAGGCATCGAATGACTTCGTGTCCCGCGGCTTGAGCGTCGCAAGGTTGATCGGCCGCGACGTCAGTCGCCGAAAAGCCTGAGCTGATGCGGCTCAAACGCCAGCTTGCTGACCGGATGGTCCACGGCCAGAGGGTATCGCCCGGAAAAGCATGCCGTGCAATAATGCTCGCCGGGGTGCTTGACGCAAGCAAGCATACCCTCCAAAGACAGGTAGTGCAGCGAGTCAACGCCGAGGTAGTCGCGGATCTGCTCGATGGTTCGGTTGTTGGCGATCAGTTCGGAGGGGTCGGGGAAGTCGATGCCGAAGTAGCACGGGTAGCGAATCGGCGGGCTGGCCACTCGCAGATGAATCTCCTTGGCTCCCGCCTTTCGCAAGGCGCCGATTTTGCCCCGCGTCGTCGTGCCCCGCACCACTGAGTCCTCGACAACAATGAGCCGTTGGCCGCGCACCGTGTCCCTAATCACGTTCAACTTCATGCGGACAGCCAGATCGCGGAGCTTCTGCTCAGGCATGATAAACGACCGGCCGGTATAATGGCTGACGGTGAAACCCCGGTCGAACAGAATGCCGCTCTCGTGGGCATAGCCGATCGCGGCGCAACGAGCACAGTTCGGAACGGGGATGACCATGTCGCCATCGACCGGAGCTTCCCGAGCCAGCTGAGCTCCCATGTTTCGCCGCACGCGGTGCACGTTCTCGCCAAACACATCGCTGGACGGGTCGGCAAAGTAGATCTGCTCGAAGATGCAGTAGGCAGGGTTGACCGTGCCTTGCGGCGCGATCCACTGGCTCTCGACGCCGTCGGCGGTGACGATCACCACTTCGCCGGGCATGACCTCCCGCCAGTAAGTCGCATCGACGATGTCCAGCGCGTTGGTCTCACTGCACACGACCACCGCCCCATTAGCCATCCTGCCCAGAACGAGCGGTCGCAGGCCATACGGGTCCCGCGCCGCAACCATTCGATCGGCAAACAGAAACAGCAGCGAGTACGCCCCCTGCAGGTGCCTCAGCACATGCACCAAGTGATCCATCTTGCCCAGGTGGCTCGGCTTGGCCATCAGGTGGACAATGACCTCCGTGTCGCTGGTCGTATTGAAAATGGCCCCGTGCTGCTCGTACTGGTCGCGCAGGAGCGCGGCATTGATGAGGTTGCCGTTATGGGCGACCGCTACTTGGCCGCGGGCATAGTTGACCAGCAGCGGTTGAGCGTTGCTGGCCAGGCATGAGCCGGTCGTCGAGTAACGCACGTGCCCGATGGCGTTGGGGTTGTGCAACTCCGACAGGACCATCGGGGTGAAGACCTCTGTCACCAGGCCCATGTCCGCGTACCGTTTCATCCGGCCGCCGTCACAACTGCAAATCCCCGCCGACTCCTGCCCGCGATGCTGTTGCGCATAGAGGCCCAGATAGGTCAACTCCACGGCATCCGGGTGACCGTAAATGCCAAACAATCCGCAATGGTGTTTTGGGTTTGAGGGGGGCACGCCGACTGCTATCCTCTTGGCCCAGTGGGCCCGACGCTAAAAACGCAGACTATCGCCCTGCCCGGCTGCCGTCAAGCGCCGGCCGAAGTCCTCTCGGTTTTCGCCAGCGGGAGTGCCGACCCGCGGGTTGCTGCTGAACAAAGCGGCCCGCCCGACCTCAGGACGCCTGCTTTTGCCAAACCCGAGGGAGCGATTGGCCGAATAATACGAATGTACCGACCGTAGGGCTTGGACCGGTCCCGCACGTCCGGTAAAGTGAGGTGGCAATCGTGGAGAAGGCCAAAGAGATCCTGACGACCGGCGAGGTCGCCCGCATCTGCCGGGTCGCCCCCCGTACCGTCTCCAAATGGGTCGATACCGGACAGCTCCGCGGTTACCGCATCCCCGGCAGCCGGGATCGCCGCATCCCCCTCCAGCAACTCATCCGCTTCATGAAGGCACACGGCATGCCGCTCGACGCCATCGAGACCGGTCAGACCAGAATTCTCGTCGTCGACCGCGAGCCCGACCTGACCGACCTGATTCAGCAGTCACTCAGCCAGGCGGGACAATACGAGGTGCGCGTGGCCGATTCCGTGCTCGAAGCGGGAGCCGTGCTCGAGCAGTTCAAACCGCACGTCCTGCTGGTCGACGTCGACTTGCCGGGCATCGAGGGGCGAACCATCGCCCGTTTCCTGGCCGGCCACTCGGAGTTGGCGGGCACCTACCTGATCGCGATGAGCGCATCCCTGACACCGATGGACCGGCAAACGCTGCTCCAGCAGGGTTTCCACTCGACTCTGGCCAAACCCTTCGATTTGCGCCAACTCACCGAGGCGATTGAGAACGTCCTGGGGATGCTGGTCTGACGCGTGCTCGAGATTCCGTCGCCGGCCGCTTCGGCTGCTCGCAGAAGATCCCTGTCACCCCACGGCCAAGCGCAGTACTTCGCCCACCAAGCTCTTGATACCCTCGAAAACTTCCCGCGGCCCGCGGCCCAGCATGTACGCCGGCGTCGTCACCAACCGGTTCCGCTCGTCCACGACGACGCCCTCGCAAGCGCAGGACTCGTGCCGCACACCCATTTTCTCGATCGCTGCCGCGGTCCCGGCGTCGGTGCCGATGGTCACCCGGCCGGCAACCTTGCGCCCACCAAGCACCCGGGCCAGCATCGCCGGCGCGATACAAATCGCCCCGATCGGTTTATGGGCGACGAGCATCTCGCCGATCAACCGCTCGACTTCCGGATGTACGCGGCACGAGGGGCCGTCCGTCGCGAAACTGCAGAGGTTCATGGCCGCTCCAAAACCGCCGGGGAAGATCACCGCGTCGATGTCCGCCGCCCGCACCTCGGCCAGATCCTTGATCTGCCCACGGGCAATGCGAGCGGATTCCACGAGAATGTTGCGTTTCTCGCCAGGAACGGCCTGCCCCGTCAGATGGTTGACCACCGCTGACTGGTCCGCATTCGGCGCACAACACAAAATCTGCGCCTTCGCCTGGTCAAGCGCCAGCAACGTCAGCACAGCCTCGTGAATCTCGCAGCCATCCTTGACCCCGCAGCCCGAAAGACAAACCGCAACCCGTGCCATCGCCATCAACCTCCCACCCTCAGCACTCAATACTCACCGCCCCTTCGCCCGACGGCGAAGCTCGGCTTCAATGAAAGGTTGAAGCTCGCCGTCCAAAACACGTTCCGGCGTGCCCACCTCGTACATCGTGCGGTGATCCTTGACTCGCCGATCATCCAGCACGTAGCTGCGGATCTGACTGCCCCAGGCAATCTCGCCCCGATCGCCGTACAGCCGCTGCAACTCCTGGTCACGCTCCGCCTGCTTGAGCTGTTCGATCTTCGATTGCAGGATCGACAGAGCCATCCGCTTGTTCTGCTGCTGGCTGCGCTCGTTGACGCACTCGACGAGGATACCGGTCGGGATGTGCTTGACCCGCACCGCGGTGGCGACCTTGTTGACGTTCTGCCCACCGGCCCCCGCCGCCCGACGGAAGAACACAACATCCAGTTCATCGTCCCGCAACTCGATGTCCAGATCCCCCAGCACGGGCAACACGTCCACCGCGGCGAAGCTTGTATGCCTCCGCTTGTTCGCGTCGAACGGGCTGATCCGCACCAGACGGTGCACGCCGCGCTCGCACGACAGGTACCCCATGGCGTACGCACCCTCGACCTTCAGCGTGATGCTCCGAACACCAGCCTCCTCGCCGTCCGTCCGGGCCAACTCCTGAACCGCGTAATCGTTCCGCTCGAAGTACCGCAGGTACATCCGCAGCAGCATCTCCGCCCAGTCGCACGCCTCCGTGCCCCCCGCGCCCGCCTGGATACTGAAGAAGCAGTCGCAAGCGTCGTTCTTGCCCGACAGCAGAGCCAAAGATTCGATCCGCCCTACCTGCTCATGCAGCTTGCCCAGCTCCTTGTCGAGCTCGGCGAAACCATCCGCATCGTCGGCCTCTCGGGCCAAATCGAGCAGGGCGCGCGCATCCTCCATCCGACCCATCGCTGTCCGCACCGGTTCCACCAGCGCCTTGAGGGCCTTCAACTCGCCGACGATCTCCCGGGCACGCTCCTGGTTATCCCAGAAGCCCGGCTCGGTCATCCGCTGCTCCAACTCCACCCATCGCTGCTCCCGTGTCGGCAAGTCAAAGAGAGTCCCGGATCGCAATGATCCGGGCGCTAAGGTCCTCGAGTGTCCCGGCCGGGTCTCCAAACTGCATCACGCACACTCCTTCTTCGCGGGCCATTGCCGCAAGCCGTTCCCAATCTGACCGGATTCTCGCCGGCCTCGAAGTCGCAACCGGGCAGACTCGCCACGGAGCCCAACTTCGCGATTGTCCTTGGGGACTATACCGCCCCCCTCTCGCACCGACAACCAATCGCCGTGTTGCCGCGGGAAGAATCACTTGCACGCCTTCATCGCGGGTGCATCTTTTGTTTGGGGGCAGGCCTCATCCGTGTGGCACTGCTCCGTGAGCAGTGTTTTTCGGGGGAGAGACGCTGTTGACACCGCAGTGGCACACGACGCCGCGTGCCAGCCCCGCCAGCCCCCGCGGTTCGGTGGATGCACCCCTTCATCTCCATCCGCTCTTCCACGTCTTGCATCTCCCCGTCGGTGAACCTATGCTGAATCCATATGCGGTTGCCCGCAACCGTACCACGCACCGCCCGGGCGATTAGCTCAGTTGGCTAGAGCGCCTCGCTTACACCGAGGAGGTCACTGGTTCGAGTCCAGTATCGCCCAATGGGTCGTCTTGGAGCATGTCGGAAGTATTCGGTAAACCCCGGAAAGCGTCGGAACTTACGGCCGATCCGCCAGCATCGTCTGGCACGGCTTTACCGTGGTTTCCGGTGCTTTCCTGCAAGTACTGCGCCGGATTTTGCGCCGGGTGGTATGTGGTGGTAACGGCTCGGGTGAAGTGATCGTCACGGGTGTTGAGGTAGTGCTTGGCGGCAGTCTGCGGGCTATGCCCTAGCCACCTAGCCGCAACATGCCCCGGATACTCGTCGTTCAGCTCGATAGACCGGCTGGACCGCATGTTGACCCAGGGCTTGGGCCAGACGGTCAAGCGGGCACGCCGGATCAGACGCTTGAGGTGCGTGGACAGGTTGTTGTAGTTGTCCACCTTGGTACGGTACCGGGTAATCACGTACCGGCTCCCGACCTCCGCTTCCTCGAACACCTGACGCAGGGGCTCCACGAGTTCAGGGAACATCGGGATCATGCGATAATCGCCGCCGGCGTGGTGGGCAGTCTTCGGGCTGACAACGCGCAGACGCATCTGCTCCCAGTCCACACAATCCCAGGTCAAGGCCAGCGGCTCGGAAGGCACACGCAGGCCCCCGTAGCGGGCCAGGACGATCAGCAGTCGCCACTGGGCGTCAGGGCAGACCTCGAGCAGCCGGTCGGTATCCTGCCGGGTGACGTAATGGAACTTGTCCTCGACGCGCACTACGCTGGCCTTCTGGTCCTCGAACGGGTTGCACGTCACCAGGCCCTGACGCTGGGCAGCGTCGAAGAACTGCTTGCAGTAGCCGATCGTGCGCCGGGTGGTGTTCAGGGCCAGCCTGCCGAGCAGATAGGTCTGGAAGGCGTCGGCGTCGGCCGTGGTGAAGGATGCGACGGGCTTCTCAGCACCAAAGTGATCAACCAGGTGCTTTCGCGTACGGCCGTAGACCAGCCGGGTAGCCCCCTTGACGTCCTTCCTGGTGCCGACATAGGCGTCGATGAAGTCTGCCAGCGTGGCCACGTCACGGCCGGCCACGAGGTGCGTGCGGGCCAGCCGGGCACGTAGGACGGGATCGAGTTCAGCCACCCACCGGGCCGTCTCGTCCTTCGGTGCGCCGCCCTGAATGCCGGCAGCCACGAGGTCTTCAATCTTCAGCTTGACATGCAGCGCCTGCCGCTCGCTCACCTTCCCGAGCCTGACCGCCCATCGCTTCCCGTGGCGGTCGAAGAACATGATGCGTTTGAACCCACCGGGATCGCTGACTACGCTAGCCATTGTTACGCCCTCGTTAATGCCATCTCTGCCCTGTACCGTTCCGCACGCTGAACTGCCGTCTCGGGCTCCCCGGACGGGCTGTAGTATACCCGTGCTCCATTGAACAGGTCACGATTAGAAAGAGTAGGGATTGAACCGTCATGACCGTCATTTGCGTCATGATCGCCGTTTTCGATAGCGTCAGGGCCGTTTTCTAATGACGCAACGGGTTTTGGGTTTGCGTCATGCCCGTCACCGTTTGCGTCATGGTCCGCGTGCACGATGATGATCTGCCTGCAACGCTCGGTCCTGGTTGTGGTGATCTCCACACCTCGTCGCCGCAGTTCCGGCTGTAGACGACGCAGGGCAGCCGCCAGGCCCCGCGGGCTGGCCGGCCACCCCTGACGCCTGCTACTCTTCTCGCCAACAATCTCCCCCAGGGCAACCAGTAACTCCGTCGCCGTACCCGCCCAGTGCTCCCCCTCCTGCACGAGCTGCACGAGGGCTGTGCCCACAGGGGACGCCTCGATTGCCAGGTCGACCGCTGACTCCCTGTTCCGGCTGTAGGCACTTAGGAAGGCCCCCTCGGCGACGGGCAGGGCCGGCTCGGCGGCCGTCGCCCATGTAGCGAAATCTGCCATGCGGGGCATCGTGGTCAGGGTGATCTGCGATCGCCGCTTGAGGGCCATACTGACAGCGTCACAGACCAGCCCCAGCAGGCGCCCACGGGCGGCCTCGAATTGTGCCCACAGCTCGACCTCCTGCATACGCATGTGGTCGGGAATGGTGGGCAGTACGATCTGGATTGAACGATCCAGGAGGTCGGGGCGGCTCGCCGGGCTGTCGATCCCGTTGCACAGGATCGGCCGGGCACCGGAGAATAACTTCTCGTCTGCGTCCGAGTACAACTCCCTCGTTGCGAATCCGCCACCCGTGGCCAACGCACACAGACAATCAGACAGCGCGTTCGGCAAACCGCTCAAGTTATCGAACCCCACCAGCCACGAGTTGCAGGCTGCAATCATGCAATCTCGCTCTTCCTTGGGTGGGCGACGCAGTGCGGCTTGGTTGGGATCTATCAGAGCACGCAACATGCGGCACAACGTGCTCTTGGCTGACCCTTGCTCCCCCTCAACCACGAGAATCGGATACGGGCCCTTTGGGTGAACTGCACCCACCAGCCAGGCCGTGACGAGCGCCCAGTCGTCGTCGTCGGGCACGTTCACTAAATCTCGAAGTTCCTGCCAGTCGCCTTCGAGCTCCGGTTTCGCCAGCGGTAACATGCCCCGCCGCCGGATGAATCGTGGTGACTCGGCACCCGGGCGGACGCGCCAGCCGTCGGCCGTGATCTGCAATGTCTGCCAGCTCTCGTCACACAGGTCAAGCCAAACGTCGTGCAGGCCGTCGCCGGCCACCCGGATATACGGCGTGTGCTCCTCCCCCTTGTGCAGAGCGATACCTGACAGCGTGGTGATCGCGTCCTGCAGCGCCTGCGCGTTCGCTACCTTCTCGTGCTCCTGGAAGAACGCTGCGGACAGCCACCGGCGGAACGCTTTTGAGTTGATCGCCCAGCTGCATCGTCGGCCCTCTGTGCCGCTGACGCTGGCGTATGCTTCGGAATCATCCGCGCCCGGGCTGTGCCACAGTTCACATGTCGCCAGCGCAATCTGGAGCAGCAGCTCCGACTGGGCGGGCCCCCGGCCCTTACCCTTCGGCTCCTCCTCCTGCGCCGCGGCCATTTCCGGCTCCGGTGCCGACTCGAATACCGGAGCCTGCTCAATGAGCCTCAGTAGCTCCTCGCGTGAACTGCCGGGCCATGCAGACAAGTCCTTGACGCCCTCGGGCAGATGCACAATTCGCACTTCCTGTGCCTTGCCGTGCAGTCGCCGGGCGACGTCCAGTGCGTGATCGGCGCCGGGCTTATCGGCGTCTGGGACAATCGCCACCTTGCGGCCATGAAGTGCTGAATCGTCCGACAGCTTGCCCCACTTCCCAGCACCCCCGCTGTTGCAGGTCGCCACAAAGCCGAGCTTCTCGGCAGTGTGCACGTCCTTCTCGCCCTCGACGACGACGACCCACGCTTCGGGATCAGCAGCCAGGATCTGCGGCAGACGATAAAGAACTCTAGGCACGTCCTTTGTCGCCCACGTCCAGCCACCGCTGCCGTTGGGTCGTCTCTGCCGGAAGTCCTTCGGCTCGAATCGCACCACCTGGTACAGCAGCTCGCGGTCGGCATTCAGATAGTCATAGGTCGCGACGATCTTCCGCTTCGTGGTCGGCGAACGTTCAAGCTTCAGCGCCTTGAGGATGGCGTGATAGTTGCACCCCGTGTGACAGTAGAGCAGCGGCTTGATGCTACCGCTCACGCTCAGTGAGGGGTTATGATCCTCATGGGCTGGACACAGTGCCTGCCATTCGTCGCCGCTTTTGACGGGCTTGCACCCAGCAGCGCGCAACGCCTCGATGACCTGCTGAACAGTAACGCTCATTTCACACCTGCCTTGCGTCCGCGCTCGATGAACTCCTGCACGTCACGGGGGTCGAATCGCACGAGGTCGCCCACTCGGACGGCCGGCAACTCGCCGCGCTTGACCAACGAGTAAACGCTCTTGACGCATACTCGTAGCTGTGCAGCTACTTCCTTGTAGGTTAGCAGAGGCATGATCGCGCCCTCGGTGCGCCCTGGAGAAGAAGAAAAGACCGGCCACGGACGATGCAATACAGGGCGCCGCATTGCACCGGCAAACCCCGTGGCCGGTCTTGGGTTTTCAAAACTTCGGCAGGGAAGGAATACCCTGCCGAAGCCGCAATTCCGCGCCGGGTAGCAGCCCAGCGCGCGAAGAAGAAGTCTTACTCGTCGCCCGTGCTCTTGTACGCTGCACGCCAATCATGAACAGCGGCACCGTGGTCGAAGTACACACGCCACTGCCAGGCGAGGACATTGGGATTGTGATTGAACCCGAAGCTTTCGACCGTGGGCGTCCGGACGCCACCGACGTAGGCCACAACCATAGGCGCCGCCGTGGCGTCACCCAAAACGTACCAAGCCGTCGGGGAACCACCCAGCCGGGGATTGCTCAGGCGCGGCTCGACGATCAGCCGCAGAGTCCCCGAGAGGGCATTCCCCGTCGGCAGCCTGTCGGCCTCGCTCGTGTTCCTCGCCACCTCGACGGACCGGAGCAGTTCAGCGGCCACGTATTCGAGTTCGGGAGGCACCAGCAGGCACTTCGGCTCGATAGCCAGATCGTGGCCTTCCAGACGTTGAATCCTCATTGCCGTGCAGGCAGCCTGCAAGGCCGTGGCGTCCAGCTTGGAACCCCCCAGGTTGGTGCGCTCTTCCGTGAAGAAGCCGGCCGTCTGCTGCAATGCCCCGTAAACCTGGTCACACAGGCCGGAGAACGCCAGGCGTCCCAGTTCGCCGGCAACCTGGTCAAACAGGCCGGTGTTGTCGTTCACGATATCGCGCCGGTCGATACCGACGATTCTCCCGTACGTGGTCGGCGTGACCTCGCCGTATTCCTCGGCCAGCACGCCGTGCGTGAGTTCACCGCCGGGCGGGACGCTGTTCACACCCCCCAGCATGGAACCGCGAATCACTTTCATGGGATGGAACGTTTGGCTATCGACTTCCTTGCAAAACGACTTCCACGTCGCCGGCGAGCGGCTGTAATGATCGAGCAGCACTTTCTGCAGGATGTCACCCAGCGCGGCGGGCAGGCTGGTCGTGCTCAACGCCGCGTTGATGATCTGATTGACGTTGCCTTCGGGCTGGCGGCCGTCCACGATCAGAGCAGCACGGCACAGTTCCGGCAACGAACCGATCTGGCGTGACCGCTCGGTGATCTCCTCGCCGAAGTGCTTGACAGCCAGGTCTTGCGTTCCAAGCAGCCGGCAGGCAGCAGCCTTGAGGATGTGCTCACCGTTGACGACGTTCGTGGTGATGTTGTGGTCAATGTGCCGTGGCCGGGACGCGCGGAGAACTTCCAGCTCGCACTTGTCCACCGTCCAGTTGTCGCTGATAGCCTGCTCCTCAATCGACGGGAACTTGCCCCGGCAGGCCCTAACAATCCCGGTCACGCGCTCGGACTCGGCCGCGCGGATTTCCTCGACATTCTGCTCTGGCATTGTGCGCTCACTTTCTCTGGCTCGATGGGCCAGGATCTGAACCTGTGTTGCATCATCCGCCCCGCACGGGGTGACGGAGACCTCTCTCAATCGGGACTTCGTCACCAGCGTCAAGCCAGATGTGGATGCGGTGATTGATCGGCCGTTAACCTGAATGGTCTTGCCGGCCCTGACGTGGGTTTTCTCGACGACGACGGCACCGACGGAAGCCTGTAGCTCGATGCCGGATGCAACCAAGTCCGCGACTAGCAGGCCGGCAGGGGTGTTCTTGGCGATGTGCCCCGTTATCCACAACGCCCCGTCTCTGATTTCAGGGGTGCCGCTGCCGCAGATGTTGCGTACCTCGTTCACGTGATCGGCCAACAAGACGACCCGACCGGGCAGCTCCATACCCGCGAGGTCGATGACCGTCAGGCCCAGCCCCGGCAGGGACATTGCGTCGCCGCTGTAAGCCATCACCTGAACCCTCGCCAGATCGGAAGCCGTGGACGGCGTCCCCGTGGCCTTGGCCTCAAGTACGATGCACTCTTCGGTCATACGTCACCTCGCGTTGCTGGCGGCGTCACCGTCCAGATCAGGCCGTCGATCAGTTGCTGCGTAGGACGTAGGGCGACAAACACCTCACCCTTCGCGCCGTGTGCCAAGGGCGAATCTGCGGGCAGGCGCTCGAATCGACAAACCCCACCCAGCGGGCCGGCCTTCCCCTCGATGACGGCCTTGGCGTCCAGCACGGCCAGGGCCACGTCGGCGATCTCCTCCAGGTCGAATTGGGACTCGATCCACCGCGGAGCCAGGTCGACGCCGGCAACGAAGGGAAGCATTTGCCTCATTCCTTCGGCCAGGAGCACGCGCAGTGCCTCACTGGTGCTGCGAGCGTCTGGCACCATGCCCAAAATCGCCGTCAACTCATCCTGACTCGTTCTCATATTTGCCTGTGTCATTCGCATGCCTGCTCCCTCGCTTCAAAGGCCTCGGTTGTCCACACAAGAAGTCTAACACAACCTCTAACGGTTGTCAAGTGTTGTTTCTCTAACTTTCGATAAATCCTGTCGGCACGCGACCAGGTGTTAAGATGGGCAATCTAGGCAAGATGGCTAAACTCTGCACCCATTCATGATGGTTCCCTATGCCCCCTCGAAAAAATCAAGGTCGTCGGAGTACCTTTGAAGCTCAGCAGGAAGAAAAACTTGGGCGGCACAAGCCTATTGGCTTACAGCTTGGTCGATCTGAATGATGGTGCAGGGCGCACCGCAGTAGCGGCAGGAGCAGCGTCTGGTCGTCGTCCCCTCGCGCACGGTGCCGACCTCGACGGTGATCAGGTGTGGGCACCCACATTCCCGGCAGCGGCGCGGGACGTTGCTGGTCGGGCTGGGCCATTTCTTTCGCATGAGCGTTATCCTCGCTCCTGACGCAAACGTTTTTGGGTTTGCGTCAGGAAAAAACCGCATTGGCGATAGCGCCAGGGCCGTTCATGACGCAAATGACGCAAATGACGCAAATGTTCCTACCTTATTCTGCTGACCTGTTTTGCTGGAGCAGGGCCAGCGCCTTCCGGACTACGTCAGGATCAGCGTCGGCGAGCAGCCGGGCCAGCGTCTGGGCGTCTAGTGCGCCGTCTGGTGCGCCGCCCCGATTGTAAACTGCGCGTTTTGTTGGTACTTTCGAGGGGTGTTGTAGTCCAGTATCGCCCAGTTCCCTAAATTACGCCAAACGCATGAGTTAGCGTGCTTGCCCGCGTCGAGCGCCACGCCTTGAGAGTGCTCCGGCCCAGGCAGTCTGCCGGCGTGCCCGGCTTTGGGGCTGGCGCGATGTCTCAGCCAAACGTTCATGTCCAGCAGCACGGCCTGCACAAACACGCCGGCCAAGCCAGAGCGCTTCACGACTTATCGTAGCGGTCGCCCCCTCCGCCGCGGCCTGCCCGCCGTGGCCGGGCGGACAGGTTGTGGCGACCGGTGTGTTCTGTGCGAATTCGCTGGCCACCAGAGGCGGAGGCTGCTGCCCGAGATGCTCCACGTCGCGCCGGGGCCGCGAAGGTGGTGGATCCTGTCCACATGTTTCGACCTTGAGCATTGCCCCAGCGGGAACGGGCGGCGAGGCGTGGCGTTCTGTATTACACTGGGACTGCATCCCACTGCCACTGTCTGCCGATAGTACTGGACATGCCTGCGGATGGAACCCCGACCTGCCGAGCCCGGGCGGCGGGTGCCGAAGTTGCGATCTCGCGTTTGTCTTGCTTGAGTTGCTGTCTTGTTGTCAGGAGGACGCACATGGAACCACGGACGACCCACAGACGGGTACGCTGGACGCACATTCTGGGCATCATGCTGCTGCTCGACGGCATGAGCGCCGCGGCCACGCTGCCCATCGAGCGCCAGTTTCCCGCTCCGGACGAGATGTCCGACGGCATGGCCATTGTCGGATCGGACCTCTGGGTCTGGGGCGTCGATCTGCCTCATACGTTTTATGTCCTTGACCCGGAAGGCGGGGCGGTCAAGGCCAGCTACCCGTCGCCGCCCACAGGCGGAACCACGGGCCTCGCTTATGACGGTGTCTCGCTATGGGGTGTTTCCGCATATGGCGCGTATCTTCCCTTCATGGCCAAGTTCAGCCCCATCGACGGCTCCGTCATCAGCTACTACGACGTACCCATCAGGA
>Ga0123329_1000528_pt1 | contig 40009 bp, 34 predicted proteins | sample BioC12SIPDNA_FD_89703 | JGI IMG/M metagenome (GOLD analysis project Ga0123329, IMG submission 89703) | Anaerobic biogas reactor microbial communites from Washington, USA - Biogas_R1_B C12 SIP DNA | ecosystem: Engineered > Bioreactor > Anaerobic > Unclassified | place: Washington, USA | collected...
CAAGTGGCGTGCCTGAGAAAAAGCGCAAACTTCAGCCAGTGCACGACTTGGTATCCTCAATAAGCCCGTGGCAGGCACCTCCCGGGGTTGCCGGCGACAAACCGAGCGAGGTGTTTCCAGCTAAACCCTATTGTTCGGTCGATCGGGGGGAGGAAATCGAGTCTTCACCCGGGGCATCGGCCACATGGCGCAACTAGCGCAACACATATCAGCGGAGCACTTTGCGCCTACGAGTCGGCGTCCGCATGGAACAGATGTCCGGTCAGCGCGGACTATTGCCATCCTGCCGGCGACGGCACCCGGCGGCCGCCGGGGGTAAAGAGCGGATTGTCGCCAGGCGTGGGGACGCGAACGGGCGTGTCTTTCGCAGCGGGCTGGCGGGCTGCGGGCAAAGAAAACGAGCGGCCACCCCGCCAGGCGCCGCCCGGATGGACACTTCGTTTTTCGGGCAAGGTTCACGATCGAAGGTTCAAGGTCCAGGTTCCCTCAGTCCGGCGCTGCCAACTGAAGCCGCAGCCTTGCCCGCTCTTGGCGATCGGGGATGGAACCTGGAACCTCGTCCGGATTCACCCTCCGAGAAAACGGCTGCACACTATTCGACCACGACGTCCTGGTGAAACACGGCGTGACAATCGTCACAACTTTTCTGAAGCGCCGCCATCGCCTCGGTCGCGGCGTCCAGCGACTTTGCGTGGACAGCCCTGTTCACCGCCGCCGCCGCGTCACGCATCTCGATGCAGTACTGGTACCACTTCTGAACCTCGTCCGGTTTCTCCGTTTCGTCGGCGTTGGGCATGCTGCCGTGGGCAATGACGGCAATCGCCGCCGACCCGCCGGCCAGCCTCGCGATGTTCCTGTCGAATCGACGGATGTCGCGCTTCATCCGCGTATGAATCAACGGGACTTCCCCCATCAAGGGCGCCATGGCGGCAACCTTCATCCACTTCAGCGAGGATGAATCGCCGGTCGAAAACAGGGCAGCCTTGGCCCTTTCCACGCCCTGCCTGGCCGACGGGTAGTCCGCCGCCTTGGCCAGGTCCTGGGCGGCCTTGATCAGCCCGGGGGCGGCCTGCTTGAACTGGCTCGGCTGGTCGTGCAGCGCGACGGCCAGCGCAAGGACCGCCAAGGCATGTGTCTTCTTCTCCAGCTTGGTCACCGCCTTCGCGTCAATCCTGTTGGTTGCGTGGCGGTACTCCGCCTCGTCCTGGACACATTCCTCCAACTCTTCGAGGTAGAACTTCACCTGGCCGTCGAGATCCGCGACAGGCACGATGCTTGAGAGAGCGGGTGATTGCGGCAAGTCGGCGGCGCTCAGGCCGCGCGCCGCCACCGCAGCCGCGGCCAGGGCCGCCAGCAGGCAGGGTCGTGGGAGATTCATGCAGCACTCCTTTACTGGTTCCATCGTTCATGCCGCCAACGCCGGCACGTGAAAGGCAGATATTGTGTCGTGGTGTCCTCACCACCTGGGTTGGGTCGCCACCTGGTTGCCAAGCTCCCGCTTGGGAACCGGAAAGGGCGGGGCCTGGAAACCAGCAGAGTTTGCCAGTTTGCCGCCGGTGTGTCAAGAAAAGAAGCGGACGGCGGTTCGAAGGGGGGGAACGACCGCCGTCCGCGGGGGAGATAGAGCCACACGGAGTGTGTGTTTTGCAGCCGCTGCGGCCAAAGGGGGAACAGCCACAGCGGCTACTGGAGGTGTGTGTTGCGTATCCACAGCTTACTACGCAAGCAGGAGGCGAAGGGTTCGCGGGTCGGACAACGAATTTTGCGGAATTTTCGCGGTCCGAATCCAGCTCGGGAGACCTGCCCGGAGCCGAAAGTCGGCAGGGTTCACGACTCACGGTTCAATTGCCTGTCTCAGCGCATCGGTTGGGTAAGACGCGACGCCTGACGGGGAGGACGGGCCGGGGAGGGGCTTGGATCGGGCAACCTGGATTGCCCCTTGCCCAGACATCTGGCCGCAAGTTCCGGTTCCCAGCCCGCTGGGGGAATGGTGGCGGGGCATGAAAGGCCGGAACCCGGCTGGTTTTCGCCAGCCAATCGCGTAAAATACGGGTTTTCGCGGGCTGTTCTTCACACGAGCACATCAGCGGCCCGCCTGGCGGAGCCGTGACGGACCACCATTGGGCGGGACTCCCTTGAGAGGGCCTATGGCGAAAGCAACGTACAAAGATGCGGGCGTTGATCTTGACAAGTACGCCGACGCGATGGCGCGGTTGCCGCGGCTGGTGTCGCGGACTCACTCGCCCCGCGTGATGAGACTTGAGGGGGGATTCGCCGGTCTGTTCCAACTCGACTTTCCGGGCCCGCTATTTGCCCGCCGCTACAAATCGCCGGTGCTGATTGCCTGCACCGACGGTGTGGGGACGAAGCTGAAGGTGGCATCCGCGATGGGAGTCCATGACACGGTGGGGATCGACCTGGTCGCGATGTCGGTCAACGACGCGATCTGCTGCGGGGCGGAGCCGCTGTTCTTCCTGGATTACGTGGCGATGCCGAAGGACGACCCCCCGCTGCTGGAGCGGATCGTCCACGGGATCACCGAGGGTTGCGTTCAGAGTGATTGCGCGTTGCTTGGCGGGGAGACGGCGATTCTGCCCGACGTCTACCAGGAGGGCGACTACGATCTGGCCGGATTCTGTGTTGGCGCGGTCGATCGGCAGGGGATCATCGATGGTTCGGCGATCGCGCCGGGCGATGCCGTCCTGGGAATCGCGTCCAGCGGACTCCACTCGAACGGGTTCAGCCTGGCGAGGAAGGTGGTTTTTGAAATCGCCGGACTCTCCGTCGCCGATCACGTTGACGAACTGGGGATGACGGTGGGCGAAGCGTTGCTGACACCGACGCAAATCTATGCCCGGCCGGTCCGTGCCGTGCTCGCCCATTACAAGGTGAAGAACGTGGTTCACGGAATTGCCCACATCACCGGCGGCGGGCTCCACGAGAACCTCGCGCGGATCCTGCCCGAAGGCGTCCGGGTGTTGATCGATCGCGATCGCTGGCCGGTACCGCCGGTCTTCTCCTGGATCGAGCGGCTGGGAGAGATCGAGAAGGGCGAAATGGCCCGCGTGTTCAACATGGGCGTCGGGCTGGTGATGGTCGTCAGCCCATACTTTGCCGAAAGCATCCGCAGCCAGTTGGCCGATCTCGGCCTGCGGAGTTGGGTCATCGGCCGGGCGGAGCCGGGTCAGAAGGGCGTCGCCTGGAGCGCGTAGAAATCGGCTCGACCGGTCCGCACCACCAGCGCAAGGAAGCGTTTGGGTGGAAGATCGACCTGCTCGAACGGTTCGAAGCGAAACCACTGCCGCGGCGTGCAGCGCGCCACGCGTTGAGGATCAGAAGGGCAGATACCAGAGCTGCGGTCCAGCGCATTCTATCGCTGCGGCCCCTCGGGAAACTGCTTGAAACACAAGGCACAGCCGAGCCGCTCTTGCGCAGACTACGGCGGAAGCTCGCGCCGTCGCGTGCCCTGATACCCTGGGTGCCGACCTTGCCCAAGCGCGGCGCGGTGGACCGACGCGGGAGGGGTGGTGGTCAAACGATGAACAGTGACCCCGCCAGCAATCCTGCCGATCCTCCGTGACCGGCCGGGACGAACCGGTCAAACTGGAGTTCAGCATCCGCGCGCCGATCCTGGAGCCCGTGTCGGTCACCGATCGACCACCCCGACGGCAGAATCGGCTCCACTGCGGTCGAACTTCGTGCCCCAATCGCTCAACCACGCGGGCGGGCCTGTTCCAGCGCGCTGAGGACCATGTCCGGCGTATACCCGTCGCGGAAGACGATCGGATTGTTGGGATCGTCGGGGGAGAAGACGGCCAGGATCGGCACCTGCTTGCTGCCGAGCACGCCGAGGAACTCCTTCACTTCGGGCGGCTGGTGGGTGTAGTCGGCCTTCAGGAGGATCGCGCCCTCGCGGTGGAACGCATCCCGCACGCTCGGCGATTCCAGCACGCCGGCCTCCAGCGTCTTGCACGTTAGGCACCAGTCGGCGGTGAAGTCCACCACGACCGGACGCGGCTCGGCGGGAACTGGAACCGCGCCGGCCGCGGGCGCGTCGCCGACGCGGGCGACAAACCGCTCGCGCATCTCATCATACAGGCCGTGGAACGCCAGGCGGCCGAGCGGCATCCTGTCCAATCCCGGAAAGAGCAACAGCCAGGCCAGCCCGACCACGGCGCAGGTCTCGACCCAGGCCCACCACTTCTCCGCCGCGGGCGCTGTGATCGGGGTGCGGTTGAACCACCAGAGCCCCGCCCAGATTGCGAACAGCAGGCCGATCGTCGGAACCACGTAGGGCCAGTCGAGAAAGCTCAGCAGGAAGACGACCGTGCCGAGGAGGAAGAAGCCCATCACTTGCTTGAACGTCTCCATCCACGCGCCGGGCTTCGGGAGGAACTTGACCAGGCCCGGCACTGCGCCGATCAGCAGGTAAGGGCTGGACATTCCCAGCCCGATGGCGAAAAACACGGCGAAGATGATCGCCGGCGGCTGCGCGACGGCCCAGGTCAGCGCGGTTGCCATGAACGGACCGGTGCAGGGGGTGGCGAGGACCGTCGTAATGACGCCCTTCAAGAAGGCCGCGGAAAGCCCCTCCTGCTGCTGGATTTGAACCGCCTTGCCGGCGCCGACAAACCCGGGGATGGGGATTTCCCAGATGCCAAGAAAGCTCAACCCCATGGCGAACACGATCGCGGCCAGCACGACGTTGAAGGCCGCGTAGGTGAACAACTGCCCCCAGCCGAGCCCCAGCCCGGCCGCCAGCGCCGCCAGCACCAGGAAGACCGAAATGATCCCCGCCGCATAGACGACGTTCAAGGCCAGGGCGCGGGCGCGGCTCTCGCCCGCCTGGGTGACGAACGAGAGGACCTTCAGCCCGATGACCGGCAAGACGCACGGCATCAGGTTCAGGATCAACCCACCGACGAACGCTCCCAGGAGAATCCAGCCAAGCGATTTGTCGGAGTGCTGCTTCTTGACGTTCTCCGAGACGAGCGCTGGATCGAAGGCAATCCCATTCGTGCCGACAACCCGGGCGAAATCCTCCATGTTGGTGTAAGCATACCACTTGAGCTTCTCCCCGGCGGCGCGCGGGCCGGGCGCGTCGGTCGCCACGGCCTCGCCCGAGTCCGGTTCAGCCACTGGCGGAAACGGCGTCGGCGGCACCACCGGCGGCGCGGACTCCGCAGCGGCGGGCGGCGGCGCGAGGAGGTTCCGCGAGGCCGCCGGCGCCGAGGCCCGCGGGAGATCGACGCCCGGCCCCAGCCGGGCGGTGAAACGGAACTCCTCCGGCGGCAAGCACGAGTTTTCGGAACAGGCCTGGGCGTAGACCGCGCCGCGGATCGCGAGCTTCGACAAGTCCTCGCCCGCGGCGAACCGGATCGGCGCGTGCCAGACGACCGTCCCGTCGTGCGACTCGACCTGAATGTTGCCGAAGACCGCCTCGACCTTGACTTGCGGCGAACGGTCCGCCTGAAAGCTGTCCACGACCTCGAATTCGCTGGACTTGTCGAGCCTGATTTGCGTTGGAATCGGCCCCTTGCCCGTCTGGGTGATCGAATAGATGTGCCAGCCGGGCTCCATCGTGGCGGTGACGAACAGCCGGGCTGGATCGCCGTTCTGCGGCGCGGTGAACTCGCCTGAGACCCGAACCTTGGGATCCGCGTCCCCCCCGAAGCCGAACTGGGCAGACGCGGGACGGACCGCCAGCGTCACAAGGACGGCCACCAACAGCCGGGTCAGAATTCCACTAAGACTCAAATTGCGCATGCTTCTCTCATTCCTTGAAACAGACTTGCTCCCATCGGTTCGATGCGCCGCGAGCGGACACAGTTACAGAACAAGCCCCCTCCGGTTGGGGATGTCAAATTGTAGCGTCTCGAGCCGCGCTATCAAGTCGTCCATACGCTGCAAGACCGCGCAGGGTTCCTCGAAGACACGGCCATCCAGAATTGTCCAGCTTGCCCAATTGAGCGCGCCGAGCAGGAGCCCGCTGACATCAAACGCATTGGCCAGGTTCCGTTCGGCTTCCGAGACCGGCCGCACCGCCTCGTAGGCGGACACGCCAACCTCCCAGAGCGCTCGGTTGCTCCCCGCAAGGCTGCCGAGAAGCCGGGCCAGATCGCATGACACATTATCCCATCGCATCGCACCGAAATCGACCAACCCGGTCACGCGGTCGCCTTGGTAGAGGAGATGGTCGTGCCAGATGTCGCCGAGGCATGGTTGCAGCGGCACCCGATGGCGCTGGACGGAAGCCAGTTGGTCGTAGACCGCCGGCGCCGCCCGGGGCAGAAGCTTGAGCACGCGTTCGGCGCGGTCAGCGATTTCCGGCCAGGCCGCCGGCCCAGCCAGCGCATCGTGCAGAAGCCGCGCCCGCACGGTGAGCCACTCCCGCAGGACCGCCAGCCGATGCGCGATCCCCGGCGAGGGGCCCTCGCCGCGCGTCGCACCAGGCCCGCTGGACGAGCCGGTCCAACAGAGATCCTCGACCGCCCGATGAAATTCGGCCAGACAGGCCGCCGCCGCCTTCAGGCGCGGCGCGGTCGGCGAGGCGGCGAAATCGGCCTTGCCGGGCATCCAGGGGGAGAGTTCCCAGAGGTGGCCGCCGCGGGAGACGTACGGCTGGCCGCCGCGGGCTTCCAGCGGGACTGGGGCCAGGCAGAAGCCCCGCTCGCGCGCGTGCCGCAGCACGGCGTGGATGAATCGCAGTTCGGCGGGCCCGGGATAGTCCGCCGGCCAGCGGCGGAGGCAGTACGGCCCCGCCTCCGCCTCCGCCCGCCAGAACCGCGCGCCGCTGAAGCCGCCGGCCCCGCCGAGGGCCAGGAGCCTCGTTGGACGGACCACCGCCGGATACGCCGCCAGCACGGCAAGAGGATCGGGACATTCAGCCATCAGACTTCAATACGCCGGCCGTCGCGAGCGGACCGGCGGAGGGCCTCCATCCAGCGTTGCACGCGGATGCCTTGGCGAAGATCGGGTTCGGCGGGGCGGCCACGGGCCACCGCACGGAGAAAATTCGCCAGGCACGCGACATGGCCGCGGAGCCAGCCCGTGGCCGCCTTGGGGCTGGGAAAGGAAGTCGCCGGAGGATCGTAACGCTGGCCGGTGTCGATCCGGGTCCACCCGCGCGACCCCGCCGGCGGGTAGGCGGCCCGCGCGTCGTAGAATTCCAGATGATGGGGATCCATCAGGTTGAACCGCAGCGCGCCGCGCGTGCCGTGGATCTCCAGCCGCAGTTCGTCTTCCGTCCCCGTGGCGATCTTCGACGCTTCGAGAATCCCCACCCCGCCCGACTTCAACCGGGCAATCGCCAGCACGCAGTCCTCCGCGTCGACCTTCCCCTTGGCATTCGCGCCGCCCGGCAAGGGCCGCTCCGGAAACGCGATCTGGGTGGCGGCTTGAAACGATTCGAACGGGCCGATCAGCCAATCGATCGCATCGAGCACGTGGGAGCCGATGTCGGCAATCGCCCCACCGCCGCCGGCCGCCGTGAGTTTCCAGCGCAGCGGCGCAGCGGGATCGGCGCTGCCGCTTTGCAGGTAGGCGGCGCGGAACTGGAGCACCTGGCCGAGGGCCTCTTGTTCGACCAGCTGCCGGGCGTGGATCATCGCCGGGAAGAACCGATTGTGAAAGGTCATCTGGGCGATCCCCCGGTAGCCGGCCAGCCCGGCCTCGACCTGGTCGGCCTCCTCGCCGCTGGCCACGAGGGGCTTGTCGCAGAAAATGTGCTTCTGCTGGCGGATCGCCGAGAGCAGGGCGGCCTTGTGCGCGCTGTTGGGCGTGCAGATGTGGACGATGTCGATCGCGGGATTCTCGGTCACCGCCCGGTAGTCCGTCGCGGCCGACGAGGCGTCCAAGACGCGCCGCGCTTTCTCGGCGGTCTCCGGCCGCGAGGTGACCACGTGGGTGATCCGTGCCTCGAGCGGCACGGGATCGTAGAACAGCGGCAGGTTGCGGTAGCCGTAGGCATGCACCTTGCCGATGAAGCCGAAACCGATGATTCCGATGCGGTACGTGTTCACGGAGGATGGAAAAATGACGAATGTGGAAAGTCAAATGTCGAAAGAATGACGAAGGTCGAAGGGCGAAGGTCATGGCATGGCGATCGACTCGCCGCCGGCGATCGAGCCCATTGCGCCCCAGACGCCGTACGTGCTGTGGCCCGAGCCCGCCGGAGGCTGGCCCAGGTTGCCGGTGTCGATCGTCTCGGCAATGAAGCGGACGGAGCCGTCGCCCATCAAGACATTCACGCCGCCGGGATGGCGGCTGGAGGGGGGCAGCAGCCCGTCGTTGTTGTCGGCGCTCGGCTCGTTGCCCGTCGAGCAGGCGGGGGCATTGGGGGGGAGAACCGTCGTAAAACCGGTGCGTTCCGCCTGGCCGTCCGTGTAGCAGTGCCCCCACAGCGCCTTGACAACCACGCCCGGCCGATAATACCTGCCGTTGGTCGCCAGCAGGCAGAGATTGGGCTGCATGTCGACACCGGCAATTCCGTTGGCGATTCCCAGAACGACTTCAACTTCTTGGGAGAGGGCGACGCGGGGCTGGATTGCGTCATCGTTCCAGCCGGCGCGGATCCGTTCGCTCATCATGATCGTGTTGCTCAAGCCGTCGGAGATGCTCGAAAACCGTGTCGCTTGCCCGAAAACGCCGCGATTGCCCTCCGAATAGCCCGGATTCAGGCCGGTCGTGCCGTCGCCGATGCAGAACGCGTAGTTGTGCATGCGGCCGACGCGGGCGGCGTCCGACGGGCAGGAGAGGATCGCGGGCGCGGTATCCCAGACGTGCCAACTCGCCCAGGCGTAAGGTCCACCGGGGCTGATCCCATTGGCCACGTCGCCCGCCCGGATGTGATCGTAGAGCACTCCCTGCTCGTAATAAGGCATTAGGGCCACGAATGCGCTCAAGCGGCCGCCGTTGTTGGCGCCGGGGTAGCAGCACGTTCCGCCGCGGCGAAAGGGCAAGGCCCCGTGCGTGGAGTGGTAGTTGTGGTTGGCCAGCCCCAACTGCTTCAATCCATTCGTGCATTGGGAGCGACGGGCCGCTTCCCGGGCGGCCTGCACGGCGGGCAGGAGGATGGCCATCAGGATGCCGATAATCGCAATCACCACGAGCAGCTCGACCAGCGTAAACGCCCGCCTTCCACGCGAGGTGGGAACCATGGCACACCCCCGAAAGAACAAGAGGGAACAAGTCGCGGCCGACTCCGCAGCAGACAGGGCTCTTGCCACAAGCCAGCCGAATCATACTCCCCCCGAGTGGCGGCTGTCAATCATTTGGGGAAAACCCGACGCCGCGCTTCGACCCCGGCTCGGCGCGGGGCGCGCCGAGCGGCGTCAATCGGCCAGAACAAAGTCGAACGTGTTCCGGCCCGCGACGACCTTGGCGGTCAGGCCGGAATGGGCGGCATTCGAATACTTCCTGGGGAGCAGGTTCTTCGAGAACGCCGCCGCGCGGCGGGGGGGCGGAACATAGCCGGCCATCGACGGCCTGGCCGGGGGAGGCGGCGGCGATTCGTATTTCGTGATCGAGACCCGGTAATCGCCGGGCACGGCGCCGTCGCCGTGCTCAAACGTCATCAACTCGTACTTGCCCTCCGAGTTGGTCTTGGCAAAGGCATTGTCCGAACCGACGGCGGGCTGAAAATTCAGATTCGCATCAACCACCGGCTCGCCCTTGTAGGTGACGGTACCGCTGACCGGGTAGGTCTTCGGATTCTTGGGCCCCGAGTCGCCGCAGCCGATCGAGAAGGCCAGCAGTCCGGCGCACAGCCCAACGCCCCGCGATACGGAGATTGCGTTCATTCGCCAGCACTCCGACAAGGGTTCGGTCAATCGTCCCCACCCCGACGCATGCCTCGGCGGGCCGTGTCTTCCCGCGGTAAGTGGCTCTTCTCCGCCTTCTAGACTAGTAGCGGCCCATGGGCGGGGCAAGCCCCGGGCAATCGCCCAGCCCCGGGCAATCGCCCGCGCGGCGCCCATCGCGCGGCCTTGGGCGCCGGGGTTCGGGTTGGGCCTCCGACCCGTCCCCAGGCTTCCAGCACGGGAATGCTCGCTGGCGGCCCCCGGCAGGCGGCACCGCAGATGGCGAACGCCATCGCCCGGGAGATGGCTGCGCTTCCAAGCTGGCGCTTGGGGACGAGGGGGAACGCGCGCGGCATGAATCCCGTTCACCAGACAGGAAGACCTTGGCGGGCGCGGTCACTCGAGGACGCGGACGATGACCGCCGTGGTGTCGTCTTGGGGGGTGATCCGTCCGGCGAATTCGCGCGCCGTCCGGCAGAGTTTCCTGGCGATTTCCTCGGCGGACCGCTGCCGGTGCCGCCGGACAACGTCGATCACCCGCTGGCGGCCGAACAGTTCCCCATCCGGCTTGCGCGCCTCCTCGATTCCGTCGGTAACCAGCACGAGGATGTCGCCGGATTCGAGGTGGATCGGGCCCGATGTCGGAAAGCCGATGTCGGGAAACATGCCGAGGGGGTGCGAGGTGCTCTCGAGCCAGCGTTTCACCTCTCCGTCGCGGCCGATCAGGTAGCCCGGCGGATGGCCGGCGCTGGCGTAGACGAGTTCGCGGCGCCCGGTGTCGATGCGGCCGCAGAAGAGCGTGACGAAGTGATATTCGCTGGTGGCTCGGCAGAGGACGGAGTTGGCGTGCCGCAAGACTTGGGGGATCTCGTCGTGGGCCTCGACCAACATCCGGATCAGGACCTGGGTCAGGGACATGATCAGGGCGGAGCTGAATCCGTGGCCGGTGACATCGCCGATGACCAGGCCCAGGCAATCGCCCGCCATCGGCAAATAGTCGTAGTAATCCCCGGAGGCGAACTCGGCCGGATAAAGCGCGCCGGCGATGTCCAGCCCGGGAAGATCCGGGGCCTGCTTGGGCAGAAGGTGCTCCTGGATTCTCTGGGCGGTCAGCAGCTGCAATTCCGTCTCGTGCAGGGCCTGCTCGATCCGCCGCCGGGTGGTGATGTCGCGGCAGGACATGACGACCGCGCTGACCTCGCCGCCGTTGGCGATCGGAGCAGCGCTGACTTCCATGACCATCTGGGCGCCGTCCGGGCTGCGGAACCCCCGCGTGACGATCGCGGGGCTGTTGCTTGCCAGGACCTGGGACACGGGGCACCCGGCCTCCTCGTGGCAGTTGGGGCAACCGGGATAGAACAACGCGCCGCAGGTCATCTGCTCGACGAGCGGGGCCCGTTCTTGGGCCAGCGACTGGGCCACCCGGTTGGCGAGGATGATCCGCCGCTGCGCGTCGACGACCAGGGTAATCTCCGGAATCGCGTCGAGCACCGTTTGCAGGAACGTGGACGACTGGCGGAGGGAGTCCTGCAACCGCCGCCGCTCGGTGACATCGCGGAGGATGCCGTCGTAGCGGACGAGTGTCTCGCCCTCAAGATGCCGGATGATCGTGCTGCGGACCCAGCGGGTTGAGCCGTCGCGGTGGAGAATCCGGTGTTCGAGGGGCTCGGCGTCCCGACGGAGAACGTCTCTGGAGCGCTTCAGCACCGTCTCCTGGTCGTCCGGATGGACCATCTTGATCCAGAGAAACGGATCGGACTGGAAATCTTCCGGGCGGTAGCCGGTCACCGAGATGCATCCGGAGGTGTGCTCGGTGGCAATCGGCTCTCCCTGGTGGACCCGGACAGCGTAGGCGTAATCGGTGACCGCGTCGAGAAGCCGACGGTAGCGGGCTTCGCTTTCGCGAAGCGCCTGCCGCAGCGCGTCGGCATCGCCCGGCGGCCAGCCCGCCGCGGATGGCGGGGGAGCGGGCGCCGAGTCGGATTTCTTCTTCTCGCGGCCCGTTTGCCGAGTCATGAATCCCGCATTCCCTCTGTTGACCCTCGGCAGTCGAGGATACTCGATTCGGCCGTTGCCCGCCAGTCTGCCGGGCAGCCAGTCGAGCCGCCCGGACGCCGTGACGGTGCGGGCGGATCAGCCGCTTTCCCCGACGGGCGCGGAGCGCGGCGGAGGCTCCTGGCAGCGGGGCTGGCCGGGATTTCGCGGCGGCTGGCGGCTCCGCGGGCCGTGTCAGGGCGCGGCCCACGGCCCAACGCCGCTACCGGTCCGTGGCGAGACAACCGGCCGGGCGAGCCGCGCGAAAGCCGCCCCGGTAGCTGGCCACGAAACTCGTCAAGCCGACGGTGAGCTTGTCGTCAGGGAGGAGTCTCGCCTCGGCGACCCGCATCCCATTGACATAGGTGCCATGTCTTGAGCCCAAGTCGCGAACAACCAGCAGTCCGCCGACCTCGTCCAGCTGGCAGTGGCGCCGGCTGACCCACTGGTCCTCCACGAGGACCTGCGAAGAGCTGCTGCGTCCCAACACGGCCGGCAACTTCTCCAGGACCACTTTTCGGTTATGGCCGAGCGGGTTCATTTCGATCAGTTTGACTTTCATCTTTCAAGTCGCGTCCACAACGCGCTGGGCAAGCGGCGGAATCAATCGAGCAGGAGCGGACCAAGCCGCCGCGCAAGCCGGCCTGGCGTCCCAACATCCGAACGATATCCCCTTGTTGCTGCGATTAGGCGCCGCCGCAGGAGACGGCGAGGGCTGCTGGAACAAGGAAGCCTCCATGCACGTGGCGGGAAGTCGTAGGAGGGCGCGCCGAATCGGCGCTCACGACGATACGCATTAAAGATGGGCCGCCGCGCGATCGTTGTCAAGACCTGCTTGGCGGGTATGCACCCAGAGCCGTCGGCTCGATGCGGAGACCGAGTCGATTGCCCGCCGGCGCGGCAGGCCGTCATCGACTGGTCCCCGCGGACTTGCCCTGGCCGGCGGCGGGGCGTTTCCCCTCCGCAGCGCCGCCCCGCGGCTCGGGCGGGTCCGCCTCCGGCACCTCAAGCTCCCGGCGGAGCCGGACGAGTTCCGCGGCAAGCCGGGCCTGCTCGGCCGCATACTCCGGCCGCCCGAAGACATTGTTCAACTCCTTCGGATCATTGGCCACGTCGTACAGCTCCCACTGGTCGACGTCGGGCTCGTAGAAGTGGATCAGCTTCAGCCGGCCGTCGGCCACGCCGCAGTGGCGGCGGACGCGATGCACGCCGGGGTACTCGTAGTAGTGGTAGTAGAACGACGTGCGCCAATCGGCCGGCGTCGCCCCCTGCAACAGCGGGACGAGGCTCCGCCCCTGCATCTCGCCGGGCACTTCCACGCCGGCAATCTCCAGGAACGTCTCGGCGAAGTCGAGGTTCGAGACGATGTCTCTGTTGACGCTGCCCGGCTCGACCGTGCCCGGCCAACGAATCAACAGCGGCGTCCGCAGCGACTCCTCGTACATCCAGCGCTTGTCGAACCAGCCGTGCTCGCCCAGGTAGAACCCCTGGTCGGAACTGTAAACAACGACCGTGTTCGCGGCCAGCCCCGCCTCGTCGAGATAGTCGAGCACGCGGCCGACGTTCTCGTCAACCGAGGCGATCGTGCGGAGGTAGTCTTTCATGTAGCGCTGATATTTCCATCGCACAAGGTCCCGGCCTTGGAGGTTCGCTTCGCGAAACGCCCTGTTCTCCTCCTCGTAGGCTGCGTCCCATTTCGCCTTCTGCTCAGCCGTGAGCCCTGCCGGCGGCGTGAGCTTCAAGTCGGCAGCATTCATCGTCTTCTCGATCGACATGTCCTGGGTTCTCGCCGGCGCGGCCCGCGTAGCATAGTCGTCGAAGAGCGTGTCCGGCTCGGGGATCGTCGCGTCCTTGTACAAGTCAAGCTGTTTCGGGCCGGGCTGCCAGTTGCGGTGGGGGGCCTTGTGCTGGTACATGAGCAGGAACGGCCGCGTCTGGTCGCGCCCGTTCTTCAGCCAATCGAGGGCCAGGTCGGTGATGATCTCGGTGGTGTAGCCGATGTGGCGCCGGCGCTGGCCGTTGCGGAGCATCGCCGGATTGTAGTAGGGCCCCTGCCCGATGAGGACCTCGGAGTAGTCGTACCCCTGGGGCCGCATGTGCTCGCCGAGGTGCCACTTGCCGACGACGGCCGTCTGGTAGCCGGCTTTCTGGAGCAGCTTGGGGAAGGTCTGCTGGGCGCCGTCGAACTTGTTGCCGTTGGTATAGAACCCGTTCTTGTGGCTGTACTTGCCCGTCTGGACCACCGCCCGGCATGGACCGCAGATCGAATTGGTGACGAAGCAATTGTCGAACCGCATGCCCTCGTCGGCCAGCCGATCGATGTTGGGCGTCTGGTTGAGATTCAGCCGGTAGGCCGACACCTGCTGGTAGGCGCTGATCGCCTGGTAGGCGTGGTCGTCGCAGTAGATCAAGAGGATATTGGGGCGTTCCGCCGCGTCGGCCGCGGTAGCGATCTGGCAGCAGAGTCCGCCGACGATAGCGGCTGCAAGCATCGCCGGAACGCGCCCGCGCAGGCTGTTTTGGACGGAGAACATGACCGGGCCTCCGATGGTCTGCTGAAGGAGCGGATGGCTTTGGGGACTGTTCAGGATAGCTGGCCGGGCTGCGCGATGGGATCGGCCCGTTATCCGGATTTTTCCGATTTGGCATCTGTGCGCAACGCGGCAGCCGCCCAGTGCGCGGCAATCGCCTCCGGCGCAAGCGGCCGATCATAGAGGGCCGCCTGGCAGAGCTTGCCCTCGAAGTTGTAGAGCTTGTCGCTGCGGCCGCCGATGAACACGCCGGCCGCGCCGGCGGGAGAGCCCGGCGAGGCGTCGCCGCTGAATTCGGGCGTGGTGCGGCCGTCCAGGTAAGCGGCCACCCGCGAACCGTCGCGGACAAAGACCACGTGGTGCCAGGTCTTCGGCTCGATAATCGTCGTGCCGGCGACCAGTTCTTCGCGCTGGTCGCCATTGTAGAAGAAGAGCTTTCCGGCCAGTGCCTCGCCGAGGTGGTTGCCGCCGATCCCCAGATGCTCGCCCGGGGCGCCCTTGGCCCCGTCCGGACCGCGCGAGAACAGGTAGCCGGTGACCGCTCGGGCGTCGCTGGGCAGGCAGTTGCAGAACCAGATTTCGACGGACCAGGCATCGCCGAGGTTGACCGCCGGCGCGACGAGCCGCGCGTCGGCGAAGTGGGCCGCCCGGATCGCGCCGTCGGGCCGGGAGAGACCGGCCAGCTCGGGCCCCTCGAGAAAGAACGCCACTCCGGTTTCGTATTCGCCGTGATTGCCGTGCGGAGACCGGTCTTCCGCCGTGGCGCCGCCGATCGTGTCGAGCGGCCAGTATGCGGCGGGCTGATGCTCCAGAATCAGATCCGTGTAAGCGCCGCCGGTCCGGGGCATGGCTCGACGCGGACGCTCGGCAAGCTGTTCCATCAGCGTGAGCAAGGCTTCGACAATCTTCGGCTCGGCGGTCGTCTCCAGGCCGGCACTCCGAGCGGGCCAGGTGTTGTAGCCGCCGAAAGGGAACAGCTCCGGCGGCGGAATATAACCCTCCCCCCCGCCGGCCAGTTCGATATTCATCGTTTGACGGAAAGGCGACTGCCCCTTGAGCTTCAATCCGGTGATCGCATAGACTTCGCAGGGGATCGCCGTGATCGCCAGGTCGCCGATCCGGAGGGCCTGCAACCGCAGGTCGCGCTCGGGCTCGGCGACCAGGTACATCTGCTCGCGGGCGTAGACCTCGGGGCGGCTGGTAGGTCTCCGGTCGCCCATCGCCTCGACCAGGCCGCGAGCCCACGCCAGGCGCTGCTCGTCGGGCAGGCGGCGGCCGAGCCGGATCGTCGTCGCAGCGCTGGCCAGGGGGACCCAGTCGCGATGCTCCACCCGGCGGCAGGCCTCCAGCGCGCGGGCGGCCACCCGCTGCGCGTAGGTCTCCAGATCGATCGCCTTGCGCTGGCTGGAATAGTCCATCCAGTGCTGATCGCCGCTGGTGCCATGCGACATCATGGCAATGCACGGTTTTCCAGCCCCTTGCTTGGAAAGCGTCTCGCCGACGATCGCCGAGAACCGCCCGAAATAGTCGGCCGAGACCGGCGCGGCGCCGAAGTAGTGCATCGAGTAATTGGCCAACAGCGCCAGCGGCGCGCCATCGGCGCGGACGATCGAGAGCACGGTCAGTTCGGGGTCTTCCGGGCCGCAGGGGCCGAGGTAGTCGGGGTTCTGATAGCCCGGATGCATCATCGCCCGGACCGTATTCCGGCCGAACGGGTCCGCGCCGATCCGGTCGGGGCGGCGAATCCAGACGCGGCAGTTCGTGTCCTCGCTGTCGATCACCGAGGCCCAGCCGACGCGAGCCGGCTCGGTCGCCGCGGCCGCCTTCTCCACGCACTCGACGAGTTTGCCGGGCAGGAAGGCGGCATACGCCTCGTCGACCCCCGTCCCCAGGGCGCCGACCACCGAGGGGGCGCTGTGGGTGTGGGTGGCCGAGATGACGATGCTCTTCTCTGGGATTCCCGTCGCCGCGGCCGCTTGGGCCTTGACCTGATCGAGCATTTCGCGGGGCATCATCAGGTTGTCGACCACGACCAGCGCCAGCCGGTTCTGGCCATCGTCGAGGACGATGCCGCGGGCGCAGAGCCGGTCCCGCAGTTCCCCGCCGGTCCCCTCCAGGAACCCCCCGCTGACGACCACGGGGAGGCGAGGCGGAGAGATATCAACCTCCGCGGCGCCGGCGCGGAAGACGGGCCGTTGCTGCCGCCGCTCGGACGGGTGTTCTCTGGCCAGGGCAAGCGGGGCGGAGACCGCCGCCGCGGAGGCGAAGGTGCTGGTGCGAAGAAACTCACGTCGCGTGGTCGGTCGGTTCATGATCGGGGATCCAGAGCGAGTAATAAAGGCCGTTCGGCAGCGTGTCCCACGGGGTCGTCGGGACGCCGATGATTGTCACGCGTGGCGAGCCGCCCGTCAAGCAATTCCCGCGTTGTGCGGAGAAGGCAGCGGCCGGCAAAAGGCGCCCGGCACGGCCGGCATCGCCCCGCTAGGGGCCCGCGGCGGAGGCCCCGTCGCCTCTTGCCGGGGCGACGAAGACGCGGCGGCCGCTGATCCGCACGATCTGGACGCGGCAGCCGCGGTCGATGAACTCGCCGTCGGTCATGACATCGAGCATGCGATGGCCGAACCGCGCGCGGCCGGCGGGGCGGAGGGCCGAATCGGCCACGCCCAGATCGCCCATCGCCGGCTCATCGGCCGCCCTGCTCTCCGGTTCCGTGGCCGCCGCCGGCGGCTGGAGCATCAGCCGGCTGAGAATCGGCATCGAACCGAAATAGCGGCTCATCAGGGTTGCCAGCAAGAAGAAGATCAGCAGCGAGGCCGTGAGCACGGAGAGGGTCGAAAGCAGCGTGGCCAGTTGCTGGCCGGTATGCGGGATCACGAAATCCTGGCTGGCCAGGATCAGGCTGGCGCCGAGGAGCAGCATGCCCGACAGACCGGCGATTCCGAAGCCCGGCAGGACGAACAACTCGAGGGCCAGAAATCCCAGGCCAGCCAGAAACAGAACGATCTCCAGCCAGTCGGCCGTGCCGCCGAGAAACCGGCTCCAGAAGAACAGGGCGAAGCACAGCCCGGCAATCAGGATTCCCATGCCCAGTCCCGGCGAGCTCATCTCGAAGTAGAGGGCCACCAGTCCGATGATGAACAACAGTCCGGTGACGATCGGCCAGTTCAAGACGAGCACCACGGTGTCGACCGCCGTCCACTGGAGAACTCTCGGCTGACCGGCCACGCCGAGCTGCTCGCACAGGTCTTCCCGGCTGTCCGCGTTTCCGTCGGCCAGTCCCAGTTCAACCGCCCGGGCGCCGTTGACCTCGAGAAAGTTGCCCCCCAACGATTCCTCGACCGGTTTGCCCTTTTCCCAATCGTCTCCATCTTCGGCCGCGGCGAGTTCCTTTTCCGACATGTAGGTTTCCACGCCGGTCCGCTTGTTGCGGACCTTGAACACGTCGAGGTCTTTGTCGACCATTGCCTCGGCCAATGCCGCCGGGCGGCCGCGCGCGGCGGCCAGGTCGCGGATCGTGCGGACCACGTGGGTCCGCTCCTTCTCCGGCACGTAGCGGAAGGCGCTCTCGCCGTCGGACTCGATCACTCCCGCGTCGCCGATCGCCCCGGTCGGGCCCATGAAAATCCGCTCGCAGCCGAGGGCGGCGAAGGCCGCCCCGCTGAGCGCCCCGTGCGCGCCGCCGGGGATATACGCCACGGTCTCGGCCCAATCGACGGTGCCGAGCATCTGGGCGAGGCGCATGCTGGAGAAGAGTTCCCCGCCCGGGCTGTCGATCTCGATGATCACCAGTTCGGCGCCGTCGCGGCGAGCCGTCTCCAGCTTGCGTTCCAGATAGGAAGGCGTAAACGGCGTGATCATCCCCTCCAGCCGGACGATCGCCGCGCGTTTGCCTGCCGGGCGCGCGGCCGCGGCGGCCGCGGCCCGACCGCAGCAATCGGCACTGGCCGCCGCAAGCAGGAAGACGACCAGCCTCATGACCCGGCCTGGCGGCGCCGATCTTGGAAAGAGCCCGAATCGCCCCATCGGCTGTTCATCCATCCGTAATGCTGAAAGCTTTGCTCCCGACTCAATCGTAGGCCCCGGCGGGGGGGGCTGTCAATCGCTCAACAGTCCTCGCGCAGGCGGCGGTGGCCGCCCGCCGGCTTGCAGCAACCGGCCATCCACGGGAGAGCGGCGGCGCCGGCGGGTGCTTTGGGCTGGCGGGCGTCACGTGGGGTCGCCGAACAGCCCGGCGGCGTTGCCTCGGCGGACCTGCTCTTTGACTTGTTCGGGCGCGTCGAGCACCTCCAGCTTCAGCAGCGCCGGGTCGGGATAGGTGAACGGCATGCCGGAGCCGAACACGAGGCGGTCGGGGCCGAGCGCGGCGAGGAGCTGTCCGATCTCGTTTCCCAACACCGCGCTGGCGCGGGAAATTTCGATCACGTAGTTGGCCGGCAGTTCGCCCGGCCGGCCCAGCGGCGTGCCGCTCAAGCCGGCGGCGTTGAGGAGGAGGAACCGCCCCTTGGGGTGTTTCTTTACCAGATCGACAACCTCCGCCGGGCGGATGTCCGGAACGTCCACCAGCCAGCTCCGCTGCCGGTAGTCTTCCACGCGGAACGGGATCGAGACAGGCAGGTTGCGTTCGACGGCCGCGGAAATCAGCTCCTCGGCGCACGGGTCGGCCAGGGCGTAGTTGTGCCACTTGGGATAGAGCCGCAGCCCTTGCATGCCGAACTGCTGGTGGCAGATTTCCAGGTCGTCGCGCCAGCCGGCATAGAACGGATTGATTACCGCCAAGGGAATCAGCCGGTCGCGATGGGGCTTGACCGCCGCGAACAACTCCTCGTTTCCCGACTGGCAGTTGCGATAGGTGATCGCGCTTGCGCTGGAGACCGCCGCCCGCTCGATCCCCTTGGAGTCCATCAGCCGCAACAGGCCCTCCGGCGTATTGTGGCGGAGTTGCCGGAAGGCGAAGTGGCCCAGGTAGGCGTTGACGTCGAAGATCATGATTTGTTCCGTGTTGCCAAGAGCCGGTTCATGTTGCCGCCGAGGATGTTGCGTTTGCTCTCCGCGTCGAGCCTGGCGGCGCGGATTTTTCCCACGCCGGCCGTCATCGACATGTCGCAGCCGAACAGCAGCCGGTCGACGCCGAGAATCTCGGCGGCCATCTCGATCATCCCCTCGTCGGTAACGCTTCCGCTCGTGTCGAGATAGACGTTCGAGGCGTGGCGCAGGGCCTTGATCGTCCACTCCCAATCGCCGCCGCCGCCGACATGCGCGCAGATCAGCCGGGCCTCGGGGTAGCGCCGCCCGAGTTCGGCCAGGTGGCCGCCGTCGGAGATGTTGGGCTGCCCGGGGAGCGGGTAGTGGGCATGGCCGGCATGGTGGAGAATCGGCACGCCCAGCTCGATCGCCGTCTCGACCACGGGCGCCACGACCGGATCGGTGCAGACGCGCTCGTTGTAGAGCTTGACGCCGATGAACCCGCGCTCGTCGACGCAGCGGCGGATTTCGTCCACCGCCTCCCTGCCGCATTCGGGGTTGACGTAGCAGTAGCCCCAGACGCGGTCGGAGAAACGCGCCGCCGCCTCGGCCAGCCAGCGGTTGCACGCGCGGAATCCATCGGCCGTGGCTGGGCGTGCCGGCGTGAGGATCGAACAGCAGAGCCGGTGGATGCCCAGCTTGTCCGCGGCCTCGATCAGCTGGCGGTCCTTCTCCGCGTATTTCGCGTTGCCGTGGTGATGCAGATGGGCGTGGCAATCGATCACGATCGCCGCGCCGCCGCTCGGCTTGGGCCCCGCCGCCGCGGGGCCGCCGGCAAGGATCGCGCCCGCCGCAACGGCGGAGGTCTTCAGCAAGCTGCGGCGCGAGAGCTTCTTGGCTGGTTCCATTTGCGTCTCCTCCTTCGTGGCCGGAACCGCGGTTCCAGAAGGCCGGTCCTCAACAGGCGACCGCGACCGAGCGGCTCAGGCGGCGTCTTCCGGTTTGCGGGCAAAATGCGCTCTCAGGAATTCCACGATGATCGGCAGCACCGAAATCCCGATGATCGCCAGGATCACCAGGGTGAAGTTCCGCCGCACCGTCTCCAATCCGCCAAAGGCATACCCCCCGTAGATGAAGGCGGCCACCCAGGCGATGCCTCCAACCACGTTGTAGGCGATGAACCGCGAGTAGTTCATCGCTCCGATGCCCGCCACGAACGGGGCGAACGTGCGGATAATGGGGATGAAGCGGGCGAGGATGATCGTCTTGCCGCCATGCCGCTCGTAGAACTCGTGTGTCCGCTCGAGGTGGCGCTGGTTCAGGAACCGGATCGTGCCGCCAAACGCCCGCGGACCGATGTAGGCGCCGATCCAGTAGTTGACCGTATCGCCGACGATCGCCGCCAGGGTCAACAGGACGAACAACAGGTTCACGTTCAAGGCGCCCCGCGCGGCGAACGTCCCCGCGGCGAACAGCAGGGAATCGCCCGGAAGGAACGGCGTCACGACCAGCCCCGTCTCGCAGAAGATGATCGCCAGGAGAATCAGGTACGTCCAGGCGCCATAGTCCTGGATGATCACATCGAGGTGCTTGTCGAGATGCAGGAACAGGTCGATCGCGTAATGCAGAAATTCCATTGGCCGTTGTTCGTCTCCGCGGTGGGCTTGCCGGGCTGCGGGGGAATGTTCTGCCTCCGCGCCCTGCCGGGCGCTGCCAAGGTGTTCTGGAATCCATCCTGAACCTCCCGCGGCGGAGCACGGGACTTCGCGAACCGGCCATCCAGAAGGCGGATTCTGCGGTCGTCGTCATGCAGGGCGGAACCAGGGAGCCGGTCGGAAACCGGTCCGGGCGTTCCAACCGCCCGCCACTTGGGAGGGCAGGCCGCGCAAGCTGGGAAGTATAACAGCCCGGCACGCGGCTTGCCATACCGGGAAATCCGAGCGCCGCGGCCGCGCGCTTTTTCGGCGTCTGCCGCCTCGATCGGATCGGTCCGGAGGGTGGGGGGCGAGCCTCCAGAACCCGGGCGCTCGTCAAACACGGCGCTTGCGCGCCGGCGGCCGGTCATTTGCCCATTTTGCGGAGATTCTTCAGGCAAGCCGCCACGCTTTCCAGCGGCTTGTCGCCGACTTCGTGCTCGACGATGTACCAACGGGTCCCGCCGACGGCCTCACAGATCTGAAAGACCTGTTTCCAGTCCACATCGCCTTCGCCAAGGGCGGCGGCGGGCGGTCCGCCGTATTCCTTCAGGTGCACGGTCAGCGAGCGGCCGGGAAACTTCTTCAGGGTGGCGTACGTGTCGCCGCCCCCGCCGATGCAGTTGCCGATATCCATCTGCATGACCACGCGGTCGCTCGAGTTCTCGAACAGCAGGTCCCACTGGGTCGCATCGCCAATCTTGCCGAAATCGCCGCCGTGGGCGTGATAACCGACGTAGCCGTCGTACTGCCTGACGCGCTCGGCCAGTCGCGAGAGCAACTCGCCCGTCTTCTTGCAGGCCTCGGCGGAATTGCGCAGCTCGTCGGGCATCCAGGGGAAAATCAGGTAGGGATTGCCGAGGACGCGGTTGAATTCGGCTTCCTTGTCGAACTCGCTGAAATCGCCGCCGGCGAGGGTTTTGAGCGAAGCGCGCAGGTGGGTGCCGCAGCAGACCAGGCCGTGCTCGTCGAGCATCTTGCGGAGTTGCTCGGCCGCCCGACCGTAGTAGCCGGCAAACTCCACGCCCTGGTAGCCGATTTCGCTCACCGCCTTGATCACGCCGGGCAGGTCCTCTTCGCACATCTTGCGAACGGAATACAATTGGAGCCCGATGGGGATCTTTTTGCCCTTGTCATCTTGTCTGCCGGTCTGGGCAAACGTCTCCAGGGGCAATCCGCTCGCGGCGCAGGCAGCGGCAGCGCCGGCCCCCAACTTCAGCAGATGGCGTCGAGTGAGATACATCGTCTTCTCCACGGCTCAAATGATCTGACAGACACGGAAGCGATCCCTCTCCAGGGCACTGCCAGTCTATTCGGCCAGCGGCGCGGCAGCAAGCGGGAGAGACTTCCGGTCGGGCAACCTGCCGACGGTCGGCATCCCGCGGAATTCGCCACGGCCCACCGGCAGCGACGCCGGGGAAAGCCTGCGGTTTAAGCCCGTCGAGACGGATTTTCCGGGAGAGAAGGCAGGCCGCCTACGGCCTTCTGAGGGCCGCCGGCGACGAGATGCGGCGTTGGCTCCGCAGCGCGTTGGGGGCGGCCAGATGCGCCCAGGCGGCGACCAGCTTGCGAAGCTGGCGATCGATTCTCGAAGAAAACCGCTGAAACGCTCGACTCTCGCGATCCAGCGGAAAATCGCTCCGGTCCCAGTCGTCCTGCCACTGGATTGCCGCGGGACTCTTGTTTTCCATGTTCCACCCCTGTCGCCCCGATCATCGCGACGGCTGTGCTGAAAAGCCGCGCGAACGGTCGGAAAATCCGGCGAACGCCTCTTCTCGCCGGTTGCCGGTTGAATGTTGCCGACGCGGTCTCCTGAAGTCTATTCGCCTGATCCCGCCGAATCTCAAGTCCCACGCCGTTTTTCGGGAAGGACAGTCCCGCCCGAGTAGATGATGCCGCCAGTGATTGGACGCGCGGTACTCCTGATCGGTTTCCTGGCGACTCGACTCCGCCGTGCCAATCTCCGACTTCTCTACGGAGGACAGTTGTTCCTGGTTCGGGTTCACGCGATTGGGAGGACTTCCGGGGACAAAAAAACTCGGGGGGCCATTTGCATCCCCCCGAGCGGGGCAAGCCTCGTGCTGCCGGCACGACGAGTCGATCGGTTACGGGACTACCTCCACCAGGCCGCCTTGGCGGCATCGTCGGTCTTCTTTTCGGCCTCGGTCTTTCTGTCGGTCGGCGGTTGGGGTTCTTCGGCAGACTTCTTCGCGTCGCGGCCGGGGCGCGGGCGATCCTCCGACTTCTTGACCTCCCGGCCGGGGCGCGGGCGGTCCGGCTTCCCGGGGTCGGCCATCTTGGTGCGTGGTGAACGACCGATTTCGCCCGACGGGGGCACGGGCGGCTTGCCGGCGCCCGGCCGGTCAGCCGGCGACCACCGCCCGCGACCGTCGCGCGGCCGCTGCTGGCTGAACTCCGGCCGCCGCGGTTTGCCAGCCGGGCGGTCCCATCCGCGATGGCCTGACCAGGTGCGATCGCCCATCATCGGCCCGGCGTGCCACGGTCCCCGCGGCCCCCACGGTCCGTGGTGCATGGCCGGCCCTCGACCGCCGGGCGCGATCCGCGGGCTGTGCGAGGCGTGCCATCGGGTCGCTGGGCCAGCGCCCCAATACCCCCAATGCCGCCAGCCCCCCCACGGCCTCATCGCTCCTCGCCCACACCACGGGCAGGCAGGTGGTCGCGGATGGGGGCCAGGCTTCCCCTTGCGAGGCGGCCCGGCAAACCGGACCTTGGATGGTCGAGATGGCTGCGTCTTTTGATCGGCGGGGCGGCGCCCAAACCGCGCGCCGGGCGCACCGGTGTGCCGCGACCGCTGCTTGGCCATTTCCTCCCGCGTGACCTGTCCGTCGCGATTACGATCTGCGCGGCGGAGCAACTCTCGAACCCAGTCGGGCGCCCGGTCCGGCACGTCATCGATAACGACGCGGCCGTCCTTATCGGCGTCCAGTCGTTCAAAGAAAGCGCCGCGCTGGGGCGGCGCGGGGCGATCCTCTGCGGCCGGCGCGGCTGGAGCGGAAAGGGCGAGGACCATCGTCCCCGCCAAGCACGTTACCCATGTCTTCATGTCTTTCCTTTCGTGTTCTCGGTTCGCATGGCCTGGTGGCGGAGGGCCCCCCGACCTATCTCCGTAAACCGTCGCCAGGCGTCGAGGTTCCGGCCGCAAGAACAAATCGACATCCCCCCTCTTGTTGGGGAAACCGGGTCCAGGCACGTCGGCCTTGCCCGGATTACGGCTTCTGCCTACAATCCAACCCACCAGAATTCTCGAACCATTGGAACTGAACATCCGTATCACAGTGCGGGGGACGGGGCAATCCGTTGCGGTTGTCGCCGCGACCCGCGTGAAAAGGAGAATGCGTCTTGGCGGTTTTGCCGCGGGAAACGATAATGGGTGGCGGGGAGGCGACACGCGTGGCGTGGTCGCGACGGGCGGCGGCCGGGAGAGCCGGCGTCTGCCGTCAGCGGCCCTGTGAGTCGTCAAAGGCGCTACAGGGCGCGAGAAGGAGCGATTCGGTCTTAACTGGCCTGCCGGGGAATTGATATTCCCATCGGGCGGAGACGGCCGAAGAGAGGTTTGCACAAGCGATCTGTTCGGCATGCGACCTTCTCTCGCCCAGGGGTAACCGTTGACGCAGCAGTGTGAGTTATATTTAATTGGACACGCCCGCATGATCGGCTCGCGTGGCGTCTCTTCGGGAGTTTTGAGGATGCACATTTACGGTCCGGCCAATTTGCACGGAGCCCAACCCATCGGCCCCCCGCACTCTGCTCGCGTCGCGCAGCGACAGGTCGCCAGCGAATCGAAGCCGATTCAGGACGAGCTGCAAATCTCCGATGCGGCCCAACTCGTCGACAAGGTCCGCGAGTTGCCCGACGTTCGCCAGGATCGCGTCCATGCGATCCGCACGCAGATCGCCCGAGGCGCGTACGAGACGTCGGAGAGACTCGAGATCGCGGTCGGCCGACTGCTCGATGAGATCGGCTAGGCGGGCCGTTTGACGCCTCGTCGCGCGGCGGAGAGACCAGGGGCGCGAGCCGCCCGTCGCACCGGCCGGCAACGAATCCACTGGGCCTTCCGCCATGACCCGTGATTACTCGCTGCGAACGGTCAAACCCGCCCACCCTCCGGTGGAGCAGTTTGTACGGTTCCTCAAGTCGCAGGGGAAACGGATCACCCAACAGCGGCGGATCATCATCGACCAGGTCTTCAGCCACCACGACCATTTCGACGCCGATGAATTGATGGTCCACCTTCAGGACCTGATCGTCCAGCGGAAGGTGAGCCGGCCGACCGTCTATCGGACGCTCGGTGAGCTGACCGAGGCTGGCCTGATTCGCAAGATGACGATCGCCGGGCGGAGCGTTTACGAGCACGACTACGGCTATCCGCGCCACGACCACCTGCACTGCGAAGTCTGCGACCGGTTGATCGAGTTTCACAGCGGCGACGTCGAACGGCTCTGCGCCGCCGCCGCCCGGGAGCACGATTTCGAAGTCTATGGGCACCGGCTGTTTGTGACCGGAATCTGCCGCGACTGCCGGCGCCGCGCGGGGCGGCGGCGCTCCTAGCCCGGACTGAACACGTGGCCCCTTGTCTCGCCGGGGAGGACCGAGTGTGAGCGAAATCGTGCGGTTTTCCGTTTCCGTTGAAGACGATCTGCTCGGGCAATTCGACCGCTACTGCAAACAGGAGCAGTTTGCCACCCGAAGCGAGGCCGTGCGGCAGCTGATCCGCGACCGGCTGACGCAGCGGGCGTGGGCCAGCGGTTCCCACGAGGTCGCCGGCACCCTGACGCTGGTCTACGACCACCATCGGCCGCAGCTCCGCGACCACCTGATGAACCTGCAACATGACAACACCGACCTGATCATCTCGGTGCTGCATGCCCATCTTGCCCATGACCTCTGCCTTGAGGTGATCGTGCTCCGCGGCCCCGCCGACCAGCTCCAGACGATCGCCGCGCAGCTTCGCGGCCTGAAGGGCATTTTCAAAGGCGAGCTGGTGATGGCCGCGGCCGACCCCTGACGACCGGTCGACAAGACCCTTGCGGCGTAATAAAATAAAGGGGTTCGTGTTACGAAACCGCACACACGCCCCTTTCCGCACGGTAGCCGCCATGGGTCTGGTTAAGCTCTCTTTCCGCACAGCTCCCGCGATTCTGCTCCTTGTGGTCAGCGTTTCCGCTACGGCCTGGGGCCACTTTCAGGTTCTGATCCCCTCGCGCGACGTTGTCGCGGCGACCGATGGCCGCAGCGTCGAATTGGAGATGATCTTCACCCACCCGATGGAAGGCGGCCCGCCGATGCCGATGGGCCGGCCGCGGCAGTTCGGCGTTCTCGCCGGCGGCGAGAAACGCGATCTGCTCGACACGCTCGCCGCCGGTCAGATCGATGGCAAGACCGTCTACGCCTGCTCCGCCCGCCTGCTCCGGCCCGGCGATCACGTCTTCTACCTGGAACCGGCGCCCTACTGGGAGCCGGGCGAAAAGAAGATGATCATCCACTACACGAAGGTCGTCGTCGACTTCCTCGGCGCCCAGACCGGATGGGACGCGATGGTCGGCCTGCCCGTCGAAATCGAGCCCTTGGTGCGGCCATACGGGCTGTGGACGGGAAACACGTTTCGAGGAATTGTCCGGCGCGGCGGCAAGCCGGTCCCCTTCGCCACCGTCGAGGTCGAGTACCTGAACGCGGACGGGGAAGTCAAGATTCCCAACGAAGCCCTGGTGACCCAGGTGATCAAGGCCGATGCCAATGGGGTTTTTGCCTATTCGATGCCCCGGGCCGGTTGGTGGGGATTCGCCGCCCTGATCGACGGCGACGAGCCGATGACCGCGCCGACGGGCGAGGAGGTCGACGTGGAACTCGGCGGCTTGATCTGGGTCCGTACGGTAGACATGGACTAGGGTGGGAAAAGACAAAAAAACCAAGGTTCAAGGTTCAATGTCCAATACACAGAGCAAGCACCGGCAACGGCTCTGGACCTTGGAACTTGAACCCTTTCCTGGTTCCCAAGCTCCAGCTTGGGAACCAGGTGTGGAGCCTGGCGGCATGAAACGGAACCCTGAACCCTTCTTGATCGGCCGATCATGCACATTGCCGAAGGAGCCCTGAGCGGGTCGCTAGCGGGCGTGGCGGTCCTCGGCGCCGGCTGGGCGGCGACCGCGCTCGGCACGGCGATTGGGCTCCGCCGCATGGACTACGAGCGCGTTCCGCAAGTCGCCCTGCTCAGCTCGGCCTTCTTCGCCGTCTCGCTGATCCCGATTCCGCTTGGCGTGACCTCGGTCCATCTGGTCCTCTGCGGGCTGGTTGGGCTGGTGCTCGGCTGGGCCGCCTTCCCCGCGCTTCTGGTCGCCTTGTTCCTCCAGGTGCTGATCGCCGGCGCGGGCGGTCCGACGACGCTCGGGCTGAACACGGCGGTGATGGCCACTCCGGCAATCGCCGTCTATGCGATCTTCCGCCGGGCGGTCCACGCCCGCAGCGAGACGGCGACCTTCCTGTCTGCGTTTGCCGCCGGGGCGCTGGGCGTGTTGCTTGGCGCCGTGCTCAATGCGGCGGCCCTGGCGCTGTCCGGCAGGGAGTTCCAGGTGGTTGCCCGCGCGGCGCTGGCGGCGCATCTGGTGATCGCGCCGTTCGAGGGCCTGGTCACGGCGGTCGCGGTGGTGTTCCTCCGCAAGGTCCGCCCCGAGCTGCTCGACGCTCCCCTCCTGGCCACGCATTGAGAGAGGTCCGCCCGCGATGCCTGCCGCCCGATCGATCCCATCTCTTCCCCTCCTGGCGGCGGTCGCCGCCGGGTTGGGGCTGTTCGCCGGCAACGGCGCCCAGGCCCACACGATCAACGTTTTCGCCTACGTTGAGGACGGCGTCATCCACGGCGAAGTCTTCGCGCGGGGCGGAACTCCGATCGCCGGCGCGAAGATCACCGCGCTGGATCCGCAGGGCGCGAAGCTGGCCGAGACGATCGCCGACGCGGAGGGCCGATTCGCCCTGATCCCGACCAGGCGGTGCCCTTGGCGGCTCGTGGCCGACGCGGGCGAAGGACACCAGGCGGAATACACGGTTCCGAGCGATGAGCTGCCCGAGGGTCTGCCGGACGGCGGAGACGAGCCGGGCGAACCCGCCGGCGCGACGGCGGCCGAGCCGGCCGCCGCGCCCGCGGACCGGCCGCACCAGCGGCCCGCCGCGGGCGCTCAGGGTGGACTCGACAAGCAGGTGATCGCGCTCCGCCGCGACATCGAACAACTCCGGCAAGAACTCCGCTTTCAGGACATCGTTGGCGGCATCGGCTACATTCTCGGGCTGATGGGTGTGAGCTTTTATTTTCTCGGCGTCCGCCGCCGCGAGCGCAATTCCCCCAAGGCCGGCGTCTGAGAGACACGCGATGGACCCAACTGCCGACGGCCCAGCCCTGCTCGACCGCGTCGATCCGCGCAGCCGCATCCTCGCCACGATCGCGTTTGCCCTGGTCGTCTCCGTGGTCAACCGTCCGCCCGCCCTCCTGGCCGCGCTGGCATCCGCGGTCGTCTCGGCGGCCTTCAGCGGCGTTGGCCTCCGGGACATGCTGCGGCGATTGGCGCCGCTGAACCTGTTCATGCTCCTGCTCGTGGCCCTGATGCCGCTCTCTTCCGGCGGCCGCCAGCTCGGCACGGTCGGCCCGTTTTCCTATAGCGCGGACGGCCTCCGCCTGGCCCTGACGATCGCCGCCAAGGGCAACGCGATCGTGCTGCTGCTGCTCGCCCTGGCCGGCTCGCTCGACATCAACACGGTGGGCCATGCAATCAGCCATTTCCGCGTGCCGGACAAGCTGACCCACCTGCTGTTGTTCACGGTTCGCTACCTCGACGTGCTCCGTCGGGAATATCACCGGCTCCGCGCGGCGATCGAGGTGCGAGCCTTCCGCCCCGGGGTGAACATGCACACCTACCGGACCTATGGCCGGTTGGTCGGGATGTTGCTGGTCCGCAGCCTCGACCGCTCCGAGCGCGTCGTCGCGGCGATGAAGTGCCGCGGTTTCCACGGGCATTTCTACCTCCTCGACCACTTCCATTACTCGCGGCGCGACGCGCTGTTCGCCGCCGCGGCGGCCGCCGTGCTTGCGGGCATTGCCCGGCTGGAGTGGCAATGAGCGATCCGCTCGTCAAGCTCGACAGAGTGACCTTCCGCTACGGCGAGCGGACGGTGCTCGACCAATGCGACCTGGCGCTCGCGGCGGGCGAACGGGTCGGCCTGGTCGGCGCCAACGGGTCGGGCAAGACGACGCTCCTGGGGCTGATCGTCGGCCTCCGCCGGCCCGCGCAGGGCCGCGTGATCGTTTTCGGAAAGCCCCGCGAGCGGGAGGCCGACTTCCGCCCGATCCGCGGCCGCGTGGGGCTGCTCTTCCAGGATTCCGACGACCAGCTCTTCTGCCCCACGGTGGCCGAAGACGTGGCTTTCGGCCCGTTCAACCTCGGCAAGTCGCGGCACGAGGTCGAGCAGATCGTGGCGCGGACCCTGGGCGAGCTCGGCCTGGAGGACTACGCACACCGCGTGACCTATAAGCTCTCCGGCGGTGAAAAACGGCTCGTCGCCCTGGCCACCGTTCTGGCCATGGAGCCGGAGGTGCTCCTGCTCGATGAACCGACCGCCGGTCTGGATGAGACGGCCGCCGAGCGCGTGGCCGGAATCCTTGCCGGCCTGCCGCAGGCGATGCTGATTGTCTCACACGATCGCCCGTTCCTCGCCCGAATCGCCGACCGGAGATTGTGCCTCCGCCGCGGCTGCCTTCAGGAGCCTCTCTGATCTGAGCCGGCTGCCCGCCGCTTCAGGACCAGCCCGTGCCCCACTCGCGCGGGGTCAATGATCAGGCAGCTGTGGTTGGATTTCGCCCCGAACGGGGCAGCCACAAATCAGCCCAGGGCAGAGCGCAGCGGCGATCGCCGCGCAGCGTCGTGGCTGGGTTCGAGAAGGGACGCACGGTGCAAGCCCTGAAAGGGCGGGACTCCAGCGCGCACGTGCCCATCCGGGCGAGCCAATTGTTGCCATCCGTGGCCATCGTCCGTCCCTGAGAGATCGACCTTCACCAGGCTGCCCCGTGCCAACCGGTCTACGATCATTCACGGTTCTTCCTATTGGCCGGTCCCAGCCTTGCCCAGTCGATTGACTTTTCCCCCCCGCCGTGAATATAGTTCCCCGTTGTCTAACCCGGATTACTCATGAGCCGATCGCCAACCCGACGCGTAAGCGAGGACAGTAACCCGACGCGTAAGCGAGGAGAACTTGCCCAGCGGGCCTTGACTACGCTTCCCAGCTCGCCTCGCTTGAATTACCCAGATCGCCTCGCTTACGCTTCGGGTTCCGACGGCGCGCGACAGTCGAGAGATCCCTGGCTCATAACTAATCCGGGCGAAGTTTGATATCCCCAAATGGGCCCCGGTGGACCGGCTCATGTTCGTGGCGCGGAGGCTCATCGTGCCATCCGGCAACGGTCTGCCGCCGGGCGCGTTGCGGCAGTCTCCGTGAACGGGGTGTACGGCGCGCCTGCCCGGGGCGGGAAAGGAGGGATTGGTTGGATGACGATTGAGGAGATTCTCAAGGCCAAGGGGAACAAGGTCTACACGGTCGATGCCGACGCCACGTTGGAGCATGTGGTCTCAAGGCTCGTCGATCACAATGTCGGGTCGCTGGTTGTCTGCGATCGCCACGCGGAGCACGGCGAACGCGTGATCGGAATCATCACCGAGCGCGACATCCTCCATGTCTGCGCCTCCCGCGGCCAGCGGCAGCTCGCCTCGATCCGCGTCCACGAGGCGATGAGCACCGATCTGGCCACCGCCTCGCCGGCGGAACAGGTGGAGACGATCATGGGGCTGATGACCAGGCGGAGAATCCGCCATCTGCCCGTGCTTCGCGAGGGCCGGTTGGTGGGGCTCGTATCGATCGGCGACGTCGTCAAAGCGCAGCACGACCACCTCGCGATGGAGAACAAGTTCATGAAGGACTACATCCAGCGAGAGGGGGTCGGGAATGTCGAATGTCGAATGACGAATGCGCATCCGCCGGGCTAGCCGACGTGATACTGTTCGACTCTGACCCGATCCACCTCGATACCGATCCCCGGCCCCTGGGGCACGGCGATCATCCCGTCGACTGTTTCGAAGTCTTCGATCGCCAGGTCGTCCACCGGGCGATGTTGGGGGCATTCGATGCAGCCGGTGAACGCCGGCGTGGCCGCGGCCAGTTGAAGCATCGCCGCCATGGCGATGCCAACCGAGGGACCGGCCGATAGAGAAGCCCCGATGCCCGCCGCCTGGGCAATCGTGCCGCAGCGTCTCGCGTTGGCAAGCCCGCCCACGCGCTGCACATCGATAATCGCCAGCCGTGCCGCCCCGCCGCGGATCAAGGCCATGACGTCGGCGGGGCCCTCGATCGCCCGCGAGACGGCCAGGGGAACCGTGGTCTGCCGCCGCAAGGCGGACAACGGCTCGAGCCGGCGATCGGCCAGCGGATCGAGGAGGAAATCCAGCGGCACGTCCTCGATGCGGCGGCAGAGTTCGAGGGCCTGCTCCGGATTGTAGACACCGCGGCCGTCAAGCCGCAGCTCGACACGGTCGCCGACCGCCTCGACCAGCGCCGTGACGACGTCCTCGTCACTGGAAAGACGCCCCGCGGCCGAGACGGTTTGCCAATGGAATCCCTGCTCGGCCATCTCCCGCGAAAGCTGGAGGACCTGTTCAATCGTAGCGCCGTGGAGGCGGATGCCCAGCGGCAGACGCTGCCGGTACTGCCCGCCGAACAGGCAGCAGAGGGGCAGGCCGGCGACCTGGCCCACCAGGTCCCAGGAGGCCATCTCGACGGCGGCCTGCAAGGGGCGGGGCCGCAGGGCCTCCAGATCGAGCAGTTCCTCGATGTCGAACGCGCTGCGGCCCGCGAGAATCGACAGCAGGATGTCGCGCCGGGCGGGAAGTTCCGAGGCGCGCCAGGCAAGCCCGGCCTCGCCCCAGCCCTCCAGACCCGACTTGGTCGCCAAACGGACGAGCACCGACGGAATCGGCGGTTCGGAACCGATCGCCTCGCGCTCGACCAGGAAAAGTTCCACGTCGTTGATCGTCATCCCCGAAGCTCTCTCGGCAATTGAAATCGGACGTTCTCTTCGCGCACCCGATGGGTCCGCAGACTCGTCTGGAAGCGGCCCCGCAACCACGCGACGCATCGCTCCACGAGGCCTTCCGGAGCACTCGCGCCGGCCGTGATCACCACGGTCTCCTCGCCCGAAAACCAATCCGGGCGGATGTCGTCCGGGCCGTCGATCAGGTAGGCCGGCACGTCCTGGTTGTTGGCGATCTCGACGAGGCGCTGGCTGTTGGAGCTATTCCGGCTGCCGACGACGAGAACCAGGTCGGCCTGGCCGGCGAGAATGCGGACCGCCTCCTGGCGGTTCTGCGTCGCGTAGCAGATATCCTCTTTTGCCGGCCCCTCGATCTGCGGGAACCGCTGCTTGAGGCGGCGGATGATCAGCGAGGCGTCGTCCACCGAGAGCGTCGTCTGGGTCAAGTAGGCGAGCTTTTCCGTTCCGGAAAACTCGAGCCGGTCGACGTCTTCCACGCTCCCCACCAGGTGGATCGCCTCGGGCGCCTCGCCGATCGTGCCGATCACCTCGTCGTGCCCCCGGTGGCCGATGAGCACGATCTTGTATCCCTCGCCGGCGAAACGCGCCGCCTCGCGATGGACCTTGGTCACCAGGGGGCAGGTCGCGTCGATCGTCGCCACGTTCCGCGCTTCCGCGCTGCGGCGGACCTCCGGGGAGACGCCGTGGGCCGAGTAAAGCAGGTTCGCCCCGGCGGGCACGTCGTCCAGATGCTCGACGAAGACGACTCCCCGAGCGCGGAAGTGCTCGACGACCCAGCGGTTGTGGACAATCTCGTGATACACGAAAACCGGCGGTCCGAATCGCGCCAACGCGATTTCGAGACTCTCAATCGCCATGTTCACGCCCGCACAAAACCCGCGCGGCGCGGCGAGAATAATCTGCATGGTTTGCTCGCTCCTGGGCAAGCATCATAATGAATCGGTGAGGCAGCAACCAGGGGCATGAGGCCGCGAGATTCGCCGGATGATCCATCGTTCGTTCCAACGCGACCTGGCATTGTACGGACCGGGTGCCGCCGGCTCGGCCGCGGCCCCGCTGGGACCTTCATTCCGCTATTGCCGGCAACTCGCCCGGCGACATTACGAGAATTTTACGGTGGGAGGGCTCGTGGTGCCCCCCCAAGCCCGGCAGCACGTGGCCAATGTCTACGCCTATTGCCGCTGGGCCGACGACCTGGCCGATGAAACCGCCGCCGGCGAGGGCCTCGACCTGCTCGACTGGTGGGAGAGCGAATTGGCCGCCTGCTACGCCGGTAGCGCGTGGCACCCGGTCTTTACGGCCCTCGGCGAGACGATCCGGCGGTTCGAAATCCCTCGCGAGCCCTTCGCCGACCTGCTCGTGGCGTTCCGCCAGGACCAACGCCAGGCACGCTACGAGACCTTCGAACAGCTCCTGGGCTACTGCCGCCATTCGGCCAACCCGGTCGGCCGTCTCGTCCTCTACCTGGCCGAGTGCCACGAGCCGCGGCGCGCCCGGCTGGCCGATTCCGTCTGCACCGGCCTGCAACTGGCGAATTTCTGCCAGGACGTGTCCCGCGACTGGAAAAAGGGCCGGCTCTACCTGCCGCTGGAGGACTGCCGGGCGTTTGGCGTGGACGAGCCGGTCCTGGCAGCCGGCCGCTGTAGCGAGTCGTTGCGGCAACTGGTGGCCTTCCAGGCCGATCGTGCGGAGCGCAGCCTGCGGGAAGGTCTGCCCCTGGTCGCCCTCGTGCCGCGCGATTGGCGGCTTGCCGTTGCCCTGTTTGTTCACGGCGGGCTGGCGATCCTGAAGCAGATCCGCCGCTGCAACTACAACGTCCTCCAGCGCCGGCCCGTGGTCGGCCGGCGCGAGAAGCTGCGGCTGATCCTGGGGTGCTGGTGGCGGCTGCGCCTCGGGCGGTGGAAGGAGGCGAAATGACCTGCTCCAGGGCCCCCCTCCCTCCAAGCTACACCGAGTGCCGCCGCGTCGCCCGCCGGGCCGCATCGAGCTTCTATCCCTGCTTCTTCCTGCTCCGGCAACCTCGCCGCCGGGCCATCGAAGCGCTTTACGCCTTCATGCGGCATACGGACGACCTGGCTGACGCAAGGGGCGTCAAAGACCGTGCCGCCGCCCTCCAGGATTGGCGCGGTGGACTGGAAGCGGCCATCGCCGGCAAGATCGTCCGGCCGGCCGGCCCGGCCCAGAAAATCCTCGTGGCCGTGGCCGACACGGCGGAACGGTTCCAAATCCCGCACCGGCACCTGTTCGACGTCATCGGCGGCGTGGCGATGGACCTCCAGCCCCGGCGCTACGCGACATTCGAGGAACTCGCCGGGTATTGCGATCTGGTCGCCGGAGCGGTCGGCCGGGCCTGCATCCGGATTTGGGGATTCTGCGGCGAGGAACCGGTGGAACCGGCGCGGGCGTGCGGCCTGGCGTTTCAGATGACCAACATCCTCCGCGACTTGAGGGAGGACGCCCAGCGCGGCCGCGTCTACTTGCCCGAGGAGGACCTCGCCCGTTGCGGCTACACGGAAGCCGACCTCGCCGCCGGCGTGGCCGACGAGCGGTTCCTGCAATTGATGCAGCGCCAGATCGAACGGACCGAGGCGTTGTACGCGAGGGCGTTGCCCCTGGCCCCGCGGCTTGCGCCCGAGGGCCGCCGGATGTTCCTGATGATGGTCCAGGTCTACCAGCGCCTGTTCGAGATGATCCGCGCCGATCCAGCCCGCGTCCTCTCGCGGCGGGTCGCGCTTGGCCCGGTGGAAAAACTGGCAATCCTGTTCCGCGCGGTCGCCGGGCCGGCAGGGGGCGGGCTGCGATGAGCGAACCACGCGCAAGCGACCAGTTGCGGCCGCTGGCCGTCGTCGGCGGCGGGCTGGCGGGCATGGCGGCGGCCCTGGCGCTTGCCGAACGCGGGCACAAGGTCGAACTGTTCGAACAGAACCAGTGCCTCGGCGGCCGAGTCGGCAGCTTCCGCGATGCCTTGACCGGAGAACGGATCGACCGCTGCATGCACGTCGGCCTGGGCTGCTGCACGCGGCTCCTCGAATTCATCCGCCGGACGGGCGTCGAGGATCGGTTTGCCAAGCATCGCCGCCTGAATTTCATCGGTCCGGCGGGCGAGGTCTGCCGTTTCCAGCCCTGGCCTTGGCTGCCGGCGCCCCTGCATCTCGTGCCCGGACTTGCCCGGCTCCGCTACCTGGGGCCGCGCGACCGGCTGGGCATCGCGCGGGGAATGTTGAGGCTTGGACGGCTTGCGCCGGGCCGGCCGAGCGGCGCGCGGACCATCGCCGGTTGGCTCCGTGCGGAGGGCCAGTCCGAAGCCGCCATCGATCGCTTCTGGTCCGTGCTGCTGGTCAGCGCGCTGGGCGAAACGGTCCAGCGGGCCGGGCTGGCGATGGCCCGCAAGGTGGTTCTCGACGGCTTCTTGCGGTCGCGCCGGGGATGCGAACTCTTTCTGCCCAAAGTCCCTCTCGGTGAAATCTTCGATCGGCCGATGAACGATCGCTTGCGGCAGTTGGGGGTCGAAGTGCACCTGGGGACTCGCGCCCGCGCGATCGAGATCAGCGCGGGGCGGTGCCGGGCGATCGTCCTCAGCGGCGGAAAGCGCCGCCGGATCGGCGGGCTGGTGGTTGCCGTGCCCTGGCGACAGATCAGCCGGCTGTTCTCGCCGCGGCAGAGGCCGCTGCTCAGCCCCGACTGGAAGGCCGATCGCCTCGAGCCGGCGGCGATCACCGCGGTTCACCTCTGGTTCGATCGGGCGATTACGTCGCTGCCGCACGCCGTGCTCGTCGGCCGGACGAGCCAGTGGATGTTCCGCCCATTGGCAAAGCCGTCGCCGACTCCACACGGCGGCCATTACATTCAAATCGTGATCAGCGCATCGCACCGGCTCGCCGCGCAGCCGCGCGGCCGGCTGGTGGAGCGGGTCTGCGACGAGCTGGCATCGATCTGGCCCGCGGCCCGCCAAGCGCGGCTCCTCCACCACCGCGTGGTGACGGAGCGCGAGGCCGTCTTCTCGGTCACGCCGGAGAGCGACTCGTTCAGGCCCGCGCCGCGAATCGCCGTCCCCAACATCGTCTTGGCGGGCGATTGGACGGACACCGGCTGGCCAGCCACGATGGAGGGCGCGATCCGCAGCGGCTGGCAGGCGGGGCTGTCCCTCGATTAGTCCTTCGGCAGCAGTTTCTTGGCACGGGCGGCCTGTTCACCGCCGACGCCGCTCTTGAGCACCTGCCGCATGGCATCGGCGACCGCACGAGGCTCGGCCCGGACGATCTTTTCTCCAATCGCCAGGGCCGCAGCGGCCGCTCCTTCGGCGAGGGCGGGATTGCCCAGGTGCGGGACGACCATAGACATCGCCTCGGCCGCGGGAATCTGGCCGAGCACGCCCAGGACGAGCAGCCGTTCCTCGTCGCGCTGCGCCGCTTGAAACGCCTCGTTGCACATGGCCAACCTTTGCTGCGGCGGCAGGCCCATCTGCTGCGCAATGCGGATGTAACCGCGCAAGGTGCGCGTCTTGAGGTTGTCGCTGGGAAGCGTCTTGGCCAGCCTGAGCAGCTCTGGCGCGGCGTCGGGGGTCGTCCACGTGCCCAACGCGCGGGTTGCCGCGTCTTGGAGGTCCTCGCGAGGATCGTCGGCCGCCGCCGAGACGGCCTTCAAAGCGCGCGTTCCGCCAAGCGCGGCCAGCAATTCCATCACGAAGCATTTTGACGCAAGCGGGGCATTCGGCAGGAATTCCAGGAGCTTTCCGACGCAGGCCTCCGGATCAGGGACCCTCAGGCACGCCACCTTGAGGGCCTCGCGGACCGCGGCCTCCTCTGGCGGAGACTTCGCCTCGCGAAGCCGCTCGGTCAAAACCTCGATCTCCTTCAAGCCGATGACTCGCCCGAGGGCCTTGATCGCGGCCAGCCGCACCTGCTCGTCCGGATCGTCGGCCGCTTTGAGGACCGCGGGGGTCGCGGAGGGAATCGCCAACTGACCGACAAGGTCCAAGAGAACCGCGCGCTGGGCCGGCGCGGCGTCTGCCATTTTCGCCACGACGGCCTCGTCCGCCGCGCTGCCGCGGAGCTTCATCAGGCTCGCTTTCGCCGCATCGGCCAGCGGCGCATCGCCCGAGACGGCCGCCTCAATGAGCACCGCCGCGCCCGCCGCGTCGCCCAATTCGCCGAGGGCGTGGATCGCAGCCGATCGGACCGCTGCGGGGCCGCCGGCGGCCCGCTTGCGGATCGCCGGCGCCGCGCCGGCGTCGCGGCGGTCGCCGATTGCGCCGATCAACAGGGCCTGGCGCGCCGGCGGCAGGCGGTCCAGGTGGGCGACGAGTGCCTGCGTCACCTCAGCGCCGGGCAGCTCGCGGCTCGTCCTCAGCGCCATCGCAAACATCTCCGCGTCGTCGGTCTGGAACTGCTCCAGCAGCAGCGGCGCGCCGGCCGACTGCCGCGCGAGGATCGACGCGCGGGTGGCGGCGGCGCGAAGATGTCCGGGCACGTCCGCAGCGCGAGCGGCGTCGCAGAGCCGTGCGGCCTCCTCCCGCTTGCCCTCCGCCACGAGCCGCTCGGCGGCCAGCAGGCAAGCGTCGGCCGCCGCCGCGCGGAGCGCGGCGGAATCGCCGGCGACGGCTCGTTTCAGGGCCTCGGTGGCTTCGGCGGAAGCGATCTGCCCGAGCGCCGCCAATGCCTTGGGAGCGACCTCCGGCGCAGAATCGTCGACGAGCCTGGCCAGGGCGCCTACCGCCTTCTCGTCGCGGCGGACGCCAATCGAGTTGATCACCCCAACCAAGAGCTGTCCCTGAAGTCTCCCCAGGGCACTCCGCAGGGCGTCGTCGACGCTCGGGTCGGGGATCGGCTCGAGGCCGAACCGGGCATACGTGCCGAGCTTCTCGTCGGCCAGCAGAGCGGCCAGCGCCGGCACCGCTTCCCGGCCGCCGACGAGCGCCAGCCGCTGGCACGCCTTGGCCTTGTCAAACGCCTCGGCATCCGACTGCAAGATGCCGATCAGCTTGGCGGCCTCGGCCGCCCTCGCCGGGCTGCCTTGGCCAGGCAAGATCGCCGGCGCCGCGGCCATCAGGAGCACGATTGCAGCGATTACAGACACTTGCTGGAAACGGGTTATCATCGTCACACCTCTTTGTTTTGTTGTCCGGGATCGATTGCGCGGAAGCCTGTTCGAACGGCGACTACATGATCTTCCAAGGCTCGCGCATCGCCCGCGTCCGCATCCGATTGGCCTCTTGATCGCCGACGAACTCTTCCTTCGCGGGGTCGAATACCACCTTGCGGTCCAGCATCCAGGCAATCGCCGCCGCGTGGGAGGCGACATGCGAAGAGCGGGCGATATCGGCGTTGGTCACCGGCTGGGCCCGGGATTTCACGCAGTCGAAGAAATTGCGGAGATGGGCAATCGGATAGGTTCCCACCTTTTCGAATACCGTTCGCTCCGTGCGGAGCGATTCCGGATAGAGGGCCACCTCGTTGCTGTCGCCCGTCTCCACCCAACCTTCCTCGCCCTCGAATCGGACCTGGCATGACCCGAGGGGGAGCCAGTCCTTGTCGTCGCAGGGGCGCATCACCAGCTTCACTCCGTTGGCATAGCGGGCCTCGACGACGTGCTTCGACGCGTAACCTCGCTCCGGGCCGACCGGCTCGAACTCGATCGGCGTCGTGCCGTCGCTCTGGTTGGCCCACTGGCACAGATCGACGGTGTGGCTGGCCCAGTTCAACCACCCGCCGCCGGCGTTGAAATCGAAATGGCTCAACCATCCCATCGTTCCGGCCCCATACGCGCGGTTGTAGGGCCGCCAGGGCGCCGGTCCCAACCAGAGGTCCCAGTCGAACGTCTCCCGGGGCGGCTCGGGCTCGGCCGGAAGCCAGTCGTGGCGGACGTGCTCACCATGGGGACCGCCCCCGTAAAACGCCAGGGAGGCGTGCAGGGTCTTCAGCTTCCCCAGCTTTCCGCTGCGGGCCAGGTCGACCGCGAACTTGAAACTCTCGATGGTTCGCCGCTGCGTTCCGACCTGAAACACGCGCCCGTAGCGCCGCATCGCGTCGGCCAGGATCCGGCTCTCGCCCATCGACATCGAACAGGGCTTCTCGACATAGACATCCTTGCCCGCTTTCGCCGCCATGACCGAGGCCGGCGTGTGCCAGCGGTCGCCCGTGGCAATCAGCACGGCATCGATGTCCTTCCGCGCGAGCAGTTCGCGGAGGTCGCGGTAGGTCGTGCAATCCTGGTTGCCGTACTTGGCGTCGACCATCTCCTTGACCGCCTTGCGGCGATCGGCCCGGACATCGCAGACGGCCAGGAACTTCGTGTCCGGCAGCGCCAACAGCGCGCCGAGGACATAGGTGCCGCGGCCGTTGATTCCGATGCCGCCGGCCGTGATCCGTTCGCTCGCGGCCACGGCCCCATCCTTGCCGAGCGTTGATCCGGGAATGAACAGGGGAGCCGCCAGCACGCCGCCAACTCGGGCGGACGCGGCGAGAAACGCACGCCGGGTCAGAGTCGAGTTTCTCACTTTCACCGCAATACTCCTTGAAATTTCCTGACGCCAAGATTGTCTGTGTGCGACTGTGTAACGAAAAGAGCGCCCATCGCCGCTGGCGGTTCGGCCGGACAGAAGTCGCAGCGGGGACCGTCAAACCGGTGCCGGCTATTGTAGGCCGCTGCGGCCTGGCTGATCAACCAGTTCAAGATCGCGCGGCGCCGCGAGAGCAGATCGCGGCGCAAACAGGCTCCTGCACTTGGCGGTCGCGGTGGATTGCCCGCACCCGGGAAGGACTTCAACTGTAGTTGGAAGCCGAACGATCCGCCGGGCAAGCCGGCGGGATTCTGCGCTGAACGATCCGCCGGGCAAGCCGGCGGGATTCTGCGCCGAACGATCCGCCGGGCAAGCCGGCGGGATTC
>Ga0123329_1000533_pt1 | contig 39787 bp, 39 predicted proteins | sample BioC12SIPDNA_FD_89703 | JGI IMG/M metagenome (GOLD analysis project Ga0123329, IMG submission 89703) | Anaerobic biogas reactor microbial communites from Washington, USA - Biogas_R1_B C12 SIP DNA | ecosystem: Engineered > Bioreactor > Anaerobic > Unclassified | place: Washington, USA | collected...
CCGAGACGATCTCGCCAGCGAAAAAGCGCAGCAGGTCGATCACATGCGAGCCGAGATCGCCGATGATGTTGAGGGCCGGGCTGGTGGTGTTGACCGGCCTGCTTGCCCAGTGCGCCGGCACCTGCATGATGTATTGGCTGCGCACCCGCACAATCTCGCCCAGGTCACCCTCGTCGATCAGCCGCCTGACAAAGCGCGCGACGGGATAGTAGCGGTAGGTGAAATCGACCATGTTGACCAGCCCCGTTGCGCTGGCCCTGTCAGACATCTGCCGCGCCTCTGCGAGCGACAGCGCCATGGGCTTTTCGCAGAGCACGTGCTTGCCAGCCTCGAGGGCGGCCAGCGCCGCGGGCCCGTGCACCTCGGGCACGAGGCAAATGTCAATGGCGTCGACAGCAGGCAGGGCCAGGGCCTCTTCATAGTGCTCACACAGTGTGGCGGTCGTCAGGCCGTGCCGCCGGGCGAATTCGGCCGCCTTGCCGGGCACGATATCGGCCAGAGCCACGATCTCGACGGCATCGGCGTTATGCCTGTGAGCCTGGGCGTGCGCGTTCGCCACGCCCCCCGTGCCGACAATGGCCAACCGCACTTTGTCTCTCATGACGACCTCCTCGACGTATGTGCTTGTACAACCTGGCCTACCGCGTAGCCGACACGTCGCGCCAGACCCTCACGCTGAAGGCGGGCCCTCGCTCGGGCACAGCGATCGGCCAAGGATGGGCCGGTACATCCAGTAGCGCTCGCCTGCCGGCACCTCGTAAAAGGGCCTGAAGTGCTGCCTGCCCCGCCCGCCGCGCACCAGCAGGTGCAGTGGGGCATCGCCCTGCTCGAGCCAACCGCGGGGATCTTGCCAGTCGCCATACAGCGGGCCGCCGTGGTCGCTGACCAACACCACCGGCCCCACCCTCAGCGCGGCGCGCTCGGGCTCGTCGGGATCGATGGGTACAGCCTCAGGCGCCATGGGCAGGTCGAGTTCGACGCGATCGCCGGGGAGCCACTGGCGTGCTATGGTTGCCCAGGCGCCTGGGGCGGCGTCGACGGCGATGGGCTCGCCGTTCAGGCTGAACCGGGCTGGCGCCTGCAGCCAACCAGGCACCCGCAGGTGCAGTGCAAACTGCTGCGGCACGTCGAGCGCTACGGTCAAGCGCACATGGCCGTCGTCGGGATAGGCGGTCTCTTGTCGCACGTGAACCGTGGCGCCCTGGTGCTGCCAGCGCACCGACGATGGCGCGTAGAGACTGACGTACAGGCCGGCGTCGTCGTGGTAGTAGAGCAGGTTGTGATATTCGGTCACCGCCAAGGGGTAGGTGCCCGAGCAACAGGGCCACAACTCGGGATAATACGTCTTCTGACCGCCAGCGAGGGCATAGTCTGCATAGTAGTAGGTCTCGCCATAGCCAGCCATCGGCAGGGCAGCGCGCAGGGCGCTGTGCAGCAGGCATTCGGCCCAGTCGGCATAGCGAGGATCGCGCGTGAACTGCAGCAGATAGCCACACAGCTTGAAGGCCGCCCAGCAGCCACAGGGCACCTCAAAGTTGGCCGGATAGGTGAGCCAGTTGCGGTTGTGCCACAGAGACCAGCTCAGATAGGCGCGGCTGGGGAAAAAGGTCTCGTTGGGGCCATAGCCGCCGGTGGCGTAGGTATGGTTGGCCTGCAGCAGGTCGTAGCCGTTGATGATGGCCTGCAGCCAGCGCTCATCTCCCAGCACAGCATAGGCCATGGCAGCGCTGCTGAGGGTGTTGACGTGACTGTAGGCGTGCCCGCCCACAAAGGCATCACGCCCAGCCGCCAGGCCAGCCCACATGGCGTCATAGTGCCAGAGCTGCGCATCGTCGCGATAGGCCTCATCGCCCGTCAGCACAAAAGCGCGGTAGAGGTTCTCGCTGAGCGTGTACCACTCGCCATCGTGGGCCCCGGGCGCGTTGCCAGACTGGTTGGCAAAGGTTGCTGGCCGTCGCTCTCTACCCAGGCGTCTGTTGGCCCAGCGGGTCAGGGTCTTGAGTAGCCCGACCGCGTGATCATCGCCGAGGTAGTGGGCCACATCCACCAGGCCACCACAGAACTTGTCAAAGGTATAGTGGCCGATGGCGGCCGTGCCATCGCGCCCCTGTGAGCCGGCAAAGCCATCCGCGTCCCAGGTCTGCGCCCAGCCAGCGAGCAGGGTGAGCGCCTTGTGGCGCAGAGCATCGTCGTCGGTGGCGCGGGCCATGCGTGCCAAGGCGCTCAACCATTGACCAAAGGTATGCGCTCCGCCACCACCGCTGTACCACATGGCGCGGTCATCCCCATAATACCAGCCCCCCATAGGCTTGCCAGGGCTGGGCTGCCCCGCGCGTTGTCTGAAGCCAAAGAGCATGTCGTCGTTTGGGATCTGCAGGTAATAGTCGCGCGCCTGCTCGAATTGCCGCCTGAGCGGGCCCGCGTGCAGGACGACATCTGTTAGGTCAAAGGCGGCGATCTTTTGCCGCGCAGTTGGTATCAGTGCAGCCATCACCTCACCTCCGACGAGCGGCTGCTCGACGGCGCAAACGCCGAACCAGGGCGCCGCCTCACCCCTTGATGCCCGTCATCGCAACGCCAGAGACAAAGTACTTTTGCAGAAACAGAAAGACGATCAACACCGGCGCCACCGAGATGGCCGCGCCGGCCATGGTTGCGCCATAGTCGACGATGTTCTCTGAGGTGAACGCGGCGATGGCCAGCGGCAGCGAGAACTTGTCTTGCGTATTCAAGATCAGCAGCGGCCACAAAAAGTCGTTCCAGCTCCACATGAACTGAAAGATGCCCAGCGCCGCCAGAACGGGCTTCATCAACGGCAGAATGAGCTGCAGGAAGATGCGCAGTTCGGCGGCGCCGTCGATGCGGCCGGCGTCGAGCAGGTCATCGGGGATCGAGTCCATAAACTGGCGCACCAAAAAGATGCCAAAGGAGCTGTAAAAGCCCGGGATGATGATGGCCCGATACGAATCCATCCAACCGAACCAGATCATCATCTGGAAGCGTGGGATGAGCGTGACGGGATAGGGGATCATCATGGTGGCCAGTACGGAGAGAAAGACGATGTTGCTGCCAGGGAAGCGCACCTTGGCGAGCACATAGCCCACCAGGGCGCTGGTGAACAGGATGATCACCGTGGGGGTGATGGACAGGATCAGGCTGTTGCGAAAGTAGAGCGAAAAGTCGAGCTCGCCCCAGATCTTGATGATGTTGTCCATGGTTGGGTTGCGCGAGATCCAGACCGGGGGATAGGCCCTGATCTCTGCCGGCTGCTTGAAGGCGGAGCTGATCATCCAAAAGAACGGGGCAAAGGAGATGATGGCGCCAACGGTCAGCACGATGTAGAGCGCAAACTGACCCCAGGCGCCCCTGGATGTCTTGGTTGGTGCGAGCGCGCGGTCTGTCATCAGCCATCCCCTCTCTAGCGAGTTAGTAGGCCCATTCGGTGGCCAAAACTCGGCGCTGCAGCAGCGTGATTGCCATGATGACGGCGAACAGCACGAACGAGATCGCCGAGGCATACCCAAAGCGCGAGTTGACAAAGGCCTGGTCGAACAGCATGTAGACGATGGTCCGCGTCGAGTTCACCGGCCCACCCTGGGTCATGATGTACATCTCGGTGAACACCTGCAGCGAGCCGATGACGCCTGTGATGGCGATAAAGGCGATGGTTGGGCGCAACAGGGGCACGGTGACGTGCCAAAAGGCCTGCAGGCCGGTGGCGCCATCGACCTTGGCGGCGTCGTACATCGAAGACGGGATGCCCTGGAGACCTGCAAGAAAGATCACGATATCGTACCCGATGCCCTTCCACAGGCTCATGACGGCGATAGAGGGCATGGCCATCTTGGCATCCATCAGGTAGCGGGGCATGCCGCTAACCTGTAGGCCGAGTGAGCCGATCAATGAGGCGAGCACCGAGTTCAGCAGGCCAAAGCGGGGCTGATAGATCCAGTTCCACATGATAGCGGCGGCTACGGTCGACGTCAGCACGGGCAGATAGTAGATCGAGCGATAGAACCCCTTGAGACGCCTGAGCGAGTTGATCAGCGTGGCGAGCACCATCGAAATGACCAGGCCCGCCGGCACACGCAGCGCAGCATAGTAGATGGTGTTCTTGAGCGAGGTCCAGAAGAGCGGGTCTTTGAACAACAGCTCGGAATAGTTGGCAACGCCCACGGCCCGCAGAGGCGTGCGCATAGAGACCGGGTTCCAGTTGGTAAAGCTCATCACAAAAGCATAGATCATGGGAAAGATCAGGAAGATGCCGTAAGAGAGGATCAAGGGGCCGATGGCCAGAGCCACGATCGTCCAGGTGCCTTGTTTGAGCCCCTTCCCGTGCCCTCGCAGAGCCGGCTCAGACGCAAAACTGCCCATTCAGGTCACCTCCAGAAAGAGCGGATTTACAGAGAGCCGTCCAGGGGCCAGCGGTCTGGCCCCTGGACAGAGCAGACACCGATCACATGAGGCATTCGCCAAAGGTGATCTGATCGGCATGACGATACTCGCGCTCGGCAACGTGAAAATTCTCTTTGCCCACCTCTTTGATAAAGTCGGCGGTGAGGCGGTCGCTCTCTTCTTGCGCCTTGAAGACGGCCTCTTTGACGTCCATGCCAGACAAAAAGATGCCGTCTTGGATGTACTTGGTGGCCTCTTCGAGCGCCAGCGGCGAACCCTGCTCGTGGGTGTACATGACCCACTCGCTTTGCGGGCCGGCTGCTACGATCGACTCGTCTGACTGCAGCAACGGATGGTTCAGCAGCGCCGGAGCCGTTGGCGGCGAGCCAAGCGTCAGGGCGTTGTCAACCAAAAAGTCGGGGTTGCTGTAAAGGTAAGCGATCAGGTCAAAACAGACCGGCTTGCGCTCGGCCGGCGTTGTGACCGGCACCACGATGCTCTGCGGGTCGGGGCTGCCGTTGCCCGCGCAGGGGGCAAAGTCACCGGTCAGCGTGGGAACGCGCCTGCAGCCATAGTTGAGCTCGGGGTTGTTCAGGTTGAGGTCGCCAGTGTACCAGGACCACTGGAAGATCATGTAGGCCATGTTGGCCGCAAAAGCATCGGTGAGCTGCAAAAAGTCTGGGTCGACGACCTTGTGCTTTTCCTTGAGATCGACCACCCACTGCAGCGAGTCGATGAACTCTTGCTGGGCATAGCACGGCCGCGTATAGTCCTCATCCCACTTCCAGTGGCCATAGTTCTTCCACATAAAGTAGGCGACGCCACTGGTATTGCCGGCTTCGGCGCCATTGACATCGAAACCGGATACCGAGACACGGCCGGCGGCATCATACTGCGTCAGTGATTTGGCAAAATCCAGGAATTCGTCCCACGTGGTGGGGATGTCGTCTCCGGTGAGCCCCTCGGCCTCGAACATATCCTTGTTGTAGTAGATCAGCGCGGTCATGGCGCCGGTGGGAATCCAAAAGACGCGCCCATCAGGGCCAAGCCACTCGGCCGTCATGGGGAACGTCTCGAGGATCTCGGTCTTGGGAAAGAGCTCTTCAGGATAGGGCTCGAGCAAGCCTCCATAGACAAAGGTCTGATGGTTGTTCTGGTGAAAGTACTGGATATCTGGCCCCTGCCCGGCCGGAATTGAGGCCTTGGTCTTGGTCCAAAAGTCAGACCAGGGGATGGTGGTGACCTCAAATGTGACGTTGGGGTACATGTCGGTGTACTGACGGAACCAGCGCTCCATCATCTCAACGCGTGGCGCGTGCCAGTCCCAGTAGGTCAGGGTGATGGGCTTGCCGTCGTTGGGCGTGCCAAGGGGCTGGTACTTCCAGGGCAGCGGCGAATCGCTGACCATCTTTTCGACGACCTTCTCGACGACCTTTTCGACGACGACGGTCTTTTCGACGACCTGCTCCTTGACGACCTCTTGCTCAACAACCCGCGTGACTTCTTTCTCGACCTCGACAACCTTCTCGACCACCTTGGGCTGGCAGGCCGCAACGAGGGCCCCTGCGATGGCCATGCCTGCTCCTCGCAGCAGACTGCGACGGCTTAACTTGGCGCTCATACTCTCTTGCCTCCTACGTCGTTGTACACGGATAGAGCAGATGACGATGGGTCTGGTCTGTGGCTCAGTGCACGTCGATAGGCACCCCCTTTCGATGGCTGCCGGCATACGGCCGGCAGGCGGGTACACGAGAAACGCGCTCTGACGAGCGCGTATGTGAGGGCAGTGAGACCGGCGTGAGCAGTTGCCAGCAGTCGGGGGGGCACGGACGAGCCGTAGCGGGCGCGTTTGTCGAGGCAGGCAACAGCTGACTGCCGAACGAGGCCCTGCAAGCGCCCGAGGGGTGTCTGAAGCCAGGTTCGCAGAACAGCCGACTACCTTGTCGCCAGAACTGCTGTAGCATGACATCGGGTGTATGGGTGAACACAGGCACATACACACAAGACCAATATAACATGTAGGCAGGGCCAGCGTCAACCGTTCTGTCAACGTACTGGCAAGAGGGCTCTGGGGTAGACGCCTTTGTCTGCTCGCATTGCAGGCCCTTCGTCTCCGACAAAGGGGCCTGCAATACGAGCGCGGCGGCTGGACGTGGAGCGGGCTCTAGACTGCCACCCTGGCGCCGGTGCGGGTCGAGCGTTCGATGGCGAACAGCACCTTGAGGTCTTGCAGGGCGCGTTCGTTGGTATAGTAGGGCTCGCCTCCGCTGCCGATGGCGCTCAACAACGCCCGCCACATGGCCTCATACGAGCCCTCGGACGAGAGCGGCACAATGCGCCTGGTGCCGTCGTTGCGTTCGACGACGAGCTGGTCACTCTCCACCGAGAGCACGCCCTCGGTGCCACGGATGTACAGATGGTTGCGCCGCTCGGTGAGCACCGTCGCATGGCTGAACGAGCCGCGCAGGCCACTATCGTATTCGATGAGCGCCAACACGTGGTCGAACTGGCCATAGGTCGGGCGCACCTGACGCCCCGACGCATATAGCATCGTCGGCGGGCCGAACAGCCGCGACAGCCGTGCAATGGGATGGTGGCCACCATCGAACAGCGGGCCAAGGGGGAACTCGGGCTCGATGCGCCAGGCGGTGGTGCCATAGCCGCCGGCGCTGTGCTCGGGCGTGTCATCAAAGATCTCGTGGGCCACCTGATCGAACATGACCACGTCGCCGATCTCGCCAGAGCGCATAATCGCCGTGACATCATCGAGATAGCGTGGATAGACGGCCTGCTCGAGCACATACAGGCGACGGCCGGTCTGGCGAGCCGTGGTTACCAGGGCCTCGCCTTCTGCCAGGGTGCGGCCCATGGGCTTTTCCATCAACACGTGTTTGCCAGCCTGCAGGGCGGCCAGCGCCACCGGTGCGTTGAGGGTGATGGGCGTCAACACTAACACCCAGTCGACCTCGGGCGAGGCGAGCAGCGTTCGATAGTCCTGATAGAACGGCACACCAGGGTACTGCGCGGCGATGGTGGCACGCCGGCGCTCGCTCGAGGCGGCAAAGGCGGCGATCTCGACGCGATCTTGCAGCTGCGACAACACCGGCTGATGCGCATTCTGCCAGATGAGCCCAGGCCCAACGACACCCACGCGAAGCTTGTCCATCGTGCTCTCCTGAAAAAGGGGTTGCCCCACGCGGCAAGGCGAGCAAACGAACGCCTGCCAGGCGCTGTGCGGCGGCCAGATGGTACCCTCACAGGGGGTGAGCGGTCAAAGGGCTTGCGTGCTCAAAGAGGGCGAGACGCTTGACGCGCCTCGCCCTCGGCTCGAGCAACGGCACCGCTATTGGGTGGGCTGCAATTTGGACCACATCAGCAGCTGGTCACGAAGCCAGTAGCCGCCAGCCGTATAGGGATCGTGGCAGCTCGGCCAGCCGCTCCAGTAAGTGGTGTTCATGGGCACCTGGATAACCGTCTGAATGAGCGGCACGATGGGCAGCTCGGGCAGCCAGATGGCGAGCATCTGCTCCCACAGCGGCATCACAGCGGGGTCATCGGGCGGCAGCTTGGCCATCTCGTCCAGGATATCGCTGAACTCTTTGTTATCCCACCGGAAGAAGCCAATGCTGGCGCGCTCGCCAGTGGGCTTGAGGTTCATCTGCTGGAAGCGGTAGAACGTCGCATGCGGGTCGTTCATGGCGCCACCGATGCCAAACATATAGATCTTGGCATCGCCCAGGTAGATGCGGTCGGCAAAGTCAGCGGGCAGCAAGAAGGTCGCGTCAAAGCCGGCGCGACGCAACTGCTCGGTAACGATGGGCACCGACGGCGTCAACGAAGGATGCTGCGGGTAGGTGATGATCTCGAAGGAGAAGGTCTTTCCCGCTGCATCTGCCCAAAAGCCGTCGGCGTTCTTGCTATAGCCTTTGGACGTCATGATGGCGTCTACCTTGGACTGGTTCTGCTCGAGCGTGTTGTACTCTTCGAGCAAGGGGGCTGCGGCGTCAAAGTACTTTTCCAGGCCGCCATAGTCGGGGATGGGCAGGCTGGTGACCTGGCTATAGCCGTTAAAGGCCAGGTTGACGATCTGCTGGCGATCGATGGCATAGCTGATGGCCCAGCGGATATCTTTATCATCGAACGGCGGCTCGGAGCAGTTAAAGCCCACGTACACTGGCCACCAGTCGATGAACCCATACGGAGATTCATCACAGAAGGTGACGACCTTGGGGTTCTGGCTGCTGATGAGCTGCATGTTGGTAGGCGTCATCGAAAAGGCCATCTCGAGCTCGTTGTTCATCAGCATCTGCGCCTGAGTGATCTCGCTCATAGAGGGCAGCACGATGATGCGCTCGATCTTGGGCATATCGCGAAAGCCGGTTTCGGCGCCCCACCAGGTGTCGCGCAGGTCCCATACCTTTTGCTCAACTGAGGTGGCCACCAGCTTGTAGGGGCCGGTGCCCAGCGGCCAGCCCTTGGCCGGGTCATAGTTGGTGAACGTGAGGGGGTCTTTGTCCTTCCACACGTGCTCGGCCACAAACACCAGGCCCAGCGAGCCGCGGTAGGTGAGATAGTCCCAGATAAAGCGCGGCGAAGGCGTGTTGAAGGTGATCTTGACGGTGAGCGGATCGACCACCTCGATGGACTTGCAGTACTTTTCGATGTCCATGCCGTAGGTGAGCTCGTTCTTGCCCTTGATCATGTTGAGGGTAAAGGCGACATCTTCGGCATCGAACGCCTCGCCATCGCTCCACTTGACGCCTGGACGGATCTTGATGGTCGCCTCTGTGAAGTCGGCGTTATACTCGTGCCCCTCTGCCTGCCAGTTGTGGTAGTCGCCGCCGATCATGTTGTAGACAAATAGGCCCTCGCCGCCGATATGGTGAATGCCACCGCGCGAGATGCCCGTGACATAGGGGTTGAACATCTCGACGTCGGTAAAGCCACCCACCATCTCGCCGCCCATGCCGGCGGCGATCCAGGTGCGGTTGCGCGGCACCTCGGCGATGCCACTCGACGCTTTGGTGGGCTCAACCACCTTTTCGACCACGACAGTCTCTTTGACGACCTTTTCGACCACCTGAGGCGTACCCTCGACGATGACCGTCTCTTTGACGACCTTTTCGACGACCTTTTCCACGGTCTGGGGTTGGCACGCGGCCAGCAGGCTGGTGGCCGCTACCGCTGCGCCGCCCTTGAGCACCGTACGACGGGAGATCTTGCTATTCATCTTCTGCTCCTCTGCGAATGTGACCGCCCGCTAGCACGGGCGCTCACAAGCCCCTACCGACACATCTGTTGTGTACCCTGCCAGTCTGGCAGAGAGGCTGAGGCGTCATCCATTGACGCCACTCGCTAGCCGGCCGAGCTCGATGTAGCTGACGTCCTCCCTTCCTACTCTTGCAATACTGCGCAGCAGCCCCAAACGGAGCCGACACGCACGCTCAAGCGCCGATATACAGCGCCGAAACGTCCTCTGTGGCCACCGCGGGCGCACCTCGATACAGATAGCAGGCGACCGCGCGGTTGGCGCTCACGGCATACAACGGGGGCGCCTCTGTGCGGCAGATGTCCATCACCTGCGGACAGCGCGGTGCATAGGGGCAGCCCTGTGTCGTCGAGTGTTGGCCCGCGGCGCTCGACGACGCCTGCACTGCGGCCCACCGCCTGGTGGGGTCTGGCAGCGGAATCGAGCCAACCAGCAACTGGGTATAAGGGTGCAGTGGATCTTTGATCACCGGCTCTACGCTGCCCACCTCAACCATGGCGCCGCTGTACATCATCAGGATGCTGGTGCACACCTGGTAGGCGGTGGTCAGATCATGGGTGATGTAGATGATGGCGATGTCGCGCTGGTCGTGGGCGTTGAGCAAGCTCTCTAGGATGCTGGCACGCAGCGAGGCGTCGACCATCGAGACGGGCTCGTCGGCTACGATGATGCTGGGGTTGAGCATCAAAGCGCGGGCGACCATCACGCGTTGGCGCTGCCCGCCAGAGAGCTGGTGGGGATAGCGCCCCAGGGTCTCGTCAACGCGCAGGCCCACCACATCGAGCGCCTGCTCGATGAGCGCACGGCGTTCGGCCGCGCTCTTGTGGGGCTCAAAACGCCTGATAGGCACCTCGAGGGCGTGATCGACCCGGTAGAACGGATTGTAGACCTCAAACGGGTCTTGAAAGATCGCCTGAACATCGCGGCGAAAGGCCATGCGCTCAGCGCCCTTAATGGCTTCCATGGGACGCCCACGGTAGAACACCTCGCCAGAGGTGGGCGAGATCAGGCCGAGCAGCAGCCGCGACAGAGTCGTCTTGCCGCTGCCGCTCTCGCCGGCGATGGCCACAATAGAGGGGGGCGTGGCATGAATGGCCAGCGAGGCCTGGTTGACGGCCACGGTGGTGGTGCCCCTGGCGCCGATGGTGCCTCGGCTGGCGAACACCTTGGTTACGTTGCGCGCCTCGAGCAAGGGTGTGGCGTTCATGCGGCGGCTCCTGCGTGGCACGGGCAGGCCACCCAGCGCCCAGGCAGCACTTCGGTGAGCACGTGCTGTGCCTTCCAGCAGTCTCCCACCGCGTCGGGACAACGCTCGTGAAAGGCACAGCCGGCTGGCGCGTTGAGCAGCGACGGTGTTTGCCCAGGGATGCCCTTGAACACGGCCTTGGCATCGAGTGAGGGCAGCGTGTTGATGAGCAGGCGCGTATAAGGGTGCAGCGGCAGGCCAAAGACCTCGGTGACGGGGCCGAGCTCTACCAGGCGGCCGGCGTACATGATGCCGATCTTGTCGACGAACTGGGCCATCAGGCCCATGTCGTGCCCCACGAGGATGATCGAGGCCTCGAGCTGCCGCTGAATGCGCCCGAGCGTCTCCATCACCTGACGCTGCACCACCACGTCGAGCGCGCTGGTGGGCTCATCGGCGATGATCACCTTAGGGCGCAGGCAGATGCCCATGGCGATGCAGACGCGCTGCTTCATACCGCCGCTGAGCTCGTGGGGGTACATGCGGAGCACATTCGGCCGCAAGCCCACTGCCTCAACCAGCTCGCCGGTATGCGCGGCCAGCTGGGCGCGGCTCATGGTACGATCGTGCGCCAGGATGGTGTCGTAAAAGTGGTCGCGCACGCGCATCACCGGGTTGAGCGAGTTCATGGCGGCCTGCGGGATGAGCGAGATGGCCGAGCCGCGCATACGGCGCATTTGCTCGGGCGAGAGGGCCATCAGATCAGCGCCGTCGAGGAGCACCTGCCCTCCGCGAATACGGCCGGGCGGGGTAACCATGCGCAACAGCGCCAACACGGTGGTCGACTTGCCCGAGCCGCTCTCGCCCACCAGCCCCATGCGCTCGCTGCGCGCGAGGTCAAAGGTAACATTTTCGGCCGCCTTGACGGGGCCAGCGTCAGTCTCATAGTGGACGCAGAGGTTGCGAACCTGCAGCACAGGAGCACTCATCTGGCCCTCCGCAGACGGGGGTTAGCGAGCTCATCGAGGCCCGAGGAGATGGCGAACAGCGCGGCGAACACATAGAGGATGGCGACGATGGGTGGCGCCCACCACCACCACATGCCCCGCAGCAATGCTCCATAATAGTTGCACCAGAAGATGGTCATGCCGAGAGTCGGCTCGGTCTGGGGGCCCAGGCCCATCGCCTCGAGGCCAATGGCAGCCAGCAGCGCGCCCGCCACCGCGCCCACCAGCGTGGCGGCCAGATAGGGCAGCAAGTTGGGCAAGAGCTCTTGGACGATGATCTGCCAGTCGTTCATGCCCGAGAGGCGCGCGATCTCGACGTAGGAGCGTTCGCGCATCGAGAGCACCTGCGAGCGGATGGTGCGCGCCGGGCGCATCCATGAGAGCGCCGCGACGATCAACGCCAGGTTGCGCACATTGAGCACCTCTTTGATCACCGAGGCGATGACCACCAGCACGGCCAGGGCGGGGATGGTGAGCGCCACGTCGGCGGCGGTGCTGATGAACGAATCGATCACGCCGCCAAAGTACCCTGCGATGAACCCCAGAATCGTGCCCACCACCAGGCCGATGAGGCCGGCGGTGAGGCCGATCTCAAAGGTGTAGAGCGAGCCCACCAGCAGGTTGGGCAGCAGCTCACGGCCCACCGAGTCGCTGCCGAGAGGCATCTCGGCCGATGGTCGCTGATCGGCCATGGCCGAGATAGGCCGCGCCCTGGTGACGTCGATCACCTGGGGGCCGATAAGCCAGAAAAGCAGCAACAGGATGAACATGGCCACCCCGACCAGCAAGAGCGGGTTGCGCCGGACATAGCCCCAGCTACGTGACATACTGCTACCTCTACTTGCGGCTGTAGCGGATGCGAGGGTCAAGGAGCGGATAGATCAGGTCGAGCAAGAGCGTTGCCGCGCCCACAGCCAGAATCACGAAAAAGACCACGCCATAGATCATGAAATAGTCAAAGCCGGTGATGGCGCGATAGAGCACCGAGCCCATGCCGGGATAACGAAAGATGACCTCAACGAGCAGCGAGCCAGACAAGATGGTGCCCGCTGAGAGCGCCAGGCCGGTGGTCTGAGGCAGGATGGCGTTGCGCATGGCATACCGGAAAAAGATACGCCGCGGCGACAGGCCGCGCGCCTCGGCAAGCATGACATAGTCCTCGCCCAGCGTGGTGACCATCATGCCGCGCATCGACAGCGCCCAAAAGCCCACGCCGGCCACCACCATCGAGGCAGCGGGCAAGATGGCGTGGTGAAGCACATCCCACACATACTGCCAGGTCAGCGTCGGCACGGTGCCATACTGAGAGCCGCCGCCCAGCGGCAGCCACTTGAACTTGAAGGCAAAGACATACATCATCACCAGACCAAGGATATAGTAGGGGACGGACGACATCATCAGGAAAGGTGTGGCGACCCAGTGCATCACCCTGGGCGTGCGCGGCCAACCGAGCAGAGCCCCCACCAGGCTGCCGATGGCAAAGGCAAGCAGCGTCGACACGAGCAAGAGCCCGACCGTCCAGGGGACGGCGCGCATGACGATCTCGAACACGGTGGCGGGGTACATGGCGATCGAGTAGTTAAAGTCAAAGCGCAACATATCGAACATATAGTTGAGGTACTGCTTCCAGAGGGGTTGGTCGAGCCCGAACTTGGCGCGATAGGCCTCGACCATCTCATCCAGCCCCTCGGTGTTGATGCCACCGGTGGCCGCCAGGTTGCCCAGGCGCTGGGCTACAGGGTCACGGTCAGGCGCGAGCCTGGGCAGGAAAAAGATCAGCGAGGTACCCACCCAGATGACCAGTAGGAACAGCAGGACGCGACGGACGATGTATCTCGAGCTCATGCCCCCCCTTGGCCAACGTGCCTCGCGGCGAGGCGCGCCGGAGGCAGACTTACGGAGCCTTGCCGCACGTTCACAGGCATTATGAGGGCAACGAATATCGCTGTCAATAGCCAATCAGATATCTGTCATCCGAGGCAAAACTGCGCGTGACAGAACGATAATCGTTCTTACGGTATCGCGTTCCGCTCGGGCAGAGGTTGATGCGCCTGGCAGAGTGGTCGCCGTCCGAAGGCCTCACGCCGCCCTGCTGCAGGCCCGCGACGACGGCTGCAGAAGCGGGCCTACGTCAAGGCGTGGCTTTAGCGGATAAAGTTGGTGGCAATGGGTGTCTCGCGCTCGGGCAGCGGCACGCCGGCCTGTCGAGCAGCGTCCTGGCATCTGAGGAACCAGGCCATGTTGCGCGCCAGCGTGCGCATCACCTGCAAGCCCTCAACATCTTGCCGCACTTGCTCGGGCGTGTTGCCATGCACCATATTCCAGTAGCGCGAGGTGATGACGACCATCTCTGAGATGGTGAGGTACTTGATGAACTGATCGAGCGCTGCGGTGGTGCCGGCTCGGCGTGCCGAGACGATGCAGGCGCCCGGCTTGAGGTAAAAGGCGCCACGGGCGCTGTAGAACAGGCGGTCCATGAACGAGGTCATGGCACCGGCCACGCCCGCAAAGTGCACGGGCGCGCCGAACACAAAGCCGTCGGCGGAGCGAGCGAGGTCGGCAAACGCGTTGACGCGGTCGTCGAACACGCAGCGACCGGCGGTGCGGCAATGCCCGCAGGCGGTGCAGCCAGCCAGGGGTTGGGCGCCCAGCTGAAAGAGTTCCGTCTCGACGCCCTCTTGAGCAAGCGTGTGGGCGATCTCTTGCAGGGCGGCGTGGGTGCAACCGTCGGGGTGTGGACTGCCATTGACCAGTAGAACCTTCATGCGACTCCTCCAGATTGCGGGATGGGCCGCCGGTGAGTGCGACGGCGAGGCGCCAGGGCCCACGTCGGCACGCCTCACGGCGCCAGAAAGGCGGCCAGCTCGTGGCGAAACTGCCGCCCCGTGGCGGGATGGCCCATATGCTCATAGAGTACCAGTTTGGCCTGCGGGATGCCAGCTGCCGTCTCGCGAAATAGGGCAGGAGTGTAAAAGGGATCATTGGCACCGGCCACCACCAGGGTGGGAGCCTCGATCTCACCCAGGCGGCTCTGAAAGGCGTGCTGGTCTTCGGCGGCGACGGTTATCACAAGATCCGACGGATCGCGCGGCGGAGACAGGGCCAGCAGGTTGGCGCCCAGGCCGGCCAGCGCTGCGGCGTACCAACGCGGGGGCATCATATAGCGCAGCAGCACCTGCCACGCCTGGCGCCAGAGACGCTGTTCTGCCAGGCCAGCCACCTGCAACTGCAGCGCCCTGGCGGGCTCGCTGAGGGTGTGCGCACTGGAATGCAGCACCAAACGGCGCACCACCGCGGGATGATCGGCCGCCAGGTGCTGGGCGATCGAACCGCCCGTTGACTGGCCAATCACATCCACCGGGCCGCCGAACTCCTCACGGATCATGGCGGCACAATCAGCGGCCATGTCGGCCAGCGAGGCGCCCACGGGTAGGCCGGGCCGCCGGTTGACCAGGTAGATGGTGTGCGTAGCGGCCAGGGTGGCATAGTCGCGCACCATGCCCAGTTCCATGCCAGCCAGGGGCCGGTTCTCAAAGGTCAGGCCCAGCAAAGCCACAGCGATGCGCGGACCGCGGCCCAGGCGGTTGTAGGGCAAGCCCCCGAACAGTGCTCCAATGCGCGCTCGCTTCACCGTCTGCCTCCAATGCTTGTTGGAGCTTTATCATACGCCCAGCGGCCATCAGCGCGCCAGTGTGGCCAGATGAGGCAGCCCACAACCGCCAGCAGGCTGGCCAAAGACGGCGTTGTGATGCTATAATGGCATTGTGACCATGGAAGTGGCGGGGGGCGGACTGCGCCGCTACTCTGCCCTCGTATAGTGGCCAAGGAGGGCTCGCCATGGAGTCACCGCGGAAGAGCGCTGTGAGGTCCTTCGAATCCGAGTATCGCCGGGGATACCGCGACGGCTACAGCCAGGCCATCCAGACAATGCGCGAGCTAACGCACAATGCAGGGTTCAGCCCCGACGAGGCCTTTCACAGGCTGTTTAGCCACTGGGACGGCCCGCTAGAAGACTGGCAGCTCCGCGGCCTGTGCCCCGACCCGCCATTCGAGTTCCCGCCGATGGCGCACAACGCCTGAGCGCGCGTCGTCCTGGTAGCTGTCCAACGGGCAGGCTCGCCTAGAGGGGCGTGGCCGCGGTTGTTGGTGTGTGCCAAAGGGCGGCGGCTGGCAGTGTGCCCACCACGCATCAGGAGTGCCCCAATGAGCTCAAGTCGACCGATTGCCCTCGTCACGGGCGCCAGCCGTCGCATCGGCATCGCTGCAGCCATCGCGCGCGCGCTGGCCCAGGATGGTTGGGATGTGGCCACCAGCTACTATCGCCCCTATGACGCTACCATGCCCTGGGGCAGCGCCCCTGCAGAGGCTGATGCCCTGGCCGACGAGCTGCGTCAGGCCGGTGCTCGAGCGCTGGCCATCGAGGCCGACCTGGCCGACATAGACACGCCCGCGCGCCTGTTCGACACCGTGCGTGAGCATTTGGGCGCAGTGACCGCCCTGGTGATGTCGCACTGCCACTCGGTAGACAGCGCCATCCTCGACACCACGGTGCAGAGCTTTGACCAGCACATGGCGGTCAACGCCCGCGCCACCTGGCTGCTGGTGCGCGAGTTCGGCCGGCGCTACGCTGGGGTGCACGGCGCGGGGCGCATCCTCGCCATCACCAGCGACCACACCGCGTTCAACCTGCCCTATGGCGCCAGCAAAGGCGCGTTGGAGCGTATCGTGCTGGCCTCTGCCAGAGAGTTTGCCGCGCTGGGCATCACCGCCAACATCATCAACCCAGGCCCTGTCGATACGGGTTGGATGACAGAGGAGTTCATGGCTGAGCTCGCGGCGCAGACGCCGCTGGGGCGCGTGGGCCAGCCTCAAGACACCGCCAACCTGGCGCGGTTCCTCTGCTCGGCCGCGGGCGGGTGGATTAATGGGCAGATCGTCTATAGCAACGGCGGCATCAAGAGCCCGGCTTATTAGGCTGGGCCGAGCCTGACAAGGGCACGCGAGCAGGCGCTGGCTGCGCCGGATGCCCTGGTGCATTTGACGCTAACGGCCACTTGTCGGGCCGTCATTTTTCTGTTACATTGCGTTCAGGCTCAGATGAGGGCCACACGCCATCCATCCCTGCCGGGGGGCTGCCCGAGAGGACAGACCAGGGCCATCAAGACCCGGTAGTCAAAGCTGACAGGTAGGCATGGTAGCGCACATCATCCTCGCCTTGTCCATCCTCGCGGCCGCTGTGACGGCCATCTTCGCGGCGCGCCTGGTGAGGGCCGCTATCGCCCTTGCCCTTGGGAACACTGCTCTCGCGCTGCTGCTGTTGGCGTTGGGCGCCCAGACCGCTGGTATTGTGCAGCTTAGCGTCGGCGTGGGCGTGCTGAGCGCCCTTTTCCTGGTGGCCATCAGTCTCACAGAGCGCATGGGCCGAGGCAGCGATGAAGGCTAGCAGGCTGCGTCGCTGGGTACTCGTGGGGGCGCTACTGACAGCCGGCGCGTTGGTCTCGCAAGTCTGGCCCCAGGTGGCCGACGCTCGGCGGCTCGTGCCCGCCAGCGCGGCGCCTGTTTTGCGGCCCTTTGACCTGCTGGTGCAGCTCGGGCTGATGCTGGTGTGCGCGCTGGGGATACGCGCGCTGCTGCCCGGCGATGATGAGCTGGAGGGCGACGATGGCTGAGTGGCTGGCACCCGCCCTCTCACTGGCGCTGCTCATGCTGGGCCTTTACTGCCTGCTGAGTCGTCGTCGCGTCATCAAGCAGGTAATCGGGCTGAGCATCATGCTCCAGGGCGCGCTGCTGGGCATCGTCGACGCGGGGCGCGTGATCGAGCAGCCCGCAATGGCTCAGGGCATGGTCATCTCAGCGCTGCTGGTCGAGACAGTGGTGATGGCCATCGTACTGGCGTTGATCGTCAATGTCTACCGCTACCATCCTGAGGGGCTGATCGACGATCTCGATCAGCTCAAAGGGTAGCCCTGTGGACGCGGCCATTCTGGTGTTGATCGCCGGGCCGCTGCTGCTGGCGGCGCTGGTTGGCGCGGTGGGCTCGCGGGCGATGTGGCGGGCGTGCTGGGCGGCACTCGCCCTGCTGGCCACGCTGGCGCTGGGCCTGGCGGCCGCTGGCGCTGGGCATGCTGTAGAGCTGTGCCAGGGGGCCTGGGGCAGCAAGGTGAGGCTGCAAATGGCGTCGCCGGCGAGCTGGCTGGTGACCGGCGTGCTCTGGTGTGCGGTGCTGGTCTACCTGGCGCCCATCTGGCTGCCCAAGGCTGACGGCCCGCCAGACAGGCTGACAGCTGACGCCCACAGCCCGCCGCGCCGGGCCGCTGTGGGCTTGCTGCTGCTGGCCGCCATCTGTGCTGCTCTACTGGTCGATGATCTGATGGCGCGGGTGGTGGCGCTCGATCTGGCTTCGCTGTTCGTCGCGCTTTTGATCCTGCTGTACACCCCCTCTGCATCTGCACGCTATGTGGTCCTCTGGCATTACCTGCTATTGCGCATCGGTGATCTGTCGTTTCTGCTGGTGGCCCTGTGGTTGGGCGTACGCACAGGCACGTGGAGCATCGGCACGGCCTTTGCGCAAGCAGGCCAGCTCGATGGCCGCGGCCTTGCCCTGCTGCTGGCCGCAGGCCTGTTGGCGGTTTGGGTCAAGCTGGGGCTTGAACCGGTGGACCGCTGGACCTGGGCCGTGGCGAGGCTGCCACAGGCCGAGCGCACCCTGATCTTGAGCGCGGGCCAGCCGCTGCTGGGGCTGTACCTGCTCTACCGGCTGCGCCCAGCGCTCGAGGCCGCAGGCCTGGCGACTCAGGTGGCGCTGGCGGGCCTGGCGCTGACCGCGGCGGCCGTCTCGTTGGCGAGGCCTGGCCGGGGCCAAAGCCGGCTTGTGCGGTGGCTGCTGTTGCACAGCGCCGCCGGCGTGCTGGCCGTGGCCTTTGGCCTGGCGCGCCCCTATATGATGAGCTTTACGGCCGTGCGCCTGATCCTGTGCCTGGCCATGGCCAACGAGCCCATCACAACCGACGAGCCCACAGCCCCCCCGCTGCGCGGCCTACGCACGATGGTGGGCCTGGCGGAACGGGCAGAGAGAGGCCTCGAAGGCGCAGTAACAGCCTTGGGGTCAGCGCCACAGGCGCTGGGGGCCTGGCTCGTGCGCTCTGCGCCCACGCAGCGCGCATTGACGGCTGCGGCGAGGGCGCCGGATTGGCTGGGTGAAGGGCTACAGCGCTGGCACACGGGGCGGTTGCGGCGCAACCTGCTCATGGCCGCGCTGGTGCTGGCGCCTCTGGCCCTGGTGATGCTGTACGCCTATCGGAGCGCGCCATGATCACACCGGCGTTGACCTCTCTCTGCCTGGCGCTGGCTCTGTTGGTGCCCTTGGTGGCCGCGGCCACCGAGTTGACGCTGCGCGGCCGCGCGCTACGCCTGGCGGCGCCACTGGCGCTGACGGCGGTGTTGGGCAGCGGGCTGCTGCTGGCTCAGGCGTGGAGCAGTGCTTACGGGCAGGCTGCGGTGGCAAGCTACCTGCCGACGCTGGTGGGGCCAGGTTGGCGCCTGGCGTGGCGGCTCGACGGGCTAGCGCTGCCCTTTGTGGTCAACCTGCTGCTAGTGACCGTGTTGGCATTCTGGTACGGACAAGACTATGTACCGGTTGGGGCGCAGCCCCATGCATATTATGCGCTCATGCTGCTCTTTTTCGATGGCATGTTAGGGGGGCTGCTGGCCGACGATCTGGTTTTGCTGCTGGTCGCGTGGGAGGTGATGCTGCTGGCCTCGGCCGCGCTGCTCTTGCGCTGGGGCAGTGGACCCGACGTGGCCGCCACAACGGGGCGGTACTTTGTGTATACACAGGCTGGCTCGCTGCTGTTGATGGCCGCCTTTGCCTGGCTGGCAAACAGCTGTGGCAGCACCAGCCCCCAGGCCGTGGCAGCCCATATAGCGCTGCAGGGCCTGCCCGGGCTGCGGGCTGTGACCATCGCGCTGCTGTTAGGCTTTGGCGTCAAGATGGCTATCGTGCCGCTGCACGGTTGGCTGCCTGATGCGCACGCAATCGCGCCCATGCCCGTAACGGTGCTGCTTGCGGCGGCTATGCTCAGCCTGGGGGCCTATGGCATCATCCGCTTTATCCCAGGCATGTTGGGCGCCCAGGCGCTGGCCGCCGTTCAGACGCCTCTGCTGATCGTAGCACTGGCCTCGCAGGTGTACGGTGCGTTGATGAGCCTAGCGAGCCGCGACATCAAGCGCATCGTGGCCTATTCGAGCGTGAGCCAGATGGGCTATGTGCTCTTTGGGGTGGCCGCGCTCTCGATGCTGGGCCTCACCGGCAGCGTGTTGCACCTCATCAACCACGGCGTCATCAAAGCGCTGCTGTTTATGACCATCGGGCTGGTGATACACCGCACCGGCCGCCGACAGATCGACGCGCTCGGGGGGCTGGCGGCAAAGCTGCCCTGGACCATGGCTGCGCTGGCGCTGGGCGGCGCAGCCATCGCTGGCATCCCGCCCCTGCTCGCGTTCCACAGCGAGTGGCGCATCCTCGCGGCGGGCCTGGCCTCGGGTCGGCCATTACTGGGCGTGGTGGCGTTTGGCGCGCCGCTCCTGACAATAGCCTATGTGCTCCTCTTGGTGGGCAGGTTGGCCCTGCGCGCAGCGCCCGAGAGACTGGGCGTGAGGCTCGCCCCGCTATCGATGGCGGCCAGCACGGCCGTGGCCGCGGGCCTGGTGTTGCTGATGAGCCTGCTGAGTGGGCCATTGGGTCGTTGGGTGGCATCATTGCTGCCGAACCCGATGGGCGGCCCCCTATGAGTGTATGGCGGACGGGCGAGCGCCTGTGGGCGGCGACGATGGTCGCTCCGCTGGCCATACTAGGCACTGGTGCCGTGCTGGTCTATCTATTGGCGCGTCTGATCACCCGGCGTAACGAGGTGTTGGCAGCAACGACAGCTCTGCTGCTCGTGGCGGCGCTGCTAGCCACCTTGCCCTGGGCGCAGACCGCGGCCCGCGGCGAGCTACTGACCTGGCCGGCCGTGGGCGTACCCACCTTGCGCGCCGAGCCAGGCGCAGCCCTGCTGGCGATCACCGCATTGGTGTTGGGGCTGGGAGTAGCGCTCTACTCAGGGGCCTACCTGGCCCTCGATCAGCGCCCGGATCGCTACTATCCCCTGCTGCTGTTGATGCTTACGGGTCTGCTGGGCATGGTATCAGCGGCAGACCTGTTCACCCTGTACCTGTTGACGGTGCTTACCAACGCGTCGGCCTATGTGCTGGTGGCGTTTAGGCGCAGCACCGAGACCGCCATCGAGGCCGGGTTCAAGTACGCCATCACCGGCAGCCTGGGCTCTGTGATGATGCTGGCGGGCGTGGGCTACTGCTGGCGCGCCACTGGCACGCTTACACTACCGCTCACCGCTCTGGCAAGCGATGGCTGGCATCTGCTAGGGCTGGCGCTGATCACCTTTGGGCTGCTGATCAAAGCGGCGGTCTTTCCGGCGCACGCCTGGCTGCCCGACGCGCATGGCCGCGCACCCAGCAGCGTCAGTGCCCTGCTCTCGGGCATTCTGGTGCCGACGCAGCTGTATGCACTGGTGCGGCTGTTGCTGGGGCTGGCCGCGCCACGGGCCGCGCTGGGCGGCCTGCTGGTGGGCCTGGCCTGCTGCTCGATGCTCACCGGCAACGTGCTGGCGCTGCGGCAGAGCTATGGCAAGCGCCTGCTGGGCTATTCGACGGTGGCGCAGGTAGGCTATATGGCGGCGGCGATGGGGCTGGGTATGGCTTATGAGCAGCCCGCGCTGCTGGCGGCCGGGCTGCTGCTGCTGGTGGCCCATGGATTACTCAAGGGGGTGGCCTTTCTGGCCAAGGGTATGCTGCACCTCTACTGCAATGCCACCACCCTCGATGACCTAGATGGCCTAGGGCGGCTGGCGCCTTTTGCATCGGGGCATTTGGCGGCGGTGCTGGTGGGGCTGGCCGGGGTGCCGCCACTGGCCGGATTCGTCGCCAAGTTCAGTGTGCTGTGGGGGCTTGCCGGAGCTGGTAGCGGGCTGGCCTATGCGGTAGGCGCGTTCTACCTGGTCAACAGTCTGGTGAGCCTCGGCTACTATCTACCGCTGATCGGCCGGCTGGCGCGCGGCACCGCGGTGCAAAGCGCCACCGCGGCGCAAGATGACACCAGCTCGAGCCGCCCTAGCCTCTGGATGCGCGCACCCGTGGCCGGGCTGACATTGCTGGCGGTGCTGTTGGGCGTGTGTCCAGGGCCAGTCTGGCGGCTAGCCGAGCAGACAGCCGCATATCTGTTGGCGTGGGGGAGCTGATGGTGGCAGAAGCCGTGCGGCACCCGTTGCTGGCGCTGGGGCTCTTTATGGCGCTGGCGATGTTGCTCTACCACTGGTCAGGGCGCGTGGCGCCGCGAGGCGGCAGCAGCAGTGCCAGGCGATCTCCCTATGCCTGCGGGCAAGACCTGCTGCCCTCTGGCGAGCGGCTGTCGTACAAAGTGTTCTTTCGGCTGGCATTGATGTTTATTGTGGTACACATCGCTGCGCTCATCTCAATGCTGCTGCCGCTGTTGGGCCGCGAGCCCGCTGTGGCAACGCTCTATCTGCTGGGGACGGGTGTCTGCGTTGACATCCTGACAAGAGGAGGCGACTGACACGTGGAGCGGGTGTTACGCTGGGCCAGAAGACGCTCTCCCTGGGTGCTGCACTATAACAGCGGCGGCTGCAACGGCTGCGACATCGAGCTGCTCGACGTGCTGACGCCTCGCTGGGATGTGGAGCGCCTGGGCATTGTCAAGGAGGCTGCGCCACGACACGCCGACATTCTGGTGTGTACGGGGCCGATCACGCTGAAATCGCGCGAGCCGTTATTGCGCATTTATGAGCAGATCCCAGAGCCGAAATGGGTGGTGGCGTTGGGCGCCTGCGCCTGTAGCGGCAGCCTGTTTGGTGGTAGCTATCACATGCTGGGGGGTGTCGACCAGTTGCTGCCAGTGGCGCGCTACGTACCCGGCTGCCCCTGCCGGCCCGAGGCAATCATCACAGCGCTGGCCGAGCTGTTGGAGACGATATGAGTGAGAGACCGGTGTGGTGGCAGGCGGTTGAGGCAGCCGTGGGTGCACCGCTGGCGGTGGACGCGGTGGGCGGCGGCGAGGCTGTGATCGACGTGGCGGCCGAACGGTTGCTGGCCACGGTGAGCGCCCTGCGGCAGGCCTGGCCCGCGCTGCACCTGACCGCCATCACCGGGCTGTCTATCGGTGGAGAGGTCGTGCTGCTCTACCACCTGCTGCTCGACGGCGGCCTGACGCTGCGAGTGCGCTGCCCTGGCGCGCCGCCGAACGCGCCCTCACTGGCACCCTCCTGGCCTGCGGTCAACTGGTACGAGCGCGAGGCGCACGATCTGCTTGGCGTCGCCTTCAAGGGGCACCCTAACCTGGCGCCCCTGCTGGTGGCGCGAGACTGGACTGGCGGCCCGCCGCTGCTGCCCGTTGAGGGAGAGAGATGAGTCGCGTCACCGTGCCCATCGGCCCGCAGCACCCGTTGCTCAAAGAGCCGATCGCCCTTCGCCTGGATGTAGTGGGCGAGCGCGTGGTGGCGGCTGAGATCGAGATCGGCTATGTGCACCGGGGGCTCGAGCGGCTACTGCAAGGGCGGACCTTTCAGCAGGGCGTGGCTGTGGTCGAACGGATCTGTGGCATCTGCTCACATGCACACACCACAGCGTATTGCCAAGCGGTTGAAGCGCTGATCGACGTGGACCTGCCGCCGCGCGCAGCGGCCATCCGTACCCTGCTATGTGAGCTCGAGCGGCTCCACAGCCACCTGCTGTGGCTAGGCGTGCTGTCTGAGGCGATTGGCTTCACAACCGTGTTTATGTACGCCTGGCGCGACCGCGAGCAGGTTCTGGATGCGATGGAGCTGATCTCGGGCGGGCGGATTGCGCATGGGGCCAACGTGGTGGGCGGCGTGCGTGAAGATGTCTCACCGGCGCAGGCTCGCGAGGTGCTGACGATGCTGCGGCAACTCGAGATGCAACTGGGGCTATATCAGGAGTTGGTCGAGCGCGATCGTTCGTTCCACCGGCGTACGCGGGGCATTGCTGTGCTGAGCGCGGCCCAGGTGCAGGCCTATGGCGTGGTAGGGCCAATGGCACGGGCCTCAGGCGCTACGCTCGACATACGCCGTAGTGCGCCCTATGCCGCTTATGGCTGGCTCGAGGTGCCCGCCGCCGTGACCAACGAGGGCGATGTATGGGCGCGCGCCTGGACGCGCGTGCAGGAACTGCAGCACAGCATCGATCTCTGCCGGACGCTGCTCTCGGCGCTGCCAGCAGGGCCTCTGGCGCGGCGCGTTGCGGAAAGGGTTCAAGCCGGCGAAGCTGTCTCCCGAGTCGAAGCGCCACGCGGTGAGCTCTTTTACTACGTGCGCTCAGAGGGCGAGCGCACAGCCGCACGCGTCAAAGCGCGCACCCCCACCCTGCCAGCGCTGCTGGCCATGGCAGAACTGCTGCCGGGGCTGCAAACCGGGGATATCGCCGCTGTGGTGGCTGGGTGCGACCTGTGCATGGCCTGCGCCGATAGATAGGATACTGGGTATGCACACTTTGCTGACACTGGGAGAACTGCTGCTCTTTCCGGGATTGGCCTACCTGGTGACGGTGGCCCTGTTGCTGGCCTGGGTCGACCGCAAAGCGCTGGCGGTGTTGCAGGGGCGTGTCGGGCCGCCGATCTACCAGCCGCTCGCTGACCTACTCAAGTTACTGGGCAAAGAGGACCTCGACACAGAGGGCTCCGATGCGCGGCTGGCGGCCCTGTTGCCCATGATCTCTCTGGCGTGCGCGTTGACGGCCGGGCTGATGACGCCCGTGGGAAACCACGCCGTGATCTCGTTCGAGGGCGACCTGATGGTCACGCTCTTTCTACTGAGCGTGCCTACGTTGGGTCTCTTTCTCGCGGGGTGGATCGTTCCCAGCGTGTACAACATGTTGGGCGGCAACCGGTCTCTGCTGCAGTACTTTTGCTACGAGGTGCCGCTGCTACTGGGGTTGGCAGGGCCGGCTGCTCTGGCGCGCACGTGGCGCCTTGCAGCACTCATGTCTGCGCAGAGCGCCTACCACTGGCACGTGTTGGCGATGCCGGTGGGCTTTGCGGTTGCCACGCTGGGGCTTATCGGCAAGCTCGAGCGTGTGCCGCTGGACACCCCGCATGCCAAGGCCGAGATCGGCGCCGGGCCGCTCACCGAATACAGCGGACGCAAGCTCGCGCTATGGCGGCTGACGGCCTGGGTTCAGACGCTGGTAGGCATCAACCTCATGGTAGCCGTCTATCTGGGAGGCGCAGATGTGGTGTGGCCCTATTGGGGCTTTGGGGTCTATGCCGTCAAGGTGGTCGGCTATATGGGCGGCCTGGCTCTGGTGCAGGCGCTCTACGCGCGGCTGCGCGTCGACCAGGTGGCCGAGATGAGCTGGCGATTGCTGGTGCCGCTGGGTCTGCTACAGCTGGCGGTCACCGTGTGGATGGGGGCATGACCATGCCCCAAACACCATCGCGCAGCTACCTGCTGCGGCACCTGTGGGAAGCGCTGCGGCGCGGACGGCAGACGGTCGAGTTTCCGGCGGGGGAGCCGGATATCGCCTCTACCTACCAGGGAAGATTGACCGTGGCCATCGAGCGCTGCCGAGGCTGCGGGCTGTGCGTGCGAGTATGCCCTGCGGCCGCCCTAGAACTGACGCGCCTGGACGGCGGCGGCTTGCGGATGGCAGTTCACCATCAACGGTGTGCCGTGTGCGGCCTGTGCGAGCTGGCATGCCCCGCCGATGCGATCTGGCGGCTGGCGACATTCGCGGGTGCGAGCGACGACCTCGCGCAGCTGACCGATACCTTTGAGCGCCCGGGCGGACGCACGAACGGCGACCAGGGCCCAGCGCCCGACCTCAGCCTGTAATAGCCCGCAGCAGGCATTGGCGTGTCGCACGCGGCGCACGAGGCCAAGCGCGGCCTGGGCAGGCGGGCGACGCTCTCGCTACCCTTCCATCTGCTTTAGCACATCGGCGGCCAGGCGCGACGCCGTCTTGACCTCGTCAGCATCAAAGAGCTGGGTGGTCACCGTGGTCTGCGTGGCCCCTACCGATAGCGCTGCCAGCACGCTGGCGAGGTTGGTGACCCCATCTGGCATGCGCGCGATGGCCATGCCGTCATAGGGTCCATAGCAGTGATAGTAGCATAGCAGCTCGCCGCCCAGCGCCCTCACCATCCGCGCGACGTACTCGGGGTTGTCGATGGCGCCCCTGGCCATGGCGCCCAGCGCCTCGGGCTTGTATCGCCACTGGCTCATGAACGTTGGCATGTCGCCCCCCTTTGGACCACAGCTTATGGTCAACTTGAGCATAGGCGATGGCGACTCTGTTGTCAACGCCTCTCTGCTGGACCAATCATTCGGGCGTCAGGCCGAGGGCTGTCCCCGCTGGCGGCGCTCGTTCGTCATACGGGTTGTAGGGTGGTGAAGATGAGTTGTGATGAAAGGAGTCCGATGCAGATGCCAAGAGCGATTGTCGTTTGGGTGGTGGCTCTGTTGTCCGTCACCCTGTTGATCGGTGCGCCGGCAATGGCCGCCGAACCGACGGAGGGGCCGTTGGGCCCGTCACAGAGCGGTCTATGCCCGGTTGAGCAGTGGCCTGTGCGAGCATGGGACCGTCTGCGCGCCTGGTTCTGCCTCGGCGATGGGCAGGCGTGGGACGACATGCCCGGTCTGCGCCTGGGGTTGCTCTGGAGACATGGCGTGGACGGTGAGAGCCTGGAGCCACGCCGCAGCGACGCTGCCTGGCGAGACGATCGCCCTATTGCAGAGCCGCCGCGCAAGGCACCAGGCCCGGCCGTAGACTGCCCGTTTGTCGACGACGATGGCGATGGCCTGTGCGACCTCTGTGGACGACCGCATGATGGCGCATGCCCCTGTGACGGCGACTGCGAGCCGGCACTGCAGCGCGATCAGCTACGCTCCGGGGAGCAAGATCAGATCCAGCAAAGAGATCAGGATGGTCAGCAGGTCCAGGCCGAGAGTGGCCAGCCCGGAGCGCCTCAGGGTGGCACTGAAGGCAATCAGGGCAAGGGCGGCCGGTAACGGCCAGGGGGTGCGGGCAGGCAGGCGCTTGGAGCATCCGCCGTCAGCGTGGCGGCCCTCGAGGCGCGTGCCATGAGCCGTTGCCATGGTGATGGGCAGGCGAATCTGAGCTATGATGCCTGTGACGGGCGTGTGGCCATCGCTGTCGAGAGCGGTGGCCGCCAGGTCTACGGTTGTCACAGCGTTGCAGCACAACGCCAGCGCGTAGCCAGCCAGAATCGCCTCTCGCAGGTCATCGGCTTGGAAAGAAGCGGCCCCCGCTCAGGGACAGATATGAAGGCTGACACCCTGCCATCCACGGATACCGAGCTCGAGTCTCTGTACCGACAACATGCCGAGCCGTTGCTCAACTACCTCTATCGGCTGTTGGGTAACAGGAGTGAGGCAGAAGAGGCCATGCAAGACACGTTCGTCAAAGCCTGCGGTGCGCTGGAGCGACTGCCAGCCGACGCGAACCAGCGGGCCTGGCTGTACCGCATCGCCACCAACACGGCCAGCGACAGGCTGCGCCGACGCCGCTTGATCCGCTGGCTGCCGCTTTTGGCGAGCGATGGGGCCACGCCGACGGCCGAGCGCCCGGAGCATGTTGCCGTCGATCGCACCGACGTTGACCGTGCGCTGAGCCAGTTAGCGCCCATCTACCGCCAGGCGCTGTGGCTGTTTGTCGTGGCGGGCTATGATACAGCCGAGATCGCCGCGATCCTGGGCATCAGCCGGGCGGCGGTCAAGAAACGCGTCGCGCGGGCACGAGCGCAGTTCGAGCGCGCCTATCGGGGCGAGGTGTGAGATGAAGTGTGGGCAGTGTCGACGGCTGTTGCCCATCTATCGTGAGCTAGAGAGGCGGGAGCGGGCGTCTATTGATGCCCACCTGGCCGCATGCCAGGCGTGCGCGGCACGGCTGCGGGCTTACCAGGAGCAGGATAGGTTGCTCACTGCCTTGCCACGCATCGCCGCGCCGGCGCCCACAGCGAGATTCGTTTTCGGCACGCAGCTCGTCACCGCGAGATGGCACAAGGGGCTGGCCATGGCCCTTGCGCTGGCGTTGCTGCTGGGCGGGATGGGCCTCACCGTGCGCGCTTCAACTGATGCTTTGCCGGGCGAGTCGTTTTACGGCGTCAAGCGTGCCATTGAGTCTGTGCGGCGGGCGTTCACCGTGCGCGAGCAGGATCGACTGGCCCTTGACGAGATGCTGGCAGAGCGACGCCGCCACGAGGCGCGCGAGATGCAGCGCCTCGCACAGTCAGCCGAAGTCGAGTTCGATGGCATCGTGGAGACGGTGGCCGGCGAGATGTGGACGGTGGCAGGCGTGCGCATCAGAGTGCCGAGCGAGGTCGCTGGTCGTCAGGCGGTTGGCCAGCAGGTGCACGTGACAGCACGAGCCACTGCAGGGCAGTTCGTGGCACTGACCGTCTACCCTCGCGCAGCGGCTCTGGATCCAGGCCAGGCACCAGCCGAAGGGGGCGCGGGGAACCGACCACCCCACAAGGGCACTGGCGCCTCTGAGCCCGCAGAACGACCTGCTGGCCCGCTAGGCACTCTCCAAGCGTCGCCGACGACGGCGGTACCCTTGGCGACACACACCCCTCCTCCTACGCACCAGGAGCCACAGAGCGCGCAAGACGAACCGACCAGACCCATTAGCGGCACTGCGCCAGCCTTGACGACGACGCCGGCACGCCAGGCAGAGCCGGCCAGAGGGCCTACCGCCGTGCCAGAGCGATCAATGACCCCTCGTCTACCCGCGCATGGTGGCGACGCGGCGCCCAAGCCAGGCAACGGCGCAAAGAACTAGCGCGGCAGCCGTCGGCCAGAGCGGTTCAGCAGCGCAAAGCATGAGGCGTGGCTGCACCGCGCGAGGGGCTGCAGCGACAGCTTCTGCTTGGTGACGCCCGGAGCTGCCGTTATACTCATGCGGCTTTTGTGCGTGCTGGGCCGGCTGGCACGCAACGGCCCGAGAGCAGACGACAGTTCCAGTTATGAGAGAGGCATGAACGAGAGCAACCAATCTGCAGCGAGGGTCGGCGCCAGGCGGCTAGAGCGTGAGCGCCGCACTGTAGAAGCGATGATCACCCTCTATTGCCGGGCGCACCATAGACCGATGGCGGGCCGCTGCGCCGACTGCGAGGCGCTGGCGGCCTATGCGCAGCAGCGCCTGGCGCGGTGTCGCTTTGGCGCGCAAAAGCCCACCTGCGGGCGCTGCCCGATCCACTGCTACGCCCCCGCCATGCGCGAGCGCATTCGCGCGGTGATGCGCTACGCCGGGCCACGCATGCTGTGGCATCATCCTGGGCTTGCCTTTTGCCACCTCGTCGATGCGCTACGCTCGCGGCTCGTGCCATCCGTGTGGCGGCCAGAGTAGGCAGCGGCAAAAGTCAGCTGTAACGTCAGGCCGCGAGCATCTGCTCGGCGGTGAGCTGGGCTAGAAGCTCACGAGCGGCCCTCATATCCACTGTGTCAAACCCCTCAGTAAAGCCAGCATAGACGTCACTCAGCAATGTGTGTGCCTCGGCGTGCCGGCCCTGGGCGCGCAAAAAGCGTGCCAGGCTGAGGGCCGAGCGCAGCACAAAGCAGCCCATGCCTCGGCGACGCGCCACAGCCAACGCTCGCCAAAAACACCTTTCGACGGTGGCAAACCGAGCGCCATCGTCTGTTGCCGCCAGGAGCAGCTCGCCGCGCACGCGCCATGCCTCGGCCTCCATGAGGCAAACGCCGGTGCGCTCGATCCATGCCAGCGCCAGATCGACCTAGCGCAACCCCAGGCTCGCCTCACCGTCTTGACGGTGTATCTGAGCGCGGACCAGCCTGACCGAGGCCTGGCCCAGGCCGCCGCCGACGGCCGACACACCATCGGCCACACCAGCGCTATCGAGGCGCTGCCCCTCAAGCTGGCGCCCCTCTCGAGCCTCGCCCTGCGCACCCGAGGCTGACGAGATGTCGAGCACGTCGGCAAAGCCACGATAAAAGAGACCCGCTTGCCCCAGCCGACGCATGGTGGCGCCATGGGCTAGCGCAGCCTCTGCATCGTTGCCGGCGATCGCATAGACAATGCCAGCGATAAACTCGACAAAGGCGATAGCAGGGGCCTGCTCGAGGGCCTGTGCCTGTTGGAGCGCCTGCTGTAACGAGGTGCGCCCCTGATCGGCATACCCCAGCGCCCACAAGATGAGGCCCAGCATGGCGCGCCCCATGGCCGCAGGGTCAACGCCCATCACCGGGTTGAGCGACAGGCCCGCCGCCGAATTGTGCAGCGCCATGGCCCGCTCCAGGTGCTCACGAGCGGCCTTCAACTGGCCAAGGGGCATCAGGCTATGGCCCAACACCCAGTGGGCCAGCATGCGAGAGTGCTGGTCGTCGGCGGCGGCCAGGCGCAAGAGCTGCTCGCCCACCCGTCGCCCGCGCTCGGGATCGGCCGACCAGACATGGATGACTGCCAGCATGCTCAGAGCGGCCAAGCGCAGTGCATAATCGTGTATGTTGACCTGCTCGACAAGATCAGAGAGCCGCTCGGCAGCCTGACGATAGGCTGGGGCCTGCCAGCCCTCGCGCAACAGGGCAGCATTGACCAGCAGCATGCGCAGCTCGAGCTCCAGAGGCAGCCGTTCGGGCGAGGCAGGGACCTGTTCCAGCTGCGCCAGCCCTCGTTCGACATGAGCCACTGCCTCATCATGAGCCGACAGCAGGTTGGCCCACCGGCCGGCAGCAAGGCGATAGCGCGCTGCCCTCAGCGGCAGGCCTGCCGCCTCATAGTGGTGTGCCAGGTTAGGCGACAAGGCCTCGGGCTGCTCTCCCTCGGCTAGATAGAGAGACTCTAGCGCCCTGCCGGTCGCCTCGTGGAGCCGCGAACGCTCGATCAGGTCGAGGCTGTTGTAGGCGCCCTGCTGCAAAAGCGCATGGCGAAAGCGGTAGCGCGAGATGGGCTGACCGCTCACGGCAAGACGATCGAGCCCTACGGCCTCGACCAGGCGATGCCGCATGCGCAAGGGGCCGCTCAGGCGCTGCGAGAGTTCGCCTTCTGGCCGAGAGAGCACCCGCGCCACCACCTCGGCCACAAAGTGCTCGCCCTGCACGCTGGCCGCCTGCAACAGCAGGCGATCTTGATCGGGCAAGGCAGCCAGGTGGGTGGCGATGACAGCCTCGACCTGCGGCGGCCAATGGCCCCAGTCGGGCGTGGCCGCCTCGATCCAGCGACCGGCAGCATCGCGCCCGAGGGCGCCCGCGCGCTGAAAACTGCGCAGCAATTCAACGGTAAAGAGCGGGTTGCCACCCGTGTGGTCGTACAGCGCACGGCGAAAGCTGGCCCGCAGACAGTTGGGCTCGCTGTCGAGATAGGCCTCGACAAAAGCGCGTCCATCGGCATGGTCGAGGTTGATGAGCACATCGCCCCACTCACGGATGAGCTCGTGCAGCACGGCGCCGACATCGGGGGGTGCCTCATCAAAGGATTCACGCGCACCATCGACGCTGGGCTGGCGCCCTTCGAGCAGGTGCAGCGCCTCGGGCCGAAAGGCACACAGCAGCAGAATACGGCTGCCCACCAGGCGTCTGGCCAGGTGAAACAGCAACGCCATGGTGCCACCATCGGCCCACTGCAGGTCGTCGACGACCAGAATCAGCGGAGCGCTGACGGAGAGCGTGCGCAGCACCAGCGTCAACTGACTGAACAAGGCGCCTTGCCGCGAGGAGAGCCCAGGGCCAGTGACAAGTATCGACGCTGCGCTCTGGGCCGGGGCACGCACCAGCTCGCGTAAGCGGGCGACCCATGGCGGGGCGCCCGCGGGCGCCCCGCCCTCGAGCGGCAGGAGGCGCTCGACACGCCGCAAGAGGGCCTCGCCAGACACCAGGCTGTGGAGCAGATCGGGGCCATGCTCGACGAGAGTCGCCGCCACCGTCAGCACCGACGCGCCAACGTGCCCGACCGGTATGACCGGCGCGGCTGGCGTTTCGCCCTGCATCTGGCCGGTGAGAGACTGGAGCATCTCACGAAACGGAAGATAGGGTTCGCCCATGCCGCCATGGGCGTTACAGCGACCAAAGAGAGCGAGGAGATCGTGATGCGCCTGGGCTGCCTGTTGCACAAAGCCCTCGAGCAAGGCCGTCTTGCCGCGGCCTGCCTCGCCCACGATGAGGGCCAGGCCGCCCCTGCCCTCGTTGGCCCGTGCGAGGGCGGCGCTCAGGCGGGCCAGCTCGCGCTCGCGTGCCACGAGCCGATCGACTGGAGGCTGGCCTGCGTCGGCAAACGTCAGAGCGGCGGGGGGCGGCGGTCTCACCGGCGCCGGAGGCCACACCGTCAAGCCCGTGCGAAGCTGCTCATACAGCGCGCGGGTGGCATCTTCGGGCTCGCAGCCCAGCTCGTCGCCCAACAGGCGACGCAGCCCCTCATAGTGGGCCAGCGCGGTCGTTCGTGCACCGTCTGAGGCGAGGGCGAGCATCAACTGCCGATGCGCCAGCTCCCAGTAGGGCTCGAGTTCGAGCTGCCGCCGCGCCCAGTTCGCAGCCTGGGCATAGTGCCCCTGCATCATGGCGAGCTCGGTCAGCCTGCCAGACACCGATAGCGCCACGCGCTGATACGCCTCACCCTTGAGAAGCAGCCAGTCATCCAGAGCGGGGCATGCTGCCACCGACAGCCCCTGCAGAAAGGGCCCGCGGTAGAGCGACGCTGCGCGCTCTAGAGAGGGACGGTCTGGCCGGCGAGCCAGGCCCTCAAAGGTCGCTACGTCGAGCGTGTGGTCGCTCGCAGGGTTGAATTGCACGGCGTAGCGCGTGGTCAGCAGAAAGGGACTGGGGGCGTGACGGTCGTCTAGGGCACGGTGCAGGTTAGAGAGGGCATAGCGCAGCGCGCCCAGCGCCTGGTGGTCAGAGCGCTCTGGCCAAAGCAACGTCGCCAGATGCTCGCGGGGATGCTCGCGCCCACCCTCCACAGCGAGATAGGCGAGGAGCGCTTGTAGCCTGCGAGAGCCAAGACCCTCTATCGACGCACCATCGAGCGTCGCCTGAAAGGGGCCTAACAACGACAACGCCAGATGAGCCACTGCGTTGCCTCCTATCGGATGCTGTATAGCACATAATGCGAATAACCGCCAGATTGGGCCGCGCTCGCACGATTGCCGCACTCTTGACGCACGTTCGCATGTCAAACTCGGATGAGACTTGATGGAGGCTAGAGCGATGGCGCACAGGCCGAGCGCATACCAGGCCTATCTGCTGCGGTTGTGGCGTGTCGAGCACCAGAGCCGATGCGAATGGCGCGCCTCGCTTCAGAGCGCACACTCGAGCGAGCGTCGGGCGTTTGCCAGTCTGGAGCAGCTCGTGGCCTTTCTACGCGAAACATGTCAGAGCGAAGGCCCTGAGCCGCCGCAGTCGTCTGGGAATGCAGTAAACGATGAATGACATGAGACCATGCTGCGTGGCGGGCTAGCGCTGATGAGCCATGAGTGAGAGAGGAGGGTCACGCTGAGGCAAACACAATGACTGGGAAGCATAGAGCGGCTGCTGGCCATAGTTATCGCGGGGGGGAGGCGGAGATGTTGACAAAGAGTGGCATCAAGTTTGTGAGCAGAGTGGCGGTTCTGGCGCTGACGATGGCGCTGGCCATGCTGGCGGGGCCGTGGGGTACTGCCCTGGCAGAACCCATCCCGCCCGACGCGAGCAACCCGATCACCAACGTAAGCATCAATGGGGGCGACCCCTGGAATGTGGTGGTAGGGCCCGACGAGACCTTTACCTTGAGCCTGGCTTACTATGTGGACATACCCGATGGTTCTAGTGCCATCAAGCAAGTGGAAATCGGGTATGCCATTGCACCCGGCCCGGCGGCTTGCGCCTATGACGGCGTGCCACGATCGGTGTCGCAAGGCGGCACCACGGGGACATGGGCGGGCTCGCTGACAGCCCCGACCGAGCCGGGCAGCTACACCATCATCTACGACCATGCGCTGCAGCTAAAGTGCGCGGCCATCAGCGGCCTGCCATGGTGGAACCCCGAAGAGGGGCGCATCCCGATCGGCAGCATTGAGGTGGCTGAGACGATACCGCCAGTGATACTCTACTCCTCGGTGCAATCAGGGGAGTGGTGCGACCCGGGTGTATGGGATTGGGGCGACGTCCCGCCACCAGGCGCCGACGTGGCCATTATGCCCGGCCACATGGTCACGCTAGATTGCATGGGGCAGCCCAACTATACGGCCGATGTAATCCACTTTAGCATCGCAGAAGGCGCCACCCTACACGGGGGCACAGGCAATGTGCTGCACGTGAAGGGCAACTGGGAGCAAAACGGCGCTCATGAGCCGGGGACGGGCAAGGTGATCCTCGACGGCCCCGGACAACAGAGCATCTATGGCATGGTGAGCCCCACGTTCAGCGAGCTCGTCATCAACCAGCAGGTGCTCTTGGAGCAAGGCATACGGGTCAAGGGCCATCTCAAGCTCGGTGAGGCTGGCGCCATCGATGTCGCGGGCCGAATCCTCGCGCTGGAAGGTGACCTGATCGACGACAGCCTGGCACCAGAGGTGATCGGCGACAGTCAACTGGCAGGACCAGACTCGGGCAAGGTCGTGCTCGATGGCGACATGGAGCAAAAGGTCAAGTCTGAGGAGGGCAAGACCGCCGAGACCAAGATCGATGCCAACGTCGAGGCCAACCAGTCGCTCAAGCTGGAAAAGCACGTCCGCTTGCTCAAGCAACTCAAGCTCTCTTACCAACGATTGGGATGGGGCGAGGGGCAGATCGACCTGGGTGGCAAGCGCCTGGCCCTCGAGAGCGATCTGGTGGACGAAAGCCCCGCCTGGAAGGGCGTCATCAACAGCGCGTCGCTTGGCGAGGTGTTGCTGGAGGGAGCTACTGACCAGCGCATCAAGAGCGACATCAAGACAGGGCAGTTGCAGATCGATGCGACAGTGCGCTCGGGCAAGTCGGCGGGCAAGCTGCTGGTCGCGAAGCAGGTCATTCTCGACGATGCACGCTTTGGCGTGGCCAGTCTCAGCCAACCACAAGAGGTAGAGCTGTACGCGCCGGCCTCGTTCAAGATCGCCCAAACGGTCCAGGCCGCGCGGTTCAAGCAGGCCGCGGGCACTGGGACGCAGCTCAAGGCGATGCTGAACAGCACCCCCACGACCATCACGCTGACGACATACAATCAAGTGCTGGTGCAACTGGGCTCGCTTGCGTTCGTGGTTGAGGCAGGCGACCCGGTGGTTGGCACGGTGGGCGATGTGACCTATATCGTCCCCCCCAACACAGCAGTGCGGATCGAGGAGCCGGTGGCAGGCCAGTTCATCATCGAGAACACATCGACGCTTCCAGATGCAGGCGAGATCGAGGTGAGCCTCGATGGCGAGACGATCACGGTCGGGCCTGGCGAGTCGTTCGCCAACCTGGTGATCGAGGGGCCTACGGCGCCTCTGGCTTTGGGCGTCAGCGCCGACATCACGGTGCGCTATCGCGATGGCACCCCGATTCCCGCAGAGTTGGGGCACAGCATCGCCTGGGGCGACGGCCAAGCGACGCAGGGCATGCTGGACCCGGTGACCGGCATGATCAGCGCCAGCCACCTCTATGCATCGGCAGGCGTGTACGAGGTCAGCGCAACGGTGTATGGCGATGAGGGCGAGGCGACGAGCGCGAGCCTGCAGTATGTAGTGGTCTACGATCCTTCAGCAGGCTTTGTGACGGGTGGCGGGTGGATCCAGTCGCCCACAGGCGCCTATGCGCTCGAACCGACGCTGGCCGGTAAGGCGACCTTTGGGTTCGTGAGCAAGTACAAGAAGGGCGCCACCACGCCTAGCGGCGAAACCGCGTTCGAGTTCAGAACCGCAGACCTGAGCTTTCACAGTGAGGCGTACCAGTGGCTGGTGATCTCAGGGGCGCGAGCGCAGTTCAAGGGCGCTGGCACCATCAACGGCACGAGTGGGTATGGCTTCATGCTCACCGCCATCGATGGTGACGTCAAAGGCGGCGGTGGCATCGACAGGTTCCGCATCAAGATCTGGGACCAGGCCACCGAAGAGATCGTGTATGACAACATGATGGCTGCGACCGACGATGCAGCCCCCACCACGGCGCTGGGAGGTGGCAGCATCGTCATCCACGCCAAGTGACGTAGCGTTGCAGGCATAGAGGGCCGACAAGGTGCGATTGTCGGCCCTCTGGCCATACCCTAGTCCTGCGGCAGGACGCTGGGCGGGCCAGGCGATACGCCTATCGCACGCGGCTCGCATGGCACCGGCGACCCGTGCCAGAGCCTCGCTACACTTTTGGGCAGATACACCGCGGTAGCGAGCACGACGATGGCTGCTCACAGAGCGCCAGTGCAGGGGGCGGTCAGCGCCGCAGCGCACTTTGCAGGCCCTTGCGGGCTAATCGCCGACGGGTCCCTCAATGATCTTCCAGGTGCCCCACATCCAATCGGCGCCCATATAGGGCCCCACGGACCAGCTTAAACCCCGCGACTCGAGGCGCTTGTCAAAAACGCCGCCCTTGCCGCCAAAGTGCATGGCGCTACCGCCGCCAACGAGACTTCCGACAGAGCTGTGCCAGCCAGACACGCCATCGAGCTCTTCAAGGCTCATAGACCAACCGCCAGGCACCTGCATTTCAGACCACTGATATCCAGGAGCAAAGCTGGCGCCACCAGGCCACCCGAGTGTGAGCCCCTGGCCGGTAAAGCGCACCGTACAGCGCCTGCCAGTGGTGCCGTCGTCCAAGAGTTCTTGAATCTCATAGGTCACCTGCACATGGCCCACAACGATGCCGGCCGAGAACGAATCAATGGGACGAATCCGAAAGGCGTGCACGCGACGGGGCTCTACGTTCGTCGGAGCGCTCTCAGTCTGCCCCTCGGCGTCATCGACATCCTCCCACCACTCACGCCCAGTGCCTGACGAGGGCTGGGAGTCAGCCTCGGAATCAGCGTGCTCGACCTCACCTGGGGCACCATCAGCCATCGGCGCTGTGTCAGAGCCGGTAGCCTGCCCAGGGTGTTCGTCGCCTCCAGATACCTGTTCGGCTGATGCATCTTGCTCACCGCTGGTTGTAGCGGGAGCATCGGGAGATGCTGTGTCCAGGGCATCTTCGGGCGAGCCCTGGCTTGAGTCGGCGCCCGACGACGTGCCTGGCGGCAGTGGGTTGCAGACGCAATCCCAACCTTGAAAGCCGCCTGTGGTGCCCAGGTCAGCGCACTTGGCCTGACAGGCGCTCTGCTCACACGCCTTGAGCCCTTCAGAGACAATGTCTCGCACCGCCCTCTCGCTCTCTGACTGTTGACCATAGTCGATCGAGCGCGACACATAGTCTGCCTGAATCGACTCAACCTGAGAGATATAGCCTTCGATCAGTGGCACCACGCAGGCTCCATATGAAGGGTGCAGCGACCAGCGCTCTTCGTTGAGAGCATAGGAGATCGTCATATCGAAACAACCTACACAGTCGACAGCGCAACCCGAGTAACCATTGTGCAGGTCGCAGTTCTGACGACTGCAGCTCTCGCGAGCGCGGCTGCAGCGCTCAAAGAGGCGTTTGCGCTCACTGGCGAGATCGAGCGCATCGCCTGGCCCCTGGGCGTGACTATGACACGGTGCGATGGCCATCAGAAGGAGCGTGCACAGCAGGAAAGCGAGGAAACGACGCGTGATCGGCGCGTGAGGCATGATCTGGCTCCCTTGGCTCGACAGAAACAACGCTTCAGGAGCACCAGGCCGGAGCGTGGCGCATACAGGCGGGCAGAGTCAGCCTCCCGAAAGGCCGAGTGAACTGCCAACGCGCAGGAATTATAGCGCCGTATATGCCCGCCCGCAAGAGAAATCGAGAAGGTAAAGACGCATGGCGCGGAGCTCGCTGCGTCTGCGCCACTCGCCGCTGGCGCGGTTGCCCGGGCGACAGGCTGATCAGCGCGGCCACGCTGCTGGCGGCCATCGGCGATATCGCGCGCTTCTCGGACGCCAAGCACCTGGTTGGCTATGCCGGGCTGGGCGCCCGCGTGCACGACTCGGGGCGCACCCACCATGGCGGGCGCATCACCAAGGCAGGCCGCAAGGACATTCGCTGGACCATGGTCGAGGCCGCTCACCATGCCCCCCGTGATGCCCACCTCTGTCAGGTATCGACGTACCAGGGCCGGCAAGCTCTGGTCTCTCGATGTCGCCCCAAGGTTCGCGTCCGAACGGGTCTGTATACCGCGCCGGGTTATTGTACACATACGCATAGCGGTTCAGGCTCTGCGGGTTACCCGGCTCGGGCACCAGGGTATCCGCCTGTACAGGCCAACCTAACAAAGATTCAGCGAAGCGGTTGTGTTGCTTCGCCGAATCTCTAGCCCAGGAACAACGTCATCCTACCAGGCCATCTTGAAGAGCACCACCCCAAACTATGTTTTCGTTACTCCCCCACACACGTCACTCGATCCGGCAGCAAGTAATCTTGTACCAGGAAAAGAAAAGTATCATACCGGTCTTTTGCATCCTTGTACCGTTCGTCCGACGCAATGATCCCAGCTGACCCACCTCTATAGACAGTAATCTTCTCATGCTCTCCGCGCAATAGGCTTATCACATCTTCTGTTTCACGTCGCACCACCCAATTCTGGTCCTCCAGAGCTTGTCTATAGGCCTCCAGTGCCTCATCACTCGGCAAGTCTGTGCCGATTGCGATGAGCGCTTGCCCATAGAAACACCGCTGCTGGTACCAGGTACGATCATATTCCCCGGCGATGACGGTCACAATCTCAAACCCCTGTGGCTCGGGCAACTGAGCCACGGCAGCATCTAGTTCCTCTCTCGCCTGCCGAAGGCGGATAGGGGCACATCCAACAAGGATAGTGCTCAGCCAGAGGATCGTTAGCAGCGGCAAGAATCGTTTCACCTTACAACTCCTCATGATCAGGCAACAGTCAGCGCCCAAAATAAGACTCGAAGTAAGGAACGCTTCCCCACATGCTCTCTTCCTTCCCCGTACCTCCCGCTGCCGAAATCATCATATCCAGATCGAGACTCCTATTCTGAAAGACATCCATCTCGAAGCCTTCCGCGCCTGGGCTGATCATTTCGACCCCATACCGATACCCATGCCAGATGGCCACGGCATCGGTCACTGTCCATTGTGCAACGTCACCATGATCTGTCAGAGATGGCGCCCCGCCACTGCCAAAACGGTAGTCCGCCAACATGCGCGCATAGGCTGCCATCACGCGAGTGCTCACGTTCGGCAAGGACAGTACAAAAGCCAACTCGTCATCTGCGAGGCTGCCAAGCCCCAACTGCATAGCCGGATCGTTTGCGTAGTTGGCAGCATAGTAGTCATTGACTGCCCGAGCCGTGGTCAGGTGGATATTCCCCACTCCAGGACCCGGACCATTTGGGCGCTGATACAGCAGAACGCCCGAAATCGCGACGCGGGCAGTATCCCTGAGCGGCTGGGGCCCTATCCGCGATACTGGAACTGCCGCCATCCAGAAGAACGTCTCTAGATAGTCCTTGGGCTGAGTGTCCAGTCCGATCTCAGCATCCTGCAAGCCAGCTACAACCTGCCACGGCACCCCGTACGTTTTCGCATTAGCCTGCGCTTGTCTGACGAGCCACGGGTCATGTCCCGTAGGGTCATTGTACTTGACAGGGTTGTTCAATCCGTGTCGGACATATGACACCCTCTGCGGGGCCGCGCGGGACGCCGCTAGCCTTGGCCCCTGGGCGCATCCGGGCGTACGCTCCCTCCGACGGGCTGTGCGGGAGCGTCGCCGCGGGCGGGCGATGTTGGGTCCGGCCGATTATGCTTATGAGAGGCCTTTTGGCCAGCTCGAATCCGTGTCTGACCGACCCGCTCGACTTGGTCCGTCTGAGAAGGCGAG
>Ga0123329_1000537_pt1 | contig 39582 bp, 51 predicted proteins | sample BioC12SIPDNA_FD_89703 | JGI IMG/M metagenome (GOLD analysis project Ga0123329, IMG submission 89703) | Anaerobic biogas reactor microbial communites from Washington, USA - Biogas_R1_B C12 SIP DNA | ecosystem: Engineered > Bioreactor > Anaerobic > Unclassified | place: Washington, USA | collected...
ACCAGGTAGACCACGATAATAGCCAGCGGCCGCGCGAGCGTCCGCCGACGCAGGAACCTGGGTGCGTGGTCGTCAAGCCAGTTGACCACGGGCAATAGAATGTAGGCGACAAACAGGCCGAACACGAAGGGTACCAGCGCAGCCCAGGCGGCGATCACCACCCAGGCCACAACCAAGATCACCAGCGACACCAGCACCAGACGCACACGATTGGTAGGGACTGCCAGCCAGGACCCCATGGATCTCTCCTGCTTCTAGAGCACAGCGTCGATAACAGTAGTGAGCAAAGTCTCACCTACTGGCTGTGAGTGATCGAACCATACCAGAAATTCGATGTTGCCCTTGGGCCCGGTGATCGGCGAAGGGGTAAGGCCCCGCAAGGTCCAACCTTCTCCAAGTGCGCTCTCGATAACACGGTGCAGCACCAAACGGTGCACACTCGTCTCGCGCACCACGCCCCCCTTGCCCACCAGCCGCGCACCCGCCTCAAACTGCGGCTTGATCAAAGCCACCACTGCGCCCTCTGGCCTGAGCAACCGCCCGGCCGCGGGCAGTAGCAGCCGCAAAGAAATGAATGAGGCGTCGATGGTCACCAGATCAATCAGTTCGGGCAGGCTCTGCAGATGGCGCGCGTTCACCCGCTCCATCACTGTCACACGTGGGTCCTGGCGCAGGCTCCAGTGGAGCTGTCCATAGCCCACATCGACGGCATAGACGCGCGCGGCGCCGCGCTGCAGCATGCAGTCGGTAAAGCCGCCGGTCGATGCTCCCAGGTCGGCGACCACCAAGCCCGCGACCTCGATGCCAAAGACATCCAGTGCGTGCTCGAGCTTGAGCCCGCCACGGCTGACATAGGGTGGTTTCGCCCTGACCTCGATCTGCGCTTCGAGCGACACCCTGGCGGCCGCACGATCGACCAACTGTCCATCGACCAGAACCTCGCCCGCCAGAATCAGGCGCTTGGCCTGTTCACGACTCTCGGCCAGGCCCAGCTCGTGTACACGTACATCTAGTCGCATTGTCTTGGCCACACGTTGAGCTTATGGAAGCATCGCCGCCTTGTCAATCTCACGCCGTCTCTCGACCATGCGTTTGGATGCCACCCCTGGATAGCCTATCATCAACCATCACTTGGCTCGCAGGGTGAAAGACAATGCTTCTGGCTCTGTTACGCACCATGCGCCCGCGGCAGTGGACCAAGAACGTATTCGTGTTCGCTGGCGTCTTTTTCGACGGCCGGGCATTCGAGCTTGTGCGCCTGGTACACAGCCTGGCTGCCTTTGCCATCTTTTGCTTGCTCTCAAGCGCGGTCTACCTGATCAATGACCTGGCTGATGTCGAAAAGGATCGGCAGCATCCATCCAAGCGCCACCGGCCCATCGCCTCTGGCGACCTCAAGCCATCAGTTGCCATCTGGGCGGCCGCAGTGTGTATGGCCCTGTCTATTGCGGCGGCGTTTGCCCTGGGAACGGCCTTTGGCATCGTCTCGTTGGCCTATCTGGCCCTCATGGTGACCTACAGCTTTTGGCTCAAGAACATCGTCATCATCGATGTGATGACCATCGCTATGGGCTTTGTGCTGCGGGTTATTGCGGGCACGGTCGCCGTAGAGGTGACGAGATTCTCACCATGGCTATACGTGTGCAGCACGCTGCTGGCGCTGTTCATCGCCATCAACAAGCGCCGACACGAACTTTTGCTTCTGGCCGAAGGGGCCGACAACCATCGTTCTAGCCTGCGCGAGTACAACCTCGAGTTTCTCGACACTATGACATCGCTGGTGACGGCCACTTTGCTGGCCTCGTACTCGTTCTATACGTTCTCGGCGCCCAACCTGCCTGCGAACCACAGCATGATGCTGACGATCCCCTTTGTGCTATACGGCATCTTTCGCTACCTCTATCTGGTGCACGCCCGTGGGCTGGGGGGTGCGCCCGAAGAGATTGTGTTGAGCGACAAACCCATGCTGGTAACGTTGGCCCTCTGGGCGCTCACGGCAGGGCTGGCTCTGTACAGCCCGATGTTCTGGCAGTAGGGCTACCCTCGCGCCTCTAACGAGAAGAGGGCGTGGCCAGGGCCCGCCCTCTTCTCGCTTCTGTTCACTGCGCTCGAGAACTAGCGCTTGGTATACTGCGGTGCCTTGCGGGCACGCTTGAGGCCGGGCTTTTTGCGCTCCTTGACGCGCGGATCGCGGGTCAGCAGGCCAGCCTGCTTGAGCACCGGGCGCAACTCTGGTTCTGCGTCTAGCAGTGCACGGGCGATGCCGTGACGCACGGCACCAGCCTGCCCAGAGACCCCGCCGCCCTCGACCTTGACTGACACAGCGTAGCGCCCCAGGCGCTCGGCCACCTGCAACGGTAGCATACAAGTCGCCAGGTCTTCTACACGGCTAAAGAACTCTGTCGCCGGCTTGCCATTGACCACAAACCCATCTTCACCGGGATAGAGGCGCACGCGAGCGCTCGCAGTCTTGCGTCGACCCAAGCCCTGATAATACTCTGCCACCTGTCTCTACCTCCTAGTTTGCCCGAACGCTACAGATCGAGCGGCTTGGGCTGCTGCGCCTGATGCGGATGTGTGCCGCCGGCGTATACCTTGAGCTTCTTGAACATCGCTCGCCCGAGTTTGTTCTTGGGTAGCATGCCTCTAACGGCATGCTCTACCACGCGCTCGGGGTGCCTGGCAAGCACCGTCTCCAGCGTCTTTTCTGACAGACCGCCCGGGTACTGCGAGTAGCTGTAGTACTTTTTGTCTTGCATCTTGTTGCCAGTGACGCTCACCTGGCCGGCGTTGATGACAATCACAAAATCGCCCACATCGAGGCCCGGTGTAAAGGTCGGCTTGTGCTTGCCACGCAGAATGTGCGCGATGCGTGTTGCCAGACGCCCAAGGTTCTCGCCCTGAGCATCGACCACGAACCATTCGCGCTGAATGTCGCCCGCTTTGACCACATGCGTTTTCACGTTCAACAACTCCTCCCGCCCCGGGCCAAAGCCTCTGCGCCGCTGCCGTCTGGCGCCGCCTGCCCATCGGGGTAACTGTCCGGATAATTGACCTGCCACAGAACCAGGCCGCACGCTGGCGCCGGTGGTTCTGCCTGCGAGATATCCCTCGCCGCGATGATCTCGTCAAACGCCATGGGCGTCAGCCGGCCCTCGCCGACAGCGAGCAATCCGCTGACGATGCGCCGAACCATCCCCCGCAAGAATCCGTTCGCCTCGACAACGTACTGATAGACCAGCGCCTCTTGCGGGGCAGCAAGAAGGGGATGATCCTCTACACGTCGCCAGCGGCTCTCGATGAGCTTGCGCACAGTGGCTTTGCCGACTGTGGCCTGCCCAAAGGCAGCCATATCTCGCTCTCCCAACAACAGTGCGGCGGCCTGGTCCATCGCATCAAGGTCCAGCGCCGCACGTTGCCAGGCATGGTGCCTGTCTAGCACGGGAATGCGCGTTTGACTCTCGTATAAGTTGTAAAGATACACACGGCTCTGCGCATCATAGCGCGGATGGAACCCTTGTGCCGTTACCTGAACATGCCTCGCGACGATATCCAGCGGCAATATGCTGTTGAGCGCTCGCTCTAGCTCTTGCGGGCCGTGCCGCCAGGCACTGTCAAAGGCGATCACCTGGCCCCGAGCATGCACTCCAGCATCCGTTCTGCCGGCCGCCACAATCCGCACACTGTCACCGCTCAACCGCTCAAGGGTTCGCTCCAGTTCTCCCTGAATGGTGCGGACGTTGGCCTGCACCTGAAACCCTCGATAGGCGGTGCCATCATACTCGATGATGGCACGATAGCGTCGCAGCTCGCAAGTGGCTGTCACAGAACTTGGCGTTACTCCTGATCGACCAGTTCCAACAGCACCATTTCAGCGGCATCGCCCTGACGAGGGCCCAGCTTGAGGGTGCGCGTATAGCCACCCTGCCGCTCCATGAAGCGCGGTGCGATCTCATCGAACAGCTTCTTGACGACTTCACTTTCGTGGAGGCGCGAGGCCGCCAGGCGCCGCTCGTAGCTATCGCTCTGATCGGCATTGCGCTTGGCAACGCCACGCTTGGCCAGCGTCACCAGCTTTTCCGACTCGGCGCGGATAGCATCAGCCTTGGCGCGCGTTGTGCGGATGCGTCCATGCCTAAAGAGCTGTGTCATCATTATGCGGCGCAGCGCCCTGCGCTGGGCCTCGTTGCGGCCCAACTGATGGCCGCTCACGCGATGTCTCATGTTACGCTAACCTCTCCGCTAAACCTGGGCAGCGGGGCTGCCGGATCATGCAATGTCAAACCCTTTGGGCAGGTAGCCCTTCTCCTCAAGCCTGGCGAGGAGCTCGTTGAGCGATTTCTCGCCAAAGTGACGAATGGCGAGCAGCTCATCTACGCCCTTGGCCATACGCTCAAGCACATCGCCCACACTGGTGACACCGGCGCGGCGCAGACAGTTATAGGCGCGCATCTGTAGCTCGAGCTCTTCGATAGGCACGTCATAGTACTCGCTGGCCACCGACGGCACACTCAGATCCTCAGCCACCAGATCGTCCTCTTCGCCGGTAAAGGCGGCCACAGGCGCGATATGGTCAATCAATGTCCGCGCTGCCTGAGCCAGCGCCTCGGCCGGCTCAATGGTGCCGTCGGTCCAGATCTCTAGCTTGAGCAAGTCATAGTTAGTGATCTGTTCGATACGAGCGGGCTCGACGTCATAGCCCACCTTGACGACCGGCGAAAAGATCGCATCAACAGGGATCTCGCCGATGGGCAGCTTTTTGCGGTCTTCAGAGGGCGAGTAGCCCATGCCCTTTTCCACCGTCAGCTCGATCTCGAGCTCCGAGTCAAGGGTGTCGAGCGTTAGCAGCTGCAGTTCAGGGTTGACAATGTCTACATCTGCCGGCGCTTCGATATCACCTGCGGTAACAACCGACTTGCCCCGCGCCGAGACTCGCATACGCACCGGATCTTCGCTATGCGATACCAGGCGAACCTGTTTGAGGTTCAGCAGGAGCATGGTCATATCTTCTTTTGCGCCCGGGATAACCATGAACTCTTCGAGCACGCCCGAGACGCGCACCGACGTGATGGCAGCGCCGCTTAGCGATGACAACAACACCCTGCGCAGGGCAAGGCCTACGGTGAGGCCATAGCCCCGTGACATGGGGCCGATGGCAAACCGTCCATAGTTCTGCGTACTCGCTTCACATTCGATCTTGGGAAGCACCAGTTGAGGCAAATCAAGTCCTCCTTTGTCACAGGCTTGCCCTGCTTGGGCAAGGCAAGCCCGCTACCGCTGCACTCTGGCCAGCGACCACAGATCGAGACTAGCGCGAGTAGAACTCGACGATCAACTGCTCGTCGATCGGTACCTCGATCTGATCTCGCGTGGGCAGAGATGCGACGGTGCCGCTCATGGCAGATGGGTTCAGAACAAGCCACACCGGCACGTTCTGGTGCTCCAACACTTCGGTCAGCCCCTGAAAGTGGCCGTTGTTGCGGCTACGCTCGTTAATGCTGATCACATCGCCCGCTTCGACCAGTGAAGATGCGATGTCGCGACGTTTGCCGTTGACACTGATGTGCCCATGGGTCACCAGCTGGCGCGCCTGGGCGCGCGAATCTCCAAAGCCCAGCCGATAGACCACATTATCGAGTCTGCGCTCGAGGATCGTGAGCAGGTTGGCGCCCGTCTGCCCGCGCGAGCTCAGCGCCATCCCGTAATAGCGCCGGAACTGCTTTTCGAGCACGCCATAGATGCGGCGCAGACGCTGCTTCTCGCGGAGCTGCTGTCCATAGTCAGAGACCTGTCGCCTGAAATTGGCGGTGCGGCCATGAGCGCCAGGGGCGTAGGCGCGGCGCTCCATCGCGCACTTGGGCGACATGCAGCGCTCTCCCTTGAGAAACAGCTTCATGCCCTCGCGGCGGCACAGTTTACACACAGATTCGGTATGTCTAGCCATTTACCCTCCAAATTGCCGCTCGGCGCCGAGCACCGAGTCGGAAGCGGGTTTACGTCCTCTCGCTGGTGGGACCCCACACGCCAGTGACGTCTTCCCCGCGGTCCCATGAATACTGCTAGATGCGTCGCTTCTTTCGGGGACGGCATCCGTTGTGCGGAATCGGCGTCACGTCGGTGATCGAGCGCACCGCCAGGCCACTGGCCTGCAGTTGCCGCAGCGCGGCTTCGCGGCCGGGGCCGGGGCCCTTGACAAAGACGTCTACCGAGCGCATGCCCATGTCCATCGCCGATCGGCTCACGATGCTGGTGGCCGTCTGGGCGGCATAGGGTGTGCTCTTGCGCGACCCTTTAAAGCTCTGCCCTGCCGTCTGCCAGGCAAGCACATTGCCGTCTGGATCAGTAACGGTGATGATGGTGTTGTTGAACGTCGCCTGAACATACACGCGCCCAAACGGCACGTTGCGGCGTTCGCGGCGAGCCGCTCCCCGCCTGACTGCTCTTCTACGCCCCATTCTATCCTCCGAGGTTACTTCTTGGCCGCAGCGCGCTTCTTGCCAGCCACCGTACGGCGCGTGCCGCGGCGGGTGCGGGCGTTGGTCTTGGTGCGCTGTCCACGCACCGGTAGATTGCGACGATGGCGCAGGCCGCGATAGCAGCCGATGTCCATCAGGCGCTTGATGTTCATGCCGATCTCGCGTCGCAGGTCGCCCTCGACGACATACTCTGTTTCGATCACCTCGCGCAGTTGAGCCACTTCGGCTTCGGTGAGGTCCTTGCAGCGCGTATCCGGGTTGATGCCGGTGCGCGTGAGGATCTGCATGCTCGAGGTGTGACCGATCCCATAGATATAGGTCAGGCCATACTCGACGCGCTTTTCGTTAGGAATGTCAATACCAGCTATACGAGCCATCCTCGCTCCTCCGTCGAGCTACTGCTTAACCTTGACGTTGCTTGTGCCGCGGGTTCTCGCAGATCACCCGCACAACACCATGTCTCTTGATGATCTTGCACTTGTCACAGCGCTTTTTCACCGAGGACTTGACCTTCATCGCTCGCCTCCGTCACGTTTCGGCACTCGCCAGGGTGTCAGAATCTCTGCGCCCTCGCGCGTCACCACGATTGTATGCTCAAAGTGGGCTGAGCGGCTGCCATCAGCCGTCACCACCGTCCACCCATCATCCAGTGTGCGGGTCTGCCAGCCGCCCAGGGTGAGCATCGGCTCCAGACAAAAGGTCATGCCTGCCCGCAAACGGATGCCCTGCCCGGCAGGGCCCCAGTTGCTGATGTGCGGCGGTTCGTGCATGGTTGCGCCAATACCATGGCCACCATACTCGCGCACCACCTCACAGTTGCGCTCCAGTGCCGCCGCCTCGATGGCATGCGACACATCGCCCATACGGGCCCCATCTCTCACCGCGGCAATACCCGCCATGAGCGCAAGCCGCGTGGCCTCTAGCAGACGCCAAACGTCATCGGCTACCTGGCCCACCGCGATGGTCAGCGCTGCATCTCCCTGGTACCCCTCCCAGATGGCGCCACAGTCGATACTGACGATGTCACCATCCTCGAGCACGCGCTTATTGGGTATACCGTGCACGATCTCTTCATTGACCGACGCACAAATGCTCGCCGGATAGCCCATATAGCCCTTGAACGAGGGCTCGGCCCCGACTCCGCGAATGTGAGCCTCTGCAGCCTCATCGAGCTCCCCGGTGCTGATGCCGGGCTTGACCAGGCTGACCATGAGATCCAGCGTGTCTGCCACGATGGCGCCTGCCCGCCTCATGCGCGCCAGCTCAGCCGTGCTCTTGCGTCGTACAACAGCCATCATCTATCAGAGCGCCTGCACGGCCGTCTTGATCTGTGCCTGCACGCCTTCAATGTCCTGTTCGCCGTCGATCTCGATCAACAGGCCCCGCGTACGATAGTAGGCCTCAAGAGGCGCGGTCTGCTCCTGATAGACATCGATGCGCCGCGCCTGCGTCTCTGGTGTATCATCCTCTCGCTGAAACAGCTTGGCGCCATCTACATCGCAGAGGCCCTTGTTCCTTTCAGGGTTAAAGACCTCATGATACACCGCCCCACAGCTCGGGCACGTCCACCGGCCTGCCAGCCGTTGCAGCAGGGTCTGGCGCGCCACCTGGATGAACAGAACCGCATCCAACCTGCGCCCCATCTCTCCCAACAGGCGATCGAGCGCCTCTGCCTGAGCCACCGTGCGCGGAAAGCCATCAAGGATGACCCCGGCGTCACAATCGGCCCGCTGCAGCCTCTCAGCCACCATGGCCACCGTGACATCATCTGGCACCAGTTCGCCCTTGTCCATATAGGCCTTGGCAGTCTGCCCCAAAGCGGTGTTGTTCGACAGGTTGTAGCGAAACAGGTCTCCGCTGGATACGCGCGGCACAGGCAGCCAGGCATTCATCAACTCTGCCTGAGTGCCTTTGCCCGCGCCCGGGGCGCCGAATAGCACGAGATTGGCCAACTGCCACCTACCTCATCTTCCGGATAAAGCCCTCGTAGTGACGCATCAAAAGTTGCGCCTCGAGCTGCTTCATCGTGTCCAACACAACGCCCACCACAATCAGCAGGCCTGTGCTCGTCAGCAACATCTGCGACTGAGCCCCGACCAGCGGGCGCACCAAGAACGGCAAGATAGCAATGATACCTAAAAACAGCGCGCCCACCAAAGTTATGCGCTGCACCACGCCGTGCAGATACTCTGCCGTGCGTGTGCCAGGTCTGATTCCGGGGATAAACCCGCCCTGTCGCTGCAGCGTCTCGGGCAGGTTCTGCTGCTGAAAGATCACGTCGGTGTAAAAGTAGGTGAACCCCACCACCAGCACAAAATAGAGCACCCAGTAAAACCACCCCTCAGACGAGAAGGCGTTGGTGATCCACGTGGCGGCCTGAGAAATCCACCCGACGTTCGATGCCACAAAGTAGCTCGAGATGACACCCGGAAGCATGATCAACGACACCGCAAAGATCAGCGGGATCATACCGGCCGAGTTCAGCTGCAATGGAATATGCGTGCTCTGCCCGCCAAAAACGCGGTTGCCGCGCACTCGCTTGGCATACTGTACGGGGATGCGTCGCTGCGCCTCGTGCACCAACACGATGCCCACCACCGTGATGACGGTGACGACCGCGAACACAACCAGACTCCACGGGTTTGATACCCAGAGCTGACCGAGCCGCTGCGGGATGCCTGCCACGATGCCGCCAAAGATGATGATAGACATGCCGTTGCCGATGCCCTGCTCATCGATCAGTTGACCCAGCCAGATGGCGAACATGGTGCCAGCCGTCAATGTGGCCAGCGTGGCCAGCGTGGGCAGCCAGTTGCCGCCACTAAAGCCAAAGTTGGCCAGCACCGGGCCCACCGTCGTCGTAGCCTGCGTCAGCAGCGTGGCCTGCCCAAACCCGTTCAAGAAAGCCATCGGGATGGTGAGCAGGTGCGTGTACAGGTTCATGCGCTGGCGTCCCGCCTCGCCCTCTTTATTCAGCTGATCAAGAGCGGGGATAATGGGCGCCAGCAGCTGCAACACAATCTGCGCCGTGATGTACGGGTACACGCCCATGGCCATGACGGAAAAGTTGCTCATGGCGCCGCCAGAGAACATGTCTAGCAGGCCCAACAACTGATTCTGCCCAAAGACCTCGCGCAAAGCAGCGGCGTTCACACCAGGCAGGGGAACATGCGCCGCCAGCCGGTAGATCACCAGGATCAGCAGCGTAAAGACGATCTTCTTCCGCAGATCTGGCAGCTTGAACGCGTTGGCCACAGCTTGCAGCATGGGTTACTCCCGTTAGTAGCGAAACCTGACGCTAGCCGATCTCAACCGTGCCGCCTGCAGCCTCGATCTTGGCCTGGGCAGCCTCAGAAAAGGCATCAGCGCGCACCGTCAGGGCCCGGTCGAGTTCGCCCTCGCCCAGGATCTTGATCGGCTTTGAATCGTCCTTGACCAGCCCCATGGTGATGAGCGCCTCAGTGTCTACCACAGCGCCCACCTCAAAGTTGCCCAGGTCTAGCACGTTGACCACCGCGTATTCGACACGGTTGACGTTGCGAAAGCCTCGCTTGACGGCAAGGCGACGCACCAGCGGCAACTGGCCGCCCTCAAAGTACAGCTTGCCACCACGGCCGGCGCGAGAGCCGCTACCCTTGGTGCCAAAGCCACCCGTCTTGCCCTGGCCAGCCGCAATACCGCGCCCACGACGCTTGCGGGGCGTCTTGGCGCCAGCGGGCTGGCGAAGATCATGCAGTTTCATTGCTCTACCTCTTGCACCTGTACCAGGTGTGAGACCTTGTCAACCATACCCCGGATGACCGGTGTGTCATCTTGCTCTACCACGTCGCCCAGATTATGAAGGCCCAGCGCCAGAACGGTCCGCTTCTGCTTGACGTTGTAGCCGATGGCGCTTCTAACATAGGTGATGCGTAACCTATTCGCCATTTGACGCATTCCTCCAGGCAGGCACCACATCTGAGAGCGCCTTCCCACGCACGCGCGCCACCTCTTCAAGGTTGCGCATCTGTTTCAGGCCCTCGAAAGTGGCCATAACCACGTTGAACACATTGTCGCTGCCCAGAGACTTGGACAGGATATCGCGTACACCAGCGGCCTCGACCACCGCGCGCACGCCGCCACCCGCGATAACGCCCGTACCGGGCGATGCAGGCTTCATCATCACCTTGGCCGCGCCATAGCGCACATTGACGTCGTGCGGCAGGGTGCGCCCAAAGAGCGGTACGGTCACCATATTCTTCTTGGCGCGTTCGACGCCCTTGCGGATAGCGCCCGGCACCTCACGAGCCTTGCCTACGCCCACGCCGACGCGGCCCTTGCCGTCGCCGACGACCACGAGCACGCGAAAGGCAAAGCGTCGGCCGCCCTTGACCACCTTGGCCACGCGCCCGATATGAACGACGCGCTCAATGAGCTCTTCGCCCTCGCCATAGTCGTCTCGATTGAACCTATCAGACATGCGTCTTCTCCCTCGCGCCCGCTAAAAGTCCAACCCGGCTTCACGGGCGGCGTCGGCCAGCGCCTTGACACGGCCGTGATACTGCACACCACCTCTGTCGAAAACAACCTTGCTCACGCCGGCGGCCAGGGCACGCTCGGCCACCACACGGCCAACCACCTTGGCTGCATCGGTCTTGGCCAGGCCATCAACCAACCCGCGCACCTCGCCGTCTAGCGTCGAGGCGGCAACGAGGGTATGCCCCACCGAATCATCGATCACCTGCGCGTAGATGTTGTCCAAGCTGCGGTACACCGAGAGGCGCGGCCGCTCGGGCGTTCCCACAACCTTGTTGCGCAACCGGCTATGCCGTCGCTCGCGCGCTTGATGCGTTCTCGCTGCGTTTGCCATTACTTGCCTCCAGCCCGGCCGGCCTTGCCAGCCTTGCGGCGGACCACCTCACCCTCGTAGGCAATACCCTTGCCCTTGTAGGGCTCGGGCTTGCGCACGCGACGGATGCGCGCGGCCGTCTCGCCGACAAGTTCCTTGTCATTGCCCTCAACGCTGATAAAGCGACCCGTACGGTCGACCTCATAGCGGATGCCCTCGGGCGCGGGCATTGTCACCGTGTGGCTATAGCCTACCTGAAGCACCAGGCCGCTATCTTGCACGTCGGCCCGGAAACCAACCCCCTCGATCACGAGGCGCTTGGTAAACCCGGCGCTCACGCCGGTGACCATGTTGGCCAGCAGCGCACGCGAGAGACCATGCAGAGCCTTGCTCTGGCGCGTGTCGTCAGGCCGCTTCACGTGAACCTGATTCTCTTCCACAGCGACGTCGATCTGCGAGGCAAACTCGCGCGAGAGCTCGCCGCGAGGCCCCTTGACCGTCACCTTGTTGCCCTCGCGGCGCACTTGAACGCCCGCGGGCAGATCGATGGGCATGCGTCCTATTCTAGACACCGTCAGTACCTCCCAACTTGACCCGAGCAGCCTTTACCAGACTTCACACAGGACTTCGCCGCCCACACCGAGCTGACGAGCCTGCCGTCCCGATAGGACCCCACGCGGCGTCGAGAGGATGACCGTGCCGAGGCCGTATCTTACCCACGGAATTTCGTCTTTTTTGCTGTAAACGCGGCAGCCGGGTTTGCTGATTCGTTTGAGCCCCTGAATCACAGGGCTCTTGTCTTCAGTGTAGCGCAGGTAGAGCCGCAACGCCGGAAAGCGGCCCTCTTCGACCTTTTCCACACGGCTGATAAAGCCCTCTTGCACCAGAACCTGGCCGATGGCCTCTTTGATGCCCGAGTAGGGCATCAGCACAAAACGTCGGCCCACTGCCTGGCCATTACGGACGCGAGTGAGCATGTCAGCAATCGGATCGCTCATGGACATGTGTTGCAGCTCCTATTGACATCACGGAGCCATCGCATCGGATGCGAATCGGGCTCCCAGCGGCCTGACTCGTGCGATAGCGTCCGGTTGGCTGTTACCAGCTAGATTTCACCACACCCGGGATCTTGCCGTCCATAGCCAGCTCCCGAAAACAGATGCGGCATAGATCGAACCGACGCATGTAACCGCGCGGACGGCCACAGCGTGAGCAACGATTGACAACGCGCACCGGGTACTTGCGACGTGTTTCTCGCACGATAATCGACTTTTTGGCCACTGTGTCTTCCTCCCCAAATGCCCCTCAATAGCTTGCCTGCCTGAGGGCGCTAGGCGTCAGCTAGGCCGCCGCGAACGGCATCCCAAAGGCCTCGAGCAGATGTCGGGCCTCTTCATCGGTCTTGGCCGAGGTCACCATCACGATTTCCATACCGCGCACTTTATCGATGGCATCATAATCGATCTCGACAAAGATCAGTTGCTCGTGCAGGCCGAGCGAAAAGTTGCCACGGCCATCGAACGCCGTCCGCGACACCCCGCGAAAGTCTCGCTGGCGGGGCAAGGCGATGTTGATCAGGCGATCGAGAAACGCGTACATGCGTTCATTGCGTAACGTCACCTTGACGCCAATAGGGTTGCCCGCGCGCAGCCTAAAGTTAGCGATGGACTTGCGCGCTCGGGTCACCACAGGCTTTTGCCCGGTAATCACCGTTAGGTCGCGCGTGGCCGCTTCCAAGGCCTTGGGGTTCTGCAAAGCCTCACCCAGGCCGATATTGACCACGATCTTCTCGAGGCGCGGCACCTGCATGACGTTGTCATACCCGAACCGCTCCATCATCGCGGGCACTATGTCTTCCCGAAACCGATCTTCAAGTCTCGGCATGCTCCTCTACCTCACCTCTCTGCCTACTCGTGCGCCTAGTCGATGACTTCGCCGCACTTGCGGCACACACGCGACTTGGCGCCATCGGCGCCTAGTTGGTAACCAACGCGCGTGGGCTTGTTGCAGTGAGGGCAAACCAACGCCACGTTCTGGACGCGCACAGGCGCCTCACGTTCGATGATGCCGGCCTGCGTCCTCACGTTGCCCGTGCGGCGCTGGTGCTTTTTGATCATATTGACACCCGAGACGACCACGCGCCCTTCAGCGGGCATGGCCGTATGCACGGTGCCCCGCGCGCCCTTGTCGTCTCCGCTGATGACCTCTACGGTATCGCCCTTTTTTATCTTCATCACCCACTCCTGACTGTGTCTATCAGCGCGGCCCTAGAGGACCTCGGGCGAGAGAGACACAATCCGCATAAACCCGGCATCGCGCAACTCGCGCCCCACGGGACCAAAAATGCGTGTGCCACGCGGGTTCTTTTCCTGGTCCAGAATCACCGCAGCATTATCGTCAAAGCGCACGAAGGAGCCATCTGACCGCCCATAGCCCTTAGCAGTCCGCACCACCACCGCGCGCACCACGTCCTTTTTCTTAACCGAACCACCGGGTGCTGCCTCTTTGACCGCGGCGATGATAATATCGCCAACGCTCGCATAGCGACGACGCGTGCCACCAAGCACCTTGATGCACATAATCTCACGGGCGCCGGTGTTATCGGCCACCCTGAGTCGCGTGTATTCCTGAATCATTCCCTCACCTCAGCTTACGGATGGTTGCGTCGTCTGGGGCAGACAGGGCCGTTGGCCCCCTGCCGCGAGCGCTACGAGCGCACGACCTCAATCACACGCCACCGCTTGAGCCGGCTCATAGGTCGACTCTCTTCGATACGGACGACGTCGCCCTCTTGGCAGGCGCCTTCCTCGTCGTGCGCCATGTACTTGGTCGTACGACGCAAGACCTTGCCGTATAGCGGGTGACGTGAGCTACGAGTCACGCTGACCACCACGGTCTTTTGCATTTTGTTACTGACGACAACGCCTTCCATTACCCTACGCGGCATGGTCTACTGCTCCTCTGCTTGCAGTTCGCGCTCACGCAGCACCGTTTTGATGCGAGCGATATCGCGCCTCACCTGGGCGATGCGGCCGGTATTCTCCAACTGCCGCGTCGACATCTGAAAGCGCAGGTTGAACTGCTCCTGGTAGAGCTCATCCAGACTGTGCTGGAGCTCGGCTACCGTCATCTCGCGCAACCTTTGGGCGTTCATGCGACCTCCTCGCCGGGGGTTTCGCGCTTGAGGAACGCCGTAGCAATGGGCAGCTTGTGCGCTGCCTGGGTGAGGGCGTCTTTGGCCGTCGCCTCGTCTACGCCGGTGATCTCAAACATGATGCGGCCCGGCTTGACCACGGCGACATAATGATCCACAGCGCCCTTACCGCTACCCATACGCGTCTCAGCGGCCTTTTGCGTCACTGGGCGATCCGGAAAGATACGGATCCAGATCTGTCCAGAACGCTTCATCATACGGCTGAGAACGCGGCGAGCAGCCTCGATCTGTCGGCTGGTGATCCAGGCAGGCTCCTGGGCAATCAGCGCATAGTCACCAAAGGTGAACTCTGCGCCGCGCAGCGCCTTACCGCGCATACGCCCACGATGCTGCCTGCGGTGTTTGAGCCTCTTGGGCATCAACATAACAGTTCCCTCCCTACGCGCCCGCTGACTCTGAGGCCTCGGGCATCACGTCGCCGCGATACACCCACACCTTGACGCCGATGCGCCCAAAGGTGGTCAGAGCCTCTTCACGAGCGAAATCAATATCAGCGCGGAGGGTGTGAAGCGGCACCTGGCCTTCGCGCACCCACTCGCGACGCGCCATATCGGCGCCAGACAGACGGCCAGCGCACATCACGCGGATGCCCTTGGCCCCACTGCGCATAGCCCGCTGCACAGCCTGGCGCATGGCACGCTTGTGCGACACACGGCGCTCGAGCTGCTCGGCGATGCTCTCAGCCACCACGCGGGCGTTCATCTCGGGCCGGTCGATCTCGACCACATCCAGACGCAGGTTCTTGCCGCTGATGTTGGTCATCTTCTCGAGCTCGGCCTTGAGCGCATTCACGCTGGCGCCACGACGCCCGATGACGATGCCAGGTCGAGCGGTGTGAATGGTCACCGAGATCTGCTTTGGAAAGCGCTGAATCTCGATCTTGGCCACACCGGCCCGCCCCAACGTCTTGTTGATCAGCTCGCGAACCTGAATGTCTTCGACCAGAAGGCGTCGATACTGCTCGCCCTCGGCGAACCACCTCGAATCCCAGTCGCGGATGATACCCAGTCTATAACCAATCGGGTTTACTTTGCGGCCCAAGATGCCCTCCTTGTCCCTGTCAACGCGCCCAGTGCTAGGCCTCTCGGTCGGCCACAACAACGGTAATGTGTGAGCTCCGCTTGAGCACCGGCTTGTAGCGCCCGCGGGCCCCTGCCCGGTAGCGCCGTTGCGTGGGCGCCTCATCCACCATAATCGTCGCCACATAGAGCTCATCTGGCGAAAGCCCATAGTTCTCTTCAGCGTTAGCCGCAGCAGAGGCCAGAGTGCCTCGCACTGCCTGTGCCGCCGCCTTTGGTGTGAACTTGAGCACATCAAGCGCCTTGGTCACACTGGCGCCCCGCACCAGATCGGCCACCAGCCGCACCTTCTGAGGCGACATGTGCACGTATTTGGTAACAGCCCTGACTTCCATGCTCTCTCCTCTTAGCCCGCCCTCTGACCACAACAACTGGTCAGGCACGGGTCATTGAGTGCCATCGCTAGCTGACGCGCGTGCTGCGCTCTCTCTTCTCGTGACCGCGGAAATAGCGCGTCGGCGCAAACTCGCCCAGCCTGTGCCCCACCATGTTCTCGGTGATGTAGATGGGGATGTGCCGTCGGCCGTCGTGCACGGCGATGGTATGCCCCACCATCTGCGGAAAAATCGTCGAGGCCCTCGACCAGGTGCGGATGACCCGCTTTTCGCCTCGGCGGTTCATCTCCTCGACCTTTTCCAGCAGCCTGGGCGCTACGAACGGCCCCTTCTTCAGCGATCGCGACATTACCTAGCCTCCTCAGAGACGCTACACTGCACTGGTTTGGATGCTACCGCCCGCGGCCCTTGCCACGGCGACGCACGATGAATCTGTCTGTCTGCTTGTTCGAGCGGGTGCGATAGCCCAGCGTGGGCTTGCCCCACGGCGTCTTGGGGCCAGGCATACCCACGGGTGCCTTGCCCTCACCACCGCCATGCGGATGGTCGCGCGGCGTCATGGCCGAGCCACGCGTCGTGGGCCGACGGCGCAACCACCGGCTGCGGCCCGCCTTACCCAGCTTGATATTGCCATGCTCGCTGTTGCCCACAGAGCCGATGGTGGCCATGCACGTCAGCAGCACCAACCTCACCTCACCAGAGGGCATACGCAGTTGCGCATAGCTACCCTCTTTAGCCATCAACTGCGCACCCACGCCGGCTGCTCGCACCAACTGGCCGCCGCGGCCAGGATAGAGCTCGACGTTGTGCACCACCGTACCAAGGGGAATGTCGCCCAGTGGCAGCGCATTGCCCACAGAGAACTCGGCGCCTGCACCAGACATGACCGTCGCTCCAACGGCCAGCCCCTCTGGCGCCAGAATATAGCGGCGCTCGCCATCGGCGTATACCAGCAGGGCGATATATGCCGAACGGTTCGGGTCATACTCGACGGCTTCAACACGAGCGGGCACGCCCACTTTGTCGCGCTTAAAGTCGATCAAGCGATACATGCGCTTGCTGCCGCCACCACGGTGGCGCACCGTCACCTTGCCGCGAAAGTTTCGCCCTGCGTTGCTCTTGAGCGGGCGCAAGAGCGACTTTTCGGGCCTGGTCTTGGTTATCTCTTCAAAGCTCGCGCTCGTCATCGCCCTACGCGAGGGTGTAGTCGGTTTGTATACCTTGACTGGCATTGAACGTTCCTCTCGAATCGTGACCTGTGCTTGCTCAGGTTAGCCAGGGTTCAGTCAGAACGACCTAGACACCCTCAAAGAAGCTGATGCTATCACCAGGCGACAGCGTAACGATCGCCTTCTTCCACTCGGGCGTCTTGCCGATCAGCCTGCCAAACCGGCGCGTCTTGCCGTGCACGCGCATGATGTTGACACGCTGAACCTGCACCTTGAATATCTCTTCCACCGCCCGCTGAACGAGCTGCTTGGTCGCGCGTCGATCCACCTCAAAGGTGTAGCGGTGCAGTTCATCGGCCAAATAGTTCGTCTTCTCTGTCAAGACGGGCCGCTTTAGAACCTCATAGATGTGCATCGTCCACTCCCCGTTTTCACCAGGCTGCGCCAGGCGCTAGCCCAGGATGCCTTCGATCTGTTCGACCGCGCCGCGCGTCACCATGACATAGTCATAGCCCAACAGGTCGCGCACGCTCAGGTTAGTGGCGCGTTGCACCTTGACATAGGGCAGGTTGCGGGCCGACAATTCAACGTTATCGTTGCGCTCTGGCAACAGCATGAGCACCGACGACTCGAGGCCCAGGCGGTCTAGCAGCGCCGCCATCTCGCGCGTCTTGGCCTCATTCATCACCAGATCGTCGATCACAACCAGCTGCTGGTCTGAGGCCTTGACCGAGAGGGCAGAACGCAACGCCAAACGCCGCATCTTGCGGTTCATTTTTTGCTCATAGCTGCGCGGCGTAGGGCCAAAGATGATACCGCCCCCGCGCCAATGCGCTGCACGGGTTGAACCCTGACGGGCCCGACCAGTGCCCTTTTGCCGCCACGGCTTGCGGCCACCACCGGCCACCTCAGAGCGCGTCTTGGTGTCGTGCGTGCCCAAACGGGCGTTGGCCAGCTGCCGCACCAGTGCCTGGTGCATCACGGCCACATGCGGTTCGATACCGAACACGGCATCACTCAGATCCAGCTCTCCAACTGTCTCACCGGCCATATCGCGAACCGGAACTCGCATCTCAATCTCTCCTGCGTCTCTCTGCAGAGCTCGCTGTGATGTGCTCGTCGCTACAGCTTGACGGCGTTGCGGATGATGACCAGGCCACCATCGGGCCCAGGCACAGCACCCTTGACAGCGATCAAATGCCGCTCTGCATCGACTTTGACGATCTCCAGGTTCAACACGGTGACCTGTTCGTTGCCCATATGCCCTGGGCCGCGCATCCCCTTGAACACGCGCCCTGGCGTGGTGGTAGCGCCAATAGAGCCCACTGCACGGTGCCGATCAGACTGGCCATGGGTCTTGGGGCCACCGCGAAAGCCGTGGCGCTTGACAGCGCCGGCAAAGCCGCGCCCCTTGGATACGCCGCGCACATCAACCTTGTCACCAGCGGCAAACAAGTCGCCAGCCGTCAGCACCTGTCCCAGCTCATATTCCGAAAGCTCGCTGGTGCGAAACTCGCGCAGGTGGCGAAGCGAGGGCAGTTGCCCCAGATGGCCACGCTCGGGTTTGCTGAGCTTCTTGGCATGTTCAAACCCGATCTGGACGGCATCATAACCGTCAGTGGCCTCGGTCTTGATCTGCGTCACGTGGCAGGGCCCGGCCTCGATGACGGTCACAGGGGTCACACCACCCTGCTCGTCAAAGATGCGCGTCATGCCGATCTTGCGGCCGATAAGCGTCTTTTTCTTTGTCATCACAACCCTCTGGGGGGCGTTATTGCGGTAGCCACAGCGCAAGCTGGCGGGCTACAAGGGTTAGCCCCTATCCCCCTTTTGACTTGGTTACTCTAAAGCTTGATCTCGATATCCACGCCGCCAGGCAGATCAAGCCGCATCAGCGATTCGATGGTAGTAGGGTTCGGATCGAGCACGTCGATCAAGCGCTTGTGCGTACGGATCTCGAGCTGCTCGCGCGAGTCACGATCGATAAAGCTCGCCCGCGCCACACTGAACTTTTCGATGCGAGTGGGTAGCGGCACCGGGCCGACCACTGCCGCACCTGTGCGCTCGGCCGTATCCACGATCTGGCGCGCCGACTGATCCAGCACGCGGTGATCATATGCCTTGAGCCGAATCCGGATGCGTTGTTGTCTCGCCATAGTCTCCCCTATTCGCTACCCTTTGCGGCCTCAACTCGCCGTGCCGGGCGCAAGCGTTGATCGGTCTGCGGTCTCTGCCCGACTATTGCAGGATCTCGGTAAGGACACCAGCGCCCACGGTGCGGCCGCCCTCGCGGATAGCAAAGTGCGAGCCCACTTCCAGCGCCACCGGGGTGATCAGCTCAACCGTCAGGTTGGCGTTATCGCCCGGCATCACCATCTCCACACCCGGATCCAGAATCACCTCGCCCGTCACGTCCATCGTCCGAATAAAGAACTGCGGACGATACCCGGGGAAGAACGGCGTGTGCCGCCCGCCCTCTTCCTTCTTGAGCACGTACACTTCGCTACGGAACCTGGTGTGTGGCGTGATCGACTTGGGCTTGGCCAACACCTGGCCACGTTCCACGTCCTCACGGTCGATGCCGCGCAACAGGCAGCCCACGTTGTCGCCCGCCAGACCCTCGTCCAGCGTCTTGCGAAACATCTCTACGCCCGTCACCACCGTGCTGCGAATGTCGGGCCGCAGCCCCACGATCTCGACCGTCTCGCCCGTCCGCACCCGGCCGCGCTCCACGCGCCCCGTCACCACCGTGCCGCGCCCCTTGATCCCAAATACGTCCTCGATCGGCATCAAGAAGGGCTGATCTACTGCACGCACTGGCGTCGGAATGTACTCGTCTACCACCCGCATCAGCTCTTTGACCGGCGCATACACCGGATCGTTCGGATCCGTCGACGTCGATTCCAGTATCTCTAGCGCTGACCCTCGCACGATGGGAATGTCGTCGCCCGGGAACTTTTGGTCGCTCAGCAGCTCGCGCAGCTCTAGCTCCACCAGCTCCAGCAGCTCCTCATCTTCCATCATGTCGCACTTGTTCAAGAACACCACCATCGCCGGCACTTCTACCTGCCGCGCCAGCAAGATGTGCTCCCGCGTCTGCGGCATCGGGCCGTCTGGCGCTGATACCACCAGTATCGCCCCGTCCATCTGCGCCGCACCCGTGATCATGTTCTTGATATAGTCCGCGTGCCCCGGGCAGTCCACATGGGCATAGTGCCGGTTCTCTGTCTCGTACTCGACGTGCGAGATCGCAATCGTCAGACCACGAGCCTTCTCCTCGGGCGCATTGTCGATCTGGTCATACGCCATAAAGTTCGCCCCACCCACCATGCCAAGATACTTGGTGATGGCGGCCGTCAATGACGTCTTGCCATGATCTACGTGCCCAATCGTCCCCACGTTAACGTGCGGCTTGCTGCGCTCAAATACCTTCTTGCCCATGTGACTCTCCTTACACTCACCCCGCCTAACGGCAGTGGCGCATCATTCTAGGCGCGACTTCCAAGTATAGCTCTTGCCCCATAATCCACCAAAAACCCCGAGCCTATACGCCTACCCGAGGCATATAGTCATCGCCAAGGATTCGCCGCGTCACCTCTGGCGGGACCGGCGCGTAATAGTCGAACTCGATAGTAAAGGAACCCCGCCCCTGCGTATTCGACCGCAGATCGGTAGCATACCCAAAGGTCTCTGCCAGAGGCACGTGACCACGAATGCTCTGCACGCCACCTGGCTGTAGTTCCATGCCCTCGATCGCGCAACGTCGGGCACTGAGCCCTCCCAGCACGTCGCCTGCGTTCTCCTCAGGCACGATGACCTCGATCTTCATTACCGGCTCGAGCAACTGCGGCTCGCCCTGCTGCAGGCACCGATTGAACGCAATGATCGCCGCGCTGCCGAATGCGGCCTCGGTGCTCTCGCCCTCTACGTAGCTGGCACTCAACAGCGTGGCAGCTACATCCACCACCGGGTAGCCCGCCAGTATTCCTCCCGACATCGCCCCCTTCAGAGCGACCTCGACCGCAGCCACCATCTCGCGAGGCGCTACCTCAGGCCCAACCTGTGACCTGAACCGCCATCCCTCTCCCTTGGGGAGTGGCGCCAGTTCAAGCTCGACACGCGCATAGAGCGTTTTCGCACCGTGTTGCGCCGAAAACTCTCCTACCGCTCGCGCCCGCTTTGACAGCGTCTCGCGATAGGCTACCTGCGGCTTGCCCACCCTGGCTTTGACGTTGAACTCGCGCAAGAGGCGCTCCACCAGTATATCGAGGTGCAGCTCGCCCATGCCCGAAATCAGCATTTGCCCGGTGTTGGCGTCGGTCGAGTATCGAAAAGTCGGATCTTCTTCAGCCAGGGCCTGCAGCGCAGCCAGTAGCTTTTGCTCCTCGGCAGCGTTGCTCGCCTCGATGGCGATATAGATCACCGGCTCTGGGAACTGGATCGACTCGAGCACCACCGGGTCTGACGGGTCGCACAACGTATCGCCGGTGAACGTGAACTTGAGCCCGCCAACTGCCGCGATGTCGCCAGCCACGATGGCATCGACATCTTCACGGTGGTTGGCGTACATACGCAAGAGGCGACCGATGCGCTCTTTGCGAGCCTTGGTCGAGTTATGAGCGGTCGAGTTGGAGCGTAACGTGCCGGAGTAGACGCGGAGATAGGCAAGCCTCCCCACGAAAGGATCGCTGACGATCTTGAAGACAAGCGCCGCCAGCGGCTCGTTGGGATCTGCATGCCTGAGGACCTCCTTCTCACCGTCGGCGTGCAAGCCCGCGATAGGCGGCACATCCAGTGGAGAAGGCAAATAGTCCACGATGGCGTCAAGAACCGGCTGTACGCCCTTGTTCCGCAAGCTTGCACCGCACATCACCGGCACCAGATGGCCAGCCAGTGTGGCTTGACGCAAACCTCTGCGTAACTCTTGCGGCTCCAACTCATCCTCATTGAGATAGCGTTCCAGCAGCTCGTCATCGTTCTCGACGATGGCCTCGATCAGCTCCTGGCGCTTGGCTGCCACCAACTCGGCCAGGTCGGCCGGTACAGGCTTCCGAGCAGGCTCTTGGCCCAGCTCGTCGCCATACACCAGCGCCACCTGCTCGATCAGATCGACAGCGCCAACAAATGAGGATTCGGACCCGATGGGCACCTGTATCGCAACAGGTACAGCTCTCAGGCGGTCGGTCATCATGCTGATCGCCCGCCAAAAGTCGGCCCCTGCCCTATCCATTTTGTTAATGAAGCAGATTCGCGGGACTCGGAAGCGATCTGCCTGCCTCCAGACCGTTTCGGACTGGGGCTGTACACCATGCACGGCATCGAGGATTACCACGCCGCCATCCAGCACGCGCAGGCTGCGCTGAACTTCGGCGGTAAAGTCGATATGGCCGGGTGTGTCGATGATGTTAATGCGATGATCGCGCCAAAAGCTTGTCACCGCCGCCGAGGCAATCGTGATGCCTCGTTCGCGCTCCTGTTCCATCCAGTCGGTAACGGTAGTTCCGTCATCCACATTGCCGAGGCGATGCGTGCGCCCGGTGTAGAACAGGATGCGCTCAGTTGTTGTCGTCTTGCCCGCATCGATGTGGGCGATGATACCGATGTTACGAGTACGGCTCAACGGCAGATCGTTGCTCACTTGTATTCACCTTGTCCTGATATACGCCTGGGCCGGGATGAGGTGAGTGAGCTGCGTATTGCCGCTTGAGGCCGCGGGCCATCAGGCCGATGGCCTACCAGCGATAGTGCGCAAACGCCTTATTCGCCTCGGCCATGCGGTGCGTGTCGTCGCGCCGCTTGACGGCAGTGCCCGTGCTGTTAGCCGCATCGAGCAACTCGGCCGCCAGCTTCTCGGCAAAAGTCTTGCCGGGGCGGTTGCGGGCAGCATCGAGCAGCCAGCGAATGCCCAACGAGACTCGCCGCGTCGACGATACCTCGACTGGCACCTGATAGGTGGCGCCGCCAACACGGCGCGGCTTGACCTCGATGACAGGCGAAACGTTACGCAGCGCCTGCTCAAAGAGCTCCAACGGCTCGCGGTTGACGCGCGCCGACATCAGGTCGAACGCATCGTAAACCTGTCGCCGAGCCAGGCTCTTTTTGCCCGAGATCATCACCTTGTTGATGAACGCCGAGACCAGCTCACTATTGTACTTGACATCCGGCTCCGGAATCCGTCGTTCCGGACGATAGCGTCGGGGCATCCCCTATACCTCCACCGCGTGGTGCCTCGCACCCAACAAAAGCTCTTCCTGCAATATCACAGGAAGAGCCTCATCGATTACTCGTTACTTGGGACGCTTGGTCCCATATTGCGAACGACCACGGCTCCTGCCGTTGACACCGGCCGCATCCAGCGTGCCCCGCACGATGTGATAGCGCACACCTGGCAGGTCGCGAACCTTACCGCCGCGAACGAGCACAACAGAGTGCTCTTGCAGGTTGTGCCCCTCACCCGGAATGTAGGCCGTCACCTCGATGCCATTAGAAAGACGCACACGGGCGATCTTGCGTAGCGCCGAGTTGGGCTTTTTTGGTGTCATGGTGCGAACCTGCGTGCAGACGCCACGCTTTTGCGGAGAGCCAGTTTTGGCCTCCAGCAAACGCCCCTTGGGCGAGTTGAACGTGAACTGCAGAGCAGGCGATTTGCTCTTTTGAGACGAGGGCTTGCGCCCCTTCCGGACTAGCTGGTTGATCGTCGGCAAGGGTCTCCTCCCAGCACTATCTCTTGACTCACAGCGACGCATTTTAGCATGGAGCACCAGCGCTGTCAAACACTGCTCTGGCACCGCAGTCCCTTCCCGTTGATGACAGAAACGGGCGCCTCGCAGGTGGGCAAGGCGCCCGTTCCAGATCAGTCTACATCACGACGAGGGACCAAAGCCCAGGCCAAAGCCCAGATTGGGCAGCACCTCGATAGTCTCACCACGACCAAACTGCATGCGCTCGCCTTGGTCATTGGTTACCTCAACCGCCAGGCCAAGCGCCTGCATCTCTTTGATGAGCACACGGAACGATTCGGGAATGCCAAACCCCGTGATCGGCTCGCCCTTGACGATCGACTCGTACGTCTTGACGCGGCCGATGACGTCGTCTGACTTGATGGTCAGCATCTCTTGCAGCGTATAAGCCGCCCCATAGGCCTCGAGGGCCCATACTTCCATCTCACCAAACCGCTGGCCGCCGAACTGCGCCTTGCCGCCCAGAGGCTGCTGCGTCACCAATGAGTAAGGCCCAGTTGAGCGCGCGTGCACCTTGTCTTGCACCAGGTGAGCCAACTTGAGCATGTAGATCACACCCACTGTGACGGGCTGATCAAAGGGATCGCCAGTCTGCCCATCATACAGGGTCACCTTGCCCGTCGTGGGCAAAGGCAAGGTCCTTTCTCGGCCCACCTCGATCGCGAGGCTCTCCACCTCTTGCCGATCGAGCCCTGTTGTGTCTTTGGCCTGGTCGGCCAGCCAAAAGCGCAGACATGCCTCGGTGACCATGGCATCGGCGGCGGGCCGCTCAAAACGGTCCATCTCTGAATCCTCGTAGACCATCAGCGCATCGGGGTCATAGCCGTGCTCATTCAGCCAGCAGGCCGCCCAGGTGCGACGCGAACGCACCGAACTCAGCAGGATGGTCTCGATCTCGTCGTGGTCTACGCCCTCGCGGCTGAGGTAGTCTCCCAGATAGAGCCCATACGCCACGGCGTCATCACGCAGATAGGTGGTGTCGATCTCGTTTTCGCGCACCCACTGCCAGGTCCGCCGGGCCAGGTCAGACCAAGCGCGGTCGACGATCCAGGCGCGCGCCAGCTCGGCCGCGATCTCATCTTCGGTAGCGCCATCAGATACCGGCGACTGCACACGGAACCCGAGCCTCGCTGCAGCCCAGCCCAGGTGTGTTTCGAGGATCTGCCCCACGTTCATACGCCCTGGCACGCCCAGCGGGTTCAGCACCAGCTCGACGGGCGTCCCATCGCGCATAAAGGGCATGTCTTCAATGGACACGACGCGCGAGATGACACCCTTGTTGCCGTGTCGCCCGGCCATCTTGTCGCCCTCTGTCAGCTTGCGCCGTTGCGCCACACTGACGCGCACCGCCTTTTCGACGCCCGCAGGCAGATCACGATGCTCGTCGCGCGTGAACACGCGCACGTCTACCACGGTGCCCTCTTCGCCATGCGGCAGCCGAAGCGAAGAGTCACGCACGTCACGCGCCTTTTCGCCAAAGATGGCGCGCAGCAGCTTTTCCTCGGGCGTCAGTTCGGTCTCTCCCTTGGGCGTGATCTTGCCCACCAGGATGTCGCCAGGCCCTACCTCGGCGCCCACATAGATGATGCCTTCTTCATCCAGATCGGCCAGAGCCTCTTCGCCCACGTTGGGGATGTCACGGGTGATCTCCTCGGGCCCCAGCTTGGTATCACGAGCCTCGATCTCGTGCTTTTCGAGGTGCACTGACGTAAACTTGTCGTCACGCACCACCTGCTCGCTCACCAAGATGGCATCCTCATAGTTGCCACCACCCCAAGACATGAACGCCACCAGCACATTCTGGCCCAAGGCCAGCTCGCCGTTTTCGGTGGACATCGTATCGGCCAACACATCGCCCTTGCTGACGATATCGCCCTTGGAGACGATCGGCCGCTGGTCGATGCAGGTTGACTGGTTAGACCGATCGAACTTGCGCAGATCGTACCGGCGCACACCGTCTTGTGTCTGCAAGATGATGCGATCGCCCGTTACACTGATGACCTCGCCATCATCCTCGGCCACAATCACCTGGCCCGAGTCCTCAGCGGCGGCATACTCCATGCCCGTACCCACCACCGGCGCCTCGCAGCGCAGCAGCGGCACCGCCTGGCGCTGCATGTTCGAGCCCATCAGCGCGCGGTTGGCATCGTCATGCTCGAGGAAGGGGATCAACGCAGCCGACACGCCAACGATCTGCTGCGGAGAGACATCCATGTAGCTGACACGATCGATCGATTCGATCAGGAACTTTTCATAGTAGCGCGCTGAAACGCGCTCATCGACAAATTGGCCCAGATCGTCGGTGTCCGAGTTGGCCTGGGCAATGGTGTAGCGGTCCTCGGCATCCGCCGACAGGTACTCGACCTCGCCGGTGACGTAGGGCCGCACACGGAACGAGTCGCGATCGAGCCTGGCAAGGCGCTCGGCCAGTTCAGCATCGATGATAGCGCCGCTATCGGCGATTACCTCACCGGTCTCGGTATCGACGACCTGCTCGCGCAAGGCACGCCCCAGCAGCACCTCGGGCTTGTTCTCAGCGATGCGCTGCACCTTGCGGTACGGCGTCTCTACAAAGCCGTAAGCGTTCACCTGCGCAAAGATGGCCAGGCGACCGATCAAACCGATGTTCGGGCCCTCTGGTGTCTCGAGCGGGCAAATACGCCCATAGTGGCTGTGGTGCACGTCGCGCACATCAAAGCCAGCACGGTCACGCTTGAGTCCGCCAGGCCCCAGGGCCGAGAGAGTGCGCTTGTGCGTCAACTCGTCGAGAGGGTTGGTCTGCTGCATAAACTGCGAGAGCTGACTGCCACCAAAGAACTCGCGCAGCACAGCCACCACCGGTCGCACATTGATGAGCGAGATGGGCGAGAGTTGATCTGGGTCGCGAATGCTCATGCGCTCGCGAACCACGCGCTCCATACGCAAAAAGCCCACCCGCAGCTGGTTCTGGATCAGCTCGCCGAGCGTCTTGATGCGTCGGTTGCCCAGGTGGTCGATATCGTCGGCATAGGCGGCGCCGTTGTTCACCTCGATGATGTGGCGAACGATGGCCACCAGGTCCTTTTTGCTGAGCGTCCTGTGTGTATCTGGCAAGCCCGTGCCCAGGTTGCGGCTGAGCTTGTAGCGACCAACCCGCCCCAGGTCATAGCGACGGGGACCAAACAGCAACCCTTCGAGATAGGCGCGCGCATTATCAAGCGTGGCCGGGTCTCCCGGGCGCATGCGACGATAGAACTCCTGAAGCGCCTCTTCGGCGTTCTTGGTCGGGTCGTGCGCCAGGGTAGACTGGATAAAGGGATGCTCAGGATCAATGTCTACCTCGGCAAAGAGCGCCAGCAGCTCTTCGTCGGTGCCCTCGTTGAGCGGCACGTCGTCCAACCCATCAGAGACCATGGCCACTGCGCGCAGCAGCACCGTCACAGGGATCTTGCGCTTGCGATCGACCTTGACCGAGATGATGTCTCGCTTGGCAGTGTCGAACTCCAGCCAGGCCCCCCGGTCGGGGATGAGCTTGGCAAAACAGAGTTGGCGCCCCGTGGTGCGGTCTTCTTCAACGGTAAAGTAAGCGCCTGGCGATCGGATGAGCTGACTCACCACCACGCGCTCGGCACCGTTGATGATAAAGGTAGCGTTCTTGGTCATCACCGGAAAGTCGCCCATGTACACGTCTTGCACAATGGGCTGGTCGGTCTCGCGGTTATAGAGCATCACCTTGACGTAGAGCGGCGCCGCATAGGTGGCCTCGCGATCGCGACACTCGTCTTCGGTGTAGGTGGGCTCCTCGAAGCGATAGCTCAAACCAAACTCTTCGTTGATCGTCTGATCATTGCCAGGAAAGTGCAGTTCGAGGTTCTTGTTAAAGCTGACGATGGGCGATATCTCGTCCAGCAGCTCGCGCAGCCCCTCTTCCTGGAACCAGGCGAACGACTGGATCTGTGTCTGGATGAGGTCGGGGGTCTCCATGACCAGCGGGATACGTGCATACGACTTGCGAGAGGCGCGGCGAGGCGCAACATCGGTGAGCGCGCGTACGGTTCCCAAGACTGCCATAAGCTCTGCGTCTCCTTATAGAGGCCTTACAGCCCGTTATCACCGCAGAAAGTTGGATGGCCGATTGCAGAGAGGGTTCAGCAAGGCTACACCCGCGGCCCAGACGTCATGGGCCATACGCCCGGCCGCTCCGTCTGGGTTCATCTGGGCACAATGGGGCAAATTACCATTCGACATTGGCTCTTGATTATATCACGAGTCAATGCCTCGTCAAATCTGCATTACGGCATGGGCGTCTAGGGTTCGTCTCTGCGCTCCAACAGGTCATCGACGACATGCTTGAGAGTCTCTAGATCAGGGAACGACCGGTACACCGAGGCAAAGCGTACGTAGGCCAAGTGGTCGATCTCGCGCAACCGCTCGATGACCATCTCACCGATCGTCCTGCTGGGCACCTCAGGCCTGCCCAGGCGATAGAGGTTGGCTTCGATATCGCTTACCAGCTCATCGATGGCCTGCGTAGGCACGGGTAGTTTGGTGCAGGCCAGGCGGATGCCCTCAAAGAGCTTCTGGCGGTCAAAGGGCTCTCGACGGCCATCGCGCTTGACCACCATCAGATTGGTCTTGGCGATGTGCTCGTACGTTGTAAAGCGCTCCAAACACTTGAGGCACTCGCGGCGGCGGCGGATGGCATCGCCCACCTCGCGCGTATCGACCACGCGCGAGGTGTCGTTACCACAGAACGGGCAGTTCATATGTTGGGCCTCAGCGGCGCGGCCGAGCGCTCGGCCTGACGTCTTCGGGCGTTAGCCCCAGAGCGCCCAGGTCGAACTTGCCCTTGGCCAACTGGGAGCTGGCGCTGGTGCGTGTCGGCACCGGGCGCCCGTCGCCACGTTCGCTAAAGGCCGTGGCAATCAGGATCAGCTCCATATTGCCATCCATCTCGTCCTGAGTCGCTGCGCCCCAGATCACGTTCGCCTCACCGTCCATACGCTCGTGGATGACGTTCGCCGCCTCGGTCACCTCGTGGAGCGACATGTCGGCGCCACCCTTGATGTGCATCAGCACGCGGCTAGCGCCGTCGATGCTGGCTTCGAGCAGCGGGTTATCGATGGCCGACATGGCTGCATCGATGGCGCGTGTCTCGCCGCTTCCCCTGCCAATGGCCATCAGGGCGCGGCCGCCGCCCCGCATGATGGCGCTCACATCGTTAAAGTCAACGTTGATGATGCCAGCGCCCGTCACCAGGCGCGTCACACCCTCGACGCCCTGATGCAGCACCTCGTCTGCCTTCGAAAAGGCATCTTTGAAGCCCACGTTGCGCGGCAAGATCTCGAGCAATCTCTGATTGGGCACCACAATGTGTGTGTCGCTCTTCTGCGCCAGATGCTGTAGCCCCTCGCGAGCCAGGGTCATCTTACGGGCACCCTCAAAACCAAAGGGCGTCGTGACGATGGCGACCGTTAACGCTCCAAGTTCCATAGCTGCAGCGGCCACCACTGGCGCCGCGCCTGTGCCAGTGCCTCCGCCCATGCCCGCGGTGATGAACACCATCTCAGCGCCCTTGAGGGCGTCCTTGATCTGCTCATATGACTCCTCACCGGCCTTTTGGCCCAGGCCAGGATCGCCGCCGGCGCCTCGACCGTTGGTCACGCTGGGGCCCAGAGGCAGTTTGTTGGCCGCGAGCGACTGCTCCAGCGTCTGTACATCGGTGTTCATGGCCAGCAGCTCGACGCCCTCAAGCCCGCTCTGCACCATGCGATCAACCGCATTGCAGCCACCACCGCCGACGCCTACCACCTTGATGCTGACACGATGGTCTGTGTTCAATCTGGTTAGCTTATCCATCACCGCCTCCTTGTCTTCGCCGCCCTATGGCGCCAGCCGGTTCAGCGCACTGCGTAACCACCACCAAAAACCACCATCTGGCCCAGCCTCGCCCTCTGGCGTCACCGTAGGCTCGGCCAGAGCTTTCTTTCGGCCCCACTCTAGCAGGCCCACCGCTGTGGCAAACTTGGGATTGGTCAGCGACTCGAAACGCCCCGCCATACTCTGCGGCGAGCCAAGTCGCACGGGCATCCCAAAGACACGTTCAGCTACCGTGCGTATGCCGCTCAGATCAGAGCAGCCGCCCGTCAGCACGATGCCCGCCGCCAGGTAGTCTGCCACGCCCACATCATGCACGTGCTTGTGCACCATCTCAAACATCTCGGTGACCCGCTCTTCGACCAGCTGACAGAGCTGCCGCCTCGAAAAGCGCTGGTGTCCCTCTCCGCCAAAGACAGGCATCTCCAGCATATCGCTCTCGGGCACCTCTGAAGCCACAGCATGCCCATAGCGCACCTTGGCATCCTCGGCCGCCGGGAAGGGCACATGCAGCGCCCATCCGATATCATTCGAGATGTGATTGCCCCCCACCGGAAAGACCTTCGTCTCCCAAAAGCCGCCGCCAAAGACGATAGCAAGGTCAGTGGTGCCCCCGCCAATGTCGATCAACGCCACACCTTGCCTGCGCTCATCATCGGTCAGCACCGCCTCACACGAGGCCAGCGGCTGAAGCACGATTTCGGCCGTCTGCACATTGTTATCCTCAACACAGCGCACAATGTTCTGGATGGCCGTGCGCGAGCCAGTGATGACATGCGCCTCGACCTCGAGCCGGTACCCGATCATCCCCAGCGGATTCTTGATATTGCGCTGCTCGTCGATCGTGTACTCGCGCGGGATCGAGTGCAGAATCTGCCGGTTGTGCGACAGCGGAATGGCACGGGCATTTTCAAGAGCGCGATCGAGATCATCGCGAATGATCGGCCGGTCGCCACGCCCGATGGCCGCAACACCATCGCAATTCTGCGAGCCAATATGGGCGCCGCCTACGCTCACATAGGCGTTGCGGATCGTATAGCCCGAGGGGCGCTCTGCCTTGCGGATCGCCTCACGGATGGACTCGCTCGCTTGCTCGATATCAGTGATTACGCCTTTGCTCAGACCATTGGCGGGCATGATGCCCGTCCCCAGAATCTGGATCGGCCGCCCCTGCGTGACCCTGCCGACTAGAACGCATATCTTGGTTGTTCCGATATCTATGGCGGCAATGATACGGTCTGATGCCACGTTGGCCTCCCCCTACAGCCCACCCACGACAGGTCGCGATGTGCTGCGCAAGTCTATGTATGTGATGTTCAAAGCACGTCTCTCCGCCTCGGCGATCACGTCAGCCGCCAACTCGAGTTTGGTGGCTACGTCGCCGCCAGCGCCGAGATAGACAGGCATGCCCTCCGCTCCCATGCGCACCAGCAGGCCGTAGCCTGCAAGATACTCGAGCCGATAGACGCCCGCCAGCGCCAGGCTTGCCTCATAGGCGTACAGCCATGGCACTCCCACCAGATAGCCATCTCGCGGCTCGAGCCGCGAACCGCTGTTCACCAACCGAGGGGCATCGCTCACTGCAGCAGCAGGCCCCAGCACACGCCCCTCAAGCGACACCCACCACGCTTCGCCGCCCTGCTCCCACACCAGCACCTCGGCGATCTCAGAGACACTCACCCGACAGGTGGCCGGCAACCGACAGCGCACGCGCGCGCCCTCGAGACAGGCGTATTGATCAAGCAGTGCGCGCTCAATCGTGCTCTCGTTCACCCCAAAAACGCTATCACCGAGCAAGCCAACGCTCTCGCGGACTTGATCGGGCGCCAGCATCCGCGTCCCGGTAACCTCTACAACCTTCACTTGAAAGCGTTCGGTGGCCAGCAGGTGTCTCACCATCACCATGCCCAGCACAAGCAACAGCAACCCTGGCAGACGGTGTGCCACCGCGCCGATACGGCCAGGCACCGACTCGAACTGCTCGAGCGGCGCTTCGCTGGCCTGGTATCCCAGCCGGCTTTGCGACCGCAAGGCTCTGTTTCTGTTCGAGCTCTTCATTCGCTGCCCTTTGCACCTTTAATGATCGTAGCCGTAATCGGTCTCTGTTGCCAAACGCTCGCGATGTCGCTCCACCGCTAACTCGATCAGACGGTTCAAGAGCCGCGGGTAGGATAGGCCGCTCGCTTCCCACAACTTGGGGTACATGCTGATCCGTGTGAAACCTGGGATGGTGTTCAGCTCGTTGACATATACCGCACTGGTCTCACGGTCGACGAAAAAGTCCACCCTCGCCATGCCCGCGCAGTCGATCGCCACAAACGCCCGCACAGCCATCTCGCGAATATGCGCCGTCAACGCGGCGTCAAGCGCCGCGGGTATGCACAGCGTCGAGTTATCATCGATATACTTGGCACGATAGTCATAGAACTCGTTTCCAGGCAGCACCTCGCCGAGCACTGAAGCGCAGGGCTCATCGTTGCCCAACACACTACACTCGATCTCACGGGCGTTTACAGCCGTCTCGACGAGCAGCTTGCGGCCAAAGCGCGCCGCCAGGTCGAGTCCGGCGGCCAGCTCAGCCTCGCTATGCGCCTTGGAGCACCCCACCGAGCTGCCCCCACAAGAGGGCTTGACAAACAGCGGCAGCGCAAGCTGGTCCAACACCCCGTGCAGCACTGCCTCGCGCTCGCGCTGCCAGCGGCTGCGTAGCACCACCTGATAGGGAACCACCGGCAGGCCGTTGGCCTCGAGCACATTCTTCTGGGTGACTTTGTCGAGCCCCAGAGCGGACCCGAGCACACCTGCGCCCACATAAGGCAGCCCGGCCAGCTCGAGCAACCCTTGCACGGTGCCGTCTTCGCCGTAGGTGCCGTGCATCACTGGAAAGACCACATCTACCTGCGGAAAGGGATGCTCGCTGATGCCAGGCACAAGCTCACGCCGTCCCTGCGTAGCCAGCGACACCTGCGCCGCATCACGAACCTCAGTCTTCTCGCCTTCGAGCAGTTCGAGTGCGTCGTCCGCGGCGATCCAGCGACCTTGCTTGGTCACACCCACCACCACGACCTCATACTTGTCGCGGTCCAGCGCGGCCAGAACCGATCGGGCGCTCTGCAGAGAAACCTCATGCTCGCCACTCTTGCCACCAGCGATAATGGCCACCCGTGGCTTCACAGGCCCACCTCTGTGCAACTTGTTTGCCAATGCCAGTCTCCCACAAACTCGATCTCTGGGTCTAGATGGTGTGCATAGAGCAGCCACACGCGCCGCTGCAGCCGCTCGATCAGACAACGCATATCCCGCGCCGTTGCGCCCCCTGTATTCATCAGGAAATTGGCATGCACCGGTGAGACCTGAGCGCCACCCACCGTCATCCCCTTGAGGCCCGCTCTGTCGATGAGGTACCCAGCCGGGTAGTGCGCGGTGCGCTTGAAAACACTGCCCGCGCAGCGGCCGCGCGGCGTGCTGGCCTCGCGTCGAGCATCATAGCTTGCGGCCTCGGCCGCCAAAGCGCCGGCATCGCCCCTCTCGAGCTGCATCGCAGTCTCAAGCACCAGCGAGCGCCCATCGCGCGCGTGCTCGCGCTTGAGAGCGCTGGTACGATAGCCATAGCCCAGCGCCTCGACCGGCACTTGTGCGATACTGCCATCGCTGCGCAACACCCGCGCCCAGCACACAATGCCGGCCATCGAGCCACCATAGGCGCCGGCATTGCCCACCGTGGCGCCGCCAAGAGTGCCCGGTATGCCAACTGCCCACTGCAGCCCGCCCCAACCCTCGTCTACGGCCCAACGAGCCAGCTCACAGAGCATCACGCCTGAGGCAGCCACCAGCAGGCCATTCTGGTCAATCTCGAAGCCTTGCGTTGCATTGATGATCACCAACCCACGAATGCCTTCATCGGCCACCAGTACATTGCTGCCAGAGCCCAACACCATCCAATTCACACGCGTCGCGTTGGCGAACTGCACCGCCTGCGCGAGATCGGTGACGCTCTCGACCACCACCAGCAGGTCGGCAGGCCCACCGATGCCAAACGAGGTGTAGGGCGCCAGCGGCGCAGCACGCTGTACCGCCAAATGCGGCGAATCCATTTCCAGCCGCTTCACAAACTGCTCTTGTGCGCTCACCGTTGCTCGCCCTCTGCCAGACGCGCCAGCAGGCGCTCGCCGACCAGATAGCCATCGCCAGCGCCCAGCGTCAGCACCAGATCGCCCGGCTGCACGTTAGAGAGTAGCCAGGCTTCGGCTGCCTCGAGATCGGGCACATGGCTGGCGCCGTGGTGAGCCATCGCCGCCACGAGCTCGGCCGCGCCAACGGTCGGCACCTCTTTGGCGCGCGCACGGTAGACATCGAGCACCAGCACCAGGTCCGCAACGCCAAAGCTGGCGGCGTACTCGTCAAAGAGCGCCTGCGTGCGACTGTAGGTATGCGGCTGAAAAAGCGCGATCAGCCGACGACCCGGATAGCGTTCGCGCATGGCCGCAATAGTGGCGCGCAGCTGCGTGGGGTGGTGCGCATAGTCATCGATGACCAGCACCCCGCCTGCTTGCCCCTTGAACTCGCTGCGGCGCTGCACACCACGGTAGCTGCACAACTGTGCTGCAGCGTGCTCGAGCGGCACGCCCACGGCTCGAGCCACCAGCAGCGCCGCGCTCGCGTTGAGTACATTGTGCCGCCCCGAAAGCGGCAGACTGCAGGCCACCTTCTCGCCATCGACGGTCAGCACGAATGTGAGCCCTTCTTGCCCAAGGGCAACGGCATCGCTCACCACCGCGTGGTTCGCCTGGTTCTCACCATACAGCACCACCGGCACGTCTATAGCCGAAACGGCCAGGCGCACCTGCGGATCATCGCCGCAGGCCACCAATAGCCCGCCTGGCTGCACCTGCTGCGCAAAGGCAACAAAGGCTGCTCGCACGTCGTCCAGGTCGCTAAAGCAGTCGGGATGATCCATCTCGATGTTTGTGATCACTGCCACCCAGGGCTCCAGCCCCAGGAACATACGCTCGTATTCATCGGCCTCGATTACAAAACAGTCGCCGCCGCCAGCCTCGGCATTGTGCCCGGTGTTGGCCAACACACCGCCTACGATGTAAGACGGCTCCAGACCAACGCTCTGCAGAATATGCGTCGTCATGGCAGCGGTGGTCGTCTTGCCGTGCGTCCCAGCTACCGCCAACGTACGATGCCCTGCCAACAAAGCCTGGATGAACCCCCGCCTCTCGAGCACCGGGATGCCCCGCTCGCGCGCTGCCCGCACCTCTACATTGTGCCAGGGGATCGCTGACGAGACCATCACCAAATCAGCATCTCCAACCTGTTCGGCCCGGTGACCCACATACACGCGCGCCCCCAGTGCCTCGAGCTCGCGCGTGAGCGCGCTCGCCTGCAGATCGGAACCGGTGACCACATGCCCGCGCTGACACAGCACCCGCGCAATAGGCGACATGCCGCTGCCCCCAATGCCCACCAGGTGCAGGCGGCGAGGCAATGTATCAATGCGCACAGGAGATGGTGACGCCATCAGCGTATCACCCGAAAGGCCAACAGCACGATGCTGAGGTAAAGCAGCATGCTCTGCCCCAGCAGCACATCTTGCCCCAGAAACGCACTGGGAAGCATGGGCACAAGTTTGCCGGCCAAAGGCGACAGCCTGTCGCCCGAAAAGCCCAACCATGAGATGGGGTAGCCAAAGCGATCCATAAAGTGCCACAGCGACCCAGCGATGAGGTAGCCATTGACCAGGCCAAGCACCAGCCCCAGCATCAGGCCAAAAGTACCTGGAGGGTTATTGCCGGCAAACGAGAGCGTCTCGCCCTGGTAAGAGATAAAGGCGGCCACCATGATGACGCCCAAGTAGAGCCAGCAGGTGTAGAGCGCCACCGAGCCCGCATCGGTCTTGAGGCCAAACAGCGCGATTAGCCGCTCCATGCCTCGCGTCACTGTGCCATCAACCAGGCTCAAGAAGAACAGCGCGAACACCATCACCATGGTGACGCCCAGCTCTCGCAAAAAGCCCCGCACTAGGCCCACCAGGCCAAACATCACCACCAGCGCACCGAAAAACACCTCTATCGGAGCCATCGCGCCCTCCTCACGATGAGCGCCTGCGCGAGGCGCCGTACAGCCCGAGGGCGATCAACGCGAGCACCAGTGCCACGATGATCTTGCCGACGGTTTGACCGCTCATCACCGTCTCTCGCATCGCCCCACTCGATAGCTCGATGGTGGCCTTGGTGGCAACCAGAGCATAGCGGAACAGGTAGCTGGCGATGATAAAGCCGTTGACGGCCCCAAGCACCAGCCCCAATATCCGCGACAGCGAGTTGCCCCCATCTGCCGCTGCGCGAGACCCAGCAATGTAAGACACTGCCACCAGCAAGGCAAATAGCAGCGTCGCCAGGTTGCGGCGATGGTCCTCACTGCTGACCAGCATGGGCAGGTTCTTGACCTCTCCCCACACGACGGTGGGATCGTCTGCCAACAGCCCCCCGCGCACAACGAACCGCCCCATACGGTGCAGCTTGTTAACGATGGGCACAATAGCATCCGATAGCTGCGTCAACAATACAAACGCGATGGCGATGCCCACAAGTGTGACCAGTTCACGGTTGGCACCGCGCCTGAACCCAAGCACCCCAAACACGCCCAAGATGAGGGCCATCAACACCACCTGATCGATGGTCACGGTGGCGGCACTACCCATGGCGCCCTCCTTTGGCGATACTCACCAGCTCTTCGGCGATCCGCGCAGCGGCCCGAGGCTTGCTCAGAGCCCGCGCAGCCAGCGACATGCGCTGCAACGCCTCACGATCGCCCAGCAGCCGCTCGAGGGCGGGCAACAGCTCCTGAGCCAGGCGATCATCCTCCAGCACAATGGCAGCGCCAGCGTCGGCCAGATAGGCGGCGTTGACGCGTTGGTGTTGCCCGGCATAGGGATAGGGCACCAAGACGGCAGGCAACCCCACTGCCGGAAACTCGCCCAGCGTAGCCGCCCCCGAACGTGCAATGACGAGATCGGCCGCCGCCAGCGCCAATACCATCTCTTCATGCAGATAAGCGTATACATGATAGCGCGCCTGCAGCTCGGCGGGCTGCTGTGCCCGCATGGCCAGGCACTCGTCATAGTCCACCAAGCCCGTGATGTGCAGCACCTGCACCCGTGGCAGCAGGCGAGGCAGCGCCTGCTGCAGCGCCTGATTGATGGAGCGCGCCCCACGGCTGCCACCCATCACAAGAAGCATCGGCGTGTCTCTCTCCAGGGCCAGGGCCGCCCGCGCATCATCACGCGAGGTCTCAAAGAGCACGCGCCGCACAGGATAGCCCGTCACCACAGCGCCCGGCAGGTGCTGGGCGGCCGACTCGAACGAGACCGCCACGCGCGTGGCGATGCGCGCCAGCGCTTTGACTGCTAGGCCCGGCTCCATGTCAGGCAGATACACCAGGAGCGGCACTCGCCGTAGCCAGGCAGCCAGGGCCATCGGCACCGACACAAACCCGCCAGTGGCCAAAACAGCTGCCGGTCGCCACCGCCGCAACAATCCACGAGCCTGCCAGGCGCCACGCAAGATCAGCCATCCGCTCTGCAGCGCTTGCAGGGGGTTGGCGCCCCGCAGCGGCCCGGTCGACACGGCTGCGTAGCCATATGCAGTGCGCCCCACAATGTCGCGCTCGACACCCTCATGGCTGCCGACCCACAGGATGTCTTCTGCCTTGGCGCCTGCCGACGGCTGATCCAGCACGGCCTCTAGAGCCGACAACGCCGGATACACATGCCCCCCTGTGCCGCCTCCGGTGACCATCAGCCTCATTGCGTCGCCTCTGCTGCGATGGTGGCCTGCCGCGAGATATTGACCAGAATGCCCAGCGCCGCCAGGCCCGAGACGAGCGCAGAGCCGCCATAGCTCATGAAAGGCAACACCGTGCCCGTGATCGGCACGGTGTTGGTGACAACGGCCAAATGCAGCAGCGCTCGGCAGATCTCCCAGCTCACCAGACCCACAGCAAGCAAGCGCCCAAAGGTATCAACGCTGCGCAGGGCCACCGCAAAGCCACGCCAGGCCCAGGCAACGTATAGTCCGATAGTAGCCATGGCCCCCAGGAACCCGAGCTGTTCGGCCACCATGGCGAACATAAAGTCGGTATGGGCCATCGAGTGCAGGTTACGGTTCTCGATGCCTTGCGCCAGCCCCGTGCCGAACAGCCGACCGTTATTGAGCGCTACCATGCTGCGCACGGCCTGATAGCCCTTGTCCCAGGGGTCGTTGAGTGGATTCATAAAGGCCACGATGCGCTGCTGCCGCCAAGACACCAGCAGAGCCAGCGCAGCTACGACGGCTGCGCCCAATACAAGCAGCGCCAGGAGCTGCCGTGCATTTGCACCGGCTACAAAGAGCATGACCATACAAGTGACACCCAGGAGCATGGTTGTCGAAAGGTCGCGCTGCAAGACCACCAGGCCGCATGAGATGGCCAGGATCATCGCCGCCGGCAGCATGCCGGTGCGAAACTGCTTGAGTCGACCACCAGCCGCGCTGAGCCATGCGGCCAGATAGACAATGACACCGTATTTGGCCAGCTCAGTAAGCTGACCACGCCCCACCTGGCCGATGTCCTCTTCGCGCGTGAACAAAAAGCGCCCCTGCATAGCCGCCATCAACACCAGCATCGCCAGTGTCAACAGACCGATGGGCACCACAAAGCGCCGGTAAAGACGATAGTTGATGCGTGATACAAAGAGCATGGCGCCGAGCCCGATGAGCGCAAAAGTCAACTGACTGCGAAAGTAGGTGTCGGCCCCCCCCTCAAAAAGGGGGTTGATGTAAGGCAGTTCCTTCGAGGTGCTGAACGTCATCACCAGACCGAGGGCTACGAGCGCCAGCGTGATAATGACAATGCCCCAGTCTGACTTGGCGCGCCGCCACAGGATGCGACGCAGGTCACTGGCGGTCATGGCAGGCTCCTTACCAGGTCGCAAAAGGCCTCTCCACGCTCCTCGAAATCGCGATAGGCGTCAAAGCTTGTGCCGCCAGGCGAGAGCAGCACCACGTCGCCAGGTTGGGCCAACGCATGGGCAATGGTGACCGCCTCAGCAAGGTCGTCGGCCCGCCGAATGGCGGGAGAGCACTGGCCCAGCGCGCTCAGCGCGCCCTCTACCAGGCCGGCGCATTCGCCAAACAACACCACGGCACGCGCTCGCTGTGCGGCCCAACGTGCCCATTCATCCCAGGGCAGATGTTTGTCTCGCCCACCCGCCAAGAGCACCACCGGCTCATCAAAGGCCTTGAGGGCCGCCACAGCGCGCTCGGGCGAGGTGGCAATAGAGTCATTGACCCAGGTAACACCATGCACTTGCCGCACCACCTCAAGGCGGTGAGCCACCCCGCTAAAGGTGCGCGCCACAGCGGCCATGGCCTCAGCCGAGGCCCCTGCTGCGGCCGCGCCACAACAGGCCGCCAGCACATTGGCGACATTGTGCTCGCCCCGCAGCAGCAACTCGCTGCGTCGACAGACGACCTGCTCGCGGCCCAGCCAGCGCAGCGACAGGCGGTCACCACGCAGATAGGCACCCTCTTGCGTTGGCCTCTGCAGGCTAAAGGTCAGACATCGGCCGCGCACGAGCCCATCGAGTTGGCGCGAAAGGGGGTCGTCTTCATTGAGCACCGCCCAGTCGTCAGCCTGCTGATACCTCAGGATCTGACTCTTGCACAACACATAGTCGTCCATGGTCGGGTGGCGATCCAGGTGGTTGGGCGTGATGTTGGTCACCACCGCCACCCGCGGGCTCCAACCCGCTAACGACACCACCCGTGAGGCTGCGCTGCGGCGCTGCTCGACATCAGCAGCCTGGTAGGCAGGAGAGAACTGCTCCAGCTGAAAGCT
>Ga0123329_1000546_pt1 | contig 39164 bp, 31 predicted proteins | sample BioC12SIPDNA_FD_89703 | JGI IMG/M metagenome (GOLD analysis project Ga0123329, IMG submission 89703) | Anaerobic biogas reactor microbial communites from Washington, USA - Biogas_R1_B C12 SIP DNA | ecosystem: Engineered > Bioreactor > Anaerobic > Unclassified | place: Washington, USA | collected...
GAGTTTGGTGAGGAATTTCGGGGGGTTGTGGGCGGCCGGAAGAACCCGCAGAAGAAGAACCTGCTCCAGAGCGTGGTGAAGAAGGTGCTCATCCACGACCGGAGCACGGTAGAGGTCTGGTATGGCTTACCGAGCGGGGGGTCGGTTCGTAGACAGGAGGATATGGCTCCCCGATGAGGATTCGAACCTCAAACCTAGCGGTTAACAGCCGCCCGCTCTACCGTTGAGCTATCGGGGAGCCGATGGCGCTCCGGGCCGGACTTCATGGGGCCATTGTAACCGGAGCAGACCCGGCGTGCAATGGAACCGACCTCAACATGCCGCCGGCAGCGGCCGGGCCGGCAGCGGCCGGGCCGGCTGCGGGCGCTGGGCGGTCATGCACCGCCCGCCGGCTGACCGGCCCGCCAGCGCAGGATGGCCTCGGCAATGGCCAGGTCCTCCGGCGTGGTGATCTTGATGTTGTCGTATCTGTCCTCCACGACGATGACGCGCGCCCCGAGGCGTTCGGCCAGTTGGACGTCGTCGGTGCCCGCGAAGCCGTCGCGCCTGGCCGCCTCGTGGGCGCGCTCGAAGAGGTGCCTGCGCAGCCCCTGGGGGGTGTGGGCGAGCCAGAGGCCGTCCCGCGCGGGGGTGCCCAGGACGATGCCGCCCTCCCCCACTTCCTTGACGGTCTCGGCGGCCGGGACGGCGGCCACGGCGGCTCCGCTGCTCAGTGCGCCCTGGGCGACCCGGCGGACGACGTCCGGGTCGACCAGCGGCCGGGCGGCGTCGTGCGTGAGAACCACCGGGACATCAACGTCGACGCCGCGCAGGCCGGCGGCCACGCTGTCCTGTCGCGTGGCGCCCCCGGGCACGATGCGCACGTGCTGGCCGAGCGCCTGGAGTTCGGCGCGGACGGACTCGTCGGCGGCGTCGTCCGGCCGCAGGGCCAGGACGATTCGGACGCACCCGGGGGCCCGGGCAAGCGCCTCCACGACGTGGCCGATGACGGGCCGGCCGGCGAGCATGAGGAAGGGCTTGCGGCAGCCGCCCATGCGGCGGCCTTCGCCGGCGGCGGGCACGATGACGGCGTAGCGCAGGTCGCAGTGGGTGGACACGAGGAACTCCGGGCTGCCCGCGGGGGCATGGCGGGCGTCAGGCGGGGGGTTCTTTGGGTATCTGGGCGAAGATCATCCGGCCCGTGGGGCGCGTGATGGAGTTTCGCACGACGACGGTGGCCTCCCGGCCGATCAGGTGGGCGGCTTCCTCCACGATGACCATGGTGCCGTCGGGCAGGTAGCCGACGGCCTGGCCGGGCTGTTCGCCGCGCTTGACGAGCTTGACGGACAGGTGCTCGTCCGGCACCACGATGGGCTTGACGGCGTTGGAGAGTTCGTTGAGGTTGACGACGCGGATGCCCTCGACGCCGGCGAGCCGGTTCAGGTTGTAGTCCATGGTCATGAGCCGGCCGTGGAGTGCCTTGGCGATGCGGACGAGTTGCTCGTCGACCGGCCGGTCGTCGCCATCGATGCCGAGGTCCTGGACGCGGACGTCGACGCCGGGGGCGGCGCGCAGGCGGTTGAGGGTTTCCAGGCCGAGGCGGCCGCGCTCGCGCCGGAGCTTGTCGCCCGAATCGGCGATCTGATGCAGTTCGCGCAGGACGAGCTGGGGCACCACGATGGGGGCGTCGATGATGCTGGTGCCGACGATGTCGGCGATACGGCCGTCGATGACGACGCTGGTGTCGAGTACGACGGGGGAGGCGCCCTTCTGTTCCTTGCGGAATTCGACGTAGGGCACGATGAGGTTGAACTTGTCGCGGCTGTTGTAGATGAAGGCGATGCCGAGGTAGCTGAAGGCCACGATGAGCGCGCCGGTGAGGCCGTCGCGGATCTCGTCCATCACTTCCCGTTCGACGGCGAGGCCGACGACGGAGACGGTGATGGTGGCGAAGAGCATGCCGATGAGGCAGCCGAAGACGATGGAGGAGATCAGGGCGATGGGGCCGCGGCTGACGAACCACTCGGCCAGGATGATGCCGAGGCTGATGATGATGCCGAGCAGCAGGGCGCCGAAGGGGTGGTCGGTGGCCAGGCCGATCGAGTACGCAGTGCCGGCCGAAGCCAGCATGAACAGCGCCCGGAAGACCCAGAGTCCCATGTGCGACGCTCCCCTGTCCCGACCCGCAGGGCCACCCACCGGGGCTCGGGCCCTTACTCCCCACGCCGCCTCATTATAGCGCAGGAGCCCGCCGTGTCAAAAACGGCTCCTGTGGCGCGCGGGCATCCGTCACGAGAGTTTCTGATATGGATGGAAGAGCTGGGCGTAGGTGTTCTGTGCAAACCGGTCCGTCATGCCGGCCACGTAGTCGCAGACGGCCCGGTGGATCCCGTGTTCGTCGGCGCGCCGGCGGTGCTGCGGCGGGAGCTGGCGCGGGTCGTCGACGAATGCCTGGAAGACCCTGCAGACGAACCGCCGCGCGCTGACGGTCAGACGCAGCACGCGGTAGTCGGCATACAGGACGCGGTAGAGGAAGTCCTCCAGCTCGGCCTTGCGCCGTTCCAACTCGGGGCTGAGGCGCACGAGGTTGCCGTCCTGCCGGGCGGCGTCCTGCCAGGAGGTCAGGGCGCGGGCCTTGATTTCGCGGCGGGTGGCCTGGACCGCGTCGGTGACGAAGAGGTTGACGAGGTGGCGGATGGTCTGCTTGCAGAGCTGCTGCATGCCCATGCGCCCGTAACGTTCGCGCACGGCCTGCTCGGCCTCGCTCCAGAGGCCCAGGTCGGAGAGCTTCTGCCGGGTCAGGATGCGCGCTTCCAGGCCGTCCTGCAGGTCGTGGTTGTCGTAGGCGATGGAGTCGGCCAGTTCCACCACCTGGGCCTCGAGCAGGGACGGCCCCGGGGAGAATGCATGGTCGCAGGGGCTGTCCCAGCGGGTGCTGTGTTTGGCGATGGATTCGCGCACTTCGCGGGTCAGGTTCAGGCCGGGGAACTGGGGGTACTGGCGCTCCAGCAGGTCGACGACACGGAGGCCCTGGGCGTTGTGCTCGAAGCCTCCGTGCTCGGCCATCAGGTCCCGGAGTGCTTCTTCGCCGGAGTGGCCGAACGGCGTGTGGCCGAGGTCATGGGCCATGGCGATGGCCTCGGTCAGGTCTTCGTTCAGGCACAGGGCGCGGGCGATGGTGCGGGCGATCTGGGCGACTTCGATGGTATGGGTGAGCCGGGTGCGGTAGTGGTCGCCCTCGTGGTTGAGGAAGACCTGGGTCTTGTACTCCAGCCGGCGGAAGGCCTTGCAGTGGATGATGCGGTCGCGGTCGCGCTGGTAGCGCGTGCGGTACTCGGCCTCGGGTTCGTCGTAGACGCGCCCGGCGGACTCGGCGCTCCGCATGGCGTACGGGGCCAGGGGCTGGGCTTCGCGGCGTTCCATCTCCTCTCGGGTCACGTGCGCCTCCCGGGGCCGGTCAGTCCGCAGCGGTCTGGCGCAGCATCCGCCAGAGCTGGTCCAGGGACTGGGGGATGATCTTCGTATCGGCCAGGACGGGCATGAAGTTCGTGTCGCCCGTCCAGCGTGGAACGATGTGCCAGTGCAGGTGATCGGCCAGACCGGCTCCGGCGGCGGCGCCGAGGTTGAGCCCGACGTTGAAGCCGGCCGGGCGGACGGTCCGCGTCAGGCCGGCCTGGCAGCGGACGATCAGGTCGAGGTGCTCGAGCCGCTCCTCGTCGGTCAGTTCCGCCAGGGAGCTTTTGTGCTCGTTGGGGGCGACCATCAGGTGGCCGTTGTTGTAGGGATAGCGGTTCAGGATGGCGAAGCAGGTGCGGCCCCGCCACAGGACGCGGTGCGGGCCGTCCTGGACACTCTGCGCGGCGGTGCAGAGGAAGCAGCCTCCGTCGCCCTTCTTGTCCTCCCGCCCGACGTAGTCCAGGCGCCAGGGGGCCCATAGCCGTTCCATCGTCGCCTCTCTGCGCGGTCGCGATGCCGCACGTGAACACAGGGGCCCGTCGGGCGCCCTCCCCGCCGTGCGGGACGGGCGCGCCGCGGGTGAGCCGTACGGGGGCGCGTAAGCCGAATCCTGTGACCCCACGCGTTCGCACGCGGGGGCGGCAGCCATTCATCTGGCCACGCCGTTGCCGGCGCGCTCAAGCGGCCAACCCGGGAGTTGTGGCGAGGCGGGCGACCTCATCCTCCCCTATTCGGCCTTGCTCCGGGCGGGGTTTGCCCTGCCCTCGACGTCACCGCCGAGGCGGTGGGCTCTTACATTAAGTCGCCTTGCGGCGACCCCACCTTTTCACCCTTGCTCCGGCCATCGGCCGGGGCGGTATGTTTTCTGTGGCACTTTCCCTGGGATTGCTCCCGGTGGACGTTATCCACCGCCCTGCCCTATGGAGTTCGGACTTTCCTCCACTGCCGCATGCCCAGACGGGGCGGGCAGCGCGGCTGCCTGCGCCCCCGAACGGCTCATCGCGTCATTATACCACAATGCGGGCCGTTCCGCACGCTCCCATGGGAGGCGTGCATGGCCGCCCGCTTGCGTGGCGCCGGGGGTCCGGCGTGCGGTGCCGGGGGGGGGCGCGCCGGTTGCTTCGAGCGGTCCCGTCCGATAGAATTCCGGCAAGGAGATCGTGTGCTTCTGCCGGCTCGCGGGGCCGCCGCAACGGATTCCGCCTATGCTGTTCAAGAAGATCGACCGGTACGTCAGCGTCGCATTCCTCACGCGGGCTCTCGGGACCGCGCTGGTGATCACGTTGCTGTACGTCAGCTTCGACGTGCTGAAGCGGCTGGACGAGTTGCCGGACGGCGACGCGGCGGGCGGGGGACGCGCACTGGTGAGGTACTACTCCCACGTTGTCCCCCTGTTCCTGGTCGAGCTGGCGCCGGGCGTGATCCTGCTGGCGGCGGGGATGCTGCTGGTGGCCATGGCGCGGTCGGGCGAGTTGATGGCGCTCAAGGCGTGCGGCACGAGCGTGCATCGGGTGGTGGCGCCCATCTTCGTGTGGACGGCGCTGGTCAGCGCGGGCGTGTTCGCCGTGCGCGAGGGGGTTGCGCCCCGGATGGCGCAGGAGCAGCAGATTCAGGGGCGGGTTCTGGAGGGCGAGACGGCCGCGAACCTGCTTCTGAACGACACGGCGTACGCACGCAAGTACCGGCTGCGCGAGTATGACTTCCGGCGCGCGGCAGCCCGCGACGTCGCGGTGGTGGAACTGGAGCCCGGCGGCCGGCTCGTGCGTGTGCTTCAGGCAGCGTCGGCGCATTGGACGCCCGGCAGCGTCCGCCTGCAGGCGGTGGCGATCGATGAGTTCGATCCGGCAACGGGCCGGGCGATCGGGTCGGACCTGCTGCCGGAGGTCGTTCTGCCCACGGACATCGGGCGGGCGGAACTGCTGGCCGCTTCGCAGGAGGGCAAGGCAGGGCCGCCGACGCAGACCGTGTCTGACCTGCGCAGGGCGGCGCGGGAGTATCCGACGGTGCCGTATTTCCGCGTGGCGCTCCACGGCCGGCTGGCCGGGGTCTTCACACCGTTCATCCTGCTGCTGATCGGGCTGCCCTGCATGGTAGGGTTCGAGCGGTCGGTCAACAGCCGCTTCCTCGGCGCGATTCTGAGCATCGCCGTGGCCGCCGGGCTGTATACCCTGACGTTCGTGTTCAGCAGCATGGGCTACACGGGCAGCCTCAACACGGCGCTGGCGGGCTGGTTGCCCACGGTTCTTGCCGGGGCGCTGGGGCTCTGGCTGTTCGAGGCGATGCTGACATAGCACGTCGGCGTAGTCCGGTGCGCATGCACGGCAAGGAGAGCAAGACATGCTGGGATGTTCCTACGGACGCCTGTTCCGTGTCACGGTCGCGGGCGGGTCCTACCAGGAAGGCCTGAGCACGCACATCCAGGGGGTCCCCACGGGCCTTCTGCTGCGGGAGGAGGACATCTACGCGGACCTGCTCCTGCGCAAGCCCGGCCAGGGCGAACTGGCCTCGCCCCGCCGGGAGCCGGACGTGCCCGTGATCTACAGCGGGGTGAACGCCGCCGACACGATGGCCGGCGTCTCCAACAAGGGGCGGACCAACGGCACCCCGCTGGTGATCCTGATCCCGAATCTGGACCGCCACTTCGAGCACATCGAGCAGTACCGGTCCACCAACCGCACGCCGCGGCCCGGGCACGCGTCGTATGCGTCGTACCTGAAGTACGGCGAATGCGACGACGCGATCGGCGCGGGTCTGTTCAGCGGCCGCTACACCGCCACGATCGTGGCTGCCGGGGCGGTCGCCAAGCAGGTGCTGGCCCGCCACGGGATCCGCATCAGCGCCTACGTGAAGGAGGCCGCCGGCGTCCGGGCGCCGGAGATGCCGCTGGAACTCATCCACCGGCAGGTCGACGCCTACAAGGCGATGCGGCGGGCGTGCGATCCGGTCTACCAGGCGGTTTACGGCGATGGGCGCATCACACCGGACATGCGTTTCCTGGAGAAGATGGCCGTTCTGGCCGAGGTCGAGAAGCAGGTGCCGGAACTCAGCGAGCGGATGAAGTTCGACGAGGCGGCGGTGCGCGAACGCTTCGGCGTGCACACGACGATGAACTGCCCGGACGTCGAGACGGCCGATGCGATGGCCCGCCGGATCATCGAGATCCGCGACGGCGGCGATTCGAGCGGCGGCCTGGTCGAGGTGGTCGCCACGGGCGTGCCCGGCGGCCTGGGCGAGCCCGTGTTTGAGAAGCTGGACGCCGAGCTGGGCCGCATGCTGGGGATCGGAGCGGTCAAGGCCGTGGAGGTCGGGGCCGGCGTCGCGGTGAAGGACATGACCGGATCCGCCTGCAATGACCAGATGAGCGCCCGCGACGGGAAGGTGCAGTTCGCGAGCAACCACGCCGGCGGGATCACCGGCGGCCTGACAACCGGCCAGCCTGTCGTCGCCCGGATTGCCGTCAAGCCGACGCCCACGATCGCCAGGCCGCAGCAGACCATCGACAAGGTGACGCGCCAGAACGCCACGCTGGCGGCGGTCACGCGCCGCGATCCGACGATCGTCGCCCGCGTCTGGCCCGTGGCCGAGGCATTCACGGCGATGATCCTGGTCGACCAACTGGCCATGCATCTGGGCTATCGTGCCCTGGCGGGCGGCGAGTGAGCCCTCCGGGGCGGTGACCATCGCCCTCGGGGCGCCCGGTCGAACCGGACCCGCGCGCGCAGCCCTCAGAACAGCCCGACGATGCGGCCCTCCTCGTCGATGTCCACATCCTCGCCTGCCGGCCTCGTCGGGAGGCCGGGGATCGTGCGCATGTCCCCGCAGAGCGGATAGAGGAACCCGGCGCCCAGCGACGGGCGCACGTCGCGCACGGGCAGGCGCCAGCCGGTCGGGCGGCCCTTCAGCGCGGGGTCGTGCGAGAGGGACAGGTGCGTCTTGGCCATGCAGACGGGCAGGCGACCGTATCCCAACTCCGTGAACTGCTTGATCTTGCGCCGCGCGGCCGGGGCGTAGTCCACGCCGTCGGCCCCGTAGACCTTCGTGGCGATCGCCTCGATCTTGGCGCGGATGGAGGCGTCCTGGTCGTACAGGAACCGGAAGCGGCTCGGCTTCTCGCAGGCATCCTGGAGCGCCTCGGCCACCTCGATGCCGCCCCGCCCGCCCCGGGCCCACACCTCGCTGGTGACCACGCGTTCGGCGCCGGCGGCCAGGGCGCGCTCCCGCACGGCCTCGATCTCCGACTCCGTGTCGTCCGTGAACCGGTTGATGCAGACGACCGACGGGACGCCGAAGAGGGCCACGTTCTCGATGTGCTTCTCCAGGTTGGCGCAGCCCCGTGCGACCGCGTCGGGGTCCTCATGCGTCAGTTCGTCGGGCAGGCGCTTGCCGGGCACGACGCGGAAGCTGCCGCTGTGCATCTTGAGTGCGCGCACGGTGGCCACCAGCAGGACGGCGTTCGGCGTGAAGCCGCCGACGCGGCACTTGATGTCGAAGAACTTCTCCATCCCGATGTCGGCCCCAAAGCCGCTCTCCGTGACGACGTAGTCGGACAGCTTCAGCGCAATCATGTCCGCCAGGATGCTGCTGTTGCCGTGGGCGATGTTGGCGAAGGGGCCCGTGTGGACGAAGGCGGGGCCTCCCTCGAGCGTCTGCATGAGGTTCGGCTTGAGGGCGTCGCGCAGGAGCACGGTCATCGCGCCGGCGCACTTGAGGTCCTCGCACGTGACCGCCTCGCCGTCGTAGGTATAGCCGACGACGCACCGGCCGACGCGCTCGCGCAGGTCCTTCAGGCTCCGGGACAGGCCCAGGCAGGCCATCAGTTCGCTGGCCACGCTGATGTCGAAACCCGTCCTGCGCACGAAGCCTTCGCCGAGCCCGACGACGACCTGCTCGAGCGCCCAGCGGTCGTTGAGGTCGACGACGCGGTTCCAGCAGATGTCGGACGGATCGATCCGGAGGCGGTTCCTGCGCTTGAGCGAGTTGTCCAGGAAGGCGGCGGCCAGGTTGTGGGCGATGCTGACGGCGTGGACGTCGCCGGTCAGGTGCAGGTTGATGTCCTCCATCGGCACGATCTGGCTGTGGCCGCCCCCGGCCGCGCCGCCCTTGACGCCGAAGACGGGCCCGAGCGAGGGCTGCCGGATGCAGACCCACGCACGCCGGCCGATGGCGCAGAGCGCCTGGGTGACGCCGATGGTGGTGACGGTCTTGCCCTCTCCGAGCGGCGTGGGCGTGATGGCCGTCACGTCGATGTAGCGACCGTCCGGACGGTCGGCCAGGCGCTCCAGGATGCTGAGCTTGACCTTCGCCTTGTGGTCGCCGTGGAGTTCCAGTTCATCGCGCAGGATGCCCGCATCGGCCGCGACATCCTCGATCCTGCGCAGCTTCGCCCTCTGGGCAATCTGCAGGTCGTTCAGCAAGGTTCTCGTCCTCCCTCCGGACAGTCCCGACGGACGGCGCGCACACGCCGGCGGGCCGACCTCAGGCGTCCGGGCCGTCCCGAGCCGGACGCACGGCCGGCATCAGAGCAGCCGCCCCGCCACGCCCCACGCCTCGGGGCCCGAGTACGGCGAGGTCGGATCGGTGCCGGGGCGCCGGCTGAACAGGTACCCGGCCAGCCCGCCGTAGATGAAGTTCCCCGGCGCCGTCCCACAGACGAAGGACCAGCGCACGGGCGCCGGCATCAGCTCCGTGGGCAGGATCACCGGCGTCAGCCCCCCCAGGACGGCCATCAGCAGCGCGACGGCCAGCGCCGTCTCCCAGCGCCCGCCCTTCATCATCTTGATCACCGGCAGCACGAACGCCAGCAACAGCAGGCTGCGCCCCAGTTCCAGCACGGCGCGCGCCGTCTGCTCCGGCCGGCCGGCATCCTGGTAGAACTCCTCCAGCCCGGCCGGCGCCAGCTTCTGCTCGGCCAGCCAGATGCCCATGCCGGCGACCGAGCACAACAGCAGCTTCCACAGCCATTCCCCGGCCGGCAGGTGCAGGCGCGGGCTCTCCAGCGGCGACGGGGACGGACGCATGCGGCCCATCGTGACCACCATGGTCAGGGCGGACGCCAGGGCGATCAGGAACCCGTGCGCGCTCAGCGCCGTTGCGACCTCCGAGGTGACGATCGAAGGCAGCGTCAGCGCCGTCCGGCTGAGCGTCACAAAGCTGTGAACGCCGAAGTAGGCGACGAACAGGGCGCCCGTCAGCCTGGTGCCTGCCCAGCGCGTGCGCAGCGTCGGCCACAGCAGGGCCAGAACCGTCAGCGCCTCGCGCAGGGCCGTGCGCAGGACGAACGTGCCCCGGCCCCCGATCGGATCGCCCAGGGTGCCGCCCTGCGCCTGCACGTACAGCGACGCGCAGGAAAGCGCCGTCAGGATGCCGAGGGCCACCAGGGCCCGCCAGCCGTAGTTGAGCACCGTACGCACGAACACCTCCCTGCCCGCGCACGCCCGAAGCGCCGCGCCTGTTCGGAGACCGACACGCGCCAGAACGATATCAGAAAGCACCCCGCCGGCGCAATCAAGCGGCCGCATACCATGCGGCCGCATGCCATGCGGCTGCATACCATGCGGCTGCATCGGGAGCGTTCGCGTTCTCGCCCCCGTGCTGCGGGGGACGTGCGGCCGCGTGCGTCCGTGCCGGCCGGCCCGGCACGGCCGTCGCGCCTTGTCGTGCCCACTGCGCCGTGGTATAAACCGCCCGCAGACTTCGCACACCACCCCTCTGCCAGGGAGTCCACCATGGACGCCTTCCACGTCGGACACGGCCGCGTCTGCATCACCCCGCCCCTCGGCATCCGCATGAGCGGCTACGCCGCCCGCACGCAGGGCGCCGAAGACCTCCACGACGACCTCTACGTGAACGCCCTGGCGCTCAGCGACGGGCGCCTGACCGTTGCGATCCTCGCCTACGACGTCTGCGGCATGGGCACCGAACTGGTCGGAGAGGTCAAGGACGCCGTCCGGGCCTCGACCGGCCTGCCCGCCGAGCGGGTCCTCGTCAACGCCACGCACACGCACGCGGGCCCCGCCGTCGGCGCCTGGCACAAGGACCACGAAGACAGGGACTACCGCCGGTCGATCGTCGAGGCCGGCGGCCGGGCCGCCCGGGCCGCCGTGGACGACCTGATGCCCGCCGGCCTGCGGGCCGGGGCCGCGCCCCTGGACATCGGCTGCAACCGCCGCGAACGCATGGCCGACGGCCAGGTGGGCCTGGGCCACAACCGCGGGGGGCAGAGCCTCAAGGAGCTGACCGCATGGCACTTCCCGCGTGCGGGCGCCCCGGACATCGTCCTGTTCAGCGCGCCCATGCACGGCACAACGCTGGGCCAGGAGCACCGGAGCCTCTCGGCCGAGTGGATGGGCCTGGCGCGAAGGAACGTGGAGGAGGCCCGCTCGGACGTGCGCACCATCTTCGTGCAGGGCTGCGGAGCCGATCAGGACCCGTACTGGACCAAGATCGACGGCAAGCGCGGCAGCTTCGACGAGATGGAGTCCCACGGCCGCGCGGCATCCGATGCCGTGCTCCAGGCGATGGAGTCCGCCCGCCCGCTCGACCCCCTGCCCATGCAGGCGGTCGTGCGCACGCTCGCCCTGCCGGGCAAGGACGATGCGGGCGCCGCCCAGGAGCTGCCCATGCACGGCCTGCGGCTGGGTGATGCGGTGCTGGTCACGATCGGCGCCGAGGCGTTCGTCGAGTTCGCCTTCTATGGCCGCAGCGTCTCGACGGCGCCCGCCACGCTCATCCTCGGCTACACCGACAGCGGATCCGTGGGCTACCTCTGCACGGCGAAGTCGTTCGAAGAGGGCGGCTACGAACCCCGGTCCACGCGTGTGGGCCCCGGCGGCGAGGAGGTCGTCAAGCAGGGCATGCGCGAGGTCCTCGCCGAGCTGAAGGCTCTGGCAGCCCGTTGAGGAGGTCTGCCTGTGTGGCACAGGCACGGAGGGAGCGTCTCGGTCAACTGGCCAGGCCGTACAGGATGATCTTCAGCGCCAGACGGCCGGCCGAGGGTTGCAGGATCGACGGGCACCGGTGGCACGGGTGCCCGTCGATCGCGCTGCTGAGATCGAACCGCGAGTAGACGAGGGCCGCGCGCCCGTTCAGCTCCAGGAACTCCAGCATCGGGCGCTGCAGGTCGGGCGACTGCTCCCGCGCGCCGATGCTGTACTCCACCCGCGGGAGCGGCTCGCCGCCCTCGTAGAGCGGGTGCCCCAGCGGAAGCTCCGCCAGGTCCTGCCCCGGGAACACCTGCCGGACCAGCGCACGGAACGACTCGTCGAACCGCCGGCTGCCGCACGCGGCCTCGGCGAACAGGAATCCCCCCCGCTCCAGGTACAGCTTGAGCGCCCGTCGGGCCTCGGGCCCCAGGCGCAGTTCGTCCACGCCGGTCAGGTACAGCACCTGTGCCTCGAACGGGCTCTCGACGTCGACGCGGATGGGCAGCGGCCGGCTGTAGACGGTCAGGCCCGCCTTCGCGTTGACCTCCTCCAGCACGCGGCGCCAGGCCACCTTGTGGGGCTGCCAGTTGCCGGCGTGCACGACCTGCCCGAGCGTGAACGCCCCGCCCCGCTCCTGGGGCGGCTGAGCCGACGGCGCGTAGTAGACCGGCTCCGCCAGCTTGCCCTCCAGCGTCTGGAGGCCGGTGACGTAGGCGACCACGTTGACGCCCATCCGGGAGTTCACGTGCTCGAAGTCGGCCACGTCCCATTCGCAGGAGAGCCCCTCGGGCGCATACAGCACGGAGATCCAGCACGGACCCATCGCGGCCTCCAGCGGCGGGCGCTGCTCGGGCGGTATGTCGAAATGGCTGGAGTAGACGGGATGGTCCGTCGGCAGGCGCACGAGGCGCTCCTCGGGGAAGCACTGCGCCATCATCGCCCGCACGGACCGGTCGAAGGCCGCATCGCCGCCGGCCGCCTCCACCAGCACGAACCCGCCGGCCTCGACGTACTCCTTCAGGCGCCCCGTCTCCTGCTCCGACCATGCGCCCGCCCCCCGGCCGCTCAGGTAGAGGATCGGCGCCCTCATCAGTTCGTCCAGGGGCGCGTCCAGCGGCACGATCTGCCAGTCGAGCGTCTGGCCCAGCAGCCTCCCCACGTGGTTCACGAGGAAACGGACGTCATAGCGGTAGGGCTGCCAATCCCCCGTCCATTGGGCCTTGAGCACCAGGAGGGGGGCGTTCACCTTGGCCAGGAACAGCAGCGCGAAGCAGTCGCGGAGGAAGTCCGACTCGCCCCCGCTGGCGAACCCGCCGCCGGCGGCCGCCTGCTCCGTCAGGTGAGCGGCGCCCTCCCGGTACCAGTCGTGCCGCCCGAAACGCGGCCGGGCCAGGATGGCGCCCGCCCGTTCGAGCGCATACAGGTAGTAGAACTTGTAGGTGGCGTCCCGGCGGGGATTGACGGCCACCGAGAAGTTCTCGGCCAGCCAGTTCAGGCCGTTCGCAACCCGCGAGGCATCCGTGTAGATGCCGCACCGTCCGCGCTGCACGTGCAGCCACAGGTCGCAGATGAACAGCCCGGCCACGCCCGCCGCCGTCATGCTGCCGTAGGACGCCGTCCCGTGCTGGTAGCCCCAGCCGCCGTCACGGTTCTGCCCGACGGCCAGGTATTCCCCGGCACGCCGCCAGACGATCTCCGGCACCGTGACGCCGCAGAGAGCCGCCGAGTTCAGGCCCAGGATGGCGAACTGCGTGTTGGAGTTGTCCGTGCGGCCGGACAGGCCGTAGCTCCACCCCCCGGAGGGCTGCTGCGCCCGGATCAGATAGCCCGCCGTCGCCTCGATCTCCGCAGCGTACCGCGCGGAGTCCACACTCTCCAGCGCCATGATGCGAAGACCGCTCTCATAGACGCCGTGGCGGCCCTCGGCGCGGGTGCGCGCCAGGTACGCCGCCCCGTCACGAACCGCCCGGTCGTTGGCCGGCACGCCGGCCGTGCGCAGGCCCAGCACGGCCAGCGCCGTGTGCCCCACGGGCCAGTTGGCCGCCTCCGGGTCCCGGAACGAGCCGTCCTCCAGTTGCCGCGCACGCACCGCGCGCGTCAATGCCTCCACCCGCCGCTGCACAGCCGCCGACGACACCTGCTGCCCCAGCGCCGGACGCGCGCCCACAACGCACAGAATGAGCACACAGGCCAGGCCGACGCCGCCGCAGCGTCCATGGCTCATCAGACGCCCGTGCCCCGCAGAGAGGTGGTCCGCAACGAACATGTCCCGACCCAGCCAATATAGCCCATCGACAGGGCCCGTCAAGCACGCGCAACCCCCCAAAAAGGCGGCGGCGCGGTGAACCGACCCGCGCCGCCCTGCCCTGCCCTGCGTGGGAGTCATGCCGGCATCTGCCGGGTCCGTCAGGGGATCACCAGCACCATCCCCGGCTGAAGGCTGGCCGCGTCCGGCAGCACCCGGCTGTTCGCGGCCTGGATGTCTTTGTACTTCATCCCGTCGCCGCCATAGCACTTCTCGGCAATCCGCCAGAGGCTGTCGCCCTGTTCCACCTTGTAGGTGCGTCGGCCGGAGGACGCCGCGAGTACCGGGGACGGGGAGGACGCGGCAGGCGCACGGCCCTCACTCCCTTCCAGGGGCGGAATGCGCAGCCGCATGCCGGGTTGCAGCAGCCTGGGGTCGCTCAGGACCCCCGAGTTTGCCTTCAGAATCGCACCGTGATGCCGCGAGGAGCCGTAGAGCTTCTGGCTGATCCCGCTCAGCGTGTCGCCCCTCTCCACGACGTAATGCTGCGGCCGCTGAGGCGTCGTCTGCGCCGCCCCCGGGGCCGATCCGTCGGTCGACGGCGTCGGCGCACGAGTGACCCGGATCTCCTCGGGCTGCATCTGGTTGATCAGGTCGCGGATGGTGGACTCCTCCGTCGTGACACCCAACGCGGGCGAGCCGGACTCCTGTCCGGCTGCATCCGGCGGGGTCGGCTGGACGACGCGGGGCTGCACGGACCGAGCCGGCGGATCGGACTGCGCCATCAGCTCCTGCAACAGATCGTCGACTCCGGTCCGCGTCTCAGAGGGCTCCGGCGTCTGCTCGCCGGCCTCGGCGAGCGTCGCATCCTCCGGCACCGTCTCGCCGCCCCACACGCAGAGCAGGATCACGGCGACCGCCAGCAAGGCCAGGATACCCAGCAGTTGCACTTCTTTGAGCTTCATATGGGGCCAACCCCCCTTCCTGATCCGATCCGACCGCTCGATCTTCCCGACCGTGGCCATAGACTCACACGGGTAGGTTAGCCAAACGGCCATCCCAAAAACAAAAAGCATCCCTCCGGGCGGCCGGCGCCCGCCAGTCGCCCGGGGCGATGCATCCGAAGTGATTGCCCAAGAATGCTTTACAGAATGCGGTGGGACGGCCGGCGCCCCGGAGTCCCGCGCGAATGGCGACGGAAAAAGCCGGCCGCTCCCCGCCCGTCGCGCGCTCTACCCCTTGATGACGCCGATCGGCTCCATGCGCGCCACCTTGCGCGTGATGCCGGCCTCCTGCATCACCTGCACGACGGCGTCGACGTCCTTGTAGGCGTCGGGCATCTCTTCGGCGAGCGTGTCGCGCCCCTCATGCCGCACCAGGATGCCGCGCGCCGCCAGTTCCTTCTTGATGCTGCGCCCGGCCGCCCGGCGGATCGCGCCCTTGCGGCTCATTGCACGGCCGGCACCGTGGCAGGTGCTGCCCCACGTCTCGCGCATCGCGCGGTCGGTGCCCACCAGCAGGTAGCTGGCCGTTCCCATGTCGCCGGGGATCAGCACGGGATGGCCCACGGCGCGGTACGGCGCCGGGGTCTCCGGATGGGCGGCCGGGAAGGCGCGTGTCGCCCCCTTGCGGTGCACGCAGAGCCGCCGCCGCTCGCCGTCGACGTCGTGCACCTCCCATTTGGCGATGTTGTGACACACGTCGTAGACCTGCCGCAGCCCCAGCGCGTCGCGGTCTGCACCGAAGACCTTCTCGAACACGCGGCCGACGAGCGCGAAGATCGTCTGCCGATTGGCCCATGCGTAGTTGGCCGCGCCGGCCATGGCGCCCAGGTAGCGCACGGCTTCGGCCGAACCGAGCGGCGCGCACGCGAGCTGCCGGTCCGACACCCGGATGCCGTACCTGCGCGTCGCCGCCTGCATCGTCTGCAGGTAGTCCGTGCAGACCTGGTGCCCGAACCCGCGCGAGCCGCAGTGGATCTGCACGACCACCAGGCCCGGCGCCACGCCGAACGCCTCGGCCGCCGGCGCGTCGAACACCTCGACGACGCGGTCGATCTCCACGAAGTGGTTGCCGCTGCCCAGCGTGCCCATCTGGGCGGCGCCGCGCTGCATGGCCCTGGGGCTGACGGCGTCCGGGTCGGCGCCCTCGATCGCGCCGCCCGCCTCGGTCCGCACCAGGTCCTCCGGCCGTCCGAACCCGTTCTCCACCGCCCACGCCGCCCCGTCCACGCAGACGCGGCGCAGGTCCGGAACGGTGAGCGTCCGGATGGCCTTCGACGCGCCGACGCCGCAGGGGATGTCGCGGAACAACCCGTCGATGAGATCGTGGATCCGCGGGCGCACCTCGGATTCGGTCAGCCCGGTGCGCGCCAGCCGCACGCCGCAGTTGATGTCGAACCCGATGCCGCCGGGCGAGACGACCCCGCCCTGCTCCTCGTCGAAGGCGGCCACGCCGCCGATGGGGAATCCGTAGCCCCAGTGGGCGTCCGGCATGGCCAGAGAGGCGCCCACGATGCCCGGCATGTGCGCGACGTTGACCGCCTGTTCGACCGCATTGTCGCGCTCGATGGACTCCAGCAGGTTCGCGTCGGCGTAGATGCGCACGGGCACGTTCATCCCGCCGAACGGCGCGATCTCATGCACGCACGGCGCCACCTGACTCAGCACGTAGGGTCTCTGGCTCATGGTCGGCCCCTTCCCGGTCGCCGTCAGACGTCGAAGACGATGCTGACTTCCAGCCGCCCAGCGGACGGCCTCACGACCAGATCATGGTAGGTGACGGCCTTGATGACGTTGCGCACCTCGTGGCGGAGCGGGTCGAAGTCCTGTCCGAACAACCGCCCGCGCACTTCGCCGGCGCCGACGGCGTCGACGACGGCCCGCACCGGCGCCAGCCCCTCCGCATCGAACGCGAACAGTATCTCGTTCAGCCAGCCGACCAGCAGCTCCTCCGGCGCCTCACCGGTGACTGCCAGTGCGGCCTCCCGCTCCGGCTCCACGGTCTCCGGGTCCACCATCAGGCCGATGAACCCGGCCGACGCCTGCTCGATCAGCTCCCGGAGCGACGGCGCCCAGACGCGCAACGCCAGATCGGCCGTATGGTCCAGCGACTCGTACCCGCAGCGCTCGTCCTCAGGGTCCCGCATTCTACGGTGTCCTCGGATGTCCGCCGGCGTCCCCCGCTCGCCCTTCCAGCATCATCGGCCAACGGCCGACCGTAAGTCAACCCTCCGGGAGCATGGCTCCACACGGCGGTCGTCACGTAGAAACGCCGGCCCCGGGCGTGCTATCATGCCGCCTGCGGCGCCGTGCCGCGGCTGCCATCCGCTACGCGAGGTCCGCCCGCATGTTCACCGGCATCGTCCAGCACGTCGGCACCGTGCAGTCCGTCGTCCGCCGCGGGGAAGCCTGCTCCCTCGGGGTCGACTGCGGCCCGCTGGCCGCGCAGGTGGCCCCGGGCGACAGCGTGTGCGTGGACGGCGCCTGCCTGACGGCCACGGCCATACGGCCGCCGCACGTGCAATTCGACGCCGGGGCCGAGACGCTGCGGCTGACCACGCTCGGAGAGGCCCGCCCGGGACGGCCGGTGAACCTGGAGCTGGCGCTCCGCCTCGGCGACCGCCTCGGGGGCCACTTCGTCAGCGGCCACGTCGACGGCACGGGCACCGTGCGCAGCCTGGCCGCCCTGCCGGGCGAGGTGCGCCTGACGGTCGAGGTCCCCCCCGCCCTGGCCGACCAGATGGTGATGAAGGGCAGCGTGGCCGTCGACGGCGTGAGCCTGACCATCGCGTCCCTGGACCCCGGGGCGTTCCAGGTGAGCGTCATCCCGCACACGCTGGCACAGACGACGCTCCGGTGCCGGACGACGGGCGCACGCGTGAACATCGAGTGCGACCTGATCGGCCGCTGGGTCCGCCGCCTGCTGCGGCGCGACGAAGCCGCAACCGGCGCCGACCTGACCATCCCCGGCCTGCAGGAGCAAGGGTTCTGATGCGAGACGGACGCGACGACGTCGTTCTGGCCGTGACGATGGGCGACCCGCGCGGCATCGGCCCGGAGGTGATCGTCAAGGCACTCGCGCGCACGGACGTGCGCACGCGCATGCTCGTGGTGGGCTCGGGCGCCGTGCTGGCGGCCGTTGCGGACCGCCTGGGCCTGCACCCGGCGCTGCACGCCTTCGGCGACGCCCCGGGCGCGCAGCTCTGGCCGGCGCTGCTGGACGTGCCCGGCTTCCCGCCGGACCGGATCGAGCCCCGCCGGCCCGACGCTCTGGGCGGCCGGGCCTCGATCGACTACATCGAGAAGGCCGTGGCGCTGGCCCTGGCCGGCCGGGCCGACGCGGTGGTCACCGCCCCGATCAACAAGGAGGCCATCGCGGCCGCCGGCGCGCGCTGCCCGGGCCACACCGAGATGCTCGCGGCCCTGACCGGCGCGGCCACGCCCGTGATGATGCTCGTCAACGGACCGCTGCGGGTGGCCCTCGCGACGACCCACGTGGCCCTGCGCGACGTGCCGGGGCTGGTGTCCGTCCCGGGCCTGCTCGGCGTCGCGCGGGTGCTCAACGAAGGTCTGCGCCGCTTCTTCGGCACGCCGCACCCGCGCATCGCCCTGTGCGGGCTGAACCCGCACTGCGGGGACGGCGGGCGGTTCGGCGACGAGGAGGCCCGGCTGCTGGCCCCCGCCGTGGCGGCGGCCGGCCGGGAAGGCATCGGGCTGACGGGCCCCGAGCCGGCCGACACGGTGTTCGTGAAGGCCGCCGCAGGGGCCTACGACGCCGTCCTGGCCCTCTACCACGACCAGGGCATGATCCCGGTGAAACTCGCCGGGCTCGGCGCCGTCGTGAACGTCACGCTCGGGCTCCCGATCGTCCGCACGAGCGTCGGCCACGGCACGGCCTACGACATCGCCGGGACCGGCCGGGCCGAGGAGGATTCGCTGGTCGCCGCACTGCGGCTGGGCGCACAGATGGCCCGGACGGCGCGCGCCGCACGCTGACGGGCCGGTGGTCAGCGTGCGGCCCGGACCAGGTCGATCACGGTCACCTCGGGCGGGCTGAGGAAGCGCATGGGCGGCCCCCACGTGCCCGTGCCGCGGCTCGTGTAGAGATGCGTGCCCGGGGCCACCTCCACCAGCCCGTGGCCATGTTCGTAGTAGAGGGCCACCAGCAGGCTGAACGGGAAGATCTGCCCGCGGTGGGAGTGCCCGCTCACCTGCAGGTCCATCCGGTCGATCGAGCCCGCTTCGACCACGGGCCGGTGCTTGAGCAGCACAACGAAATCGCCGTCCCCCGCGTCGCTCAGCACCGCCTGCTCGCTCCGGCCGCCGCCGTCTCGGAACGGCCCCCGCCGCCCCGTAGGGTCGTTGACGCCGGCCACGGTCAGGCCCTCGACGGGCCGCGCGCACGCGTCGGCCAGCAGCGCGAAGCCCGCGCGCCCCGTGAAGTCCACCGAGTGCCCCAGCCCCGCGTAGTACTCATGGTTGCCCGTGACGGCGAACTTGCCGAGCGGCGCCGGCAGGTCCGCCAGGATCCGCGCCAGCTCTGCCGAGTCCTTCATCTCCGCGTCAACCAGATCGCCGGCGCTCAGCAGGATGTCGGGCTCCGCGCGCCGCACCCGCTCCGCAATGCGCGCCAGCCGCCGCCGCCCCACGGTGCTGCCCACGTGAACGTCGGCCAGCACCGCGATCCGCACGCGCGGCCGCTCCGCCGTCAGCTTCGGCGACTCCAGCCGCACGCACTCCGTGCGGATCCGCCACGGCTCGATCAGGGCATAGGCACACAGCGCCGCGACCGCCGCCAGCTCGACGGCAAGCACCCGCGGGCCGACCAGCCGGAATGCACGCGCCCCCGGGTGCACGCGCCCCGCCAGCGCGAACAGACCGTTCCAGAGGTCACGAACGAGCGCCACACCGAGAAATAGAAAAAGTGCGCCCGCCCAGACCATACCCACGACCTCGACCGGCCGGCCGATCGCCGATCGCCCCGCGCGCACCAGCATCATGCCGGCAATCGGCGCCACCATCAGGACCAGCATCGCCAGCCCCAGCACCGAGGCCGTGCGCGTGCCCAGCCCGGCATGGATGCGCACATGCGTCCACGCGTAAGCGTGCATGGCCCCCCAGGCGAGCAGGATGACGACGACGAATCCCATGAGTCCGCCCCGCTATGCGACGCCGCCGGCCGCCCGGCAGGTGCCCGGATCAGGGGGCATCCGCGGCCGCCTCGGCGACATCAGGTAGACGTACATAGACCAGTTCCTGCAGGCATGCCTCGCGAAGCGCGAACCGGCCCGCCAGCCCCGCGCGGGCCAGAATCGGCCGGACGGCGCCATCCGGACTGCCGGCGGTCTGCAGGTCGAAAACGACACCCGGACCGCCCGGATCGGCCCCCGGCAGTGCCGCCTCGGCCGCCGCGGCACGGAGCGCCTCCGCCTCCGACCCCGTGGCCTCGGGGATGCGAACCCGGGTCCGACGCGGCGAGAACCAGAGGCGCAACACCGCCCGGGCCATCTCCAGCGCAAGAGGCGGAAGCGCCCGCTCAACCCCGTCCGGCCCTGCGGGAACCACGCGGGAGCCCGCCGCGTGCGATGCGGACGGGTCGCCGGGCCGGCCCGCGGTGAGGGCCCAGCTCACCTCCTGCCCCGCCTCGCCGCCGTCGGTCGCCCCGGGGTCCTCCGGCGCAGCGGCCAGGGCCACGGCCAGGTGGATGGCCGGCTGCGTGCCTCCGGGCTCGACCACGCGCAGCCCGCACCGTTCCAGCTCGCGGGCCAGGTCCATGCGCAGGCCCGCGCCGGCGTCCGACGGCACGTCCAGGCAGACGGCCGGCGTCAGAGGGTCGCCGGGGCGCGCGTCCAGCGGGTGGACCAGCGCACGGGCACGCACGCGGTAGACGGCCGGCTCGGTCTCGGGCAGCCCGCCCGCCTCCAGCACGTGCATCTCCCGCACGTAGCCGGCGGCGCAGACGCAGACGGACTGCTCCGCCACACGGCGGCCGGCAACAACCGTGCGGGCCTGCACGGCGGCGTGCGCCTGGATCAGCGCGTTCCTCCGCGCATCCGCGAGTGCGGCGGCGTGCGCCCGGGCCCGGCCGAGGCCCGGCGCCATCTCCGCGAAGCCGTAGACCTCCACGGCCACCGGCCCGGGCGACGCGAGCCCGGCCGAGGCGCCCGCCGCACAGAGCGCGAGCACGGCGCACGCGATGCACACGGCGCGATGCCGTCCAAGCATCCGATCGGCCCCATCATGGCAGGAGGAGGCGGACGGGGGCCCCGGCGGCACGGCGGAAGCCCTCGCGGGTTCGCCGTCCGCTACTCGACGAAGTCCCTCAGCCGGGCATACTCCTCGCACGTCAGTTCGAGGGTCGCCGTGGCCCGGACGATCGGACTCGGCGAGAGCTGCGTGTCCTGTTTCTTCTGGAAGGTCACGTCCGCGCGGGACAGGAAGCCGCTGACCCGGACCTCGGCCTCCTGGCTGCGGAACATCAGGTCGCCCACGGATGCTGTGCCGGTCACCATGCCGCCCTTGACCTTCTCGAGCAGGTTGGCCTTGGCGATGACGGACGCGGCCACCCGGGCTTCGGCCTCCGCCAGCGGGTCGTCCTGCTTCGTCTTGACCGCCTCCCCTTCGGCGGTGAATACCACCTTGTGGTGCGTCTGCATGCAGCCGACGCACACCAGCGCCAGCACACCCGCCCATACCAGCTTCATCGCCAATCTCCCGGCAAAAGGAACCAGAGAACGGCAGAACGCCCGCCCCGTGGTCAGAGGTCCGGCAGCCGCCAACCGGCTCAACGTGTCGGTTCCACCAGACTCCGCAGACGGCGGAGGTCCTCTCCCGTCAGACGCAGGACGGCCCGGACCTCGCAGCGCTCCGGCGTCGGCCAGACCGGCTTGCCATACTCCACCCCGCCCGCCATCAGCCCGGCCACCGTTGACCGCGCACGCTGGTGGGCGAGCATCAGACCTTCGACGGTCACCTCGTTGGTGATGTAGGCGCCGCCCAGTTGCTCACGCAGCTTCGCGACGGCGTCGCAGCGGGCGGCCTCCTCCGCCTGTGCGCGCCGCATGCCCTCCGACGGCGGCGCGCCGCGCGGCGTGCCGTGCAGCAGTCGCTCGGGGAGGATCCGGCCGTTCGCGTCGAGCCCGACCCGCAGCACAACGCGGGCCATCCGCTCCTCGGCGTCGTAGTCGCCGTCCACCAGCATGACGCCGGACAGGGAGCCCGAGAGATCGACGCGGGTCTCGGCGCTCGCAAAGCGCAGGTCGCGCACCTCGGCCCGGCGGTAGACCTGGGCGCCGAACAGCTTCTCGACCAGCACGGCCATGGCCTGGGCGCGGGCCGCCTCCAGGGCGGTCAGCCGCGCCTCCAGCTCGGTGCGGGCGTCGGGCGCGGCAAACCCCAGCCCCTCTCCCTCGACGACCGCTTCGCAGTCGACGGCCCGGCCCGAGGCCGCCTCGCCGACCGGCTCGAGAACGGCGGTTCCCGTGGCCGAGAACAGGTGCGCCTGCTCGAGCCGGACGGCCCGGCCGCCGGCACATCCGGCACCTGCGGCCATCAGCGCCAACCCCGCCGCCCACGCAATCGTCCGCTGGATTCGCACGCTCCGCTCCCTGCAGAGAAGGCCGTCCGGTCGCATTCGTCCCGCCGGCCGGCGCGCATGCCCTCGTAGCATATACAACGCCTCGCGGTGCGTCAAAGCCACGAGGGCGAATTGGCGGGCGGCGGTTGGAGATGCCCGGCGATTTCGGCAGTCTCCCCGGGATCAGGGGCAGTCTGCGCGGCGGCCGGATGGTGCTCGGGGCCGGCGGCCCTCCGCAACGGGGTGGTGGAGATGAGGGGATTCGAACCCCCGGCCTCGGCAGTGCGAGTGCCGCGCTCTCCCAATTGAGCTACATCCCCACCCGGTCGACGTATTATAGGCGGCCGGCGGGCGCTGAGCAAGGAGATGGACGGTGTTCGGCCCGCCGCTACGGCGCCGGGACGATGAACTGGTCCATCAGTTGCCAGCCCGGGTCGACCTCCACGTCCGAGGCGGCCGCGTGGGCCTCGGTGTACGGACAGCCGGAGGCGGCCTTCACTCCCGCGCCCCACATGGCGAACGGCACGGCGCCCCGCTTGTGGCGCCCGTCCTCGACGGAGGTGAGGTGGTCGGGGAGGATGAGCACCCGGAGCCCCTCGGGAACGTCCGCCGCGTGGGCCATCAGCGGCCCAACGATGTGGCTGTCGACGCGTTCGATCGACCGTACCTTGGCCTGGACGTCGCCCTCGTGGCTCGCCTCATCGGGGGCTTCGACGTGCACCAGCACCAGGTCGCAGCGCGTGAGCGCGTCGATCGCGTAGCGGCCCTTGGCGGCGAAGTCCGTCTCCACGTAGCCCGTGGCGCCGGGCACGTCGACGACTTCCCAGCCGATCAGGCGCCCGATGCCGCGCACGAGGTTGACCGCGCTGATGACGGCCCCGCGCACGCCGAATCGCGCCTCGAACGGCTCCAGGTCGGGCGCGACGCCCTGCCCCCAGAGCCAGATCATGTTGGCCGGGTTCTTGCCGAGGTCCACGCGCACGTGGTTGACGTCGTGCGCTTCCAGGAGGGCCCGGGAGCGCTGCATGAGGTCCAGGAGCAGAGGGGCGCCCTTGCCGCTGGGGAGGCATTCGCGGACCGCCTGGCCGACGACGTCGTGAGGGGGGGTGGTCTCCGCGTTCAGGGGGTCCGGGCCGGTGTAGATGAGCACGTGCCGGTAGCTTGTGCCGGTGTGGAACGAGATTTCGGGCGATCCGAGGCTCTCCTGCAGGGCGCGCAGGAGAAGGTCGGCCTCGGCGGTGCTGATGTGCCCGGCCGTGAAGTCCGCGAGCCGACCGTCGGCCACCGTCACCAGGTTGCAGCGAACGGCCCACTGGCCGGGCTCCAGGCGCAGGCCCAGGTCGGCCGCCTCCAGGGGGCCGCGGCCGGTGAAGTACTTCAGGGGGTCGTTGCCGGTGACGCTCATCATGGCCACGGCGCTGCCGGGCGACAGGCGGCGCGGGACGTTGTTGACCAGGCCGAGCAGCCCGTCGGAGGCCGCCCGGTCCATGTTCGGCGTGCGGGCGGCTTCCAGGGGCGTCCGGTCGTTCAGGCGCGGCGAGGGGGTGTCGGCCGCGCCGTCGGGCACGATGATACAGTATTTCACGGGACCACTCCCCATGGGGTCAGGTCAGGGCTCAGACGTCCTCCACTCGCAGCATGCGGGGACGGCCGCCCGGCACGATGCTCAGCCGGCTGATGCGGTCCAGCGCACGGTCGACGGCGCCCTCGCACGCCTTGTGGGTCATGAAGACGACGGGGGCCGCTTCCAGGCCCTCCCCCACCTCCTGCTGGTGCACGGAGGCGATGCTGATGCCTTCCTCGCCCAGGATCGTGGCGACCTTCCCGAGCGCGCCGGGGCTGTCGACACACTCCATGCAGAGGTAGAAGCGCTTGACGAACTCCGCCTGCGGCACCAGGTCGGCCGCCGGCACGTCTCCGAACTGGGAGAGCCGCGAGAAGTGCATCGGGTACTTCCCCAGCGCGATCGCGGCGATGTCGGAGACGACGGCGCTGGCGGTCGGCAGGCGCCCGGCGCCCATGCCGGTCATGACGAGTTCGCCCGCATGGCCGGCGTGGATGCAGATGGCGTTGTAGACGCCTCCCGTGACCGCCACCGGATGGTCCCGGTGCAGCAGCGCGGGGTAGACGCTCAATTCCAGTCGTTCATCGCGCCGGACGGCCACGGCGAGCAGCTTCAGCGTGTAGCCGAGGCCTCGGGCGTATTCGATGTCCCGCCGGTCCACGCCCGAGATGCCCTCACAGGGGATGTCCTCGAGGCGGACGCGCACGCCGAACGCGAGCCGCACCAGCACGGCCAGCTTGTGGGCGGAGTCGACGCCCTCCACGTCCAGCCGCGGGTCCGCCTCAGCGTAGCCCCGCCTCTGGGCTTCCGCCACGGCGTCCTCGTAGGAGAGGCCGCGTTCGTCCATCTCCGTCAGCACGTAGTTGCAGGTGCCGTTGACGATGCCGTAGATGCTCTCGATCGGGTCGCTGATCAGGCCGCGCCGGATGCTGCCGATGACGGGGATGCCGCCGGCGACGCTGGCCTCGAACGCAATGCTCCGCCCGTGCGCCCGGGCGAAACGGAAGAGTTCGTCTCCGTGCTCGGCCAGCAGGGCCTTGTTGGCGGTCACCACGTCCTTGCCGGCGGCCAGGGCCTTCTCGATCACGGTCCGGGCGGTCGTCGTCCCGCCGAACAGCTCGACAACCACCCCGACCTCCGGGTCCCGCAGGGGCGCCTCCAGGTCGTCGGTCAGGATCACGCCCCGATCCTTCGGCAACTCGGCGGCGAGTTCCTCGGTGCGGCCGTCCACGACGTACTTCAGGCGGATGGAGTCACCCGTCCGCTCGTGCAGGGGGCCGGGCGACAGCAGGATCCGGCAGACGCCCAGACCTACCGTGCCGCAACCGTAGACTGCGACCTGGCACAATTCCATGTATCTGCATCCGGATCTGAGGGGCGCCCGAAGGGGCGGCGGGCCCGGCCCCGATCTCTGTCAGCCCAGTGGGAGAAGCGCAACACAGGGCAACTCCCTCAACCGGCTGCCATGCCCGCGTCGAGGCCCCGATTCGCTGCGGCGAGTCCCGAGAGTATACCCCTGCCGAGCCCGGACTGTCAATCGCTGCGAGAGGGCGTCCACACGCGGAAGTCGATGTCCGGAAACGGGTCGTCCAGCCACTCGTGTTCGGCCACGACTCGTTCTTCGAGGCCGCCCCGACGGAGGCATCGCGCGAGGTGGTCGAAGCGCCCCAGCAGGGACCGCACGCGCCCGGACGCGTACTGCCGGGCGGTGCCGGTGTAGACGAGGAACGGCCAGTCCCCGGCCTGCGCGAGCAGGAGCAGGCGGGCGCACTGGTTCAGCGCCCGCCGCGCCAGGTCGCCAGGCGGCCCGCAGGCGGCGGCGAGGGCGCGCGTCTGCGCGAGGGCGCGCGTCTGCGCGAGGGCGCGCGTCTGCGCGAGGGCGCGCGTCTGCGCGAGGGCGCGCATCTGCGCGAGGGCGCGCATCTGCGCGTCGGCCGCCTGCAGGGCGGGCTGGATCCAGTCATTGGCGGGGTTGACCCAGGGGTCGAAGTAGCCGCCATCGCCCCAGCTCGAGGTGGCCGGCCGGCCCGAGGGCGCCCCGCCCGGGCCGCCGGCCCGGCCGTTGTCCAGCAACTCCCCCGGGGTCGCGAACCTCCAGACACTCTGCGACGCGGCCAGACGGGCCACGGTCTCCAGGAAGTGTACGCCCTCGAACCACCAGTGCCCGAAGAGTTCCGCGTCGTAGGGGGCCACGATCACGGGCGCGCGCCCGAGGGCCGGCCCGAGGGCGCGCGCGATGCGGCGGGCCTGCTCGGTCCGTCGCGCCACGAAGTGCGCGGCATGCTGCCGGGCCCGCGCCACCGCTGCGGCCGGTTCATAGGGCCGCTTGTCGCCCAGAGGGCAGGCGCCCGTCACGCGATGGTACTTGAGGCCCACGGGCCGTCGCGCTCCGTCGGCGGGCAGGCAGGGCGCCAGGCGTTCGGGGTCGGCGTCGTAGCCCAGGTCACGGTGGAATTCCCGGTAGACGGGATCGCCGGGGTAGCCCTCCTGCGCGCTCCAGACCTGACGCCCGGTCTCGACGTCGCGTCCGAACGCCAGGGGTCCGTCCGGCGTGGCCAGCGGGGCGAACACCCCGGCCGGCGGCGCCGGGTCGGCCAGCAGGATCCCGTGTGTGTCCAGGAAGAAGCAGCCGAGCCCAAACTCGGCCAGGAGGCGGGGCACGGCGGGGTCGAAGGCGCATTCTGGCAGCCAGAAGCCCCGGGGGCGGACGCCGAAGTGCCTGCGGAAGCACTGCAGTCCCACCTCGACCTGGGCACGGCGCGCCTGCGGCGACGCAAGCAGCGGCAGCAGCGCGTGCGTGGCGGCCGAGGCGATCAGCTCCAGCCGCCCGGCCCTGTGCAGCCGCGCGAATGCCTGGAGGATGTCGCCGCCGTAACGCGTCGCGCAGGCGTCCCGCACGGTCCGGTAGTGGCGTGCGTACATCCGCGCGGCGTCGGCGAACGGGGTCGCCCGCGTCCGCCGGACTTCGGCCTCGGCCAGATCGACGTGGCGGTCGAGGTAGCGGGCGAGCCGGCGCTGCAGCAGCGGGTTGGCCAGCATCTCACAGAGCGTCGGGCTGACGGACAGGGCCAGCGGGAACGGGACGGCGTCCTCCTCCAGGCGCTCCAGGGCCAGAAGGAGCGGCACGTAGGTCTCGGCCACCGCTTCGAAGAACCAGTCCTCCTCCAGGAAGTCGTCATGCTCCGGGTGCCGCACGTACGGCAGGTGGCAGTGGAGGATCAGCAGCAGGTTCGCCTGGGTCATGGGTCTGCGGGGCACCGAGGGTCAAACGCAGGGGTCAACGGGGCCGTTCGGCCCCCGGATCGTCGCGCCGAGAGGCCGTCTGGAACGACGAGCCGAGGTGCGGCAGGGTCGAGTGGAGATCGAGGCCCGGGATGCCGGTGCGGGGTCTCGGCCAGGCCGGGCGCGCGGGATGCACGGCCTCGCCGGGCACGGCGGGCGGCATCGCCATGCGCGGTGTGCGACAGACGGTCCGCCACCTTCGGCCTCCGCGCAGGGCGAGTTCGACGGCGTAGACCTCGCCCGGCTCCACGTCCACGTACAGGCTGCGGCGTTCCGGCGGCACGGCGATGGTCCGGCTCGATCCGTCGGTCAGGTTCACGACGCGCAGCACCCACTGGCTGTCCGCCGCGGCGGCGAGGGCGGCCCCGGAGGCACCCGATCCGACCAGGCGCCAGTGGACGAAAAGCGAACGCGGGGAGCGGGGGACGGCGAAGATGGCGTCCCGGTCCTCCTCCGCCGAGGGATGCGGGGGCTCCGGGAAGTCCTGACGGCTCATTCGTGCGCTCCGGCGTCTGCGCGAGGGAAGGGGACGCGCTTGGGCATGACGACGACGCCCCCCTCGCTGACCGTGAAGTGGCGGCGGTCCCAGTCGATGTCGTACCCGATCCGGGCGCCGTCGGGTATGGTGTTGTCCTTGTCGATGATGGCCCTGCGGATGCGCACATCGCGTCCGATGGCCGTGCGGTCCATGATGATGGACTGCTCGATGCGGCTGCCGACCTCGATGCGGGCGCCGGGGCCGATGACGGAGTCGCAGACGTAGGCGCCGCTGACGATGGCGCCGTGGCAGATCAGGGAGTTGAAGACCTCCGCCTTGGGGGTCCCCGGGCTGCCGCCGGCGAAGACGATCTTGGCCGGGCCGCCGTGCTGGGTCTCTCCGCGGAACGGCCAGTCGCGGCCGTAGAGGTTCAGCACGGGCTGGACGCGCACGAGGTCCATGTGGGCCTCCCAGTAGGCGTCGATGGTGCCGACGTCGCGCCAGTAGCGGCCCGGAAAGCGGTAGGCATGCACCTGCGCGCCGCTGCGCACCATGGCGGGCAGCACGTCACGGGCGAAGTCGTGGCCCCCGCTCCGCTTGGCGTCCTCGATGACGCTCCGGACGAGCGCTTCGGTCTGGAAGGCATAGACGCCCATCGAGCAGAGGCACGTGTCGGCACGGCCGGGCGACGGCGCGGGCCGGGACGGCTTCTCCTCCAGGCGCACCACGGCGTCGTTCTCGCCCACCACGAGCACGCCCAGGTTGCCGGCGGCCTCTGCGAGCGGCCTCTCCATGCAGGCCACGGTGACGTGCGCGGCCGTGCGCGTGTGTTCCTCGAGCAGCAGGGAGTAGTCCATGCGGTAGAGGTGATCGCCGCTGAGCACGAGCACGTGTCGGGGACGCTCGGTCTGGAGGGTGTATACGTTCTGGTAGATGGCGTCGGCGGTGCCCAGGTACCAGTCGTCGCTCATGCGTTTCTGCGGGGGCCTGGTCGTGATCCACTCGCCGATCTCGGGGCTGAAGACGTCCCAGCTCGTGCGCAGGTGCTGGTCGAGGGATTCGCTCTTGTACTGCGTCAGCACGTAGATGCGGCGCAGGCCGCTGTTGAGGCAGTTGCTGAGGGTGAAGTCGATCAGGCGGAAGTCTCCCGCGAAGGGCACGGCCGGCTTGGCCCGGTCCTTGGTCAGCGGGTACAGCCTCTCCCCCTGCCCTCCGGCGAGGACCATCACCAGCGTGTCTCTCAAGGGCCACGTTCCGTGCATGGCGGCTCCCGGCGACCGGGGGGTCACTCCCGTGCCTGACTCCTCTTCTCCAGGGCGTCCCGGATGGCCTCCAGGAGAGGCTCCAAGTCGGCCGACTTCAGCACGTAGGCATCCGCCGCCCAGCTCATGAAGCTGTCCTGGTACTCGCTGTAGCCGGTGTTGAGGATCACGGGCGTGTCCTTGCTGTGGCTCAGGATGCGGGACATCGACTCGATCCCGTCCATCCGCTCCGGCAGGTTGATGTCCATGATGACCACATCCGGGCACATCTCCCGGGCCATCTTCACGGCGGTGCGGCCGTCGCCGGCGCAGAGCACCTCGTAGCCCTGCTCCTCGAGTTCCTGCTTGTAGAGGAGGCGCACGTTCTCTTCGTCTTCCACCAGCAGTATCCTGGCCATGGTCTCCCCCTATGTGCTCGATCCCCGTTCAGTCGATGACGCGCCGGCGGCCAGATGCTCCCCGGCCGGCGCGGCCGCCAGAGTCACGGTGAAACGCGAGCCGACGCCCGGTCGGCTGTCGACCTCGATCCGGCCCCCGTGCTGCGCCACGATCCGGCGCGAGACGGACAACCCGAGTCCCACCCCGCCGATCTTCGTCGTGAAGAACGGACTGAACAGCTTGTCCAGGCTGTCCAGACGGATGCCGCAGCCGGTATCCGACACGACCAGTTCCACCAAGCCTTCCCGGAGGGTGGTGGTGACGGTCAGGCGGCTGTCGTCCTCCCCCTCCATGGACTCCAGGGCGTTCTTCAGAAGGTTGATGATGACCTGCTTGACCATCTCCGCATCGGCCGGTATCTCGCCGATGCGTTCGTCCAGCGACACGTCGAGGGAGACGCCCTCCTCGCCCATGGCACTGCGGAACTGCTCGATGGTGTCCCGCACGAGGTCGTTGATCCTCACGGGCAGCTTGGTCGGCCGCAGCGGGCGGGTGTAGTCCAGCACGTTCACCAGCGTGCGTTCAAGCCGCCGGGCCTCCTGGTAGATGATCGTGGCGTTGCGGGCGGTCTTCGGGTCGTCCTTGTGCTGCCGGGCGATGGACGCGGCGAAGCCGCCGATGGCGGTGAGCGGGTTGCGGATCTCGTGCGCGAGGTGGCTGGCCATGCGCCCGACGCTGGCCATGCGCTCGGCCTCGACCAGCCGGTCGCGCGTCGCCTGCAGTTCGTGAAGCTGGTCCCGGATCCGCTCGTACGCGCGGGCGTTCGCGATAGCCAGGGAGGCCTGCCGGGAGAACATCTCCAGCAGTTCCACCTGCTCCTGGCCGATGGGCGCCTGCGTGAACTTGTTGTCGGCCAGCATGACGCCCAGCGGCTCGTCCTGGGCAACCAGCGGCACGCAGACGAACTCCCCGAGCCCCAGCGCGGCCACCACGCGGCCGTCCATGTCGGGGTCCGAGGCCGCGTCGCCCACGTGGGCCGTCGCGCGGCTCTGCAGCGTGGCCACCAGCGTGTCGTTCGCATTCGAGAGCGGGATGTGCAGCCCGAGCACCAGGGAGGTCAGGCTCAGGTCGCCGGCCGAGGGGGTCCCCACCCCCAGGAGGTCGCAGATGTCCACCCCCCGCTGGTCCAGATCGGACCAGATGCGATGGGCATCGTCGGGCGAGACGGGCCCGACGGCCATGCGGCCGGACAGCCTCCGGTGCTCGCCATCGATCAGGAAGATGAACGCACGGTTCAGGCCGATGGCGTGCCCTGCGGTCATGCAGGTCAGAACGAGGTGCAGGACCTTCTCCAGGTCCAGGGACGTCTCGACCTTCTCCGCCAGCGTGTTGATGAGCCGCATCTGCTCGGTCTGCCGGCGCTGTTCGGTGATGTCCAGCGTCAGCACGACCAGACGCGTGTCGCCGTGGACGACCGGGGTGAAGACCTGCTGGTAGCAGTGCCACACGCCGCCGGCATCGGTGCGCTCGTGGATCTGGATCTGGGGCCTCCCGCAGGCGGTCGCCTCGGCCACCGGGCAGAGGTCGGTCCGGCAGACCCCGCAGAGGCCCACCTCGCGGCACTCCTTCCCGAAGGCCTCGTCCCCGAACCCGAACCAGTCCATCAGGGTGCGATTGGCCCACTGGAGCCTCAGCGACCGGTCATACAGCGCCAGGCCGGCCCCCATCGCGCCGACCACCAGGTTCAGCGTGTCGCGCTCGCGCAGCAGGTTGGCCTGGGCGCGCTTCTCGTCCGTGACGTCCACAAGGAACGAGGTGAAGCCGACGTGCTGCCCGTCCTCGTCGTCCATCCGCACGCGGGTCTCCCGCACGATGACGGGCGTCCCGCCCTTGCGCAGCATGGTCCGCTCGATCACGGTGCGGCCGGCGAGCCGGCATTCCTCCAGCAGGGCCGCCAGATCGTAGGGCTCCCCGGCCAGGTCGGCCGGCGTCATCCGCCCCACCACCTCGTCTTCGGAGTAGCCGAGCATCTCCTCGCAGCTCGGACTCCAGTGCGTGTAGACGCCGTCGAGCCGCGTGCTGGTGATGCCCACGGCGGTCGAGCGGATGATGTTGGCGAGCTGACGGTGGGCCTGCTCGATCTCCTGGCGGTCCCGGCGCCTTTGCACCATCATGCTGGCGTTCTGAAGGGCCACGCCGATGTGCGGCGCCACGCGCTCCAAGGCCGCCAGGTCGGCCTCCGGGAAGTCGTCCTCCCGTTCCGACAGGAGGTGCATGACGCCCAGGACCTTGCTGCCGGAGGCGACGGGCACCGCCAGTTCGCTGCGCGCCCTGTACTCCTCGGCGAACCCGATCACCCGCCGGCTGTCCGTGGCGGGGTCGGCCGATCGGACGGTGCGCCCGCTGCGCGCGCACAGGCCGATGATGCCCTGCGCGAGCGCCTGGCGGTAGCCGGCCGGCCGATAGCGGCGCTCGCGGCCGGCCTCGGCGACCAGCACGCACTCCCCCGCCTGCTCATCGATGCGGAACAGGGAGACGTCGAAGTAGTCGCGGAACGTCCGGAGGGCCTCAACGACGCCCTCCAGAAGCCCCTTGCGCATGGGCAGCTCCAGCAGGGACCGGCCGATCCGGGCGATCACCTCCGCCTCGCCCACCTCCTTGCGGGAGAGTTCCAGACGGGCCGTGCGGTCCAGCGCCAGCGCCAGCACGGAGCAGATGTCGCGCAGCCGTGCCAGGTCGCGCGTCCGGAAGATGTCCTTCCGCCGCCCGTAGAGGAGCAACGCGCCGGCCGGCTTCTCATGCAGGATCAGGGGCACGCAGGCAATGCTGCCGACGCCCGCATCGAGCAGTTCGGACGCGTTGACCAGCCCTTCGTGGCCGCGCACGTCCGGGAAGAGGCAGGCTTCGCCCCGGCGACAGACCCTTTCCAGGGCGCTCAGGACGGCGCCCGTGCGCGCCTCGTGGTCGGTGAGGAACTGACGCTGCTCGCGCAGCATCGGCAGGGGCAGATCGGGCGCGTCCGTCAGGTCCCGCGGCGGCCCGCCCTGGCCGGGCTCGAACCGGACCCTGTAGCCGGCCAGGTCCCACAGGGCGCCCAGCTTCGCGGCGGTCACGGCGGCCACCTGGCTGGTCGTGCCCGTCTCGGCCAGCGCCTCCTCGATCTCCCAGGCGGTGAAGATCTCCTGCAGGCGCGCCTGGGCCTTCCGGTGGTCGGCCTGGGTGGCCAGTTCGTAGAGGTCGGCGCCCTTGCGCAGGACGGCGTCGATCGCCTCGTCGGTCAGGCGCGACAGGTGGAAGGCGTTCAGCTCGCCCTCGACCGATTCGAAGATGACCTGCCTGCAGACGCTCTTGAGTTCCAGGAGCACGTAGGCCACGTCGGCAAGCCGCATGCTGTGCCGGCGGGCCTCGAAGATGAGCCGGTAGAAGGCGGCCATGTCGGCCTCCTCGGACCGCCCCTCCAGGCGCACCAGCAGCACGTCCACCAGCTCCCGGCCGTCGCCCCGCAGCACGTCCTCCGCCAGCAGGCCGTCGGCGTCCTTCTCGCGGGTGAGCAGGCGGATCCTGGCCATCCACCGCTCGATCAGGACGTCGCGGTGCTCGCGCAGAACGCGAGCCACCGCCCGCCGCTCTTCGGATGTGTCCGATCGCGTGCTCACCTGCTCCGCCTTCCGGTCAGTCGGCCGGCCCGTGCCCGGCCTTTCGACATGCCTTTCGGTAGACCTCCACGTATTCCCGGGCGCTGCGGCTCCAGGACCAGTCCGCCGCCACCCCATTGCGCATCAGCCGGCGCCACGCGTCGCGCTGCCGGTAGACGGCCAGCGCCCGCCTGACGGCCCCGATCAGGGCCGATGCCTCATAGGGGCCGAACCGGAACCCGGTCGCCGTGCCCGCCCGCAGACCCTCCTCGGTGTAGTCGACCACGGTGTCGGCCAGACCGCCGGTCGCCCGCACCACCGGAACCGTGCCGTACTGCAGGCTGTAGAGCTGGTTCAGCCCGCACGGCTCGAAGCGGCTCGGCATCAGGAACATGTCGCTGCCCGCCTCGACCAGGTGGGCGGTCGCGTTGTCATGCGCAAGGACCACGCCGAAGGAGCGTTCCTGGGCCCCCTGCGTCCGGGTCAGGAAGGCATGGTAGCCCGGGTCCCCGAGGCCGAGCACGACGAACTGCACGTCCTCCTGCAGCAGGACGGGCAGCGCCTCCTGGAGCAGGTCCAGGCCCTTCTGGTCCACCAGGCGGCAGACCATGCCAATCAGGGGCACGTCGGGCTCCTGGCGCAGCCCGAACCGCTCCTGGAGCGCGCGCTTGCACTCGGCCTTGCCGGAAAGGTCCTCGGCCGTGTAGTTGGCCGGGATCAGTTGGTCGGTGGCCGGGCTCCATTCGCTCCGGTCGATGCCGTTCACGATGCCGTGCAGGTCCTCGGCACGCTCCTGCAGGACGCCGTGCATGCCGCAGCCGTGCTCCTCGGTGCGGATCTCCTCGGCGTAGCGCCGGCTCACGGTCGTCAGCACGTCGGCGCCCACGAGGCCGGCCTTCAGGAACGACAGGTTGCCGTAGTACTCGAGCATCCGCCAGTTGAACAGCTCCCAGGGCAGCCCGGCCAGGTTCATGTCCCAGTGCCAGAAGATGCCCTGGTAGGCGATGTTGTGGATGGTGAAGACGGTGCCGGTCCGCGGGAACCGGTCCCTGTAGATGTGCTTGACGTAGATCGGCACAAGCCCCGTCGGCCAGTCGTGGCTATGGAGGACGTCCGGCTTCAGGCCCCGGACGTGCGCGAACTCCAGCGCGCCCCGCGCCAGGAAGATGAAGCGTTCGCTGTTGTCCAGGAAGTCGGTGTTGTCCTCGCGCCGGGTGTAGTAGCCTTCGCGGTCGTAGTAACGGTCGTTCTGCAGGAAGTAGACGGGCACGTCCGTGCCGGGCAGGACGGACTGCCAGGCACTCCCGGGCACGTTGGCCGCCCCGATCGGCACGACGAAGTCGCCCTTCTCGACCGGCCTCAGCGGCAGCCCCAGCGCCTCGGCCCGCTCGCGCACGCCCCGGTACAGGGGGCTGATCACGCAGACGTCCTCGCCCAGCCCCGCCAGAGCCGCCGGCAGAGACCCCAGCACGTCGGCCAATCCCCCCTCCTTGGAGAAAGGGGCCACCTCGGAGCCCACCATGGCAATCCGCATCGTCAGCGCTCCTCGCTGCGTTCGTCGCGCCCTGCGCCCGCTGCGGGCACAGACCGCGCAGAGACCTTCTCCAGAACCTGTTCCGGCGTGACCGCACGCAGATACTCGGCCGCCCGCTCCGGCTCCAACGGGTTGATGTAGAATCCCGTGCCCCACTCGAAACCGGCAACCTCCGTCACCCGGGGGATCACCTCGATGTGCCAGTGGTAGTGGCCGCTCTCGACGCCCCGCGCCGGCGCCGTATGGACCACGTAGTTGTAGGGCGGGTCCTGCAGACACACCTCCAGCCGCGCCAGCGCGTCCTGCAGTGCGCGGGCCAGCGCGGGGATGCGCTCCGGAGACAACTGGAAGAAGTGCGGCGCGTGGAACCGAGGCAGCAGCCACATCTCAAACGGAAACCGCGCCGCGTACGGACACAGGACCACGAAGTCGTCGTCTTCCGACACGATGCGCGCGCCGGACGCCCGTTCCTCCTCCACGATGTCGCAGAACAGACACCGCCCCGTCTCGTGGAATGACTCCGTGCACCGCGCCATCTCCTCCTGCACGCGCCTGGGCATCACGGGCACGGCGATCAACTGCGAATGCGCGTGCTCGATCGTCGCCCCGGCCGGTTCCCCGACGTTCTTGAACACCATGACGTAGGTCAGACGCTCGTCAGCGCTGTGCAGCCGCGAACGGTCGCAGATCGTCCGCAGGACCAGCGCCAGGTCCTCCGGCGCCATCTCGGTGGGACTCACCAGGTGCTGCGGCGACTCGATGATGACCTCGTGCAGGCCGAACCCCGTGCACGCGCGCATGGTGCCATGCCCGGTGGAGACCAGCGGCTCGTCCGTGCGCAGGGCCGGATACTTGTTCGGCACCACGCGGACCTTCCAGCCCGGCGTATTCGGGGCGGTGTCCCCGGGCCGCACGGCCGTCAGCTCCGGCGGCGTCCGGTCCTCGTTCCCCTCGCAGAACGGACAGAACCCCCCGCCCCGCAGGCCCCGCGAAAGGTGCAGGCTCTGAGGCCGGGCCGCGCGCTCCGTGGCGATGATCACCCACCGCCCGCTGACGGCGTCGCGGCGTAGCTCTGCCATCTCCTGGCTCCCCCTGAAATGCCCGTGCCCCCGCCATTATAATCGCTGTCCGTCGCACGCACAACGCGGGCGCCCCGGCCGGGTTGCAGCACTGCCATGCACATCATCGACACACACGCCCATCTGGACGCACGGGCCTTCCGGCACGATCTTCCGGACGTGCTGGAACGCGCACGCACGGCGGGCGTCGTCCGTATCCTCTGCGTGGGGACGGACTTGGCGTCCTCGCGCCGGTGCGTCGAACTCGCGCGCCGTCATCCGGACCTGATCCGCGCGGCCGTTGGCATCCACCCCACCGATTGGGCCGCATGTTCCGGTGACTTCGCGGAGGTCGAGCGACTGGCCGCCCTGCCGGTGGTGGTCGCCGTCGGCGAAACGGGGATGGACTTCCATCATGACTCGACGCCGCCGGACGCGCAGGCCGACGGCCTCCGGCGGCACGTGGACCTCGCCCTGGCCCTGGACAAGCCCCTGATCGTCCACGCCAGGAAGTCGGACGAACGGGTCCTGGAGGTCCTCGAGCAGGCGAAGGGCGCGCTCAGAGGCGTCCGCCACTGCTTCGATGGCCCGGCGGACGTCGCGTCCCGCTATCTCTCCCTGGGCCTGTGCGTCGCCGTCGGGGCTGTCGTCACGCGCCCCGGACACAAGCGCCTGAAGGCGGCCGTGAGGGACCTGCCGGCCGACTGCCTGATGGTGGAGACCGACTGTCCCTATCAGTCCCCGTCAAGCCGGGTGGGCACGCGCAACGAGCCGGCTTTCCTGCCGGAGACCCTGGCCGCGCTGGCCGCCATTCGGGGGGAAAGCGCCAAGGCGCTGGCGGAGTCCACGACCGCGGTTGCCAGGCGCCTCTTCTTTCCTGACATGCCGTAGCCCAGACTGCTCCCGTGAGACAACCCTGGTCGCCGTAAAAGCCGTCTTCTGCACCCGCAATGCTGCTCTCGCGTTTGCGGGCACTGCCGTTCCATCGCTGGCAGAGGCCGACTCGGCCATCTGTCCTCAGAGAGCAGCGTTGAAGCGCTCCGCCCAGGCGACGACTTCCATGACGCCGTCGGGACAATCGGCATCCAGATCACTATACCGCCCGAACTGCAGGCACAGGTCGAGCTGGCACTCGACGGCAGGGCCCCTCGTCTCCACTGGCGCCACGATCATGCCCCGGAAGCTGTGCGGATTCACTGAGGGATCGTCATACGCAATGACCGTGGCCCTCTCCCGCTCCTGCCAACCCTGTTCCGAGCGCCACCGAACGTATTCGCCGGCGATCGCCTTGGCGTCCGGGGAGAGATCTGTTCTGTCCGTAGCTGCAACCATGATCCGATCCAGGGCGTCGCCGATGACGAACCAGTTCTGTATCTCCAACTGCGGGATGACAAACGTATCGGGCCGGAGGAAGGCGCCCTTGACGGTCAGCCGATCCTCACCCTCGTCGTGTCCGGCAACAGACAAAATGGGCCCCACCGCATCCGGGTGCTCTGTGTACCCCAGCAGGAACACGTTTGCGGCGATCGCGAGCTTCGTCCCATCCAGACTGAGGGGGATGAGACCGGGCGGCGCCTCCGGAGAGGACAGAGCATGCCCGACCATTCGGTCCCCCCACTCGCGTCTCTCGGTTTCCGGCACCGTCTCCGGGCTGCTGAAGAGCAGTGGTGTCTCCTTGGCGATGACCGCCAACTCCGCGAACACTCTCGCTCGCTCGGCCATCAGCTTCCTGATCGTTCCAGCCAGGACATTCACGGCCTCCGCCGATGCGCCGGCAGCCTCCGCCTCGGCAACGTGGCGGAGCAGTTTGGCGAACCTGCGCGATCGGGCCAGAAGCTTCACGATGGCGAAGTTCCCGGGCCCGGTGGAGCTGTTGCCCGCCGCAAAGATCAGCTCAGTGGTGATGTAGGTGTTGAAGGCACTCGCCTCAAACGACTCCTCCTTCAGCACACGGATGTACCTGGCCTCCGCCATCTCCCACACGACCTTCGCGTCCTCCGCACGCGGTGGGCCGTCCGGCGCGTGGAAGCGCACCACGGCCTCCATCTCCTCGTCCAGAGGCGCAAGAGGCAGTACCTGGTCAAGGTCGTCCGCGACGATGCCCACAGCGTCGGGAGGCCTCGGCGGGACGGACGCGGCTACGTCAGCCGCCTCAGGGCGGTTCGGATCACGAGAGCTGACCGCCACAAACACCACTGCGGCCCCAAGCAACACAGCGAAGGCAACCGCTGTCAGCCAGCGCTGCCATGTTCTGGAAATCATCCCATCCCTCCACACGCGTTACCGACCGAACCTCATGGCCGACACAAGGCGCAGGCCGGGCGTTGGCACCCGGCCCACACCTGAACGGCGGCAGTGAGTTGCCCCTACTCTGCGGCTGGGTCAATTCTTGGCGTAGTACATCGGCGTCTCGCCCTGCCACTTTTTGCTGTAGATCCGCCCCTTCTCACCGTACGAGAAGTTGAATACCTGGCTGTCGCGATACTTGAACAGAAGTGTGGCAATATAGGCCGAGCACTCGTTTGGCAAGACTGCTTGCACGTAGTTGGCATGACCCTCTACATACATGACCGTTCCACACGGGTTGGTCAGCGCCGGGGCGATGGGGTGACATTCGTTCGCGAGAACGACACCCGCTCCATAGGGGCCGTCGTCTATAAGCATCTCGTAGGCCCCCAGCATTTTCTTGAACGCGTAGCCATAGCAGTTCGAGTAAAAGTTCGGCGAGCCGGACTTCCCAATGAAGGATGCCCCGTCACTCAGGCCACCCATCGGGTGGTATGCATCTTCCGTTTCGTCGTAGCCATTCTGCCCGATGTAGACGTCCCAGAACTTGAGGGCCTCCTCCTGTGTGACAGCCCAAGGCCATAGCTCCCATGTCTGCGTCGGGTAATCCAGTCCCGACTCGACATGCACGTGCGACATGCCGTTCCCACCAGGCCTGTGCTCGATCACTCCGCAGTTCTCATTCCACCGGTACGGCCTGGCCTCGTGGCCCTCCAAAAGGGTATCGCCGTCCCTGTGTTCGCGCAACCATCCGACGTCTACTACGAAGAACGTAATCCCTGGGGGGCCTGGCTCCGTGACCCATTGTCCCGCCTCCTTGCGAAGGCCAAAAATCCGAAAGACGCCCCTGTCTATGACAGCGCAAGATGCAGGGCGAGAGGCGGCACCAGCCCCAGCAATCATCAGAACTAGTAAAACCGCCCAATGGACTTTCGCTGAACGCGCGAGCATTTTCGTCCTCCTGTAGACCGATGTGCATCCATAGCACGATTCCGCAGGCTTTCCATTCCGTGCGTAATACTCAGATAGACCGGCAGCTGACCTGCCGGTTCCTCCACCCAGTACGCTCCTACTGACCCTTCTTCTTTCCCTCCTCTGCCTGTTTGTGCCACAGTGGCCTTCTGCGTCACGCCCAGTCTCACAATGCAGCATGGTCCTTCGTGTCCAAGACGATCCGAAAGTGGGGCGACAATCATCTGGGGAAGCCGGAAAGGTTCTTTCCCCTCGCCGGATATCCTTACTCCTCCTCCTTGCGCACGCAGGAGTGTACGCCACCAGCGCATCCATGATGATGGGCCTCTTTCGGGCATCCTATGACCTCCGCCCTTCCATCCACTTAGTGACTTCCTGGCCCTCGGCGTCACGCCAAATTCGTCTGTGATTCGCATAGACATTCCTGCTCACCCACCCTTAACACTCGCACACGTAACCGTTTACGCCAACATGGAAGGCGAGGGTTCTTCTGTTGCGTTGAACACTGTGTTTTCCGGCGAAGACCGCGATAGCGC